>Ga0302311_10001219_pt1 | contig 30883 bp, 22 predicted proteins | sample III_Palsa_N1_3_FD_200449 | JGI IMG/M metagenome (GOLD analysis project Ga0302311, IMG submission 200449) | Peat permafrost microbial communities from Stordalen Mire near Abisko, Sweden - III_Palsa_N1_3 | ecosystem: Environmental > Terrestrial > Soil > Palsa > Peat permafrost | place: Sweden... | reverse complement strand
GAAGAGACTCGCGGCGAGGGCGAGAATCAGGGAAATCTTCATGGTCTGAACAGGCGCCCCACGCATCGAGCAAGGTTAGGCTGTGCTGGATGGCGCGCCAAGGGCGAGCGCCTCGCGTCGCGCTTCGAGGTCGAGCCAGGCGTCTTCGGCCTCGGCGAGCGCAAGGCGGGCGGCGGCGAGGTCGCGGGAGGTCTGGTCGAACGCGGCGGCGTCGCGGGCATAGAGATTGGCGTCGGCGAGGCGCCGCTCAAGCGCGGCGATGCGCTCGGCCAGCCTCGGGGCCTCGACCTCCAGTTCGGCCAGCCGGCGCTCGTCGCGGTACGAGAGTTTCGCGCTGGCGGCCTTGACGCGCGGCGGGGGCGCGGCCTTCACCGATGGTGCGGACGCAGTTCGCACTGCGAAGAAACCCGGGTTCTGGGAAACGAAATCGCTCCAGCCGCCCGGCGTCTCTACGACGTCCCCGGCGCCGTTCAGGGCGATGGTCGAGGTCGCCAGACGCTCCACGAAATCGCGGTCGTGACTGACCAGGATCAAGGTTCCGGCGTAGCCCGCCAGCAGATCCTCCAGAAGTGTCAGAGTCTCCATATCGAGATCGTTGGTCGGCTCATCCAACACCAACAGGTTCGACGGTCTGGCCAAGGCCTTGGCGAGGAGGAGGCGGTTGCGCTCACCCCCCGAAAGACTGCGTACGGGCTGACGAAGTTGGTCGGGCCTGAACAGGAAGTCAGCAGCGTAGCCGGCCACGTGCCGGGGCTGGCCCTGAACCATGATCTGGTCGCCACCGGCGGGACTCAGGGTCTCGGCAAGCGTCTTGCCCGGCTCTAGTTCGGACCGATCCTGGCTCACGTAGGCGAGTTCAATGCCGGTCCCGAGCTTCACCTGGCCCGCGTCCGGCGCGATCTGGCCGAGAAGCAGGCCGATGAGCGTGGTCTTGCCCGCGCCGTTGGGACCGACGATCGCTACTTTCTCGCCGCGCAGGATGCGCGTGGAGAACCCGGTCACCAGGGTGCGGTCGCCATATCCCTTGGCCAGATTCTTGACCTCGATGACCAGGTCGCCCGAGCGCGGCGCGGCGCCGCCGGCGAGATTGATCTCGCCCTTGGTCATGGCCATGCGCCGCGACTTCTCCGCCCTGAGCGCCTCCAGCCGGCGTCGGCGACCCTCGTTGCGGGCGCGGCGTGCTGTGACCCCGAACGCCAGCCAGTGCTCGTCGCGTTCGACGGCCTTGGCGAGGCGCCGGTCCGATTCGCGCTCCGCCGCGGCAACCTCGTCGGCCCAGGCCTCAAAGCTGGCGAAGGATGCGTCCAGCCGCCGCACGCGCGCGCCTTCCAGCCAAAAACACTGCTCGCTCACGGTTTCGAGAAACGTCCGGTCGTGGCTGACCACGAGCACAGCCGCGCGCTGCCGCTTGAGGCGCGTCTCCAGAGCTTCGATGGCCAGGATGTCCAGGTGGTTAGTGGGCTCGTCCAGGAGCAGCACGTCCGGCGCTTCGGCGAAGGCGCGGGCCAGCGCCGCCCGCCGCGTCTCCCCGCCCGACAGCCCAATGGTCCCTCGGGCAGGATCAAGTTCGAACGACTCCAGTGTGGCGCGGGCCCGATGGACGGCGGCGCCACCGGCGCAGGCGTAAGCCTCCAGGGTCTCGCCTGTGATGGCCGGCTCCTGAGCGACGAAGGCGACCTTGAGGCCGGGCGAGACAATACGATCGCCGTCGTCGGGCGCCGTGACGCCGAGGAGCATGCGCAGGAGGGTCGACTTTCCCGCGCCATTGCGGCCGACCAGGCAGGCGCGGGCGCGCCGCTCCAGAGCGAGGTTCGCGCCGTCGAACATCTGCCGGGATCCGTCGGCGAGGCGCACGTCACGCAAGGCGAGGACAGGGGCGGCCATGAACGGGTGGGATCCTTGGGGCGCCGCTACCGGCGGCGGGCGAGAGGGTTTAGGACAGGCCCGTCATGAACGCGAAGCCCTTTTGGGAAGTGAAGTCCCTGGCGGAGATGTCGCCCGCCGAATGGGAGAGCCTGTGCGACGGTTGCGGCCTCTGCTGTCTGGTCAGATTCGAGGACGAGGACACCGGCAAGGTGACGCCGACGCGGGTCGCCTGCCGCCTGTTCGACGACGCGGCCTGCCGCTGCCGCGACTACGCGCGCCGGCGCGAAACCGTGCCGGACTGCATCAAACTCACGCCCGGCAATGTCTCGAAGCTCGCCTGGATGCCGATGAGTTGCGCCTATCGCCGCCTTTCAGAGGGTCGCGGCCTGGCGCCTTGGCATCCCCTGGTGAGCGGCGATCCTGAAAGCGTCCACGCGGCGGGCGTCTCGGTGCGGGGCCAAACCGTCAGTGAAGCAAGCCTGAACGACCCCGACGACGCCCTCGACTTCATGGCCCCTGACCTTCTGATCGAGCGAGGGCTCACGCGCGCCGGACTTGCGCGGCGGCCAGGAGCCTCTAATTCAGGCGTCGATTGAAGGATTGGAACGGTTTGGCGCAAGATCCGTACAAGGAGCTGGGGGTGGCGCGGGGCGCCAGCGCGGACGACATCCGCAAGGCCTTCCGAAAGCTCGCCAAACAGCACCATCCCGACGCCAATCAGGGCAACGCCGCCTCGGAAGAGAAGTTTAAGCGCCTGAGCGCAGCGTTCGACCTGCTTGGCGATCCCGAGAAGCGGCGCAAGTTCGACGCTGGTGAGATCGACGCCGACGGGCGCGAGACCGCGCGCGGCTTCGCGGGCGGGCCCTTCGGGCAGGGCGGCGGCCCGCGCGGGGCTGAATTCGAAAACATCGATCTGGGCGATATTCTGGGCGAAATGTTCGGCGGGACTCGGCGGGGCGGCGGGTTCGCCTCGCGCGGCGCGGATGTCCGCGCGCGGCTGGAGATCGATCTCGAGGACGCCATCCACGGCGCCAAAAAGCGGATCGCCTTCTCTGACGGCCGAACTCTGGACGTAACCATTCCCGCCGGGGCGAGCGAAGGCCAAGCGCTGAGGCTCAAGGGCCAAGGCTCTCCCGGTCGCGCGGGACCCGGCGACGCCGTGATCGAAATCGCCGTCCGACCCCATCCGAGGTTCCGGCGCGAAGGCGACGCCCTGGTCATGGACGTGCCGATCTCCATTCCGGACGCCGTGCTGGGGGGCAAGGTCCAGGTGCCAACGCCGGACGGCCCGGTGGCGCTGAACGTGCCCAAGGGCTCGAATTCGGGATCGACGCTGCGGCTCCGCAAGCGCGGACTCGCGGACGGCCAGGGCCGGCGAGGCGACCTTCTGGCGAGGCTCGTCGTTTCCCTGCCTGACACTCCCGACCCCGAGCTTGAGCGCTTTTCTGAAGAGTGGCGGCGCGACCGGCCCTACACGCCGCGCGCCCGCTAAGTCGCTTTCAACGCGGCCTGGGCCTCCGCCTCGAATGTCTTGGCCCCCTGGGCCTGAGCCATGGCGAGAGACTCTTGGAGCGCGGCCTTGGCTCGGACCTTGTCGTTTTGGCGGGAGAAGATCTCGGTCCGCAGGGCATGCAGTCTTGGAAGGCAGATGCGCAGGCTGCGGGCTGCCAAGACGATGGCCTCGTCAACGGTAGTGAGCGCGGCCTCAGGGTCACCGGCCAAGAGATGAAGGGCGACGGCCTCGCCCATGTAAAGTCCGAGGGCGCGCAGGATGCCCATGCGCTTCATTTCCTCGATGCCTATCTGGTAGAGGGCCAGCCCCTCGTCGATCCGGCCCAGGCGGCCCATGGAAAGGCCCTTGGTGGTCTGGGCAATCGCCCTGTAGGTCGAATATCCGCCCGCCTCGCACACCGCCAGACCCTCCTCCGCATGGCGCAGGGCGTCGTCGAACTGGCCGGCCATTGTGTCGTACACCCAGCGGAAGGCCAGGGCGTAAGCCAGTTCATAGGGCCGCTCCCGCGCCCGGGCGTGGCGTAGCGACTCGTCCGCCGCGGCCGCCGCCCGCTCGGTCTCCCCCAAGGCGTAGAGCACGATCGGCAGGGTCGAGAGGCTCTCCACCAGCGGATCGGTGGGACTGAAGAAGGTCAGTTTGCCGCCGTCGTGCTCGCGATAGAGCCGGGCGGCCCGTTCCAGGCAATCCCGAGCCTCGGCGAGTTCTCCTTTCGAATAGTGGAGGTAGCCGATCACGAATTCGACCTGAATGCGGTGCTCCGCCAAGCCCGTCTCAGCCGCGATCTTCTGGCAACGCCGCGCAGCATCCTCCGCCGCCTCCAGGTCGCCCGTCACCGCATAGAAGTTGCAGATGCCGATCAGCACCGCGTAAAGGCCCGCCACGTTCCCCAGCCGGTCGCAGATCGCCCGCGCCTCTGCCAGCACCTGGCCCACTTCCGGCACCGAATAGCCGCGCGAGGCCGACAGGCTCACCGCCAGACCCAGCAGCAGCGGCAGTTCGGTCTCCGACCGCGCCGCATCTTCCGGCCCCCGCCGCACCAACTCCAGCGCCGCACCCAGATGTTCCACCGCCTCGACATGCGCGGCGCGAGAGGCGGCCCTTTGGCCGGCCTGTTTCCACGCAGCCACGGCCTTGTCAGCCTCGCCCGCCTCCGCCCAGTGCCGCGCCAGCACCTCCGGATGCGACTCCGCCAGTCCCGGGAACGTGCCAGTGATGGTGTGCGCCACGCGCGCGTGCAATTCCCGCCTCTGGCTCCTAAGCAGCGCGGCGTAGGCGGCGTCGAGCACGAGCGCGTGCTTGAACTGGTAGGTCGCCTCCGGCGGCCGGCCGCGCGCGTAGATTAGTTCCGCGTCGGCGAGGCGGGCCAACGCGGACTGCAGTTGAGACTCCGGCGCCCGCGAGACGGCGGCGATTAATTCATAGGAAAACTCTCGTCCCAGCACGGCTCCCAGCTGCGCAGCTTCCCTCGCAGGGCCTAGTCGGTCGAGGCGCGCTGACAAGGAATCGAGAAGAGTCGCCGGGATATCCCGTGCCCCCTGGCGGCCGCCGCCCTCCAACATCAGCCGCGTCAGCTCTTCGGCGAACAGGGGCACCCCGTCCGTCCGCTGAATGACCGCGTTCACGACATCGTCCGCAAGTCCGGCGCGCGAGATGACCCCGGCGACCAACTCCTGAGTCTGCCGGGCGTTCAGCCGGCCAACCAGGACATGAGAATGATGCCCCCGAACAGGCCAAGGCGCGCGAAATTCGGGACGCGCGGTACATACAAGCATCAGCGGAACCGTGGCCTGCTGTTCGGCGAGCGCCTCGATAAGTTCCATCGTCGACGGGTCGATCCAGTGAAGGTCCTCCATCACGACGACAAGGGGCTGGCTCCGCGTTGCTCCGAGCACCCATTGCACAAGGACCGCCAGCAGGCGGCTCCGCTTTTGCTCAGGGACCATCGTCAGCGGCAGGTAGGTCTCCGGCGGCGCCAGGTTGAGCATCTCGGCGATCAATGGAACCGCCTCGCTCGTCTTCATGCCAGCTCGGGTCAGGGCCTGTTCAAGCCTGGCAACTCGCTCCGCGGGCGTCTCATCGCCATTCCAGCCCAGTCCCTGTTCCAGCATCCGAGTGACCGGATGGAAGGTTGTGTTGGTGAACAACGGACCGCCGCCACACTCGATCCATGTGTGAGGGTGGGCTCTGATGCGCTCCCGGAACTCTTCCACCAGGCGGGTCTTGCCTATGCCGGCCTCGCCCGTGAGCAGGACGAGTTGCCCCTGGCCCTCGCGCACATGTTCCCAGCGTCCCACCAACAACCGGACCTCGTCCTCGCGGCCAACGAAGGGCGTTACAGTGCGTGGGGAGTAACCTCGGCCATGGCCAGCCGTCAGGGCGGGCGCGATCGCCCTATACAATCTCGCCAGGGCGCCACTGAGCTGCCGCTCGCCTAGATCCTCGACCACGAACTGGCCGGACACGAGGTCATGCACCTCTGAGGTCATCAGCACTTTGCCGAGAGCGGCGGCGGTCCGGACCTCGGCGGCGACGCCGGGCACATCACCAAACACCTCAAGCTCGCCCGCATCGCCCGGGCCAACCACGACAGTGCCCGCGTCGACCCCGATTCTGACCGCAATATCGACGCCGTGTTCGCGCCGGGCGCGAGCGACCAACGGGCCCATCGCCTCGACGATCGCCAAACCTGCCCTGACCGCGCGCTCGGCGGCGTTCTCCTGAGCTACCGGGTAGCCGAAATAAGCGACCATATCGTCGCCGCTCTTGGCGATGTGGCCACCAACCTCGGTCACCGCGGCCGCCGCCGCCCGCCGATAGTCCGCGGCGATGGCGCGCCAGTCTTCAGGATCGAGTCCGGCGGCGATCTTAGCCGCGTTCACAAGACCGCAGGAGAGAACCGTCAGGTGGCGCCGCTCGCTCGTGACCTCGTGCGCGGCGTCCGCAGGACCAGCAACTGTCGTCTTGGATGACGCCCGGCCATGAACCAGATGCGCTATGCTGGAAACGACGCTTCGCCAGGTGGCGTGATCGGTCTCGCCCGCCCATCCGGTGAGGTCCGCGCACTGGAGCTGATCGAAAGGCATCGGCAGGCGGGTTTTCTCCACCGCGATTTGCACGAGCTTGCGATCGCCGCGTGCCCGATTCGCCTCCGAGCGCACCCATTCCGACTTGGCCGCGTCATTCGACCAGATCACCACCACGGCGGCGGCGGCGTGCAACTGCTCCTCGATCACATCGGAATAGGCCCGGTGAGAGGGTAGCTCATCGTCGATCCAGACGTCGTAGCCCAAAACCCCAAGAGCCTGCGCCACGGCCCGGGCCTGCCCCGCTGTCGACCGGGCGTAAGAAATGAAGACGTCGGCCATACAGAGGCGCCCCCGCGTGGCGCGGACCCTAACGACGCGCGCCGTCGTCCGGCAAGGGAAAGCTCGCGGTCGTCCGGTTCCTGTCCAGTCCACTCAACCGGTAAGGGAGTGAGTTTGGACCGCCCCTCGACGGGGCCAACAAGCGGCGCCATGGTCGCGTCGCCCGGCTTTGGTCGGCCGCTTTGCGGATTCGCTGACCGTCAATTTGAGCCAGGCGATCGGCCCGATTGCGCCGCAATGGGTGCGCACAAAGCTATGGTATCGGCGCGAGTTCGGGGGAGTTTCTCTGGAAAAGCCTATCAAGGTGGCGGTGATCGGAGGGGGGTGCGGGGCCATGGCCGCCGCCTTTGAACTGACACGCCCCGAGCATGGCGGACGCTACGAAGTCACCGTCTATCAGGAAGGTTGGCGCCTGGGCGGCAAAGGCGCATCCGGCCGAGGACCCTCGGGGCGGATCGAGGAACATGGACTGCACGTCTGGCTCGGCTATTACGACAACGCCTTTCGCATGATGCGGGATTGCTACGGCGAACTGGCCGCGGCGGATCCGGCGAACCCTTTCGGCGATTGGCGGGAAGCGTTCATCCCAGAATCCGATATCGGCCTGTTTTCGCCGGCCGAGCGCGAAGGCTGGCAGCGGTGGGCGGCGCATTTTCCGTCGACGCCCGGCTTGCCGGGCGATCCGATCGACCCCGGCGAGCTTGTCTCGCTTCGCCGCTATCTGGCGCGCTCGTTCACGTTGCTGCGCACCCTGATCCTCGACTGCGCCGTGGGGCGCGATGCTGGCGTCGCCGCCGCTGGTCAAGATGCAAGAGCGAGTGATGCAGGCGGTTTGGGCGCGGCCATGAAAGACCTGTTGGGTCGTGGCGCATTTGTCGGCGCCGCCGTGATCGCAGAGGCGCTGGCTGTCCTATCCACCGCGCTCGACGCCCTACCGGCGCCGCTTGACGGCGCCTGGGTTCGCCTCGCCGAGAGCGTGTGTTCGGGCGCGCGGCGTTTTCTCGAAAGCGAGCTGATCGCCGATGACCGCATGCGCCATGTCTGGGAGGTCGTCGATCTCGGTCTTGCCTACACCGTCGGCGTGATTCGTTTCGGCCTGCTCACCGACCCCCGTGGCCTGGACGCCATCGACGACTATGAATGCCGCGAATGGCTGCGCCTGAACGGCGCCTCCGACCGCGCGCTCAATTCACCTTTCGTGCGCGGTCTCTATGACCTGGCGCTCGCCTATGAAGACGGGGACCCGAAGCGACCAAGCCTCTCGGCCGGTCAGGGACTGCGCGCGACGCTACGGTTGTTCTACGGCTACCGCGGAGCGATCTTCTGGCGCATGCGGGCGGGCATGGGCGACGTGGTGTTCGCCCCGCTGCACGAGGCCTTGGTCCGGCGCGGCGTCCGGTTCGAATTCTTCCACCGGCTGACCAATGTGGGCCTGGCGCGGGTGGCGGAGGGCGAGCCGACCTTTGTTGAAAACCTCACGTTCCATGTGCAGGCCGAGGTGCAGGGTGGCGGCGCCTATGCGCCGCTGGTCGAAGTCGCGGGGCGACCGTGCTGGCCGTCGAAGCCGGCCTTCGACCAGCTTGTGGATGGCGCGCGCATGGCGGCCGAGGGCTGGGACTTCGAGTCCCACTGGGAGCGTCGCCACACGGCTGAGAAGACACTCGACGTCATACGGGATTTCGACTTCGCCGTCCTTGGGATTAGCATCGGCGCCGTCCCCCATGTGTGCCGGGAGATCCTGGCCCGCGATCCGCGCTGGCGGAGCATGACGGAGAACGTCAGGACCGTGGCCACCCAGGCGTTTCAGATCTGGCTTCACGAGGACCTCGGTCAGTTGGGCTGGGAGGGTCCGCCCTATATCGTCGCCGGCTTCAGCAAGCCGTTCGACACCTGGTGCGACATGGCTCACGTGACACCCGAAGAAGGTTGGGCCGCGCCGCCGGCGACCTCGGTGTATTTCTGTGGCGTCCTCCCCGAACCGCCCGATGCGACCGTCGACGACCCGACCTACCCCCAACGGCGGGCCGAAGAGGTGCGGGCCAGCGCGCTGGCCTATCTCGCTGGCCCCGCGCGCGCTCTCTGGCCCAAGGCCTTCGACGCCGAGGGCCGGTTCCGATTCGATCTGCTGGCCGACCCCATCGAGGGGCGTGCGGGTCCCTCGGGCCCCGACCGCATCGACACCCAATACTGGCGCGCCAACGTTAATCCGAGCGACCGTTATGTGCTCAATACGCCGGGCAGCACGCGCTATCGCATATCGCCGCTCGACATTACCTATGACAACCTGACAATCGCCGGTGACTGGACGGATTGCGGCTTCAACACAGGCTGTGTCGAAGCGGCGGTCATGTCTGGCCTCCTGGCGGCGCACGCCTTGTCTGGGCGACCGGCGCTGGAAGACATCACGGCCTATGACCACCCCTGAAACGTCGGATGCGATGGAGACCCATGACATGACCGACAGCCAACGCATGAAACGCACGCCACCCGTGCGCACGCCACCCATCCGGAAGGCGACCCCCGCTCCGGCCGCAACCGTCAGGGCCGCCCCGACTCCGGCCGACCCGACCGGAAATCCGTCTCCCGCCGACGGAACAGTGAGCGACGCGGTCGCCCAGATGGTTCGGCTCGGTTACGACGTTTTGGCTCAGAACATCCAGGAGGCGCGCACAGCCGCCAGCCAGTTCCGGGTAGGGGAGTACAACATACGTGAGGCGCCCGGCGACCTGAACCAACTGGCGACACGCATGCTTCGCCTCACGCGGGAGCTCAGCTCCACGACCTTCGACCTGATGGACAGGGTGCTGAACGATCCCGCCCTGCTGGGCGCGATCGCAGCCCACCCCACGCAACCAGCTCCCGCGACAGGCTACCAAGCCGACGGCCCGGCCACCGCTCCTCCCACCCCCAAAATGGCGGCATCGCCTATCGCCTCGGCCGCGGCCTCGAACGCCGTAGCGCTGACCTGCCGGTTCACGGGCGCCAAGTCCGCCGTCATGACGGTGGCGACACTCACTCAGCCGGATACGCCGACAACCCTGAAAATCACCGGGCTGGAGTCATTGGAGACGTCCTCGCCGGCGATCGAAGGCGTCACGTTCTCGCCGGCCGACAACGGGTCCGGCGTAGTTGCTGACATCACCATCAAGGACGATCAACCGGCCGGACTCTATAGCGGCATCGTCTTTTCCGCCGTCACCCATCTACCGCTAGGGACCCTGACCATCCAGGTTCTTCAGTGAACTATCACTACGCGAACGAGGCCATTGTCGACACGGCCGGAGTGGTGGCGGAGGTCTTAAGCGAATACGGCCTCGCCGCCCGCCTGGAAGTTCAGCGCTATCTCGCCAGTGGTCGCCAGGCGCCCTATCTCGACGATCTGGTCGCCGACTACCCGCGGCGCGGCGGAAAGATGATGCGGCCATGCATTTGCATCGCCAACGCCGGGGCCTTTGGCGGCCGGTTGATAGACTCAGTGCGCAGCGCCGCGGCCATCGAAATCCTGCACAACGGGCTCCTGGTGCACGACGACATCCAGGACGAGAGCGAATTGAGGCGCGGGCAGCCGACCCTCCACATGCTGCACGGGGTGCCGCTGGCCATCAACGCCGGCGACGCCCTGATGCTGCTGGCGATGCGCCCTCTCTTCGACAATTTGCGGTCTCTGGGCGCCGATGTCGCCGAGCGCATCCTTGATGTCACTCAGGCCATGGCGCGCGAGACCGCCGAAGGCCAGGCCCTGGAACTCGGCTGGCGCGACGGCCGTGCGACCCTGGTGACCGAGGCCGACTACCTGACCATGGTGCTTAAGAAGACGGCTTGGCTGGCGACAATCTGGCCGGCGCAAATTGGTCTTCTGATCGGCTCGCGCGGCGAAGCTGATCCCGAGAGCGTGGTCCGCTTCGGATTTTTCCTCGGGGCCGCATTTCAGATTGAGGACGATCTGCGCAACCTGACCGCAGACCAAGCCTACGGGAAAGAGCTCAACGGAGATCTGTTCGAAGCCAAGCGCACGCTGATGCTGATCCACGCCCGCCGAACCTGCGGCTCCGCCGATCGGCGGACGCTGGACGAGTTCCTGGCGCTTCGACGCGGCGACCGGACGGCGGAGATGGTGCGTTGGGTAGCCGACCTCATGCAGCGTCAAGGTTCTCTTGACCACGCGCGGACCATGGCGGCGGCCATGGCGGGCGCCGCCCAGCACGAGTTCACGCTCGCATACGGCCATCTGCCGCCGTCGCGCGACAAGACCTTCATCGCCGGCCTCGTCCCCTGGGTGTTCGTCAGGCCGTGACCGGCGCCGTCCTGCTCTATGGCGCCACCGGACGCGCGGGCCGGCTCCTGGCGCGGCGATTGCGCGACGACGGTCACGCCGTGGTGCTCGGCGGGCGCGATGCGAGGAAGCTTGGGGCCCTGGCAGGTGAGCTTGATGTTCCGTTTCGCGCCTTCGGATTGGGTCCGGACGCGCCGATCGATGACGCCCTCGCGGATGTCGACGTCGTCCTGCACGCAGCTGGGCCGTTCGTTAACACCGCCTCGCCAATGATGTCGGCCTGCATTCGCTCCGGCGTCCACTATCTCGATCTTACGGGCGAGTGGCCGGTTTTCGTGGAGGCCATGGACCGCTCGTCGGCTGCGGCCGAAGCTGGGGTGATGCTCATGCCGGGAGTTGGATTCACTCTGGTGGCGTCGGATTGCCTGCTGGCCTTGGCCGTGACCCGGGTTCCCAACACGGTCAAACTGCGCCTAGCGATCTCGCGGCCGGAGGCCATAAGCCGTGGGTCGATCCGGAGCCTCGCCCCCCTCATCGGCCCCGAGATTCTCGTGCGGCGCGCGGGCCAGCTGCGGGGCGTGCCCGCCGGCCGGCTGACTCACGATGTCGATTTTGGCCGCGGGCGCACTGAGACGACGGCCGTGTGCTGGCCCGACGTGGTGACGGGCGAGTTCACCACCGGCGTCGCCGACATCGAAACCTATGCGGAGAGCCATTGGGCCGCCCGGCTGACTCATCGCCTGTCGGCCGCCACCACAGCATGGACCGGTGTTCGCACACGACAGGCCATGTCGGATGCTGTGTCTCTCGCCTGGCCTGAGACTCTGCCGGCTCGCGTTGGTGCGGGGTTCGTGCTGGTGGCTGAGGCGGTGGATCGCTGGCGGCGCTCGACACCCATCAGGATGCGCACCCAGGACGGTTACGACGTGAGCGTCATCACCGCCTGTGAGATCGTCCGCCGGTTGCTGAACGATGAGTGGGAAAGCGGCTTTCGGACGCCGGGCTCACTCTACGGTGGAGATTTCATTTTAGGGCTCGGCTGCGCCGAACTCGATACATCCGTGAACTGATCATCTTCCTCGAGGACGACACCCATGCCTCAGTTCGTTCAGTCGGTCGCCAACCAGCAGACTCCGCCGCCGTACCATTTTCCGGGTGTGAGGGTGCACGCCTTCATCATCGATATGCCGATGGACGCGGTCCAGAGCTACTGCGACACCTATTTCAACCTAGGCGACGCAAAACAGCGCGGATTTGTCTACCGCCCGCTCGCGGTGTCGCCCTTCGCGGTTCTGATGGTCATTGAATACCCAATGATGATCAACTCGAACCGCGCCCAGCTTGGCTACGACGAGATTCCATTCGCCGACCGCGGCTATTCGAGCCAGAACGAAGTCTTCCTCGCCTTCCCGGTCCTCAGGCATGGCCTGACGCTCCGCAATCTCTTCATGGATGCGGCTGTTGAGTGGGCGATGCCCTTCATCGCCGTCAACAATTCGACATCGGCCTTCAGCGGCCGCGAGATTCTGGGGCTCGAAAAACTGTGGGCCGAGATCGATTTAGGGACTGGGATCTATCCCAACGGGTTCTCGGCCCGGGTGGCGATTCCGGCGTGGTCTTCGCTCAACCCGAACGTCCAGCAGCAGATGCTCCCCGTCGTCATGATCGACACGGGCACGCCGTTACCCTCCGTCGGCCGAGCGAGCGATCTGACCTCGCCATGGACGACTCTTCAGAGCCCAGCCGCATTGAAGACCTTCGAGTTTTTGTCGGGCGCGATGGACGGCCTGTGCACGTTCAGCAACGGCATCATTCCAAGCCCCATGCATTTGGTCGCACTTAAACAGTTCAGGGACGCGGAAGACCCCCATCGCGCGATTTACCAGGCGCTGGTCGGAGCGCGGACGCGATACTACGACGTCTCGGAACTGCAGCTCTACAATGAGCAGGACGTTACGATCATGCTGAACTCGGGCGGTAGCTTTGGCGAGATTGCGCGTCTCTTCGCGCGGGGCGCCGCGGGACCCCTCGTCGCGACGGACCCTTCGCAAGGCGACCAGCCGCTCAACCTGATTGCAAAAGCTGCCTTCACATTCCGCGCCAATCTCGATTTTGATGAGATGAGGACGCTTCACACCTTCCCCGTCGATGGTGGCGGGGCAGTCCCCGAGGATCTGACCACACCAGGTGATCTGCTCTCCCCCTGGCTCGTCCCGTGGCAGGGGTTTTTCGGGGTTGGCACATCGGGTGGGTCTCAGACATGACCCAATTCATCGAGTCGATCTCCACCCACCAACTTCTCCCGCCATATCAATCCATCAACTCGCAGGTGAACGGGTTCCTGTTCGATATCGGCGCCGACGCCATCGCCGCTTACTGCGATCGCTTCCTCAATCTGGGAGACCCGCTAGAACGGGGCTTCATTTACAAACCTCTGTACGCCGCCCCTTTCGGGTTGCTGACGCTCACCCAATACCCGAGCATGTGCAGCCTTGACCGCCTGGTCCCCAAGTCATTCGGGGTGTCGGCCGGGGAGTGGGACCACCTTCAACAGAACGAGTTTTTCTGCGCCGTCCCTGTCTACAGATACCGCCTGACGCCGGCCAATATCATGTTCGACCCCGTCATCCGGTGGATCCAGCCGTTCATCGTCGTTGATAACGCGACCTCCGCCTTCAGCGGGCGGGAAATTCTGGGTCTGGACATGCTCTATGGCCACATCGACGTCGGCGACGGCGCCAAGCCGGGCGGGATGTCGGTCAACGTATCGGTGCCGGCATGGGAGACGTTCCGTCCCGATTGCCCCCAGAAGATGGCGCCGTTTATCGAAGTTCAGATGGGTCCCCCGCTCGAAAACGACGGATCGCCCGACAGCCAGGCCGCAATGGAATCCCTGTCTCTGAACACCGGGGGCGTCATCGCCCAGCTTCAGGCGGCGATCCCCGCCCTGGGCTCCATCGCTCACGGGGTTTTCCCGGAGGCCATGGACCTAGTCATCCTGAAGCAGTTCCGGGCCGCGGGCGACCCCTATACGGCGATCTATCAGGCGCTCGTCGGGGCCAGGTGCAGATACTCGGAAGTCTCGGAGTTGAAGCTGTACGACGCGTCCACCGTCTCCGTGCAGTTCATGGGCGGCGACATGGTCGACGAGATTATCCGCACGTTCCTGAATTTGGCGCCAAGCTGGCCCGGGACCATGGATCTGCAACCTCTCCTTACGCCGAAAATGGCGTTCTCGGCCCCACCACCGCCCCCGCCGCCCACGCTCGCCAACATCAGAATGGCGTTCAGCTTACGTTTCGTGATGGCGCGCCCGTGAACGTGTGAACGCCGCCTTTATCCTCAAAGGCGCACGGGTAAATCCGCGAGATCGCCGAGGCGTGATCGTGCGTGATAATCCGATGGCGAATGTTCAGTTGCCGTTCAGGCCGCGCACCTTAAGAGCACGCCCGTGAGGATTCTGCGCACCTTTTTGGTCACGGCATTGATGACCGTGGCGCTCGCCGGGCATGCCCAGCAGCGTCCCGGACGCAACCACCCGGGCGGCGGGATGGGCCGTGGCTTCTTCGGCGCCCCGGCCTTCACGCGCGGGCCTCAGGGATTTGGCGGCCAGCGGTACGCCCCACCGCGATACGGTCCTCAGCCATACGCGCCTCAGAGATACGCGCCGCCCCCCAGCTACGGGCCGTACGGATCGCCCTATGGCCCAGGTGCGCGCCCCCCGGGCGGAGCCTGGCGCCAGCAGGAGGAATTCGTGCGCCAAGGCGTCAGGCACGGGCAGCTGGCGCCGCTGGGCCGGGTAATCGGAAACATTCGTCAGATCACACCCGGCCGCCAGCTCGATGCGGGTCTTGAATACATGGGTCCGAGGTTGGTCTATCGTGTCCGCTGGATGACAGCGCAGGGGCGCAGGGTCGATTATTTTGTCGACGCGGCCACCGGCGCGATCCTTTCTGGACGATAGGGAGATTTAAACGGGCGTGCGCATTCTGCTTGTCGAAGACGATCCCGATCTCTCGCGACAGCTGAAGCTGGCGCTTGGCGACGCCGGCTACGCCGTTGACCACGCCGCGGACGGCGAGGAGGCCGCGTTCCTCGGGGAAACGGAGCCTTATGACGCCATCGTACTCGATCTGGGTCTGCCAAAAGTCGATGGGGCCTCTGTCCTGGAAGGTTGGCGGCGGATCCATGTCGCCACGCCAGTCCTGATCCTCACGGCGCGCGGCTCGTGGAGCGAGAAGGTGGCGGGCTTTGACGCCGGCGCTGACGACTATCTGACCAAGCCCTTCCACACCGAGGAATTGCTGGCCCGGTTGCGAGCTCTCCTGCGTCGATCGGCCGGTCACTCGGCGCCCAGTCTGGCCTGCGGCGCTTTGCGTCTGGATCCCCGGGCGGCTCGCGCCTCGGTGGGGGGTGAGCCCGTGCGCCTGACCTCGCTCGAGTACCGCATGCTGCACTACCTGATCATGCACCAGGGCCGGGTGATCAGCCGAACCGAGTTGGTGGAGCACCTCTACGATCAGGATTTCGATCGCGATTCCAACACCATCGAGGTGTTCGTGGGGCGAGTTCGCAAAAAAATCGGCCCGGACCGCGTGGAGACGGTGCGCGGATTGGGTTATCGGCTCGTGGCGCTCGAGGGCGAGGCGAACGAAGCGTGAGGAAGCCTGCGGCGGAGCGTGGGCCATCTCTGGTCAGACGCCTCGTCATGCTCGCGGCCGCCTGGAGCCTGGCGGTGCTCGTGGTGGCGGGAATCTCCCTGTCGCTGTTCTTCACGCACACCGCCACCGTTCGATTTGACGACGAACTAGGCGAGACGGTGGACGGCCTCCTCGCGGGCACGTCGGTGGAGGGTGGCGTCGTCACGCCGCCGCCGGCAAGCGACCCGCGGGAACAGCGCACCTATTCCGGCGAATACTGGGAAATCGCCGCGCCAGACGGGACCGGCGGCCTCAAGGCGCTCGCAAGGTCGCGCTCGCTCTGGGATCGGGCGCTGGAGCCTCCGCCACAGGGCGCGGTCGCACTGGCCAACGCTCAGGGCAAGTCGGTCTTCTATGACAGCGTCGGGCCACTGGACCAACCGGTTCGCGTGGACGCGCTGCAGGCACGCGTGGAGGGCATATCCACGCCGGTCGTATTCATGGCCGCCGAAGACCGGACGCCGGTGGACCGTGACGTGCGCACCTTCGTCACCACTATTGCTGTCGCACTGGGCATATTGGGCGTGGGCCTGATAGCGGCGGTGATCATCCAGGTTCGTGTCGGACTTCGACCCTTGTTCGCGCTGAGGCGGGAAGTCGCGGATGTGCGCACCGGCAAGAGCGAGCGGGTTGCGGGCGCCTATCCCACCGAGCTCGAACCGCTGGCCAGCGAACTCAACGCCTTGGTGGCCCACAACCAGCAGGTGGTGGAGCGCCAGCGCACCCACGTGGGAAATCTCGCCCACGCGCTGAAGACGCCTCTGTCGGTGATCCTCACCGAGGCCAGCCAGCAAGGCGGTGAACTGGCCGATGTCGTCGAGCGCCAGGCGCGAATCATGAGCCAGCAGGTCGACCATCACCTGCGCCGCGCTAGGGCGGCTGCTCGCGCTCAGGGACTTGGGGAGCGCACGGAAGTCGCGCCTGTCATCGAGGAGCTAGCGCGCGCCCTTGAGCGCATCTTCCGGGACAAGATCACCCAGATCGACTTCAGCTGCCCTGACGGCCTGATGTTCGTGGGCGAGCGCCAGGATCTGCTGGAGGTGGCTGGAAACGTGATGGAGAACGCCTGCAAGTGGGCGCGCGGGCGGGTGCGCGTGCGTTGCGCCGCCGTGATCGGTCACCGTCGCGCCTTCACTGTGATTGTCGAGGACGATGGCGAGGGCCTTGCCGCCGACCAGCGCGAGGCCGTACTTCGCCGGGGCGAGCGCCTCGACGAGAGTGCGCCGGGCTCCGGCCTCGGCCTTTCCATCGTGGACGAGCTGGCCAGGGCCTATGGGGGTTCGATTGTGCTGGGTGAATCAGCGCTGGGCGGCCTGCGCGTAGAGATCACCCTGCCGCGCGCGGAGAGTTGAGGACCGCCTCTCGCGATCGGACCGCGAATTCTATAACAAGGCGCCATGATCGGTTTCTGGGTCGCGGCGGCGCTTCTCGCGGCCGGTGCGGCCGCGCTCATGTTGCATCGAGCGGCCCGGGGCGGCGCCGTGGCGCGCGCGCCGGACCCGCAGGTCGAGATCTATCGCCGGGCTCTTGGCGAAATCGACGATCTGGCGGAGCGGGACCTCCTTGGCGCGGAAGAGCGCCGGAGCGTGCGCGCCGAGGCGGCCAGGCGCCTGCTCGGCGCCGCCGACCGCGAAACCCCGCCGATCAGCGCCAGCGGCCGGCCAACCCTTCCGCTCGCCGCCTGCGCCGCCGTGGCGATCGGCGCCGTGGGGGTCTATCTGACCACCGGCTCGCCAGGCCTCGCCGATCAACCGTTCTCCGCCCGTCTGGCGGACTGGAAGGCGAATCCGGGCGCCGCGCCCCCCGCCGCGCTGGCCGCGATGCTCGAAGCCGTCGCCAACGAACGGCCGGATGACGTCACTCCTCTCCGTAAGCTGGCGGCTCTGGATCTGGGCCTCGGGGACGCCGACGGGGCCGCCCACGCCCTGCGCCGGGCAATGATGATCGCGCCGTCGGACGCGGGCCTTCCGGCCATGTTGGGCGAGATCAAAGTGCTCCAGGGCGGCGGCGCCATCAGCCCTGACGCGCGCGCCCTGTTCGAACGGTCGCTCTCCGATGACCCGAATGAGCCGGCGGCGCGCTACTACGTGGCCAAGGCCAAGATATCAGACGGCGATACCGTCGGCGGCCTAGCCCAGTGGCGCGCTCTGCTGGCCGCCCTGCCGTCGACCGACACTCGGCGCTCCGCGCTCGCCCAGCAGATCGCCGATGTGGAGCGGACAGGCCGCCTCGCGCCGGCCCGGTCGAGCGAGGCGGGGCCGCCGCCCGCCGAACTGACCGACGCCATTCGCGGCATGGTCGACGGCCTCGCCGCGCGGCTGCGCGATCAGCCCGACGATCCGCCCGGCTGGGTCCGGCTGGTGCGCGCTTATGCGGTCCTCGGCGAAACCGACAAGCGCGACGAGGCCCTGCGCACAGCTCGGACGCGCTATGCTGGGCGCCCCGATGAGCTTAGCCAACTGGCGGCGGCGGCCAGCACCGCAGCGACGATGGCGGCGGGGCGCTGATGTCTCTGCTCCCCAAGTCCCGGACCGCACGCCGCCGCTTGGTGGTGATCGCCGCCGTGGCCCCGGTTCTGGCTCTGGCCGCCGGTCTCGCGCTTTACGGCCTCAGGCACTCGATCTCGTATTTCTATACGCCGGCCCAGGCGCGGACCGCGCATGTCGCGGCCGGCCAGGCGATCCAACTGGGCGGACTGGTGGCCATGGGGTCGGTCGCCAAGTCACCCGACGGGGCGGTGCGGTTCGTCGTCTCCGACCGCATCGCCAGCACGCAGGTGGTCTATCATGGCGATCTCCCGGACCTGTTCCGCGAGGGCCAGGGCGTGGTCGCCATGGGCGCCTTCGACAAGGCCGGCGTATTCATCGCCACCACCATCCTAGCCAAGCACGATGAACGCTACATGCCTCGCGAACTGACCAACGCTCTCAAGGCGCGCGGCGAATGGCGCGGGGGTGGCGCGACACCTGCCTACCGCCAGATCGGCGGACCCACATGACCGCCGAGCTTGGTTCGTTCGCCCTCGTCCTGGCCTTCTCCCTGTCGCTCGCCCAGGCGGGCCTCTCGTTCGCCGGCCGCTCGCGACGCGACGCCACCCTGACGGGCTGTGGCGAGGGCGCCGCCCTGGCCGCATTCGTCGCCATCGCTGTCGGCTTCGCCTGCCTGATCTGGGCCTTCGTCACCTCCGACTTCTCGGTGGTCAATGTGACCGCCAATTCGCACACCGAGAAGCCGCTGATCTACAAGATCGCCGGGGCCTGGGGCAGCCACGAGGGCTCGATGCTCTTGTGGTGCTTCATGCTCACCGCCTATGGCGCGGCTCTGGCCATGGCGCGCTCCCTACCGTGGGGGCTCAAGGCCGCGACGGTGGGGGTGCAGGGATGCCTGGGCGTGCTCTTCATCGGCTACATGGTGTTTGCCTCCAACCCGCTCCTGCGCCTGGCGAGCCCGCCAGTGGAGGGCCACTCGCTTAACCCGCTGCTTCAGGATCCCGCGCTCGCCGCCCACCCACCATTCCTCTACGCCGGGTACGTCGGCCTGTCGGTGGTGTTCTCCCTGGCCGTCGGCGCCCTGATCGAAGGACGGGTGGACAGCGCCTGGGCTCGCTGGGTGCGGCCCTGGACCCTGGCGGCCTGGAGCTTTCTCACGGTCGGTATCACCCTGGGCTCGTTCTGGGCTTACTATGAACTTGGCTGGGGCGGCTGGTGGTTCTGGGACCCTGTGGAGAACGCCAGCCTGATGCCGTGGCTGATGGCCACCGCCCTGCTGCACTCATCCATCGTCACCGAAAAACGTGGCGCGCTCGCCTCCTGGACGGCCTTCTTGGCCATTGGCGCCTTCACCCTCTCCATGCTGGGCGCCTTCCTGGTGCGCTCGGGCGTGCTGACTTCGGTGCACGCCTTCGCAGTGGACCCAAAGCGGGGAATCCTTCTCCTCGCCGTGTTAGGCCTCACCTCCGGCTCGGCCTTCGCGCTCTTCGCCTGGCGCGCGCCGCTGCTGAAGGACACTTCGGTGTTCGCACCCATCAGTCGCGAGAGCGCCCTGGTGATCAACAATATCATCCTGGCGGCCGTGACGAGCACCGTTCTGGTAGGCACCGTCTGGCCCCTGATCCTGGAAGCTTTCGGCCGCCAAGGCGGCGTAGGCGCGCCCTACTACAATCTCGTGGTGGGCCCGCTCATGGCGGTGGCTTTCATCGTTCTACCCGCCGGGCCGCTCCTGGCCTGGAAGCGCGGCGACGCGCGGGGGGCGCTGCAACGCTTGACGACCGCCGCCGCGGTGGCCGTAGCGGCGGCGCTCCTCCTCTACGCCCTTTCCAGCCCAAAGAAGGCGATGGCGGCGGTGGGCGTGGCCTTCGGCGTATGGCTGATCGCGGGTGCGCTCACCGAGGTAATGGGCCGCCTGCGCATCGCGCGCGCGCCGCTCGCCGAGAGCGCTCGACGGCTCGGCGTATTGCCGCGCGGCGCCTGGGGCATGACGCTCGCTCACATTGGCCTTGGCCTGTTCGTCATGGGCGCGGCTTACGAGTCGGCTTGGCGAATCGAGTCGGCCCAGGTTCTGGCGGCGGGCGACAGCATGGGCCTCGGCGCCTACCACCTGCGGCTGGATCAAGTCGCCGTAGTGCCGGGCGCAAACTATGACGCGCAGCAGGCCGAGATCACGGTCACTGATGCGAGCGGCCGCGTGATGTGCATGGCGCGGCCCGCGCGGCGGACCTACGACGTCGGCGGCGAGACCACGTCCAAAGTCGCCCTGTGCCTGCGTGGGCTGGACGACGTCTATGTGGTCATTGGCGAGCGGCGCACGGCGGGCAGCCAGTCCACATGGCTCGTACGCGGCTTTCTCAATCCCTGGATCAGGCTGCTGTTTCTGGGGCCTCTGCTGATGGCGATCGGGGGCGCCCTGTCGCTTTCCGACCGGCGGCTGCGCATCGCGGTTGGGCGCTCGCGCGCCCCGGCGCCGACCCGTCTGGCCGCCGCGGAATGAACGTCGGCCGATGGGCGGCGATCTTCGGCGCTGTGCTGTGCCTGGCCGCAGCCGCCGATCCCGCCGACCGGCTGGCCGACCCGGCCCAGGAGGCGCGGGCCAGGTCGCTTTTCCGGGAGACCCGCTGTCTCGTTTGTCAGGGCGAGTCGGTGGACGATTCGGACGCGCCGCTGGCGGCGGACCTCCGGCGCGTCATCCGCCAACATGTCGCGTCCGGAGCCAGCGACGGGCAGGTGCGCGCCTTTCTTGCCGCGCGCTACGGCGATTTCGTGCTCTTCCGGCCACGCCTGATCTGGAAAAACGCAATTCTGTGGAGCGGGCCGTTCCTGGTCGCCCTGGTCGGCCTAGGCCTCCTGATCAGCCGCCAGAGGTCGCGGGGACCGGCGCCAGCCGAGCTTTCTCCAGAGGAGGAGGCGCGGCTCACCGCCCTCTCGCAACGCTCCGACACCTTGGCGCCAGAATTAAGCTCCAAGAACGCCCCCGGACTAACGGAAACGTAACTTGAGAACCCTCGCGCTCGTTGGCATCCGATACTAGATTATAGGCCCGTCCGCCTTGGGCAGGCGGGTTCTTGAGGAATATACTCATGGCCGTCACCAGAACTCACGTTGTCATCGGCGCCCTGGCGGGAGCTGGAATCGCCGCAGCCGCCATGGCGGGGGCCGGAATGCGTCCGCCCGCTCTGGCGTGGGACGGCCAGGGGCATCTGATCAAGGCGTCCACCTTGCCTGACCTGCCCTCAACACCCGGCGCGCCGCTTTCGTTCGCTGATATATTCGAGCGCGTGTCGCCGGCGGTGGTGTCCATCGATGTGACGTCCCGCCCCGCCGTGACGCCGCTGCACGGCATCCCCGGCTTCGGGAACCTGCCCTTTGACATCGTCCCGCGCGGCCAGGGGGAGGACGGCGGCGGGGCGCAACCCGCGCCCAAACAAATGTCCGCGGGGTCTGGGTTCTTCATCTCCGCTGACGGCTACATCGTCACCAACAATCACGTGGTCGAGCACGCCGAGGACATCAAGGTCATTCTCAAGGACGGCAAGGAGCTGAAGGGCACGGTCGTCGGCCGCGACGAAGCCACGGACCTCGCTGTCATCAAGGTCGATGGGCACGACTACCCCTTCGTCGATTTCGAAAACACCTCCAAGCCCCGGGTCGGCGATTGGGTGCTGGCGGTGGGCAACCCGTTCAGCCTTGGCAACACAGCCACCGCCGGCATCGTGTCTGCTTACAATCGCGACCTCGGCGGCCCGAGTAATTTCGTCGACTACATTCAGATCGACGCGCCCATCAACCGCGGTAACTCGGGCGGCCCGACCTTTGACACCTATGGTCGGGTGATCGGCGTCAATACGGCGATCTTCTCGCCTTCCGGCGGATCGGTGGGTATCGGCTTTGATATCCCCGCCGACGTCGCCGCGTCCGTGACCAAGCAACTGATCAGCACCGGTAAGATACAGCGCGGCTATATCGGCGCGAGTATCCAGGCGCTCAGCGACGAAATGGCCGATTCCTTTGGGCTCGCCGGCCGCACCGGGGCCGTGGTGGCGGACGTTGTGCCGGGTGGCCCGGCGCAGAAGGCGGGTGTTCTGTCTGGCGATGTGGTTGTTGGCGTGAACGGCCACCCGATCGCGAGCTACACGGAGATGACGCGCGAGGTGGCCAAAGTACCGGCCGGAGGCTTGGCGCGGCTGGACATCTTCCGCAACGGCAAGGAACAATCCATCGACGTGCACACTGGATTGCGGCCGTCCGAAGAGCAATTGGCGCAGGGCGACAATCAGGGTGACGGTGAGGAAGGCGCGCCGGGCGCCACGCCCCGCCCGACGCCTGGCGCCCCCATCCTCGGCATGAACCTCGCGCCCGTGAACCCAGCGGAACGTCAGGAATTCAACCTCACCGAGAACGCCCACGGCGTGGTTGTCGAAGGCGTCAAGAGTTCATCGGACGCCAGCGATAAGGGCTTGCAACGGGGCGACGTGATCGTCCGCGTTGGCGACCGTCAGGTGACATCCACCAGCGACGTAACCGCTGCCGTCGAGGCGTGGAAACACGCGGGACGCAAGGAGATTCCGCTGGCCGTCAGCCGCGGCGGCCGCACGCTCTTCGTGCCACTCAAGATCGACGGCTGATCGATAAATCGGCAAGGGGGCGCGATGCGGGTTCTGATCGTCGAGGATGATCTCGAGGCGTCTGCGGCCATGGCCAAGGGCCTGATTGAGGCCGGCCACGTATGCGAGACGGCCGCTGACGGCCTGGCGGGCCTGGGAGCGGCTGGCGGCGGACATTTCGACGTCCTCATCGTCGACCGTATGATGCCGAGGCTTGACGGGGTGGGCATGGTGGAACGCCTGCGCGCCAGCGGTGACCAGACGCCGGTTCTCTTCCTGTCGGCTCTGGGTGAGATCAACGACCGCGTGTCCGGTCTGAAGGCTGGCGGCGACGACTATCTGGTGAAGCCTTACGCCTTTGCCGAGCTCATCGCCCGCGTCGAGGCATTGGCCCGCCGCCGTGAGACCGGCTCGGTGCAGACGGTGCTTAAGGTCGGCGATCTGGAGATGGACTTGCTGGGGCGGGAGGTGAGACGCGCCGGTCAGGAGATCGACCTGCAGCCACGTGAGTTCCAGTTGCTGGAATTCCTCATGCGCAACGCCGGCCAGTCGGTCACGCGGACCATGCTGCTCGAGAAGGTCTGGGAGTACCATTTCGATCCCCAGACCAATGTCATCGACGTCCATATCTCCAGGCTTAGAGCCAAGATCGACAAGGGCTTCGAGCGCGCGATGCTGCAGACGGTTCGAGGCGCGGGCTACCGCCTGGAAGCGTGAGAGACGGGTAGGCGAAATGCGCCTGCCGCCCGTCCTCAGGACGACCCCATTCCGCCTGACGCTGTTGTTTCTGGCTCTGTTCGCGGCCGCGGCCTGCGCCTTCCTCGCCTACATCTATCTCGCCACCGCAGGCGAGGTGACCCGCCGAGCGGACACCCAGGTCGCCGCGGAGATGCGCTCACTGGAAGCGGTTTACGCGCGGGGCGGCCTTGCGGCGCTCAATCAGGCGGTGATCGAGCGTTCGTCCAGCGATCACGTCCTCGTCTATCTGCTGATGGACCGCACAGGCCAAGCGGTGTCCGGCTCCATCGGCCAGTCACCGGTGAAGATCGGCGACCGCCCCCAGACCTGGGCCAGTTTCGTGATCACCGAGACAAATCCTGACGGCGCGATGGTGCGCCTGCCGGCGCGGGGGCTTCAGGAGCGCATGCCGGGCGGGGAATGGATGTTCGTCGGCGCCGATGTGGGCGAGGCCGAGGGTTTCGTCGTCCGCATCCTGCGGGCGCTGTGGGGCGCCGGGGCTCTGGTGATCGTGCTCGGGCTCGCCGGCGGGGTCCTGGTGAGTCGGGACGTGAGCCGCAACATGGCCAGCCTTATCGATGTCATCGACGCAGCCAGGAGCGGCGATCTCGGCGCGCGCGCCAAAGTGCGCGGGGCGGGCGACGAATACGACGAACTCGCCGGCGGGCTCAACGACATGCTTGAGCGCCTGGAGCGCTCGGTGGGCGGCCTTCGCCACGCCGGAGACGCCATCGCCCACGACCTGCGCTCGCCCCTGACGCGCCTGCGCGCTCGCCTGGAGGCGGCGATGATCGAGGCTGACGCCGGCCGCGCGGATCCCAAGGCCGCCCTCCATCAGGCCCTGGATGATGCGGACGGGGTGCTGCGCACCTTCTCGGCCGTGCTCGCCATCGCCCGCCTGGAGGCGGCCGGCGACGCGCCCGATCAGGTCATGTTCGATCCTGGCCAATTGGCCGCCGGTGTTGCCGAACTCTATGAGCCGCTCGCGGAGGACAAGGGCCTCGACTTCAAGGCCGAGCTGACGCCTGGTCTCAACGTCAAGGGCAACCGTGAGTTTGTCGCCCAGGCGCTGTCCAACATCCTGGACAACGCGATCAAATACACCCCGACAGGTGGGGCGGTGATGCTGCGCGTTCGCCGCCGGTCATCCGGAGATATGGAAATGTCGGTCACCGACACCGGGCCTGGCGTCGCGCCCGCCGACCGCGCCCGGGTGATCGAGCGCTTCGTGCGCCTGGAACACAGCCGCAGCTTGCCGGGAGTCGGTCTCGGCCTGTCGCTGGTGGCGGCCGTCGCCCGCTCGCACCGGGGCCACCTGGAACTGGACGAGGGCCCAGGTGTCGGCGGCGAGACGGGACCCGGGCTTCGCGTGGCGCTGATCCTGCCCAAGGTCGGCTGATGGCGACGCCGACACGCGCCGGAAACCTGGGCCAACTCATCCGGCCGTGCGGACCAGTGGTCGACGCCGGAGCGGTCGAGCGGACCCAAGAAGCACTCATCGAGGCGGCGGCGGGATGGAGCGACGCCCTCGACTCGGCCCGACCGGCCCTCGCCCCCATTTTCGGCGCGTCGCCCTATCTGGCGGGGCTTTGCGTGCGGCGCCCAGATCGTCTGCGCCTTGCGCTCTCTCGGCCGCCGATCCAGGCGCTCGAGGCCATACTGGAGGCGACACGCCGGTGCGCCGCCGAGCCTGACATGGAGACGGCGGAAGCCCGCTTGCGTGGACTCAAGGGTGACCTGCATCTGCTCGTCGCCCTCGCCGATCTCGGCGGCGTCTGGGGCCTGACAGAAGTCACCGGCGCGCTCACGGGGTTCGCCGACGCGGCGGTTCAGGCCGCGCTCGGCCTCGCCGCGCGGGAGGCGCATGCGCGCGGATGGCTTGAAGCTGTCGGCGAGGGACCGGCAGGACCGGTCCCGGGCCTGTTCGTCGTCGCCATGGGCAAGCACGGGGCGTTCGAGCTCAACTACTCCAGCGATATTGATCTCACCGTCTTCCACGAACCGTCCGTGTTGCCTCTGGCGGCGGGCGCGGAGCCGGATGTGGTGGCCATACGGATCACCGAGCGCTTCGCCACCCTGCTCCAGGCCCGCACCGCGGAGGGCTATGTCTTCCGGGTCGACCTGCGCCTGAGGCCCGACCCGTCGTCCACACCCGTGGCGGTCACTGTGCCGTCGGCGTTTGGCTACTACGAAAGCGTCGGCCAGAACTGGGAGCGGGCGGCCTTCATCAAGGCGCGCGCCACGGCCGGGGACATCCCGCGCGGCGAGACGTTTCTCACCGACCTCGGGCCTTTCATCTGGCGGCGCAATCTGGATTTCGCCGCCATCGCCGACATCCATTCGATCAAGCGCCAGATTCACGCGCACAAGGTTGACGACCGACTGACCGCCGCCGGCGCGGACCTGAAGCTCGGCCGGGGCGGCATCCGAGAGATTGAGTTCTTCGTCCAGACCCAACAGCTCATTCTAGGGGGCCGTCACCCGAACCTGCGCTCGCCACGCACTCTGGACGCCCTCTCAGCCCTCGCCGCCGCGGGTCAGGTAAGTGAGGCGGCCGCCAGTGATCTTGCCGGCGCCTACAACACGCTGCGCGCCTGGGAGCACCGCGTGCAAATGATCGCTGATGAGCAGACCCATCGACTACCGCAGGCCGACGGCGAGCGCCGGCGCGTAGCCGCGCTCGCCGGCTTTTCCGAGCTGCGCGCGTTCGACGCCACGGTCTCCCGCACATTGCGGACGGTGAACAAGCGTTACGGCGCACTCTTCGCTGGCGAGGAGCCACTTTCGTCACGCTTTGGCAGCCTGATCTTCACTGGCGTCGACGACGACCCCGAGACGCTGGCGACGCTGGCGCGCATGGGATTTGCGCATCCAGCGCAGATATCAGGCGCCATCCGCGCCTGGCACCACGGGCGCATCGGACCCACCCGAACCGAGCGCGGCCGCGAGCTGTTCACGAGACTGGCACCGCGTCTGCTGGAAGCCGCGACAGCCACCGGCGCGCCCGACGCGGCGTTCACGCGCTTCTCGGATTTCTTTTCCCGCCTGACGAGCGGCGTGCAGGTGCAGTCCCTATTCCTCGCCCAACCGGCGCTTCTGGCCCTGGTGGTGCGGATCATGGCCTTCGCGCCGCGCTTCGCGACCACGCTGGCGCGCTATCCCGCCGCCCTGGACGCCCTGCTTGATCCCGGGTTCTTCGGGCCCATCGCCGCCCCGGCCGACCTCGCAGGACGGATCGCCGGCGCGGACGATTTCGAGGGGGCCATGAACTTCGCGCGCCGCGCCCGCCGGGAGCACGCCTTCCGCATCGCCGTCCAGGTGCTTGAAGGCGCGGCCAGCGCCGACGCCGCCGGCGCCGCCTTCGCTGATCTCGCCGACGCCGTCATTGGCGGTCTCACCAGCGCGTCGCTCGCCGAGGCGGAGCGCGCCTTCGGCGCCTTCGATGGAGACGTTGCGGTGATCGCGCTCGGAAAATGCGGCTCGCGCGAAATGACCGCGCAGTCGGACCTCGACCTCATGACCCTGTATCGCCCGTCCACGCCGGACGCAGTCTCCGCAGTCGCCGGACTCTCCGCCGACACCTTCTACGCACGCTTCACCCAACGCCTGGTGGCCGCCCTTTCCGTCTACACGGCCGAAGGCGGCCTCTACGAAGTTGACTTGAAGCTTCGGCCCTCGGGCACTAAGGGGCCGGTGGCCGTCAGCCTGAGAGCCTTCACCGACTACTACGCCGGAGAGGCCGAGACCTGGGAACTGCTGGCGTTGACGCGCGCGCGGGTCGTCTGGGCCAGTTCGGATGCGTTCGCCAAAGCCGCAGAGCAAGCCATTGATGCTGCCCTTCGTCGCCCGCGCGACGGGTTGGCCACGGCAATGGACGCCCGCGAAATGCGCGCCCTTATGGCCGCCGAGCGGCCGCCAAGCGGCTTCTGGGACATGAAACTCTCCGACGGCGGCCTGGTGGACATCGAATTTGCCGCCCAGCACCTTCAACTGAGCCACGCCTCGGAAGGCGGACCACTCCGCGCCAACACCGGCGATGCGCTGTCGGCCATGGCTCGCGCCGGCCTCGCTCCCGCCCAGACCTTGGCGAGCCTCATGGAGGCCTGGAGGCTGCAGCAGGCCCTAATCCAACTGCTGAAGATTGCGCTTGAAGATGGTGGCGACCCGGCCAACGAGCCCAAGGCCCTGCGCGCGCTCCTCGCACGAGCGGCGGGCGCGCGCGATTTCCGCTCGCTCAAGACCAGCGTCACGGCCGCGAGACGGACGGCGCTCATAGCCTCAAAGGCTCTGCTGGCCGTGTGAACTGGCCCTCAGGCCGTCTCGCCCAGCGCCTTTGCGGCCAGCTCCAAGACATTTTTCGACAAGCTCGGGTGCTCGGAAATGCGGGCGAGCTCCGCCTTCATCAGGGCTGCGAGTTCCGGCCGGAACCGCGCCCACACGCCTAACGGCTCGACCAGTCGCGCCGCTGTCATGGGGTTGATGGCGTCGGTGGCGATGATCTGGTCGGCGATGAAACGATAGCCTGCGCCGCTAGGGTCGTGGAACCGCGCGGGATTATAGGCGGCGAAGGTTTGCACGAGCGCCCGCAGGCGCGTCGGGGTCTTCGCGTCGAAGGCCGGATGGGCGGTGAGGCCGATCACCCGCTCCAGCGCATCTTCGTTCGGATCGCGAGCTTGGATGGCGAACCATTTGTCGATCACCAGAGGCTCGTCCTTCCAGCGAGCGTAGAAGGCGTCCAGCGCGTGGTCGAAATCCGGACCGCCCATGTGCATCAGGGCCACGAGGCCGCCCATGGCATCTGTCATGTTGCTCGCGCCGCTGAAATGCGCGCGCGCGCGGTCACGGTTGCGGCCGTTGGGATGCGCCGCCAGGAGTTCAAGCGCCGCATTGCGCAGGGCGCGGCGCCCCGCAGCCTCCGCATCCGGCGAGAACTCCGCGCCGTCGGTCAATCCCTCGTGCAGGCGTTGAAGCGACGCATCCAGGTGGGTGGCGATGCGATGGCGCAGAGCCTCGCGCGCCTCGTGGATCGCGGCGGGGTCGGCGTCGGCGCGAGCGAGCGCCAGATCCTGTTCTGACGGCAAGGCGAGGAGCAGAGCCTTGAACGCCGGCTCGGCGGACTGATCGTCCAGGGCCCGGCCCATGGCGTCGGCGAAGCGCTCCTCGCTCACCTCGTCCACGTCGCCGGCGGCGCGCGCCAGGATGAGCGCGCGGGCCAGGTTCTGGCTGGCCTCCCAGCGGTTGAAGAGATCTGGGTCCGCGGCCAGCAGGACATAGGCGTCCTTGGCCGGTGCGTCGGTGGTGAGATTTACCGGCGCGGAAAATCCACGCAGGGCGGAGATCACCGGCGTGCGCTCGATCCCCTCCAGGCGCAGGCGCTGCTCCGGCCCAGTCAGGACGACAACTTCCGTCCCGCGCAGAGTCCGACCATCTTCGTCCAGCAGCCCGAAGGCGACGGGGATCGGCAGCGCCCGTTTCTCGCTTTGGCCGGGCGTTGGCGCCGTGGCCTGAGTGAAGGTGAGTTCGAGGACTCGCGCGGCGCGATCGTAGGAGGCGGCGAGATTGACCGATGGCGTCCCGGCCTGCTCATACCAGGCGAAGAAGTCCCCGAGATCGCGCCCGGAGGCCTCGGCGAAACAGACGATGAAAGCTTCCACCGTGGTGGCGTGGCCGTCCCAACGCTCGAAATAGAGGTCCATGCCGGCGCGGAAATCCTTCTCGCCGAGCAAGATACTCAGCATGCGGATGACCTCGGCGCCCTTTTCGTAGATGGTCGCCGTATAGAAGTTGTCGATCTTGATGTAGCTCGACGGACGCACGGGGTGCGCCAAGGGCCCAGCGTCCTCGCTGAACTGGCGCGCGCGAAGGTCCCTCACCTGCTTGATCCGGCCCACGGCGTGGCCACGCTGGTCCGCCGAGAACGACTGATCGCGGAAGACGGTCAGCCCTTCCTTGAGGCACAGCTGGAACCAGTCGCGGCAGGTGATTCGATCGCCGGTCCAGTTATGGAAATACTCGTGCGCCACAACGCTCTCAATGCGCTCGTAGTCGACGTCGGTGGCGGTCGCTGGGTCGGCCAGTAGCAGGGCGGAGTTGAAAATGTTGAGACCCTTGTTCTCCATGGCCCCGAAATTGAAGTCGCGCACGGCGACGATCATGAACAGGTCGAGGTCATATTCGCGGCCGAAGGCTGTCTCGTCCCAGCGCATAGCGCGCTTGAGGCTGTCCATGGCGTAGGCGGCGCGGTCGGAGAGGCCCGGGTCCACAAAAATCCGCAGAGCAACCTCGCGGCCGCTCATGGTGGTGAAGCTGTCCTCCAGCACGTCGAGCTCGCCCGCCACCAGGGCAAACAGATAGCAGGGCTTGGGGAAGGGATCGTTCCACACCGCAAAATGGCGGTCCTCCGGCAGTCCCCCCGCCTCGATGAGGTTGCCGTTGGAGAGCAGGTGCGGAAATGCGCGCGGCGCCTCGATGCGAACGGTGTAGCGGGCCAGCACGTCTGGTCGGTCGGCGAACCAAGTGATCCTGCGGAAACCCTCCGCTTCGCACTGAGTGCAGAACCGCCCCGCCGACATATAAAGTCCGTCCAGCGCCGTGTTGGCGGCGGGGTCGATCTCCACCTCAGTCTCCAAGGTGAAGGCGGATGGGACGTTGGTAACAGTCAGCCACTCTTCGTCGACAGCGTACTCCTCCGGCCCCAGAACGCGACCTTCCACGGCCACCGAAACGGCCTTCAGCTGCTCGCCGTTGAGGCGCAGGGGTCGCTTATGATCGCCGCTCCGGCGGATGGCCAACCGCGCCTTCACCCGCGTAGCGCTGGGCTCCAGGCGGAAATCGAGACTCACTTCGTCGATGAGGAAGTCGGGCGGGCGATAGTCTTCGAGCCGGATCGGCGGCGGTGTGTCGGTGCGCATGGCAAGGGTGTTTAGCCCCGTGAACGGCGACGCGCTATCTGCGGTTGCGAGGATTTGCGCCAGACGTGACGCACGGTCAGGCTTTCCGTTTGCGGAAACCTAGGTATCGTGAATTCCAACAACGCCCGCGGATGGAAGCCCATGGATTTCGACTACTCCGACGACCAGAAATTTCTGAAGAACGAAGCGCGCCGGTTCCTGGAGGGACGCTGCGCCATCGGGGTGGTGCGCAAGGTCCTGGACGACCCCTCGCGCTCTTATGATGAGAGCTTGTGGAAGGCGGTGGCCGAGCAGGGCTGGATGGGCGCGGCGATCCCCGAGGCCGATGGCGGCCTCGGTCTGGGGCATATTGAGCTGGCCGTCATCGCCGAGGAGCTGGGGCGGGCGCTGGCTCCCATCCCTTTCGCGTCCACGGTCTATT
>Ga0302311_10001217_pt1 | contig 30929 bp, 27 predicted proteins | sample III_Palsa_N1_3_FD_200449 | JGI IMG/M metagenome (GOLD analysis project Ga0302311, IMG submission 200449) | Peat permafrost microbial communities from Stordalen Mire near Abisko, Sweden - III_Palsa_N1_3 | ecosystem: Environmental > Terrestrial > Soil > Palsa > Peat permafrost | place: Sweden... | reverse complement strand
TGGCCGCCCTGGCCTGGCACGCCCACCTGGTATCAGGGCTGACGTCGGCCCACGACCAGGCCTCGCCTGGCTGGCTGAAGTTCTGCGGCTGGCCGTTCGTCATGGCCACCGCCAAGTGGAACCTGGCTGTCATCGTCGGCGGCGCGGTCGCGGGCGCCCTGCTCGTCCCGCTGGCGCTCGCAGGGGCGATCGGACGGCGCGATGGCCTCGGCCTTCGTCTCGCGCTCATCCTCGTGGGCTACACGGTGGGTTTCATGGCCATCGGGCGGCCGGAGAACAGCTACTGGGGCCTGTTGACCGCGCCCCTGCTGGCCGTCGGCCTATGTTTCGCGCCGGCCGCCCTCACCGACCTGATGCGACGTGCGGCCAATCGTCCCGGTCCTTAAAGCCGACGCGACTCTGCTGTAAGGGGGCGTCCGGCGCGCGCTCGACATCGGTCGGGGCGAGGGAGCCTGGAAGGTATTGAGTTTGACACGTTCCGCGCGGCGTTTTGGCGAGACCGTCGACAATCTGATCATCGGGGCCGGACCCGCCGGCCTCACCGCCGCCTATACGCTGGCCAAGGCGGGAGCCGAGGTTCTGGTTCTGGAGCAGGACCCCGAATACGTCGGCGGCATCAGCCGCACCGCCCACTACAAGGGCTTTCTCTTCGACATCGGCGGCCACCGCTTCTTTTCCAAGTCGAAGGAAGTGGTCGACCTCTGGAACGAGATCCTGCCGGACGATTTCATCGAGCGGCCGCGGCTGTCGCGCATCTATTACGGCGGCAAGTTCTACGCCTATCCGCTGCGGGCCTTCGAGGCCCTTGGCAACCTCGGCCTGATCGAAAGCGCGCTGTGCATGGCCTCGTTCGGCTGGGCCAAGGCGCGGCCGATCAAGGACCCGGCCACCTTTCATCAGTGGGTGCGCAACCAGTTCGGCGAGCGCCTGTTCGGCATCTTCTTCAAGACCTACACCGAGAAGGTGTGGGGCATGCCGTGCGACGAGATCTCCGCCGATTGGGCGGCGCAGCGCATCAAGGGCCTGGATCTGCTGGCCGCGGTGCTTGACGGCGTGAAGCGATCGCTGGGGGTCGGCCGCGGCGGCGGCCAGGGCGGGCCCAAGACCCTGATCGAATCGTTCCGCTATCCGCGCCGCGGGCCCGGCATGATGTGGGAAGCCTGCAAGGCCAAGGTCGAAGCGCTCGGCGGCCAGGTGCGGATGGGGGCGCGGGTCGTCGGCCTCGACTTCCAGAACGGCCTGTGGACGGTGACCGCCATCGGCGGCGACGGCGAGAGCCTGAGCTTCGCCGCCCGCAACGTCATCTCGTCGGCGCCCATGCGCGAGCTGATCGACCACATCAGCCCCAAGCCGGCCAGCCACAACCGAGCCATGCAGCTCAGCTATCGCGACTTCCTGACGGTGGTTCTGATCGGCCGCTCCGAGCGCCAGATCCCCGACAATTGGGTCTATATCCACGATCCGAACGTGAAGGTCGGCCGGGTGCAGAACTTCCGGTCGTGGTCGCCGGAGCTGATCCCCGACCCGGACTCGACCTGCCTCGGCCTCGAATATTTCTGCTTCGAGGGCGACGGCTTGTGGGCGTCATCGGACGAGGATCTGATCGCCCTGGCCAAGCAGGAGATCGACAACATCGGCCTGATGCGGGCGGCCGATGTCGTCGACGGCACGGTGGTCCGACAGCCGAAGGCCTATCCGGTCTATGATGCGATGTACCGCGAGAACGTCGACGCCGTGCGCGCCGATCTCGCCGCCAACTACCCGGGGCTGTGGCTGGTGGGCCGCAACGGCATGCACAAGTACAACAACCAGGACCACGCGATGATGACGGGCATGCTCACCGCTCTCAACATCCTGGCCGGGCGCGAGGTCTACGACGTCTGGGACGTCAACGAAGACGCCGAATATCATGAGGGCGGCGTCGAGGGCGCGGAGGAGGCCCTCGCCAGCGAGCGGCTGGTGCCGCGGCGTGTCGGCGCGGCGGTGGGCGGGGCATGAACCTGACCGCCGCGCGCTTCGGCCCGATGGGCCCCAAGCTGCTGACCCTGTTCCACGAGTCCTGGAAATACTTCCTGGTCAGCGCGGTCTCGCTGGCGCTCGACATGGCCATCTATTGGGCGCTGTTCGAGACGGCCAAGGTCCCGTACCTGGCGGCCAACGTGGTCAGCGTTTCGGCCGGCCTCGTCGTCAACTATGCGCTGAGCGTCGCCTGGGTGTTCAAGGAACGGCGGCTGACCAGCCGCTGGGCCGAATTCACCGGCTTCGTGGTGATCGGACTGGCCGGCCTGGCGGTGAACGAGGCGCTGCTGGCCGGATTCGTCGCCGGCCTGCGCCTGGGACCTCTGGTCGGCAAGCTCGGCGCGGCGGGGGGGAGCTTCGTGTTCAACTTCGTGGTGCGACGCCTGATCCTGTTCACGGCGCGCGGATGAAGACCGCGGCGAGCGGGCGGCTGGCGCTCGCCTGGCTCCTCCCAGCGGCGACCCTGACGTTCCTCGCCGCGCCCGACCTCGTCACGCCCCTACCCAACCTGGAGGCCGCCTATTTCCTGCGTGAGGAAGATTTCCAGGTCCTCGCCGGCCTGACCGCCGTGATGGCGGCGACGCCGATTCTGTGGCGGCTGGTCCGTCGCCCCGGACCCATCTGGCGCGCCCCGCCCATTTGGCTTGTGGGCGCGCTGGCGGCCCTCGCCGCGCTCTTCGCATTCCTCGGCTGGCGGGTGGTGTTCGGCGGCTACGCCTTCTCGCGCGACGAGGACATGGCCCGGTTCGGCGCGAGCATCCTCGGGCACGGCCAGGCCTGGGCCGGCGTGGCCTCAGAGTGGCGGCCGTTCGCCCGGGCGCTCGAGCCGGAGTTCGTGCGCTTCGCCTCGGGCAATGGGCTCTGGCAGCCGCTCTACCTGCCGGTGAACGCCGCTTTCCAGGCCCTGGCCGGACCACTCGCCAACCCGCTGCTGGCGGCGCTCGCCGTCGGCGCGCTCTTCGCCGTCGCCCGGCGCCTGTGGCCCGACCGCCCGATGCGCGCGTGGGCGGCCGTGCTGCTGCTGGCGACTTCCAGCCAGTTCCTGCTGGCCGCCGCCACGCCCTATGCGATGACCGGCCACCTGGCGCTCAACCTCCTCTGGCTGGCGCTGCATCTGCGGGGCGGAAAGGCCGGCCACGCCGGGGCCCTCGCCGTCGGCTTCCTCGCCTGCGGCCTGCACCAGCTCGCCTTCCATCCGCTGTTCGTGGCGCCGTTCGTGCTGCAGCTCTGGCTCGAGCGGCGGTGGACCACGGCGACGCTCTACACGATCGCCTACGCCGCCATCTGCGTCTTCTGGGTCGAGTTCCCGTCACTGACGCTGATCGCTCAAGGCGGCGAGAACGGCGTCACGGGCGCCTTGAGCGGGCTCGGAAGCCAGGTGTCTGCGGTCGCCGGGGCGCGCCATCCGCCGACAGCCGCGACCATGGCCGAGAACCTGATCCGCTTCATGACCTGGCAGAACCCGCTCGCCGCGCCGCTCCTGGTGCTGGGCTTCGTTCCGGCCTGGCGGGCCGGCGGACCGATGCGCGCCCTGGCGGGCGGGCTCCTCCTGACCACGGCGGCGCTGATCGTGCTGATGCCTTACCAGGGCTACGGGTGGGGCTATCGCTACTGGCACGGCCTGCTGGGCTCGATCGCCCTGATCGGCGTCATGGGCGGCGCGGGGCTCATCGAAAGCGCGGCCGATCCCGACCGGCGCGCGGCCCAGACTCTCTTCGCGGCCTCGTCGCTGGCATCGCTGTTCGCGCTCCTGCCGCTGCGGGTGGGACAGGTCCATGACCTCGTGGCGCCCTACCGGCGCATCGAAGCGGCGATCCGCGCCGCCCCGGCCGATATCGTACTCGTCGACATCAAGCACGGCTGGTACCTGAACGATCTGGTGCGCAACGACCCCTGGCTGCGCAACCGCCCGCTGGTGATGGCGATCCGATCCTTGACGCCCGACCAATTGAGCGCGCTCTGCGCGAGCCATCGGCTGGCTTTCCTCACCGCGGCAGGCGCGGCGCGGTTCGGCGCTTTCACCCCCGTCTGGCCCGGCCCGTCGGTGAGGCCGGCCCTGCCGCTCGCCTGCGCCGGCGCGCCCGTGACCGAGATCGCGGCGTTGCCAAGCCGATCCTAGCGTGACTAAATCGACGTATGTGTCCTGAACGCTTCAGGGGCTGACGCCCAAAGCCCGCTCGCGGACCGCCGGACGGCGGCGCGTCCGCATGTCCCCGAAGCAGGACCTCCCGCATGAAGCTGTTCGCCAATCGCGCGGTCGCCCGCGCCATCCTGCACACCATGATCCAGACGCTCGCCCAGCAGAGCGGCGGGGTGTTCGTGTTCGTCTATCTGCTCAAGGTCGGCGTTTCGGCGCCGCTGGTGCTGTGCGTCGTCGCCGGCATGGTGGCGTCGCGCTTCGCGATACGGCCGGCGGTGCTGCCTCTGGCGCGGCGCATCGGCCTGCGCGCCAGCCTGATCGTCGGTACGGTGCTCGAGGCGGCGATCTTTCCGCTGCTGCCGTTCGTCCACGGTCCCGGACCCATGTTGCTGGCGGTGATCGAGGTCGGTGCGGCCGGCAGCGTCGTCTACTGGACCTGCTACCACGCCTATTTCGCCTCGGTGGGCGACGCCGATCACCGCGGCGGCCAGGTCGGCGTCCGCGAGGCGCTGAGCGCCCTGATCGGCATCGCGGCGCCGGCGGCCGGCGGCTGGGCGATGGTGACCGCGGGACCGAATTTCGCGTTCGACGCCGCCGCGATCATCCAGCTGGCCGCCATCGCGCCCCTGATCGGCGCGCCGAACGTCAGCGTCGCCCACGAGGCCCCCGGCGGCTTCCGCGCCGCGCTGATGGGCGGGGCCCTGATGGCGACGGACGGCTGGTTCGCCTCCGCCTTCTACTACCTCTGGCAGATCGCGCTGTTCATCTCGCTCGGCGAGGGCTTCGCCGGTTATGGCGGGGCCATGGCCCTGGCCGGACTGGCGGGCGCGGCGGGCGGCCTCATCGCCGGACGCCTGGTCGATCGCGGCCACGCCCGGCGGTCGGTGCTGCTGGCCTACGCCTGGTGCGCGGTGGTGGTGATCTTTCGGGCGGCGAGCTTCGGCAACCCCGCCCTGGCGGTGGCGACCAACGCCCTGGGCGCGACCGCCGGGCCCGTGCTCATCCCGGTCCTGATGACCCGGGTCTACAACCTGGCCCAGGCTTCGCCCTGTCCGCTCCGTTTCCACATCGCCACCGAGGGCGGCTGGGATATCGGTTGCGGCGCCGGTTGCCTGACCGCGGCCGGTCTGCTGGCGCTCGGCGTCACGCCGGGTCCGGCCATGTTGATCGCCCTGGCGGGCGCCGCCGCCGCTTGCACCCTGCTGCTCAGAAGCTACGGGGCCAGCCGATAGCCGCCGGCCTCGGTGATCAGCAGGTGAGCCGCGCCCGGATCCGGCTCGATCTTCTGGCGCAGGCGATAGACGTGGGTCTCGAGCGTGTGGGTGGTGACCGCGGCGTTGTAGCCCCAGACCTCGGCCAGGAGCTCTTCGCGCGACACCGCCTTGGGTCCGGCGCGGTAGAGATACTTCAGGATGTTGGCCTCTTTCTCGGTCAGGCGCAGCTTCTTGCCGCGCGCATCGACCAGCAGCTTGGCCGCCGGCTGGAATTCGTAGGGGCCGATGCTGAAGACCGCATCCTCCGAAGCTTCGTGATTGCGCAGCTGGGCCCGCATCCGGGCCAGAAGGACGTTGAACTTGAAGGGCTTGGTCACATAGTCGCCGGCTCCCGAGTCGAGGCCGAGGATGGTGTCCGCCTCGCCGGCCGCGGCGGTGAGCATGATCACCGGCGCGCTCACCCCGCCCTCGCGCATCAGGCGCATGGCCTCGCGGCCGTTCATGTCCGGCAGGTCGACGTCCAGCAGAATGAGGTCAGGCCGCGTCGATCGCGCCGCCTCGACGCCTTCGGCCGCCGTCGCCGCCACCGTCGGGTGGAATTCCTGATGCAGTTCCAGCTGTTCGGAGAGCGCCCCGCGCAGCTCCGGATCGTCGTCGATGATGAGGATCGTCTTGCGTCGCGCCATGGGGTGGACCATGCACTCTTTGACAGCCCTCCGCCAAGCGTAGCATGCAGGACCATGATCTTCACCGTATTCGCCGACGGCTGGATTAAGCTCCCCCGTCGTTACGCTCCGTGCTCCATGGGGCGGTCCGGAGTCAAAGCGCCGCCCTTCAAGGTTGAAGGCGACGGCGTCTCGCCGGTTGGAACCTGGCCCCTGCGCCGGGTGCTCTACCGCGCCGATCGCATACGCGAGCCCGACACCGGCCTGCCGATCGCGCCGATCGCGGCAGACGACGGCTGGTGCGATGCGCCGGACGATCCGAACTACAACCGCCAGATCAAGCTGCCCTATCCGGCCAGCGCCGAGGCCCTGTGGCGCGAGGACGAGGTCTACGACCTGATCGTCGTGCTAGGGTACAATGACAGTCCGGTCGTTCCGGGAGCCGGTTCGGCGATCTTTTTGCACGTGGCGAGCCCTGACCACTACTTCACCGAGGGTTGCTTCGCCCTGGAGTTCGAGGACCTGCAGGAACTGTTGCGAGACGCCCGGGCGGGTGACGCGCTCGAGGTACGCCGCGTGCGCCGAAACCCCTAGCCGTGCTCAGGGCGGTCGCCGAAGACGGCCGAGCCGACGCGTACGTGGGTGGCGCCGAAGCGGATGGCCACCTCAAAGTCGGCGCTCATGCCCATGGAGAGATCGCCAAGACCGTTGCGGGCGGCGATCTTGGCCAGCAGGGCGAAGTGAGGGCCCGGCGGCTCGTCCGCCGGCGGAATGCACATCAGCCCGACGATCGGCAGACCGTACTCGATGCGGCAGGCGGCGATGAAGGCGTCCGCCTCGGCGGGGACGACGCCCGACTTCTGCGGCTCTTCGCCGGTGTTGACCTGCACCAGCAGCCTGGGCGCCGCACCGACGGCGGCGATCTCGTCGGCGAGGGCGCGGGCGAGACGCAGCCGGTCGAGGCTCTCGATCACGTCGAAGAGCCGCACGGCCTCGCGCGCCTTGTTGGTCTGCAGCGGCCCGATGAGGCGCAATTCGACGCCAGCGCGATGATCGCGCCAGCGCTCGGCCGCCTCCTGCACCCGGTTCTCGCCGAACACCCTCTGACCGGCGGCCAGCACCGGGGCGATGCGCGACCACGGCTGCTGCTTGCTGACGGCTGTCAGGGTGATCCCGACCGGGTCGCGGCCCGCCGCCCGCGCCGCCGCGTCGATCGCCGACAGGACCGCGCGTCTGGCTTCGGCAGGATCGAAGGTCGGGTGGGTCATTGAGCGGGATTTCACGGCTGTGGCGGTGCGCCAGAAGGCTAGAGCGCGTCCGCCGCAGGCGGAAGGCCCTGCCGCCGCTGCTTCTCTTCACCGACCCTCAGCGGACGCCGGATCCAGCGGCAATCGCGATGCGTCTGCCGCGCGGGGCTGGCGTGGTGTTCCGCGCTTTCGGCGCACCCGACGCGGTCGAGACCGGCCAGGCCCTGGCCCGCGTCTGCCGCCGGCGCGGTCTCACGCTGCTGGTCGGGGCCGACCCGCGCCTGGCGCGGCGTCTCGGCGCGGACGGCCTGCACCTGCCAGAGCGCCTGGCGGCAAGGGCGCGACGGTTCCGCGGCCGCTTCCTGGTGACGGCGGCGGCGCACAGCCTCCCGGCGGCGTTGCGCGCAAAACGCGCCGGCGTGGACGCCGTCGTCGTCTCGCCGGTGTTCCCGAGCCGCAGTCCGTCAGCCGGCCGGCCGACCGGGCCGCGGGCCCTCGCCCGTCTCGCGCGTGACGTGAAGACGCCGGTCTACGCCCTGGGCGGCGTGAATGCGGACAACGCGCGAAAGCTCGCCGCCACCGGCGTGGTCGGCCTGGCGGCGGTGGAGGCTTTAGCAATGTGAGGGGTTGGAGCCTTTTCCTCTTAGAAGCGCACAGGCCTCATGACGGCCGTCACGCAATAACAAAAATGTCGGAGTGGCTGCGATCGGTGCCCAGGCGAGCTCACAGCCGGCCGCCCCGTCTTGGCAGATTTGGCCGAATCCATAGAATCGGCGACATGAGCACCATGAACATTTCGTTGCCCGAGGCGCTCAGGGCCTTCGTAGATACGCAGGTCTCGGAGCGCGGCCATGGGAGCAGCGGCGAATATGTCCGCGAACTGATCCTGGCGGATCAGGACCGGCAGCATCTTCGCGGCCTTCTCCTGGGGGGTGCGGGTTCGCCGACAACAGCGGGGGCCGATGTCGGTTATTTTGCTGAACTGCGGTTGCGAGCGCAAAGCCGCCCGACGACCTAGACATCAATCGCGAAGTACGGGCGATCGGAGCGCTGGCTAGAACTTGAAGACCGTCTCGAGACGGACGCGCGGGGCGGGCGCCTGCGGCTGGCCCATGCGCAGGGTTTCGACCTGGTCGGGGGCGAGGCTGACCGCGCCGCCGATATGCAGGCGCTTGGTGAGCTTGTAGTAGACGCCGGAGGACATGTCCTTGAGCTGCAGATCGCGATCGGTGGAGTGCTGCTCGACGCCGAAGTTGAGGCCCCAGCGGCCCTTGCTGTCGTCCCACTCCAGGTTGCGCCGGGTGGTGGTCGGCGGCGCGCCAGTCAAGTTCGGGGCGGAGAAGTCGGAATCGGAGATCAGCATCGTCTGGGCGCCCTCGGCATGCGCGGCAAAGGCGCCTGCGGAGAACGCAAGCGTCGCAGCGGCGGCAATGGCGAGGCCCAGCGACTTCATGGCGACGACCCGAATATTCCCCCAAACTTCTGCAGCCCGCGCACACGCGCTGGCTAGCCCAACCTCCGATAAAGGCCCAGGGGCCCCGATCGTCAACCGCCAGGGATACGAATCTTCGTCGTGACCGAGCGAACCTTCGTCGCTGTTGCACGTCGGTCACGCGGTCTGCCCGCGATTCGCGTTTGGCGGTCAGGCGCGAATGCGATAGACCCGGGGCCCGCCGGGCGGGCGAACTGCGCTGGAAGCGGCGTAAACGGAACGGGAAAGCAAGACTTATGACAATGCCGGCGCCGCACGGCGATATCGGACGTGGACGGATGGGCTGGGCGACCCGCGCACTGGTGCTGGGAGCGGCGACGCTGGCGCTCGCCGGCTGCGCCCACAAAGACAACAGCTACTCCGTGAAGGGTCACCGGGTTCCGGAAGGCGCGATTGGCGTCAACGGCTATCTGTGGCGCGCCACGCTGGACACGCTGGCCTTCATGCCCCTGTCTTCGGCCGACCCCTACGGCGGGGTGGTGATCACCGACTGGTACACCAATCCCGAAAAGCCGGACGAGCGGTTCAAGGCGACGGTCTACATCCTCGACACGCGCCTGCGCGCCGACGGCCTGAACGTCACCATCTTCCGCCAGGTGAACAACGGCGGCGGCGGCGGTTGGGTGGACGCGCCGACCTCGGCGCAGACCTCGATCGACATCGAGAACGCCATCCTTACCCGGGCGCGGGAGCTTCGGCTTTCCAACTTGAAGGGCTAGCGCTGTAAGCGCCATGCCCCGCTACGATCCGAAAACGGTCGAGCCGAAATGGCGCGCCGCCTGGGAAGCGGCCGGCGTCGATCGCGCGCGCGACGATTCCGACCGGCCGAAATACTACGCGCTGGAGATGTTCCCCTATCCGTCGGGGCGCCTGCACGTCGGCCACGCGCGCAACTACGCCATGGGCGACGTCAACGCCCGCTTCCAGCGCGCGCGCGGCTACAATGTGCTTCACCCGATGGGCTGGGACGCCTTCGGCCTGCCGGCCGAGAACGCCGCCGCCGAGCGGGGCGTCGACCCGCGCGAGTGGACGCTCGGCAACATCGAGGTCATGCGCGACGAGCTGAAGCGGCTCGGACTTTCCATCGACTGGTCGCGCGAGTTCGCCACCTGCGAGCCGGAATACTACGGCCGCCAGCAGGCCTGGTTCCTGAAGCTGTGGGAGAGCGATCTGGCCTACCGCAAGGAGGGCCTGGTCAACTGGGATCCGGTCGACATGACCGTGCTCGCCAACGAGCAGGTGATCGACGGCCTCGGTTGGCGTTCCGGCGCGCCGGTCGAGCGCAAGAAGCTGACGCAGTGGTTCCTGCGCATCACGCGCTACGCCGACGAGCTGCTGGAAGGTCTGGCCGGGCTCGAGCGCTGGCCGGACAAGGTGCGGCTGATGCAGGAGAACTGGATCGGCCGCTCACGCGGGGCCGAGCTGACCTTCGCCTTCGACGGCCGCGAGGGCGGGATCCCGGTCTACACGACGCGTCCGGACACCCTGTTCGGGGCCAGCTTCCTCGCCATCGCGCCGGACCACCCGCTGGCGGAGGAACTGGCGGCAGCCAGCTCGGAGGTCAGGGATTTTCTCGCCAAGTGCCGCCGTGGCGGCACCTCGGAAGCTGAGATCGAGTCGGCTGAAAAGCTTGGCTTCGACACCGGCCTCACCGTCCGCCATCCGTTCGACCCCGATTGGCGCCTGCCGGTCTGGATCGCCAACTTCGTGCTGATGGACTACGGCTCGGGCGCCATCTTCGGTTGCCCGGCTCACGACCAACGCGACCTCGACTTTGCCCGCAAATATCGCCTGCCGGTGCGGCCGGTGGTGCTGCCGGCCGGCGCGGACCCTGAGACGTTTGCCGTTGGGTCGGAAGCCTGGACCGGCCCCGGCAAGATCTTCAACTCAGGCTTTCTCGACGGGCTGGACATCGAGGCCGCCAAGGCCGCCGCCATCGCCCGCATCGAGGCGAACGGGCAGGGTGAGGGGGCGGTGATCTATCGCCTGCGCGACTGGGGCGTGTCGCGCCAGCGCGGCTGGGGTTGCCCAATCCCGGTCATCCATTGTCAGGCCTGCGGCGTGACGCCCGTCCCGGCGGCGGACCTGCCGGTGTGTCTGCCCGAGGGGCTCGACTTCAGCCGGCCGGGCAATCCCCTGGCCCGGCACCCGACCTGGAAGCACGTCACCTGCCCCAACTGCGGCGGCCCGGCCGAGCGCGAGACCGACACCCTCGACACCTTCGTCGATTCCTCCTGGTACTTCGCCCGCTTCGCCGATCCGCACGCCGAGGCGCCGATCGGGCCGGCGGCCAGTCATTGGATGCCGGTCGACCAGTACATCGGCGGTATCGAGCACGCCGTCCTGCATCTGCTCTATGCGCGGTTCGTGACCCGCGCCCTGCGCGACCAGGGCATGCTCAGCGTCGACGAGCCGTTCGCCGGCCTGTTCACCCAGGGCATGGTTACCCACGAGACCTATCGCCGGCAGAGCGGCGAGTGGGTCGAGCCGGCCAGGGTCAAGATCGAGGCCGAGGGCGCGACGCGCCGCGCCCGGGACATCGAGACCGGCGAGCCGCTGATCATCGGCGATCCGGAGAAGATGTCGAAGTCCAAGCGCAACGTAGTGGCGCCGGCCGACATCGCTGACACCTACGGCATCGACGCGACGCGCCTGTTCGTCCTCTCCGACTCGCCGCCCGACCGCGACGTGCAATGGACCACCGCCGGCGTCGAGGGCGCCTGGAAGCTGATCAACCGCGTCTGGAGCGAGTTCGACGCCCAGCCGGCGGCGGTCGGCGCAGTGACCTCTGACGATTCGACCGCCTTGGCGCTGCGGCGCGCGACACACAAGACGATCAAAGCCGTGACCGAAGCGCTCGAGGGGTTCCGGTTCAACAGCGCCATCGCCCGCATCTACGAGCTGGTCGGCGAGTTACGCGCCGCAAAGATTGAAACCGCCTCGCCAGCCGTGCTGGCCGCTCGCGCCGAGGCGCTGAGCGTGCTGGCCCGTCTTGTGGCGCCGTTCGCGCCGCACCTGGCCGAGGAGTGCTGGTCACGCCTGGGAGAAGCGGGCCTGGTGGCGGCCGCGCCGTGGCCGGTCTACGATCCCGCCTTGACGGAGGACGAGGAGAAGGTTCTTCCCGTCCAGATCAACGGCAAGCGCCGCGGTGAAATCCGCGCGCCGGCCGGCGCTTCGAAGGATGTGGTGTGGGAGTTGATGCGCAGCGACCCGGATATCGGCCCCAAACTTGCGGGCGCGACCGTGATTCGCTTCGTTCATGTGCCGGACCGGATCGCCAACGTGGTGATTCAAACCGCATGAGGGGCGCGGTGGCCCTGTCAGTCGGCTTGACCGCCGCCGCTCTGCTGGGCGGCTGTGGTTTTGCACCGCTGTACGCCACGCCCGGGCTCTCAAAGGGCCTGTCGTCGATCCAGATCGAGGCCCCCAACGGCCGCGTCGCCTACCTGGTGCGCGAATCGCTCGACGACGACCTGGCGCGCAACAAGGACGAGACGCCGGCCTACCGGCTCGCCCTGGCGGTCGACCAGACGCGGGATCCGCGCGGCCTGACGCTCAACGATTACGCCGAGCGCTACCAGGTTGGCGTGACCGTGGACTACACGCTCACCGACCTCTCCACCGGCCAGGTGGTGCATCACGGCCGCGCAGTCAGCGACGTCAGCTACGATGCCGCCAACGATCCCTACGCCGGCATCGCCGCCCGCCAGGACAGCCAGGAGCGCGCCGCCTCCGACGTGGCCCGCAAGATCGAGATCGAGCTGGCCGCCTGGATGGCCTCACACGTCGCCAAGAACCCTTAGACGCTCACGTGATCCTGAAGCGTCAGGACGTCGCGCGGTTTCTGAAAGGCCCCGGGCCGGAGTTTCGCGCCGCATTCATCTACGGCCGCGACCTGGGCGTGGTGCGTGAGCGCGGGGCCGAGCTGGCCGCCGCCGTCGCCAGCCGTCCGGACGATCCGTTCGACACCGCCCAGCTCACCGAGGACGATCTCACCGCCCAGCCGGCGCGGCTGGAGGAGGAGCTGGCCGCCGTCTCGATGATGGGCGGACGCCGGCTGGTGCGCGTTCGCCTCGGCGAGGCGGCGCGGGCCGAGCGGATCGCCGCCGAGGCGCTGACCGCCCATCTCGAGGGCCGGCTCAATCCCGAGGCCTTCCTGGTCATCGAGGCCGGCGACCTCGGCCGCAGCTCGGCCCTGCGGCTGCTGGCCGAGAAGCAGGCCGGATGCGGGGTCATCGCCTGCTACGCCGACGAAGCCGGCGATCTCATCCGCTTCACACGTGAGGCGCTGGCCAAGGAAGGGCTTGGGCTCACCGCCGAGGCGCAGCAGCTCTTCGCCTCGCGCCTGCCACACGAGCGCGGCGTGGCCCGCCAGGAGATCGAGCGGCTGATCCTGTTCCTGGGCCCGGGCTCCGGCGTGACGGCGGGGCCGAAGGAGCTGGAGGACTTCCTGGGCGTGGAGCCCGAGGCCTCGGTCTCCGAGGCCGCCAGCGAGGCGTTCGGCGGCCACCTGGCCGCCGCGCAGGCGCATCTGAGGCGCGCCGCCCGCGAGGGGCTGGACGGGGCCGCGGCCGTGCGAGCGATGAGCGGCCATCTGGCCAAGCTGCGCCGCGTGGCGGTCGCTCGCCGCGCCGGCGCCTCGCTGGAGGAAGCGGTCAAGGCGGCGGAGCCGTTCTGGAAATCCCAACGCGAGATCGGCCGGCAGGCGCGCAGCTGGGGCTTGCCGGAGCTGGACGCCGTGCAGGGCGATCTTCTGGCCGCCGACATCGCCTGCAAGCAGACCGGCGCGCCCGACTCGCTGATCGCCGAACGCCTGGCCCTCAGCCTCGCCGGTCGCGCCCGGGCCCTCGGCCTCTAGTTTTGAGTTTGAACGCGTTCTGATCGCAAAACCGGTTCCCACTTTTACGGAACCCGCTCCGGGCTTGATTACGCAACCATTAGGTTGCATATAGCCGCCATGGACGCCGATCCGGTCTTCAAGGCCCTGGCCGATCCGGCCCGACGCGCCCTGCTGGACAGCCTGCGGCTGCGCGGCGGCCAGACGCTGAGCGAACTGATGCAAGGACATGCGATGAGCCGGCAGGCCCTGACCAAGCACCTCGACATCCTCGAAGCGGCCAACCTGGTTGTCAGCGAGCGGCGGGGGCGCGAGCGGCTGCACCACCTCAATCCCGTACCGATCCAGGAGATCGCCGATCGCTGGATCGGGAGATTTCAGGCCGGACCCCTGCGGGCCCTCGCCGACCTCAAGAAAAGCTTGGAGGATCAAGACGATGACCACTAGCCGCTTTCTCTACGTGACCTACATCCGCACGACGCCGGAAAAGCTCTGGGAGGCGCTCACCAAGCCGGAATTCACCAGGATCTATTGGCACGGCGTAACCCACGTCACCGACTGGACGCCGGGCTCGGACTGGAAGCTGGTGTTCGCCGATGGTCGGGTGGCCGATTCCGGCAGCATCGTCGAAGCCGAACCGCCGCACCGACTGGTGATCGCCTGGCAAAACCAGTTCCGGCCCGAACTCGCGGCGGAGGGCGTCTCGCGCTGCACGATCGAGATCGCCCCCCAGGGCGAGACCGTTCGCCTGCAGGTGACCCACGAGATCGACGCCGATCCCTCGAAGTTCATCGAGGCGGTTTCGGGCGGCTGGCCGGCCATTCTCTCCAACCTCAAGACCTTGCTGGAGACGGGCGCGCCTCTGCCGATGGCGAATGAGGCGCCGAAGGACTAGCCGCCCGGATCGATCGTCCGGGTCACCTTGCCGGCGGCGTCGAGAAAAGCGATCCGGGCCACGCCGTCGGCCGCCACACTAAGCACTAGCCGCTTCTTGCCGGCTGAGTCGCGGAGAACGACCTCGGACTCCCCACTCTCCGTACGGCCGAGGAAGGCTCGCTGGGCGACGCCAACATGGGCGTTGGCGAACGCCGCATCTCGCGCAGGGCCCTGGAGATGTTCCCCGCGCTCTATGGCGGCCCAGTCCAAACTTTGTTCTGGGCGGTCGACAACGCTGAGGCCGGCGAGGCGGTCGGCGCCATCCTCTGAGGCTTGAAGCTGCACCACTTGGTCCTGCTCATAGCGATCTAAGGTCAGGCTCTCGTGACTGTGGCGGACGCCGTTCGCGTCGCGCTCGCCGCCGATGACGAGACCGCCGTTCTCGCTGCCTTCGTCGTTGTAGAACAGCATGCCCGCCACGCGGCGGTCGGGATGAGGGATCTCGCGCCCACGGATTACGATGCCGGGGGCGTTCGCCGCGTCGAAGATCGCCAGCCGAAGCTTTCCGTCGGGCTCGCGAACATTGATGCGCCGGACGTCGATCACACCGAGGTCGTGGGCCGGCGCCGCGGCCCCCATACAGAGGAACGCGCCGCCCAGCGTAACCACGCCGGCGAACGCGCCAACGGCCTGACTCCAGTTGAAACTCATGTCGCCCCCTTTGAGAAAGGACGCGCTAACCCCGCGCGCGGCCCGGAGGCGGTCGCATGAGTCGGGCGCAGAGATCGTCGAGCTGCTCCAGGGTGCGATAGGCGATGCGCACCTCGCCGGCCCCGCCAGCGTCGCGGATATCTACTGTGAGCCCAAGCACTTCGGCCAGGTCGCTTTCCAGCGCCGCGGTGTCGGCGCTCTTGCCGGACGGTCGGGTCGCCTTCGGCGGCGCATCAGTGACGGCGCGCGCCCGCCGGGCCAGAGCCTCGGCCTGGCGCACGTTGAGGCCGTCGCGGATGATCCGCTCTGCCAGCGCCTCGGCGTCGTCCAGATCGAGCAAGGTGCGGGCGTGGCCGGCCGTCAGCCGGCCGCTCTCCACGTGGTCCTGCACCCGCTCTGGCAGGCGGGTCAGCCGGATGGTGTTGGCCACGTGGCTGCGGCTCTTGCCGACGATGCCGGCGATGGTGTCGTGCGTGCGGTTGAAGCGCTTGACCATGGCGTCGTAGCCGCGCGCCTCTTCCAGCGGGTTGAGGTCGGCGCGCTGAACGTTTTCGATCAGGGCCACCTCGAAGACCTCGATCTCGGTGAATTCTCGCACCAGGGCCGGGATGGCGTGCAGGCCGGCCAGCTGGGCGGCGCGCCAGCGACGCTCGCCGGCGACGATCTGGTATTCGCCGGGCGCTTCGGCGAGGGCGCGGACGATGATCGGCTGGATCACGCCGCGCTCGCGTATGGAATCGGCCAGCTCCTGCAGGGTCTCGGGGGCGAAATGCCGCCGCGGCTGGTCCGGATTGCGCCGGACGAGCTCGATCGGCAGCTCCTGGACGCCGGAGGCACGGCGCGTCTCCTGGGTGGTCGCCGCCTGCGCCTCTTCGAGCAGCGCCGACAGCCCGCGCCCCAGTCCCCGCCGCTCAGCCATTCACCGCCTCCGCCTTGGCCCGGCCGCGCTCGCGCGCCAGGAGCTCCTTGGCCAGGTCGATGTAGGCCTGGCTGCCGGCGCACTCGAGATCATAGATCAGCACCGGCTTGCCGAAGCCCGGCGCCTCCGACACCCGCACGTTGCGGGGGATCATGGTCTCGTAGACCTTGTCGCCGAGATAGGCGCGCACGTCGCTGGCCACCTGCTTCGAGAGGGTGTTGCGTCGGTCGTACATGGTCAGCACCACCCCCTGGATGGTGAGGCCGGTGTTGTGGGCGTTCTTGACCAGCTCGATGGTGTGCATGAGCTGGGAGAGGCCCTCCAGCGCGAAGAATTCGCATTGCAGGGGCACAAGCACCGAGTCGGCCGCCGCCATGGCGTTGAGCGTCAGAAGATTGAGCGACGGCGGGCAGTCGATCAGCGCCCAGCTGTAGCGGCCCTCGGCCCGCACCGGCGTCAGGGCGTCGCGCAGGCGGTAGGCGCGCCGCGGCTTGGCGCCGAGCTCGAGCTCTATGCCCGAGAGATCCGACTCCGACGGCAGGAGGTCCAACCCTGGTACGGCCGTCTCGACGGTGGCCGAGGCGACCGACACATCTTCCATCAGGACGTCGTAGGCCGTCAGCTTTCGGGCCTGCGGCGGCACGCCGAGGCCGGTCGAGGCGTTGCCCTGGGGATCGCTATCGATCACCAGCACCTTTTCGCCCATCGCCGCCAGGGCAGTGCCGAGGTTGATCGCCGTCGTAGTCTTGCCAACGCCACCCTTCTGATTGGAAACGGCCAATATTTTCAACGCGTTACGACGCACGCGCCAGCTCCGTTATCTCGAGGATGCGCCCGCGCGGATCGCTCAGGCTCGGGTGGGTAGCCACCTTGAATCGCCATGATTTCCGCGCCTCGGCAAGCTCGGTGTCAACCTCGGCGCCCTTCAAAAACAGGCCCCGCGCGTCACGCCTCAGTGATGGCCTGGCGAAGCCGAGCAGCCGGCTCAGGGGCGCGCAGGCGCGCGCCGCCACCACCTCCACCGTAAGCGGCAGATCTTCCGCCCGCTGATTGTGTACGCGCGCCGGCAGGCCGAGCTCGCGGACCACCTCGCCGAGAAAGCCGCACTTCTTCAACATGCTCTCTACCAGGTGGACTTCCGTACCCGGAGCATCCTTGAGGAGGATGGCCAGAACCAGGCCCGGAAACCCCGCGCCTGAGCCCAGGTCCGCCCAGCGCCGAGCCTCAGGCGCGAGGGCCAGGAGCTGAGCGCTGTCGAGGAAATGGCGTCGCCAGAAGTCATCCAGGGTGCTCGCCCCGACGAGGTTCATGCGGGTGTTGGCTTCCACCAGCATGCGGCGCAGGCGCTCGCCGTCGTCCAGGGCCTCAGCCGAGACTCCGAGCGCGCGCAGGCTGTCCGCCACGCCGTCAGGCGGCGCGGCGGCGTCGGACATGAGCCAGCAAGGTGGTGAGGGCGCCGGGCGTGACGCCTTCGATGCGCGCCGCCTGGCCGAGCGTGGCTGGCCGCACCGCCGCGAGCTTCTCACGCGCCTCGTTGGAGAGACCGCCGAGGGCGGCATAGTTCAGGTCAGCCGGCAGGTCGAGATCCTCGTCACGACGGAAAAGGGCGATGTCCGCCTCCTGCCGCTCCAGGTGACCGAGATAGGCCGCCTCGATCTCGATCTGCTCGCGCGCGGCGGGGGTCCAGGCGGCGATCTGCGGCCAGACGCGCGCCAGGGCGTCGAAGCCGATGTCCTTGTGCGCGAGGAGCTGAATGAGGCTGCGCCGCTGGCCGTCGGCCGTAACGCGGAAGCCGGCCCGAGCCGCCGCCGCCGGCGTCAGGGTGAGCGATTCCGCCTCGGCGCGCGCAGCCGCAAGGGCCTCGGCTTTGGCGGCGAAGGCGTCGGCCCGCGCCCGCCCCACACAGCCTAGCTTCTCGCCGCGCGAGGTCAGCCTTTGATCGGCGTTATCGGCCCGCAGGCGCAGGCGGAATTCAGCCCGGCTGGTGAACATCCGGTAGGGCTCAGTGACTCCGGCCGTGACCAGATCATCGATCATCACCCCGATGTAGGCTTCGTCGCGGCCGAACACCGCGCCGTCCTGATCTGCCGCGGCGCGCGCGGCATTGAGCCCCGCCATGAGGCCTTGGGCGGCGGCTTCTTCGTAGCCGGTGGTGCCGTTGATCTGGCCGGCGAGATAGAGGCCCGGCAACCGCATCACTTCCAGGGTGGCGGCGAGTTCGCGCGGATCGACGTAGTCGTATTCGATCGCATAGCCGTGGCGCAGGACCGCAACGTCTTCCAGGCCGGGGATGGTGCGCAGGAAGGCGTCCTGGGTCGCGGCCGACACCGAGGTGGAGATGCCGTTTGGATAGACGGTGGGGTCGTCGAGGCCTTCCGGCTCCAGGAAGATCTGATGACTGTCACGGTCGCCGAAGCGCACCACCTTGTCCTCGATGGACGGGCAGTAGCGCGGGCCGCGGCCCGACAGGCGGCCGCCGTAGACCGCCGACTCCGCCAGACGATCGGCGATGATCGCATGGGTCTCGACAGTGGTCGCCGTGATGCCGCAGGCAACCTGGTCGCGGTCGATGCGATCGGTGAGGAAGGAGAACGGGACGGGCGGCTCATCGCCCGGCTGCATCTCCAGCCGACTCCAGGCGATCGTGCGGCCATCGAGGCGCGGGGGCGTGCCGGTCTTCAGCCGCCCCATGGCGAGACCAAGGCCATAGAGCCTCTCCGAGAGGCCGACGGATGGCGCATCGCCGATGCGGCCGGCGGCAATGCGTTCGTCGCCGCGATGGATCACGCCCTTGAGGAAGGTGCCGGTGGTGAGCACAACGGCGCCAGCGCGCCACGTTTCGCCGGCCGCATCTACCGCCCCCGCCACGCGGCCGTCTTCGACGACCAGATCCTCAATGGCCGCGGCCAGCAGGGTCAGATTAGGCTGGGCTTCCAGCGCCGCCCGCATGGCCTGGCGATAGAGCTTGCGGTCGATTTGCGCTCTTGGTCCGCGCACGGCCGGGCCGCGGGAACGATTGAGCATCCGGAACTGGATGCCAGCGGCGTCGGCCATGTGCCCGATGAGGCCGTCGAGGGCGTCGACCTCCCGCACCAGGTGACCCTTGCCCACCCCGCCGATGGCTGGATTGCATGACATTTCGCCGATGGTTTCGAGCTTGTGGGTGGCCAGCAACGTGCGGGCGCCAAAGCGCGCCGCCGCCGCCGCGGCTTCGCAGCCGGCGTGGCCGCCGCCGATCACAATGACGTCGAAGGTGCGAGACATGGGGGGTGGTGAATACTCTAAACGGGTGGTCGGGTCGACCCGCGCGCGCCTCGGTGTTTCACGTGAAACAGTTTAGGGATACCCCCTCCACCGCTTCGCGGTCCCCCTCCCCCAGAGGGGGAGGAGAACGTCGGCGCCTCTCTCCCCCTCAGGGGGGAGTACGGCCGAAGGCCGGGAGGGGGGCAGCTACTGGCCCTGTTTCACGTGAAACACCTACTTGCCGATGCAGAAGGTCGCGAAGACGCGCTCCAGCACATCCTCGGCATCGACGCGGCCGCTGATCCGCGCCAGGGCCCGAGCCGCCAGCCGCGCGTCTTCGGCGGCCAGTTCGGGATCCCGCAGCTCATCCAGCGCGCGCCCGAGGCTTCCGCGCGCCTCGCGCAGCAGATGCTCGTGCCGCGCCCGCGTCGCGGCCGGAAAGTCGGCGCCCGACAGCTCCTGGCGAAGTCGCTTCGCCAGCCGCGCTTCAAGAGCTTCGGCCCGGCCCTCCAGCAAGGACACCGAAAGAGTCTCCAGATGAAGAGCCGCGGCCGCGGCCCGCGCCTCGTGCAAATCGACCCCGGCCGCAAGGTCTGTCTTGTTGAGCACCAGCATGTCGCCGGCGCGGACCAGATCCAACGCCTCCCGCCAGGCCCCAGCATCGCCGCCTTGATCCACCAGCCACAGGCGCAGGTCGGCGGCGGTCGCCCAGGCGCGGGCCCGCCGGACGCCCTCCGCCTCGATCGGTTCGGCGCTGACCCGGATGCCGGCCGTATCGGCGAGCAACACCTTGTAGCCCTCGATAACGAGGGAAACTTCGATGACGTCGCGCGTCGCGCCCGGGATATGGGTGACGATCGCCGCGTCACGACCGGCCAGGGCATTGACCAGGCTGCTTTTGCCGGCGTTGGGCGCGCCAACGATGGCGACCCGATAGCCCTCGCGAACACGCTGTCCCCGCCCCTCGTCAGCGAGCGCCAGATCGAGATCGCCCGCCAGTCGCTCCAGTGCGGCGCGGGCTTGATCCGCCACGCCCGCGGGAATTTCCTCGTCGGGAAAGTCCACCGCCGCCTCGAGATGGGCCAGGGCCTCGACCAGCAGATCCCGCCAGGTCTTGTACCGCTCGCCCAGCCGGCCCTTGAGCTGGCCAAGCGCTTGACGCGCCTGGTTGCGGGTTTCGGCGTCGACCAGGTCGGCCACCGCCTCGGCCTGATCGAGATCGAGTTTGCCGTTCTCGAACGCCCGGCGTGTGAACTCGCCCGGTTCGGCGAGCCGCAAACCCAGCGCCAAGAGCGCGTCAGTGACCGAGTCGACAACGCCCAGACCACCGTGCACGTGCAACTCGGCGCAATCCTCGCCGGTGTAGCTGCGTGGGGCCGAAAAAAAGAGCGTCAGCGCCGTATCGAGCACGTCGCCGGCCGCGTCCCTCAAAGTCCTCACGCGCGCATGCCCCGGCCGCCCTGCGCGCCCGGCAATCGCCGACAAGGCCTCGTGCGCGCCAGGACCCGAAATTCTGATGATCGCCACCGCCCCCCGCCCTGGCGCCGTGGCCAGGGCGAAGATGGTGTCCGTCATCTCTGGGCCGCCACGCCCGCCGCCGCGGTCATCAGCTTCATGAACTGTTCGGAGGCCTGGCCGCCGAACGTCATCCAGTTCTTCATCAGCTCCTCGGGCGCCACCAACGCCAGATTGGCGTCCATCCGGTTCTTCATTTCCTCGACCAGATGGTCATTCAGCGCTTTGACGTCGGGCAGCCCTAGAAAGGCCCGCGCTTCCTGCGGCGTGCAATCCACTTCCACCTTCAGTTTCATCGCCCACGGGCCTCCGCACATTGCACGACAATGTTATGGGCCAAGCGCCCCCTCCCAGGCTAGAGCCCTCAGCGCACAGCACAAGGGAGCGAACGATGGGCGATATGATCTCCATTCCACGCGCCGGCGCGTCGTTCGGCGCCTATGTGGCGAGGCCCGCCGCGACCAGGGCGCCCGCCCTGATCGTCATCCAGGAAATCTTCGGCGTGAACCAGGTCATGCGCGACCTGACCGACGAATTCGCCCGTCAGGGTTTCCTGGCCGTCTGCCCAGATCTGTTCTGGCGGATCGAACCTGGGATCGACATTACCGACAAGACCGAGGCGGAGTGGAAGCGCGCCTTCGAACTCTTCAACGCCTTCGATGTCGACAAGGGCGTCAAGGACATCGGGGCGACGATCGCCCATGTGCGTGGCGACCCAGGCTGCAACGGTGCGGTGGGATCGGTGGGATTTTGCCTCGGCGGCCTACTCGCCTTCCTGACCGCCACGCGCACCGACATCGACGCAGCGGTGGGCTTCTATGGCGTCGGCATCGACCAGCGCATCCGCGAGGCAGACACCCTGGTCACGCCGCTGATGCTGCACATCGCCGAAGAGGATGGCTTTGTCGCCAAGCCGGCCCAGCGCATTATAATTGAGGCGCTGAAGAACCGTTCGATCGCAGAGATCTTCACCTACCCCGGGCGCGACCACGCTTTCGCCCGCCCTGGCGGTGAGCACTACGACGCGGCCGACGCGGCCCTGGCCATGTCGCGCACGCTGACGTTCCTCAACGGCCGCCTGGCGCGGTAGGGACGGACGTAACTCCTCCCCCCCCTTGATGGGGGAGGTGTCTTGCGCAGCTTCAGCGAAGCAAGACGGAGGGGGTGGAGCGGCCACCCCACCCGTCCCGACCTTCCGTCGGGCCCCCCTCCCCGTCAAGGGGAGGGAGCTAACCATTTCAACGCCTTACGTGTTCATCGACTGGAAGAAGTCGGCGTTGTTCTTTGAGTTGCGCAGCTTGTCGAGCAGGAACTCGATGGCGTCCTGCGGTCCCATGGGTGACAGGATGCGGCGCAGCACGAAGGTCTTCTGCAGCTGATCTTTCGGCGTGATCAGCTCCTCCTTGCGGGTGCCGGACTTGAGCACGTCGATGGCCGGATAGATGCGCTTGTCGGCGACCTTCCGATCAAGGACGATTTCGGAATTACCGGTGCCCTTGAACTCTTCGAAGATCACCTCGTCCATGCGGCTGCCGGTGTCGATCAGAGCGGTGGAGATGATCGTCAGTGAACCGCCTTCCTCGACATTGCGGGCCGCGCCGAAGAAGCGCTTGGGCCGCTGCAGGGCGTTGGCGTCAACACCGCCGGTGAGCACCTTGCCGGAGGACGGCACCACGGTGTTGTAGGCCCGGCCGAGGCGGGTGATGTTGTCCAGCAGGATGATGACGTCGCGCTTGTGCTCGACGAGCCGCTTGGCCTTCTCGATCACCATCTCGGCCACCTGCACGTGCCGCGCCGCCGGCTCGTCGAAAGTCGAGGAGATGACCTCGCCCTTCACGGTGCGCTGCATATCGGTGACTTCCTCAGGCCGCTCGTCGACCAGGAGCACGATCAGGTAGCACTCGGGGTGGTTGGCGGCGATCGACCTGGCGATGTTCTGCATCATGATCGTCTTGCCGACCCGCGGCGGGGCGACGATCAGGCATCGCTGGCCCTTGCCGAGCGGGGCGACGATGTCGATCACCCGGCCGGTGCGGTCCTTCAGGGTCGGATCATCGATCTCCATGTTCAGCCGCTCATCGGGGTAGAGCGGCGTCAGGTTGTCGAAGTGGACCTTGTGCCGGACGTTCTCCGGATTTTCGAAATTGATCTGGTCGACCTTGACCAGGGCAAAGTAGCGCTCGCCATCGCGCGGCGAGCGGATGCCGCCATCGACCGTGTCGCCGGTGCGGAGCCCGAAGCGGCGGATCTGCGAGGGGCTGACGTAGATGTCGTCGGGACCGGGGAGGTAGTTGGCCTCCGGGCTGCGCAGGAAGCCGAAACCGTCCTGCACCACTTCCAGGGTGCCGGAGGCGGAAATCTCCACGCCTTCCTCGGCCAGGGTCTTGAGGATGGCGAACATCATGTCCTGCTTGCGCATGGCGTTCGCGTTCTCGATGTCGAACTGCTCGGCGAAAGCGAGCAGGTCGGCCGGCGACTTCTCCTTCAGCTCCTGCAGGGTCATGCGCGAGAGACCAAGCGCGGCGACCGCCTTGCTGGCTTCGGTCGGCTCCGCTTCGCGGGGAGCCTCCTCGGCGCTCTCAGTCGCCGGGAAATCGAGGGTATCGGTCATATCTTTGAATTTGCTCGTTTTATCTTGATCGTATGGGATTTCGTTGGGGGATTTCGGGCGGCTCGAACCTCTCCGATGGGAGCTCGGAGGAACAGGGCTGGCGGGTTTGGACCGTGCGCCCGTTCTCGGGCAAAAGGCGCGGTCCTGTCAGAGGCGGGGGAAGCCACGCCGCTCCTATAGATAGGCGCACTTCGAGCGGGAACAAACCCCAGGGGCGGCCCGTCGTCAAGCGATTTGGCGGTGGAGCTAGAACTTCTTTTCGATGTCGACGAAGAACACCCGACCGATCAGGTCATACTGCGACGTCAGCGGCACCTGCCCGATCCGGTCCTGGAACCCTTCCGACGAATAGAGCGGCGGGCTGGTGTTGAACACGTTGTTCATGCCCGCCTCGAAGGTCCAGGTATTGAGCTTGCGTCGAATGGAGACGTTGGAAACGGTATAGAACGGCGCCACGTGGTTCAAATAGACCGATTGGCCGAAACCAAAGTAGTTGTTGTCGACGTCGGCGACAAATTTGTTGTCGTCGGAGTGGCCAATCATGTTGATGAACCAGTTGAACGTCCACGGGCCCTTGTCGAACCGGAAGTTCAGATTGCCCACAAACGTCGGTTGGCCCACCTGACCCAGGTAGTTATTGACGGCGCCGTTGAGCAGGTCCGTTGTCGTATAGAAGGTCCACGAAAGACGAGAATCGACACTCATCTTGACGTCCCAGGGCAGCGCCTGGGTATAGTTGATAATGACGTCCAGACCCTGGTCGCGCTGCTCGGCCACGTTGACGTAGTTGTCTTCCACCAGGGTGATCGACTGATAGTTCGGCGAGCCGGGCGTCAGGTCACGCGTAAACAGGCTGCAGAACGGATTGGCCGGGAAATTTGGGGCGTTGTAGCATTCGTAAAGGATGTTCGCGGCGCCGAACTCCTGGATCTGATTCTTGATGTCGAACGAATAGTAGTCGGCCGATATCTTCAGGTTGATACCGAACCATTTCGGTTGGAAAACGACGCCTATCGTCTGCGACAGCGACGTCTCGGCCTTCAGATGCCCGATGCCACCACCTGTTAGAATCTCCGCGCTTCCCCCATTGCCGGCATAATTGCCCGGGATGCCCTGAGAGGCGCAGTTCTTCTGTACATTGGCCGACACCCCGCTGATCGAATAGTTGATGCAGGGGTCAATCGAGAGCTGACCGAGGTAGCTCGATTGGTCGGCCAGGAAGAGCTCGTAAAGGGCCGGGGCTCGGAAGCCGGTGCCTTGTGTCGCCCGCACCGAGAACCAGTCGGTGAGCGCCCAATCGAGGCCGATCTTGTAGGTGACGGTCGAGCCGTAACTCTTGTAGTTGGAGAAGCGGCCAGAGGCCGTGAACACCAGGCTGTCGATCAGCGGCAGGTCTTTGACAATGGGGGCCCGCAGCTCGCCGAATACCTCTTCGATGGTGTCGGAGCCGTGCGTTCGACCGACCGTGAGGAGGTTGTAGTCATTGCCGTCCTGCACGTCGGTCGGCGGATTGTCGTCGATCTCTTCGCGGCGCAGCTGGAAGCCAAGCGAGGCGGCGAGCGGGCCCCCAGGCAGGTTCCAGAGGTCGCCGCTGGCAGACCCTTCCACGTAGTAGTGATTGTAGATCGTCCAGCCCGTCTCATTGCGATAGAGGAATGACTGCTCGGCCGGGGTCAGGGCCCCGTTCTGGACCCCAGCGAAATAGTTGACGGGGACACTGCACGGGACACCCGGCTCGAGCTCGGCCATGGTTGGCCCGCCATTGATATTGCCGTTGACGTCGCAACCCGTGCCGTCAAGCGCGCCAGCGGTAGCGTTCACCCGGTCGGCGAGAGCGAAGTTCTCCGTGTAGTAGCCGTGCGACTGGCTGAACTCGCCGTAGAGGTCGTAGGTCCACTTCTTGAAAATGTTCCAGTCGGGAAAGTCGCCTTTCACGCCCAGCGTGATTCGGCCGTAGTCGACCTTCTGCGTCGACAGCGAGTTTTGTGGAATCACCGGCTCGGGGAATCCGAAGCCCGGATTGTACGGGTTGGTGGGATAAACCGGCGTAAACAGCTGGGAGACGCTGAATTGGCTGGAACGCCGTTCGGTCAGGATGATGCTGCCGTACAGCTGGGCGTGCGGCGTGAGATCAAAGCCACCGTAGAGGTTGAACATGTAGCGCTCGTCCGGCGAGATGGCGTCGGAGGAGCCGTAGGTGGGGGTATTGTAGGGAAATATCCCGAAGTTGGTGCGGCTGGCCGGCACGTTTACGCCCGCGGTCCCGCAGCTGTTGTTGTTGAATGAGTAGAGTATGGCCGGGTTGTTGCAGACCACCTGACCCACGGCCTGCCAGCCGGCGATATCCAGACCGGTGACGCCGCCGCCCGGAACCGAGCTGGCGTTCGGCCGGTAGAAAAGCGCCGGACCGTAGCCAAAATCGATGACGTCGGGTCCCTCGAGGTTCCAGCACTTGGGCTTGTTGGTCGACGGGTCGATGACGTCGGCGACCTGGTTGGTGCCGGTGAAGACGGCGTCGTCGCTGGCGCAGGAAAGATAGGGCCGTTGGCCGACCGTCAGAGCGTTCTGCTTGTACCAGCTGAAACCGGCGTTCACGTAACCACGTGACCAAGTCTTACCGAAGCTGGCGTCGACCTGGTACTGGTTGGCGCCGCCCTCCTGAGAAGGGCCGTAGTACACCCGAATATCGCCGCCATTGTAGTTGGTCTTGGTGATGATGTTGACCACCCCGCCGATGGCGTCGGAGCCATAGATCGACGACGCGCCGTCGGTGAGGATCTGGATGTCCTCGATCTCGGCCTGCGGGAAATTCAGCGTATTGAGGTCGACGGGGCCGACCGTGCCGCCGACGCCCGCCGGGCCGAGACGCTGACCGTTGACCAGGAACAGGGTGCGCTGGGCGCCAAGGCCGCGCAGCGAGAGCGTGTTGACCCCGGGGCCGCCGGTGACCACGAAGCCAGTGAAGAAGTTGTTGATCTGGGTGTTGTTCTCGGCCACCGGCAGCGATTGCAGCAGCTCGGCGATGTCGGCCTTGCCCTCGAGTTGCGCTTGCTCCGGCGTCAGCACCGTGACCGGAGAGGCGGAGGTGAACTCCGACGTCTTGATGCGCGAGCCAGTGATGACCAGCTCCGACACGCCGGTCGACTGATCCTTCGCCTTTGACTTGGCAGGCGGCGGCGGGGCCGCGTTCGAAGGCGGCGGCGGCGTGGTCTCCGTCTGAGCCACGGCGGCGGTTGCGAAGACAATAACGGCGATGGACGCCGTCGCAAGGACGGCGCGTTTGACGCTCAGCACGGCGACTCCCCTGATCAACCCCGCAGGACGGCGCTCTCTTTCGCGTCCGTTACCCGCGGCCCATGGGTGTCACGCTATCATTACGAAAATGCCGCGCAAGGGCCCAAATTTGCTGATTTCCGCCACATCTCGGCCGGATTTGCCGCCCCCAGCGACGGCGCCTCAGCGCCCGGCGGCATCGCAGGACCTTGGACGGCGTCGCGATCACAAGATTCCGCGAAAAGGTAACATCAGCCGCCGCCGAGCGTCTGTTAGGCGAATTCGTTCCAAGCCCGACGACCCCACGGCCTGTCCACGAGCGGCCCGCACGCGAAGCTCTGAGCGCAGGCCTCACCCCGGCGCGTCAATTTTTTTCCATCTGTGTTCACAATTGGCGATCGAAGGCGTCAAATGATCGGCTGCGGAATCCTCAGGTTGTACTGACTGTTACGCCTCGAGTTCCGGGGGCGTTCGTTTGAACCGTCGCCACGACGCCACACCGCTCGCGATAACGCCCCCTGTGTCGCTCGGCTCAGCTTGTTGCGTTGGCGCCCGCTGGTAGCCTTTTGCTGAGGGTCCGGTTCCACTTGGCCAAGCGCCGGTGAGGAGCGTTTTCCCAATGAGGAGAACACCTTGGCGACGAGGCACCAAATTCTGTTCGCGTCTTCCGCGCTCGCGGCCCTGGCCATGGCCGGCGCCGCGGCTGCCCAGACCGCGGCCCCGAACTGCCCGCCGACCAAACCCAACTGCCAGGCCGGCCAGTCCTCGTCCGTCTCGGTTTCAGAAATCGTGGTCACCGGCTCGCGCATACCCGTCGCGAACCTGACGTCGGTCCAGCCGGTCACGACGCTCAGCGGCGTCGACATCCAGCAGCGCGGCATCACCAACATCGCCGACGCCATCAACCAGCTGCCGATCACCGGCGCGGGCGTCATCCCGACCGGCGCGCAGGCCTCCTTCGGGGTCGGGGTCAACTACATCGACCTGTTCAGCCTCGGCAGCCAGCACACCTTGACGCTGATCAGCGGCTACCGTGCGGTCACCGACAATCCGACCAACATCTTCGCCAATACCGGCGGCTCCCAGGTCGATATCAACGACCTGCCGACCCTGTTCCTGGACCGGACGGAAATTGTGCCGGCGACTGGAGCGGCGGTCTACGGCACCGACGCGATCGCCGGCGTGGTCAACGTCATCATGAAGCGGCGATACGTCGGCGAGGAGATCAACGTCCAGGGCGGCTGGTCCACCTACGGCGACGCGCCCCACTATACGGTTGAAGCCGCGATCGGCCATAACTTCCTCAACGACAAGCTCAACGTCGCGGTCGACTTCCTGTGGGATCAGACCAGCAACGTCCTCAATTCCGATCGGCCGTGGACCGCCCAGCAATTAGCGTTCGCGCCCAACCCTAACCCCGCGGCCGGCGCCAATGGGATACCGTCGCAAATCGTCATCCCCAACAACCGGTTCGCGGGCGTGACCGAATGGGGCGTTCCCTACAATTTCTACACCGGCAATCCGCTCACCCTGCCCAACGGCCAACTTGCGCAGTTCGCCCCGGGCGGCAGTCTCGTGGCGTTCAATCCGGGGGCGCTCTACGGCGCCTGCTTCAACCAGATTGTCGGTTGCGCCGAGTCGGGCGGCGACGCCCTGAATCTGGGCCCCCTGACGATGTTGCAGACCGGCGTCGACCGCAAAATCGTCAACGCCATGGCGACCTATGATTTCAGCGATCACCTGCACTTCCACGCCACCTTCAACTATGCAGACGTTTACGCCGCCAGTCTCGACGAGCCGAATTTCGCCGCGATCGCCTTCGGCGAGTCGCCGGGTTTCAACGCACCGGTGGCCGGCTTGGCGGTGCAGATCTCGCCGCAGAACGCCTACCTCACGCCCCAGGCCCAGTCCGTTCTCGCTGCGAACGGCGTCGACGCCAACGGCTTCTACCTGTCGCGGTCCAACTCGGATGTCGCCCAGGCCCCGTTCAGCCAGGCCAGCCAGACCTTCAACGTCAATTTCGAGCTGTCCGGCGACTTCAGCGTCTTCCGCCACACCTTCAACTGGACGGCGGATTGGGCGCGCGGCGAAAACTGGTCGCAGTTCAACAGCCCGAACATCGTCTACGGCAATGCCGCCAGCGGCGGGTCCGTACCCGACCTCTATGGCTACGCACTTGATTCGATCATCGGCCCCAACGGCCAACCCATGTGCCGGGTGACGGCGGAAAACCCCGGCTCGACCAACCCGTATATTTCGGGCTGCGTCCCCTTCGATCCCTTCGGCAGCCCCGCGAGCAACGCCGCGTCGGTAAAGTATTTCACCGCCAACTTCGGCGATCATTCCTTCAACCGCCTGGACGATGGCCAGATCAACGTCTGGACCAACGTCTTCAAACTCCCGGCCGGCGACGCCCGGCTCTCGCTGGGCTTCGAATACCACCGCGATGCGGCCAGTTTCACGCCTGATCTCGCCTCGGCCGAGGGCACCGGCTACAGCATCCCGATCAACGGCCAGAAAGGCTCCGAGGTCTCCGACGAATACTACGTCGAGGGCACGCTGCCGATCCTCGGCCCAGGCTTCAACTTCCCCTGGGGGGCCTACAAGCTCACGCTCAACGGCGCCTACCGCCATGTGAGCAATTCCCTCGCCGGCAATAACGAGGCCTGGAACTACGGCGGCGAATTCTCGCCCATTCCCGACATCACCCTGCGCGGCAGCCGCAGCAAGACCTTCATGGCGCCGCCCCTGACCGATCTCTTCGCCTCGAGCACGTCCGCCTATGACACCGGCGAGGACCCCTGCCAGACGAGCAACATCGACACCGGCCCCAACCCCAAGGTGCGGCAAGCCAACTGTCTGGCCGCTTTCACCGCTCTCGAGGGCGGTAACGCGGCGGCGGGCGCCGCGGCTCTGGCCGCGTTCAACAACTCACTCGTGGAAGTCGACACCATCCCGGTCACGGTCAGCGGCAATCCGAACCTCAAGAACGAGGTCGGCAACTCCTGGACTTACGGCCTGCTCCTGCAACCGCGGTGGGTCCCCGGATTGACGCTTTCCGGCGACTACATCGAGATCAACATCAGTAACGAGATCGAGTCGGCCACCGTCGGCGTGCTGCTCGAGCAGTGCTACGACACACCCAACTATCCCAGCGCCACGTGTGCGGACTTCACCCGGGCCGGCGCCGGGCCCAACATCGGCCAGCTGCTCAGCGCCAACGAGGGTTTCATCAACGCCGGCTACGCTCACTACGCCGGGGCCGAATACAAACTCGACTATTATCGCGCCATCAATCGCCTGCCGTTCGTACATACGGACAATGACCTCGGTCAGTTCGACTTCAACGTCGACGCCGTCAACAACCGCCGCTACGTCACCTCCGTGTCAGGCCTGGGTTTCGACGCCATCAACACGGCCGGCGCCTTCGCCGGCAGCACCTCGGAAGGCATGCCCCGCTGGCGCTGGATGGCCCAGCTGACTTACAAGAAGGGACCGTTCCGCTTCGGCTGGACCACCCACTACGTGGGCGTCACCTACTTCGACCTCACATTCACCGACGACAACCAAGAACCGCTCAAGGTTCACCAGTACTATACTCACGACCTGTCGCTGGCTTACGATATCATTCCGCGGCTGACTCTGACGCTCAACATCAACAATATCACCAACGCGGCGCCGCCCTATCCAGTCGGCACCTATCCGGTGGGCTATTACGACTACATGGGGCGGTACTATACGCTCGGCGTACACGCCAAGTTCTAGACTGAGGTCACCACTTCAGCGTGGCTGACAGCACAATGACGATTGCCGCCAGGAACGGCAGCTCGTTGACCATCCGCCAGAACCGCTCGGTGCGTACACTGGACCCGACCGCGATCTTCTTGCGCTCGCTCGACAGAAACCCATGCCAGCCAAACAGGAAGATGACGCCCGCCAGCTTGGCGAACGCCCAGGGCCGGGCAAAATAATCCCAGCCGAACGACCCGACGTCATTCCAGATCAGCGCCCCGCCGAAGACGACCACCGCGAAACCGGAAGGATTGATGATCATGGCCATCAGCTTGGCTTCCATGACCTTGAAGGTCTCGTCCATCTGCGAGCCGGCGTCGGCGCGGGTGTGATAGGCGAAGAGCCGCGGCAGGTAGAGCAGACCGGCCATCCAGG
>Ga0302311_10001216_pt1 | contig 30967 bp, 27 predicted proteins | sample III_Palsa_N1_3_FD_200449 | JGI IMG/M metagenome (GOLD analysis project Ga0302311, IMG submission 200449) | Peat permafrost microbial communities from Stordalen Mire near Abisko, Sweden - III_Palsa_N1_3 | ecosystem: Environmental > Terrestrial > Soil > Palsa > Peat permafrost | place: Sweden... | reverse complement strand
ACGCTACGCCAGCGGCGTCGCCGATTTCATCGACGTGCTCGACGCCGAACGCACGCAGCAGCAGAACGCGCTGTCACTGGCCGACGCCACCGCGTCCGTGTCCACCGATCTCGTCGTGCTCTACAAGGCGCTCGGCGGGGGGTGGCAAACAGCTTAGCCCTGTCAGGCTGAACCCAAGCTAGCGACAGCCGAAGGCGCCCGATCCGCGACCTGTCCGCGTGCGGCAAATCCCTCGCCCGTCGGGTCGATCGGGCAGAGATGAGAAACGGCGGCTGGTTGGGGCAACGCGCGCCGGATGGCTTGCTCGAGATCCGCTTCGAAAAACGGCTTCTCGAGTACGACGGCCAGCGGTCGCGACGACCGGATCCGGGAGACGTCGCCACTGACGAAGACATGAGGCATCGAGCCGTCCAGAAGTATCGTCTCGATCACCGTCAGGCCGCTTTCGCGGCCGAGACGGTCATCGACGATCATCAGGTCGGGCTTGCAGCGCTTCGCCGCCGCAATCGCTCCAGCCTTGTCGTTCTCGATTCCACAGACCTCGTGGCCCATGCTCTCGAGAATCTGAGCCAGCAGAAACGCGACGATTCCTTCGTCTTCCACGACAAGTATTCTCAATGGCTTCATTGCCTTACCGCCCCTCAGCATGACAGAGCAAAGGGCGGAGGGCCGCCCCCAACGTCAATCTACAGAGATGGTTCCGGCCGAGCAGACTCGGAATCTACGTAGTCGGTCAGGTTCGGCGCCCCCAGGCGGGTAGGCGCCGCAGCATCGTCAATTGAGAACATTCGTGGTACCGTAGAGGTCTTCCCGAATTGGGAAGCTCTTCGAGACAATCTGATGCCGCAGCGCCGGCCAGGTGCGGGTAAGGTGGCCACGCCGCGGTCGGCCCGCCATGAGTCCGCGCCGACGCCCGTTGGGGCAGTTCCCGTTGTCGCTGTTGGCGCTTCGGCCGGCGGTCTCGACGCCTTCCGTCGATTTCTGGATGCGTTGCCCGCCGGCAGCGGGATGGCCTTCATCCTGGTCCAACACCTCGACCCGACCCACGACAGCCTGCTCGTGGAACTGCTGTCAGGCCACACATCCCTTTCCCTTGTCGAGGCGGCCGAGGGCATGACCCTCCAAGCTGAGCACGTCTACGTCATCCCGCCCGGCGTCAATTTGAGCGTCGAGGCGGGGAGGCTGCATCTGTCTGCGCCTCACGAGCGGCACGGCGCCCGTCTGCCGTTCGACTTCCTGCTGCATTCGCTGGCCGAGTGCTGCGGCGAACACGCGATCTGCGTCGTGCTGTCCGGCACCGGCGCCGACGGAAGCCTGGGTATCGCTTCGGTCAGGGAGGCGGGCGGCTGGGTCATCGCCCAGGATCCAGAGGACGCGACCTTCGATGGAATGCCGCGCAGCGCGATCGCCACCGGGCTGGTCGATCTCGTCCTTGCCGCCGGCAAGATCCCGGCGGCCCTTTTCGAGGGTATGGACAGGTCATCACGAGCCGCCGATCCGTCGACGACTTCCCAGCAGGACCCCGATATCCTGCCCGAGATCATCGAACTGTTGCGGGATAAGACGGCTCACGATTTCCGCCTTTACAAGACCGGCACGCTCCGGCGACGTGTCGAGCGGCGCATGGCCATGGCCGGGATCGACGCCGGCCGGATGGATCTCTATCTGGCCGCCCTCGAGGCGAACGAGACCGAACTCGACCTTCTGGCGAAGGACCTGCTGATCAACATCACCAGCTTCTTCCGCGATGCCGAAGTCTTCGACCTCCTGTCACGCACCACGGTGCGCGACCTGGTCAGACATCATCCGCCCGGTCAGCCGCTGCGTGTGTGGACCGCCGGATGCAGCACCGGTGAAGAGACCTATTCCCTGGCCATGCTGTTTCGCGAGCAGATCGCCGAGGCCAAGCTGGATTTCAAGCTCCAGCTGTTCGCCTCGGATCTCGACCCTGACGCGGTGGCTGTCGCACGCGAGGGACTCTACCCCGAAACCATCAAGACCCAGGTTTCCGCCGACCGTCTGGCCCGGTTCTTCAGCAAGGAAGACCGCGGTTATCGGGTCTTGCCGGATCTGCGCGCAGCCGTTGTCTTCACGATCCAGGACGTGCTCGCCGATCCGCCGTTTTCGCGACTGAACATGATCTCCTGCCGAAATCTGCTGATCTATCTGAGCCCTGAGGCGCAGGTGAAGGTGCTGGCGCTGTTTCACTTCGCACTGGTTCCCGGTGGGATTTTGCTCCTGGGCAGCTCCGAGACGGCGGGCGCCGGCTCCGACCGCTTCGAGATCGTGGCCAAGTCGGAGCGGCTCTATCGACGGGTCGGTAAGAGCCGGCCGGGGGATCTGGGATTCTCCGTAGGCGCCGGCGAAGGGGTTCGGTCGCAGACGCGGCTGGCGCAGCCATCCGCTCCCTCTCGTCAGACCGCCCTGGCGGACCTTTGTCGCCGTCTCGTCATGGAGGCCTACGCGCCGGCCGCGGTGCTGATCAACCAGCGCCACGAATGCCTGTTCTCGTTGGGGCCGACCGACCGCTATCTGCGTGTGGCGCCGGGCCATCCCACCCAGGATCTGCTCGCCATGGCGAGGCCGGGTCTGCGCACGAAACTCAGGGCGGCGATTCAGTTGGCGGTCCAGAACAGCGCCCGGGTTGTCGTGCCCGGCGACCATATCGACGAAGGTCAGGCCGCCGACTTCGACATCTCGGTGCAGCCGATCTCCAATGACGGCGACGATCTGCTGTTGGTCTGTTTCGTCGACGCCCAGAAGCAGGCGAGTGGCGCCGCACGCCTCACGGCGCCGGGCGATCAGGCCCAGTTGAGCGACCTCGAGCACGAACTTGCGGCCACCAAGACCGAACTCCAGAGCGCCATCCGCAATCTCGAGATTTCCGGCGAGGAGCAGAAGGCGATCAACGAGGAGGCGCTTTCGGTCAACGAGGAGTTCCAGTCGACCAACGAAGAACTGCTGACCTCCAAGGAAGAGCTGCAATCGCTCAATGAGGAGCTCACCGCCCTCAATACCCAGCTACAGGAGACGCTCGAGCGGCAACGAACGACATCGAGCGATCTGCAAAATGTGCTCTACAGCACCGATGTGGCGACACTCTTCCTGGATGCGAGCCTGAACATCCGCTTCTTCACGCCCGCCACGAGAGCCTTGTTCAATATCCTGCCTGGCGACATTGGGCGGCCCTTGGCGGACCTGCATTCCCTCGCCGGCGACAGCGCCCTCACCGAAGACGCTCGCGCGGTGCTCGAGACGTCCGCGCCGGTTGAACGGGAGATCGAGGGTCAGAACGGCGTCTGGTTCACCCGCCGCATTTCGCCCTACCACGCCCACGATAACGCCGTCGAAGGCGTGGTCATCACCTTTACCGACATCACCGACCGCAAACGCGCCGCCAAGGCCCTGGAAAGGGCCAAGCTCGACGCCGATCACGCCAATGTCGCCAAGTCACGGTTTCTCGCCGCGGCCAGCCACGACCTGCGCCAGCCGCTGCAGTCGCTGGCGTTTCTGCAGGGCCTGCTGGCGAAGTCCGTGCAGAGCGATCGCGAAAAGGAACTGGTCAAGCGCCTGGAACAGACGCTCGGCGCCATGTCGGGGATGCTGAACACCCTGTTGGACATCAACCAGATCGAGGCCGGCGTGGTCCGGCCAAAGGTGTCCGTTTTTCCCATCGGCGACCTGCTCAGGCGCCTGCAGGACGAGTTCACCTATCATGCCCAGGCCGGGGGGCTGGAGTTGCGTGTTGTCGCCTGCGAGGCGGCGGTGAGAAGTGACCCGGCGCTGCTCGAACAGATGATCCGCAACCTGGTCTCCAACGCGTTCAAATACACCCCAAAGGGTCGTGTCCTGGTCGGATGCCGACGACGCAAGGGCCTCCTGAGCGTGGAGATCTGGGACACCGGGATCGGCATCGCCGAAGAGGACCAGCAGGAAATCTTCGCTGAGTACCATCAGATCGCCAACGCCGGGCGGGAGCGCAGCCGGGGCATGGGCCTTGGGCTTTCCATCGTGCAGCGGCTAGGCGAACTTCTGGGGCACCGCGTGCGCGTCCGGTCGTGGCCGGGAAAGGGCTCCGTCTTCGCCATCGAGGTTCCGATACCCGACACTAATGCCGCGCCCTCGCCGCACCCGAAGGTCGGGTTTGATCAGGACTCCGACGTGGGGCTCCGTCGCAAGGGCAAGGTTCTGGTCATCGAGGACGATCCGGATATTCGCGATCTGCTGGCGCTGCTCCTCAGGGGCGAGGGTCATCGCGTGGCGATCGCGACCGACGCCGCCGGCGCGCTGGATTTTGTCGCCCGCGGCGGACTGCGGCCCGACGTGATCCTCGCTGATTACAATTTGCCCGGCGGCATGACCGGGCTCGAGGTGATCGCCAGGATCCGCGAGCGGCTTCACGAGCCGCTTCCGGCCATCATCCTCACCGGCGACATTTCCACCGAGACCCTTCGCCGGGCCTCGGCGCAGGATTGCATCCAGCTCAACAAGCCCGTGAAACTTCCGGAACTGGCAAGGCTGATCCAGAATCTGATTCCCAGGCCAAGGCCGCGCGCGACGCCGCCAACCCATGAGTCCGGCGCGGACGAATCTAGGCCGATCATCTTCGTCATCGACGACAACCCGCAGGTGCGCGAAGGCCTGTGCAGCGTGCTGGAGGAGGACGGCCGGGCGGTCCAGGGCTTCGCGACCGCGGAAGCCTTCCTGGCGGCCTACGATCCATCGCGCGAGGGGTGTCTGCTGGTGGACGCCTATTTGCCCGGCCTGAGCGGCCTGGAGCTGTTGGAGCGGCTGCACACGGAAGGACGCCAAATCCCCGCGATCATGATCACGGCGAACAGCGACGTCACCATCGCGGTGCAGGCCATGAAGGCCGGCGCCCGTGACTTCATCGAGAAGCCGGTCTCGATGGAGGACCTTCTGGCCAGCGTCGACATGGCGCTCGACCATTCGCGGGATGAGACCAAGCTCCACGCCTGGCGCGCCGATGCGGCCCGCCTGGTGGCCGGCCTCACCCATCGCCAACATCAGGTGATGGACATGGTCCTGGCCGGAAACCCAAGTAAAAACATCGCCGTGGACCTCGGCATCAGCCAGAGGACCGTGGAGACCCATCGCGCCTCGATCATGCGGAAGACCGGTTCGAGGTCGCTTCCCGCCTTGGCCCGGATGGCCCTGGCGGCCGCCGCGAATGCCAGCAGTGAGCCGCTTGCTCCGGCCGTCTGATCTGGCTCGCCACGGTAGCCAACATTGACTCCTTCCGGCGGCCAGGAGAATCGGCCGATCCATCTCTAGACGTCGGTCGTCTCGCCCCATTTCCAGTTGCGGATTTCAGGCAGGTCCAGGCCGTGCCGATCGATGTGGGCCTTATGCTCGATCAGTTTGTCGCGCATGGTCTGCTTCAGATAGTCCCCCCGGCTGCCCAGGTGTGGCAGGCGGTCGACCGCATTCTGGACCAGATGGAAACGGTCCAGCTGGTTCTGCACGCGCATGTCGAACGCCGTCGTGATGGTTCCTTCCTCGCGATATCCATGCACGTGCAGCCCGCGATTGGCCCGCCGATACGTCAGCCGATGAACAAGCGACGGATAGCCGTGGAAGCCGAAGATCACCGGCTTGTCCGGCGTGAACAGCGAATCGAAATCCGCGTCGCTGAGCCCATGCGGATGTTCGCTCTGGGACTGCAGCTTCATCAGATCGACCACATTCACGACCCGAATCTTCAGCTCGGGCAGGTGGGTGCGCAGAATTGAGGTCGCCGCCAGAATCTCCAGCGTCGGGGTGTCGCCGCAACAGGCCATCACCAGATCCGGCTCGCCCTCCTGGTCGTTGCTGGCCCATTGCCAGATGCCGATGCCCTGGGTGCAATGGACAATCGCGGCGTCCATGGTCAGCCACTGCGGAAGCGCGTGCTTGCCGGCCACGACGACGTTCACATAATCCCGGCTGCGCAGGCAGTGGTCGACGACTGACAGCAGGCAATTGGCGTCCGGCGGCAGATAGATCCTGACGATGTCGGCCTTCTTGTTGACCACATGGTCCAGAAACCCTGGGTCCTGGTGGGTGAAGCCGTTGTGGTCCTGCTGCCAGACGTGGGAGGCGAGCAGATAGTTCAGTGAGGCTATCGGGCGCCGCCAGGGCAGCTCCTTGGTGACCTTCAGCCATTTGGCGTGCTGGCTGAACATCGAGTCCACGATCCGCACGAAGGCCTCATAGCTGTTGAACAGGCCGTGCCTTCCGGTCAGCAGATAGCCTTCCAGCCAGCCTTCGCACTGGTGCTCGCTGAGCATGGAATCGAGCACGCCGCCCGAGGGCCCGAGGAACTCGTCGGTCGCTTCGGCCTGGGCGTCCCACTGGCGATTGGTGGCCTCGAATACGGCGCCCAGCAGATTGGACAGGGTCTCGTCGGGGCCGAAGATGCGGAAGTTGCGCGGGGTCTTGTTCAGGGCCAGCACGTCTCGCAGGAATCGGCCGAGGACAATGGTGTCCTGATCGTCCGCCGCCCCAGGCGAGGGGATAGGCGCCGCATAGGCGCGGAAGTCGGGCATGGCGAGGTCGCGCAGCAACAGGCCGCCGTTGGCGCGCGGATTTGCCCCCATCCGCCGGTCGCCCACCGGCGCCAGTTCGGCCAGTTCCGGCAGCAGTCGTCCGGCTTCGTCGAACAACGCTTCGGCGTGGTAGCTCTTCATCCAGCTTTCCAGCTGCGCCACGTGCTTGGGGTGGTCCGCATCGACGACGAGGGGAACTTGGTGCGAACGGAACGTGCCCTCGATCGCCAATCCGTCGACCACCTTCGGGCCGGTCCAGCCCTTGGGCGAGCGCAGGACGATCATCGGCCACGCCGGACGCGTGGCGACGCCCGTGGTCCGCGCGGTGGTCTGGATGCGTTGAATGTCGGCCACGGCCCCGTCCAGCGCCGTCGCCATCAGCTGATGCATCGTGTGGGGATCGTCGCCCTCGACGAAATAGGGCTTCCAGCCGCAGCCGGTCAGGAACCGCTCCAACTCGCCGTGGCCGATTCGCGCCAGGACGGTGGGATTGCTGATCTTGTAGCCGTTCAGGTGCAGGATTGGCAGGACCGCGCCGTCGGTGATCGGGTCGAGGAACTTGTTGGAGTGCCACGCGGTCGCCAGGGGACCGGTCTCAGCCTCCCCGTCGCCGATCACGCAGGCGACGATCAGAGACGGGTTGTCGAATACCGCGCCGAACGCATGGCTCAGCGAATAGCCCAGCTCGCCGCCCTCGTGAATCGACCCGGGCGTGGTTGGCGCGACATGGCTGGATATGCCGCCGGGAAACGAGAACTGCTTGAACAGAGTCGTAAGGCCGGCCTCGTCTTGGGTGACGGCGGGATAGACCTCGCTCCAGGTTCCTTCGAGATAGGTGTTGCCGACCACGGCTGCGCCGCCGTGACCCGGTCCGGCGACGTAGATCACGTCCAGATCGTGCGCCTTGATGACCCGGTTGAGGTGCACATAGATGAAGTTCTGCCCAGGCACGGTGCCCCAGTGGCCGACGATCAACGGCTTGATGTGCGCTAGGGTCAGCGGCTCGCGCAGCAGCGGGTTGGCGTAGAGGTAGAGCTGACCGACGGAGACATAGTTGGCCGCCCGCCAGTAGGCGTGCGTCTTGCGCAACGCCTCGGCGTCCAAGGTCGGTGCGACGAGCGGGGCGTCCATGTGGAATCCTTAGGGGGCGGAACGGGCGGCGGCGCCGCAGTCCTAATCTCCGCCCCGCCGCGGCGGCAGACTCGGAAACTACCGACCCTCGGTGCGGGTTAGGTGACTTCGAGCAGGGTGAAGAAGGCGGTGGCGCGACCCTGACCCAAGAACCCGCGCGATATCTCGGCAGTTTGACGACTGTCGCCAGGAGGTCACTGGCCCCGGGCGCTACTTTTCGAGCTCCTTGCGGATCGCGAGCAGTTCCTGGCGACGCTCTTCGCTCACCTCCGGATAGGCCATTTTCAGGTCTTCAAGTGTGTCGAGGACGACCTGGGATACGATCAGGCGCGCGTTCTCCTTGTCATCGGCGGGCACCACATACCACGGCGAATCCTTGGTGCTGGTGGCGCCGAGGCATTCCTCGAAGGCCTTCATGTAGTCCTTCCAGAATTTCCGCTCCGCGATGTCGGCCACACTGAACTTCCAGTTCTTATCCGGCTCCTCGATGCGCTCCAGAAAGCGTTTGCGCTGCTCCTCCTTCGAAAGGTGGAGGAAGAATTTGACGATCCGGGTTCCGTTGGCGTGGAGATGCTTCTCCATGTCGGCGATGGATCGATACCGGCTGCGCCAGACGGACTTGTCGTCATGTGGCGCATCGGGGATTCCCTCGCTGTGCAAGAGTTCCGGGTGAACGCGGATGATCAGCACTTCCTCATAGTAGGAGCGATTGAAGATGCCGATCCGGCCGCGCGCCGGCAGATCGCGCGTCGTGCGCCAGAGGAAGTCGTGCTCCAGCTCGGCGGCGCTGGGGTGCTTGAAACTGAATACCTGGCAGCCCTGAGGATTGACCCCGGACATGACGTGTTTGATCGCCCCATCCTTGCCGGCCGCGTCCATGGCCTGGAAGATCAGCAGGATCGCATGGCGGTTCGAGGCGTACAGGAGTTGCTGCTGGGCGCTAAGCTGCGCGACGTGATCCGCCAGCAGCTTCTTGTACTGCTCCTTGGATTTGTAGACGGGATCGACCTTCGTCGGCCACTTGCCAAGGTCGACCTCGTCGCCCTCGGCCACGCGAAAGTCCTTGGTATGGATTTTCATCTTCTTCCTTTCGGCCGCGATCGGTTCATCAGGCGACTTGCGCGACCAGGGCTGAGCGCTTGACCGCATCGCCCTTGGCCGGATCAAGCAGTCGATAGGCCAGCAGTTTCACACGGTCGTTCACGAGGAACCAAGCCAGGGCATAGCCCCACACGAACGCCGCCCAGCCCCACCCGAGCGGAGTCATGAACAGCCCGTAGACCGCGATCAGGGTCGCCACGGATTGGGTGCCGAAGACCGCGATCAGCAGGATTCGCGCCGGGCGTATCGACCAGAACGGTCCCCTCGTACGGGTCAGGAAGATCGTCAGGTGCCCGGCGACCGAAAGCTTCAAGTACATCAGCGTCTGAATGTGCGCCCGATCGAGGTGAAACACGCGATCGGCCAGATAGAAGAGTCCGAAGGCGGCGGCGACGCCGAACACGCCCAGCACCGTGGAGACGCCAAGAACCACGCGCATGTTCCAGGCCTCGGGCTGGTTCCTGAAATGGACGTTGTCGTAGGCGATCGAGAGGATGGCGCCGTCGTTGAGCAACGCCAGCATGACGATCATCACCGCCGTCACCGGGTAGAAATTGAACACCAGGATCGCCAGGGTCATGAACAGCAGCACCCGCAGCGTCTCGGCGATGCGGTAGATCGCGTAGCTGTTCATCCGCTGGAAGATCTTTCGGCTCTCCTTGATCGCGTCGATGATGACCGACAAGCCGGGCGTCATCAGCACGATGGCCGCAGCCGCGCGCGCCGCGTCGGTGGCGCCGGAGACGGCGATCCCGCAATCGGCCTTCTTCAGCGCCGGGGCGTCGTTCACCCCGTCGCCGGTCATGCCGACGATGTGGCCGGCCCGCTGCAGCACATCGACGATGTGGAACTTATGCTCAGGGAAAACCTGGGCGAAGCCGTCCGCCGACTCGATCGACGCCGTCAGGGCCGCCATCTCGTGATGCTTCGAATCCCCGAAGCCGCTGGCGTCGAGAATATTCGTTCCCATTCCCAGCTTCTTGGCGGTTTCCCGCGCGATCGCCAGGGCGTCTCCGGTGACCATCTTGACGCTGATGCCCATCGTCCTGGCAGTGGCGACCGTCGCCTTCGCGTCGTCCCGTGGCGGGTCGAAGAGGGGCAGGACGCCAAGCATGCGCCACTGGCCATCTCCGTCGGCCCGCGCCACGCCCAAAGCCCGAAAGCCGCGCGCGGCGAAGTCGCCCACGGCCTTGTCGACGGCGGCCTTCGCCTGGCTGGCGTTGGTCGCAAGCGCCAGGATCACCTGCGGCGCCCCCTTGGCGACCTTGAATTCCTTGCCATCCGCGCCCTTGACGGTGGCCTCGGTGCGCTTCTGAACCGCGTCGAACGGCTGGAAATGGATGACCTGGTAGCCCTTCAGGGCCTGGTCGCTCTTCAGGCCGCCGATGACGGCCAGATCGATGACGTCCTTGTCGTCCGCCCGCGACGCCAGCGCCGCGTTGAGGATCACCTGATCTGCGGGCATGTCGTCCAGGCAGAACGGATCGCCCAGGGTCAGCTTGTTCTGGGTCAGGGTGCCGGTCTTGTCCGAACACAGAACGTCGACGCCGGCGAGTTCCTCGATCGCCGACAGGCGGGTGACGATCGCCTGCTTCTTGGCCAGAAGACGGGCGCCGACCGCCATGGTCACCGACAGCACGGTCGGCATCGCCACCGGGATCGCGGCGACGGTCAACACCAGCGCGAACTGCAAAGTTGTAAGGAGAGGATCGCCCCGATAGAGCGCGAAGCCCACAATTACCGCGACCAGGGCCACGGCGAGGATGATCAGGTAGTTGCCGATCTTCAGCACGGCGCGCTGGAAGTGGCTGACGGTGTGCGCCTCTTGCACCAGCTCGGCTGTCTTGCCGAAATAGGTCCTGTCGCCCGTGGCGTAGACCAGCGCGCCGATTTCGCCCTGGCGAACGATCGATCCGGAGAAGACGGCCTCGCCCGGCTTGCGGGTGGCCGGCAGCGACTCGCCGGTCAGAGCCGATTGGTCGACTTCGATCGGATCGCCCTTGAGCAGACGGGCGTCGGCCGGGACGATGTCGCCCAGGCGCAAACGGATGACATCTCCCGGCACCAGCTCTCGGGCCGGCGGTTCGACCCATTTGCCGCCCCGCTCCACCCTGGCTTTGACCGCCAGTTTGGCCTTCAAGGCGGCGATGGCATTGCCCGCCTGGTGCTCTTCCCAGAAGCCGACCACGGCGTTGGCCACCAGCAGCAGCAGGATGATGCCGAAATCCGGCCAATGCCGGGCGACCGCCGACAGGATCACCGCCACTTCGATCATCCACGGGATCGGACCCCAGAAATAGCCGAGGAACTTCAGAAACTCGTTGGTCTTCTTTTCCTCGAGTTGATTTGGGCCGTATTGGCTTAGCCGCTTTTCCGCCTCGGGCTGGGTCAGCCCATCGGCTGAGGATCCCAGTTTCGCCTCCAGGTCCGCCATCGACATCGACTTGAGGGCTTCGTTCGGATCGGGCTTCGGGCCCGGAGCGCCTGGGAGCTTCGGTGGGGGCGTGTGAGCGTTCATCGTCGTTCGTCCTTCCGGAAGTCTGACGCCCTGGTCGTCCAGCCTGGAGGCTCTAGCCACAGGGTTTCATGGCCTCGCCCGAGTGACGGGCGCGGGCTTCAGTGAGGCGTCGCCGTCGCGGGGACGGGTCCGGTGACGCCGGGCCGTGGCGCCAGGGCCCCCATCATCAGGCTCAACACCATCGAGACCACGATGATCAGCCACATGATCCCCGCCAACCTCCCCTGAGGATTGACCTGCACGCCGGCCGCCCGTCCGCGGGCCGCAGCATCCGTCTCGGCTGCCGGCAGAAGCGCCACCAGACGAGCCGCGGTCGTCGAGCCATCCAGCTCGGTCGTCGGGGCGACGCCAGCGAGCTGCGATGACAGCCGCTTCGCGGCGTCGTCCGGGGGCATCCTGGCCAGCGCGGCGGCTTCCGCCCAAGGATCAAGATCGAGGCGGGCCAGGGCCGAGATCACGCTGAGCGGCATTTCATTGCGCTCTTCGCAGACGGTGGCGAAGAGAAAGTCGTTGAACCTGGCGCTCAGGTTGGAGGTCGAAGACGATTTGGCCGTCCTGGCGAGGAGCCGGGACGGGGCGGCGACGTCCCATCGGTTCATGCCGACGCGACCGGCAGCACCGTCTCCGGCGGCGATGCGTGATCGACGCCATTGGTGTGCGCCGCCTTGCGGGCCTTCTCTTGCAGGTCGAGGAACGGCTTGATGATGTCGATCGGCATCGGGAAGATGATGGTGGAGTTCTGCTCGGCGCCGATTTCGGTGAGCGTCTGCAGATAACGCAGCTGCATCGCGGCCGGGATGCTGGAGAGGATGGTCGCGGCGTTGACCAGGGTCTGCGAGGCCTGGAACTCCGCCTCGGCGTGAATGATCTTGGCGCGGCGGTCGCGCTCAGCCTCGGCCTGCTTGGCGATGGCGCGGACCATGTTTTCGGTCAGCTCGACGGTGCGGATTTCGACATTGCTGACTTTGATGCCCCAGCTCTCGGTCTGGCTGTCGAGGATCTCCTGAACGTCGGTGCTGAGCTTCTTTCGCTCGGACAGCATCTCGTCGAGCTCGTGCTGGCCGAGCACCGCTCGCAACGTGGTCTGCGCCAGCATGTTCGTGGCGGGCAGGTAGTCCTGGACCTGGATGATGGCGCGTTCCGGGTCGCTGACCTTGAAATACAGCACCGCGTCGACTTTCATCGAGACGTTGTCGCGCGAGATGACGTCCTGTGTCGGAATCTCGATGACCTGGATGCGCAGGTCGACGCGCACCATCTCCTGGATGAACGGGACCAGCAGCACCAGGCCCGGTCCCTTCACGCTCTGAAATTTGCCCAGGGTGAAGACCACGGCGCGCTCGTACTGGCGCAATATCTTCACCGACGCGAAGAGCAGCATCCCCGCGACGACGACCGTGATCGGTCCCAAAAATGTAATGAACATCGGCATGGTGGTTTCCTGAGGCGAAGCGGACGCCCGCGTCTTCGACGCCCTGGCCACCTGCCGCCGATGAAGCCCCACCCGATAGCGTCGGAATCTACGTAAGGCCGGCGGCGACCCGGCCTGAACCGATCACCGCCGCCCTGGCGCCGAGGCCTTCAACCCCGGTTCCAGGCCGGCTTGGCGCCAGGCCTGATCAGTCGCAATAGCCGTAGCCGTAGCCGGGCGCGTAGATCAGCGGTGGGGTGCAATAGTAGGGCGAACCGTAGATCAGCGGGGAGCCGGGATAGTAGCCGCCGCCCCAACCATATCCGCCGCCGCGCCCGCTGCCGCCCCGGGCGCCGCCATAGCCTCCACCGTGGCCACCGCCTCCGCGACCGCCGCCATGATTACCGCCGCCGCCACCGCCATGACCACCGCCCCCACCGCCGCCATGAGACGCGGCCTCGGCCGAGCCGGCGAGGGCGGACACCGCGAGCACGGCGGCCAGTCCGAGTTTCGTGTAGAGCCGCGCTGAGCGCGGAGCATCGTGAATGCCTTGCAAGGCGGTGATCATGGCGCAGTCCTTCATGTCAGGGAGAAATGGCGTTAGCCGTCGAATATCGGCTGACGGGCGGCGCGCCGCCGGTCGTGGGATCAGGCGCGGTGGCCGAACTTGCGGAACACGTCGTCGGCCAGATGCTTCTGGTCGTTCGGCATGGCCATGTAGAGAGTCTCGAACGACGGGATCAGCACCTTCAGGCCGTCGACATGGGCCTGGTTGAACATCTCGTAGTTTTTCAGGTCTTCTACGGCGTTGATGTCATGCGCCGGCTCTGACTTCTTGCTGGTGATCATCGCCTGCATCTTCATTTCGTTGTTCCGCATGGCCTGGGCGACCGGCGCCCAGTTCGCCTCTTCGGCCGGTGTGATCTGCAGCTGAGCGTGCAGCTTGCTGATCCGCATTTCGACGGTCTCCGTCCGCTCGGCGCTCGTCATGTGACGGTCGTGATGGCGCGTTGACATCGGATTTGCCGCGGCGGCGATCGGAGCCAGCAGGAGGGCTGCGCCCAGCAAACTGGTGATCGCGGCCATTTGGCGGACGCGCGGCGGAGCGACGGCTCGGCTCGTGAGATAGGACATAGGGGTCGCCTTTCTGGGGTCATGGGGCTCAGCGGCCCTCGCCATTGAGGCGTGGACGAAGAACGGTGGGCAAAATGGCCCACGCGCGGCGTGGCGTCAGCCGTCGGAAACTACTGAGATGCGGCTTTGGCGACGCCCTGCCTCGCCATTGTCAAAGCAGATTATCCAGCCGGAAAGGAGCGCGGCGGAGGCGCGGCCAACTCGGACCGAACCGCCGCCGGAGGACTCAGTGTATCGCCCCTGGGCCCGGCAAAGCCGTCAGGCGATGATCAGATAGTTCTCGACGTCCGTGGCGCCCCGCGCGCCCCATGCCGTCGAGCCGGCCAGCTCGCGTTCGCTCCAGGATTTGACGTGACCGGTGAGCGTGACCTTGCCGCCATCGGCGACCACCTTGATGTCGTTGGGCGCGAACCACGAGCGATGCAGGGCGGCCGAAATTTCGCTGGTGAGGTTGTAGGTGTTCACCCGCGGCTTCAGCGTGATCTGATTGCTGACGCCGATGACGCCCCACAGGCGTCGAACGTCCTGCGCAGCGGCGTCATGCTCGAAATGCCAGTCGACTTCGCCGGTCAGGGTGACCCAGCCATCCTGGACCGTCACCTTGACCGCGCCTCTCGGCAGCGTTGAGTCCCAGGCCAATCGCTCGACGGCGGCGCTGGCGATGTCATCATCGCCCCGTTTGACGTCGAACGGCAGCTTGACCTCGATCTCTTCGGCGACGGCCTTCACGCCCTTTACCCGCAACACGGCCGACTGGGCGGCTTGTTTTTCGGCGAAGCGCTCGACGTGTCCGGACAGCGTGATCACCCCGTCGCGCGCGGTAACGCCAATATGGGCCGCCGTGACGGCCGGCTCCCACGCCAACTCGGCCAGGACGGTTGTCTTCAGGATGGCGTCTGTTTCATTCGACATGGTGATCTCCCGATCCAAGGATGACGGAGAGGCGCCGCCTTCAGCGTTGCCCGACCATATGGCTGGGGCGGCGCAGCCTGTGGAAAATCACCGGCCAGCCACCAACCTCGGAATGCTAGGATGCGGGACTCATCGGGGGCAGGTTCGGAATTTACGCACGCTCACGCAGGCCTGTTCGGACCTGACCGCCCGGACCCATTTTACGCATCACCTGCCGTCGATCCATGAACGCTGGTCACGGCACGAGCACTGCGGCGCCGTCGAACCGCCCAGCCCGCAGATCCGCCAGCGCTTTGTTGGCTTGCTCGAGCGGGTAGGCCGTTGTCTTGACGACGATGCCCATTTTCGGAACCAGCCCGAGGAATTCGGTCCCATCCTCTCGGGTGAGGTTGGCGACGGAGAGCAGCTGCCGCTCTTCCCAGAGAATCCGGTACGGAAAGCTGGGGATGTCGCTCATGTGGATCCCGGCGCAGACCACGCGACCACCCTTGTGGACGGCCTTCAGCGCCGCGGGAACCAGGTCCCCCACGGTGGCGTAGATGATCGCCGCGTCCAGCAATTCCGGCGCGGTTTCATCCGAGCCGCCCGCCCAGGTCACGCCCAAGCTGCGCGCGAAATCCTGGGTTCCCTCATCGCCGGGCCGCGTGAAGGCATAGACCTCTCGTCCCTGCCATTTGGCCACCTGGGCGACGATGTGGCCGGCCGCCCCGAACCCGTAGATGCCCAGCTTTTTCCCGTCGCCAGCGATTTTCAGCGACCGCCAGCCGATCAACCCGGCGCAGAGCAGCGGGGCCAGCGACACGTCGCTCCCCGTCTCGCCGAGTGGAAACGTAAAGCGCGCGTCGGCGATGACCGCGGTCGCAAAGCCGCCGTCGCGCGTGTAGCCGGTGAATAGCGGCGCATCGCACAGGTTTTCCCTCATTGCCTTGCAACAAGGGCAGATGCCGCAGGTATGGCCCAGCCAGGGAATGCCCACCCGCTCGCCCATGGCCAGCCCTGTCACGCCCGGTCCGATCGCATCGATCCGGCCGACGATCTCGTGGCCGGGGATGATCGGTGATTTCGGGTCTGGCAGCTCGCCGTCCAGAACGTGCAGGTCGGTACGACAGACGCCGCAGGCGAGAACCCTGACCCGCACCTCGCCCGCGCCGGGCTGGCGATCGGGCAATTCCGTCCATTCGAGCGGGGTCTTCGGCTTGTTGAGCACCATAGCCTTCATGGTCTCGTCCTTGTTCCAGCGGGGCCCCGGATCGAGGGCAAGTTTGAGCTGCGTTTCAGCCGACTAGTTATCCGCTTGCGCCTCGAGTCTTTGGAGCACGCGGGGCAGCGCATCCGGCGAGTCCAGCGCGCGCCGACGGCGACCGCGACGGCGCCGCCCATTTGGGCAGGCGTCAGCAGCGCCAGTCCGCCGTGTTCGAACCCGAGGTCGGTGATCATATCCATTCGCCGGCGAGCTCCAGGATGGCCGCCATCGTTCCCTGCCGGACAGGATCGGAATCTACGCAGGGCAAGGTTTCGCCCTGCCAGCGGTCGCGGCGACTTGCAGATCAATGTCCGCCGCCGACGTCCGCGATGAGGCGTTCGACTGGCGCGCCGGCTGCGGTAGCCCCGCTGGGGGCGCCTCTCCATCCCGCGCAGCCTCAGCCGCACGGCTCGATTGAGTAGTTTCCGACTCTATCGAGCGGCCACCGTCGGACGCACGCTCCTGGCGATAGTTGGACCGGGGACTTCGCCTCGCGCCCAGTTCGCGACCACCCCCGAGGTATCGACAATGAATGCGATGACCAAGATCTCGACAATGATGGCCCTGGTCTACCATGGGCCGGGCGAGAAGGCGTTCGAAGCCCACCCGAAGCCGACCATCACCGCGCCCACGGACGCGATCGTCAAAATCACCAAGACGACCATCTGCGGCACTGACCTGCACATCCTCAAGGGTGACCTGCCGAGCTGCGAGCCTGGCCGCATCCTGGGCCATGAGGGCGTCGGCGTGATCGACAGCGTCGGCGCGGCGGTTACCGCGTTCAAGGTCGGAGACAGGGTGCTGATCTCCTGCGTCAGCGCCTGCGGCAAGTGCGAATACTGCCGAAAGGGAATGTTCTCCCACTGCACGACGGGCGGCTGGATCCTCGGCAACACCATCGACGGCACCCAGGCGGAGTTCGTCCGCACACCGCATGCCGACACCAGCCTCTATCCCATCCCGGAGGGCGCCGACGAAGAGGCCCTGGTGATGCTCAGCGACATCCTGCCCACCGGCTTCGAGTGCGGCGTGCTCAACGGCAAGGTCCAGCCTGGAAACAGCGTGGCGATCGTCGGCTCAGGACCGATCGGTTTGGCCGCGCTGCTGACGGCGCAATTCTACTCGCCGGGCGAGATCATCATGATCGACCTTGACGACAACCGCCTGGAGGTCGCCAAGCGCTTCGGCGCGACGAAGACCATAAACAGCACCGACGGCAAGGCGGTCGAGAGGCTGATGAAGCTGACCGGGGGCAAGGGAGTCGACACTGCCATCGAGGCGGTCGGCCTTCCCGCCACCTTCGAACTCTGCGAGCAGATCGTCGCGCCAGGCGGGACGATCGCGAACATCGGCGTGCACGGAGTCAAGGTCGATCTGCATCTCGAGAAGCTCTGGGATCGCAACATCTCCATCACGACCCGGCTGGTCGACACCGTCAGCACCCCGATGCTGCTCAAGGTGCTCAAGGCCCACAAGATCGACCCCAAGCTGCTGATTACCCACCGCTTCAAGCTCGCCGACATCCTCGACGCCTACGACACCTTCGGAAACGCCGCCAAGACCAAGGCGCTCAAGGTGCTGATCGAGGCCTGACCTGGCCTCGGCCGACTATTTCCCGGGGGGGCGTGAGACGACCATGAAAAGGACGACCCAATGACCTACCAGAGCCTCAGCCCCTTCGACGGCAAGCTGATCAAGGACTTCGACGACATCAGCGCCTCGCAATACGAGACCAAGCTGGCGGCGGCCCAGACCTGCTTCGAAACCTGGCGCCACAAGACCTACGCCGAACGCGCCGTCGTCATCGCCAAGGCGGCGCAGCTGCTGCATGAGCAGGCCGACGCCTTCGCCCGCATCATGACGCAGGAAATGGGCAAGCGGATCGGCGAAGCCCGCGGCGAAGTGGAGTTCAGCTCCCGGATTCTCGCCTACTACGCCAAGAACGCCGAGCGCTTTCTCGCTCCGGTGAAGCTCAACCCGACAGTTGGCGAAGCCCATATGGAGTCGAGCCCGATCGGCGTGATCTTCGGGGTCGAGCCGTGGAATTTCCCCTACTACCAACTCGCGCGGATCGCCGGACCGCACCTGATGGCCGGCAATACGCTGGTGGTGAAGCACGCCGGCATCGTGCCGCAATGCGCGCTCGCGTTCGAAAAGCTGCTGCTCGACGCCGGTGCGCCGGTCGGCCTCTACACCAACCTGTTCATCTCGCACGCGCAAGCCGACCAGGTCGTCGATGACCCGCGTATCAAGGGCGTCTGCCTGACCGGCAGCGTCGCGGCGGGGCAGAGCGTCGCCTCACGCGCCGGCCGGAATCTCAAGGTCACGTCCATGGAGCTAGGCGGCAGCGACGCCTTCATCGTGCTCGAAGACGCCGACCTCGATCACACCATTCCCTGGGCGGTCTGGGGCCGGATGTACAACACCGGTCAGACCTGCTGCGCGGCCAAGCGCTTCATCGTGGTCGACAGCATCGCCGACAAGTTCCTGGAACGCTTCCAAGCGGCGCTGAGCGCGCTCGAGGCCGGCGATCCGTTGGACGAGAAGACGACGCTCGGCCCGCTGTCCAGCGAGGCGGCCTTGGTGCAGCTGCTAGGGCAGGTCGACAACGCCGTGGCCAAGGGCGCCAAGCTCTTGATCGGCGGCAAGCGCATCGCGCGCGCCGGTTCCTACATGCAGCCCACCATCCTCACCGACATCAAGCCGGAAAACCCCGCCTTCCGGGACGAGTTCTTCGGCCCGGTGGCGCTGTTCTTCAGGGTCAAGGACGAGGCGGCCGCCATCGCCCTGGCCAATGACTCCGACTTCGGGCTCGGCGGCTCGGTCTGGACCAGGGACGTGGCGCGCGGCAAGCGGGTCGCCTCCAAGGTCGAGACCGGGATGATGTTCATCAACAACATCGACTGGTCCGACGCCGAACTCCCCTTCGGCGGCATCAAGAACTCGGGCTACGGCCGCGAGCTCGGCGACATGGGCATCCAGGAGTTCGTCAACAAGAAGCTGGTTCGCACCGCGAACGAGCACGCTCCGGCCTAGCTCGGACCGGGCGAGGGGGCCGCGTCGGCGCCCTCGCTCCGTGCTCTGCCTTCCTGGAACTGGAACCACCATGTACGTGAACGTCGCCGTCCTGAAGGAGACCCAGCCGCACGAACGGCGCGTCGCCCTGACGCCCTCTGTCGTCCCCAAGCTGACCAAGCTGGGCGCGCGACTGCATATGCAGTCCGGCGCGGGGGAGGCGATCAAGCTCGCCGATTCCGCCTTCAAGGATGTCGCCATCGTCGATGATCGACTCGCGATGGTCGCCGACGCCGATGTGGTTCTGGCGGTTCAGCCGCCGGCGCTTGACGTGATCGCCGCCATGAAACCCGGCTCGATCCTGGTCAGCTTCATCTATGCGGCGAACGAGCCGGAACTCGTGAAGCGGCTCCTCGCTGGCAAGATCACCTGCTTCGCCATGGAGCGCGTCCCGCGCATCTCGCGGGCGCAGTCGATGGACGCCCTGTCGAGCCAATCGGCGCTGGCAGGCTATTACGCCGTCGCGCTCGGCATGACCCACATGACCGGCGTCCTGCCCAAGATCACCTCGGCGGCGGGCGTCATCGGCCCGGCCAAGGTTCTGGTCATGGGGCTTGGCGTCGCGGGGCTGGAAGCCATCGCCACCGCCCAGCGGCTTGGCGCCGTGGTCGAGGGGTATGACGTGCGCCCGGCCACGAAGGAGCAGGCCCTGTCCCTTGGCGCGACGTTCGTCGACACCGGCGTCGACGCGACCGGCAAGGGCGGCTACGCCCGCGCGCTGACGGCCGAGGAAAAGGTCAAGGTCGACGCGGCCCTGACGCAGCATATCCAGGCCTCGGACCTGATCATCACCACCGCGGCGATCCCCGGCAAAGCATCCCCCAAGCTGGTCAGCAAGGCGCAGGTGGCGGGGATGAAGGCCGGGGCCGTCATCGTCGATCTCTCCGCCGACGGCGGCGGCAATTGCGAGGACACCAGTCCGGGCCGGACGACCCAGGTCGGCGGGGTGACCATCGTCGCGCCCCTGAATGTGCCCTCACGGCTCGGCAGGGACGCCAGCGAACTCTACGCCAAGAACCAATACGCGCTGCTCGCCCTGATGTTGAAGGACAACATCATCACCATCGACTGGACCGATGAGGTCATCGCCAAGACGGCCCTGACCCACGACGGCAAGCTTTGCGAAGCTGACGCCAGGCCGGCCGACGGCGCCAAGGCCAGTTCCGCCAAATCACCCGCGCACGCGGCTTGAAAACGATCGGACCCGCTCGATGAGTTTCGACATAGCCATGACCGGGTTCGTCGCCCTCTACGTCTTCATGCTCGCGGCCTTCGCCGGCTGGGTGATCATCGGCAACGTCCCGGCGATCCTGCACACCCCGCTGATGTCGGGCTCGAACTTCGTCCACGGCATCGTCGTGGTCGGCGGCCTGTTCGCCCTCTTCAACGCCAGCACGCACCTGGAGCAGGCGATCGGGTTTTTCGCGGTGCTGCTTGGGGCCGGCAACGCCGCCGGCGGTTACGCCGTCACCGACCGCATGCTCGCCATGTTCAAGCGCAGCGACGCCGCGCCCGCCCACCACGGACACGCCCGGGTCCATCACCTTAAGAAAGGCTGAGGCCCGTCATGCTCACCCTCTTCTCTCAAATCGTCATCGGCGGGGCCGATCTGTGCGCGGCCTTCCTGTTCATGTTCGGCCTGAAGCGCATGTCGTCGCCGGCCACCGCGCCGTCCGGCATCCGGGTCGCGGGGCTGGGCATGATCGCCGCGGTGCTGGCCAGCTTTCTCTACCTCTTCACCGTGAATGCGGCGGCGCGACCGCACATGCTGGTCAACATAGGTCTGGCTGTGACCGCCCTGCTGATTGGTGGCGCTGGCGCCTGGTTCGTCGGGCGCAAGGTCGCCATGACCGCCATGCCGCAGATGGTGGCGATCTATAATGGGATGGGCGGCGGCGCGGCCGGATCGATCGCCGCGGTCGAGCTGTTCGGCGGCCATACGCAGGGGCTTACCCAGCTGATCGTGACCTTGTTGGGCGGCCTGATCGGCGCTGTTTCGCTCTCCGGCTCCGTCATCGCCTGGGCCAAGCTCGATGGCGTCATCAAAGCGCCGTTGCGTGTGAAGGGCCAGCAGTTCGCCAATGCGGCGGTCATGGTTGCGACGCTCGCCGTCGCTGGCGTGATCGTGGCCTCGGTCCTTGGCGTCGGCGGCCTCATGCTGACCACGCCCACGTGGATCTGGATCTTCTTCGCCTGCGCCCTGGCGTTCGGCATTCTCATGACCTTGCCGATCGGCGGCGCCGACATGCCGGTGGTGATCTCCATCTACAACGCTTTCACCGGCCTGGCCGTGGGGCTGGAAGGCTTCGTGCTCCAGAACCCGGCATTGATGATCGCCGGCATGGTGGTCGGCGCCGCGGGCCTGCTTTTGACGGTGATCATGGCCAAGGCGATGAACCGCTCGATCGCCAATGTGCTGTTCACCAACTTCGGGACGGTCGCCAAGGCCAAGCCTGGGGCCATCAAAGGCAGCGAACGGCCGACGGACGCCTCCGACGCGGCGATCAAGATGCGCTACGCCAGCAGCGTCATCATTGTGCCGGGATACGGGCTTGCGGCGGCCCACGCCCAACAAAAGCTCTTCGAGTTCGTCAAGCTGCTGCTGGCGGCGAAGGTGTCGGTGAAGTTCGCCATCCACCCGGTCGCCGGACGCATGCCGGGCCAGATGGACGTGCTGCTCGCCGAGGCCGGCGTGCCCTATGACATGATCTTCCAGCTCGACGACATCAACGACGACTTCGCCACCGCCGACGTGGCCCTGGTCATCGGCGCCAACGACGTCGTCAACCCGGCGGCGCGCACCGACAAGTCCTCGCCCATCTTCGGCATGCCCATTCTCAATGCCGACAAGGCCAAGCAGGTCTACGTGATCAAGCGCGGCCAGGGCAAAGGCTACTCGGGCATCGTCAACGCCCTGTTCTACTCACCCAATTGCAACATGGTCTACGGCGACGCCCAGGCGGTCTTGGTCAAGATGATCGAGGCCGTACGCGGGCTTGGCGCCGCAGCCGCCTGACACCAGCCGAGGCGATTTCGCCTGAATCCGAACCCCGAAGGGGGATCAACATGCCCACCAAGATGCAGGCCGCCGTCGTCACGGCGTTCAGGAGCCCGCTCCAGATTCAGGAATGGGACGTTCCGACGCCCGGCCCAGGCCAGATCCTGGTCAAGACCGAGGCTTGCGGCGTCTGCCACACAGATCTGCATGCCGCCAACGGCGACTGGCCGCTCAAGCCGACGCCGCCATTCATTCCGGGTCACGAGGCGATCGGCATCGTCGTTGGCGTGGGCGCCGGCGTGACCATCGTCAAGGAAGGCGACCGCGTCGGCGTGCCTTGGCTCTATTCGGCCTGCGGACACTGTGAATACTGCCTGTCGGCGTGGGAGACGGTCTGCGATCAGGCCCAGTTCGGCGGCTACACCAAGAATGGCGGCTTCGCCGAGTACGTCCTCGCCGACCCTGACTACGTCGCCCACATTCCCAAAGGTCTGGGCCCCAAGGAAGCCGCCCCTCTGATCTGCGCGGGCATCACCACCTACAAGGGGATCAAGGAGACCGAGGCCCGGCCGGGCGAGTGGATCGCGATTTCGGGTTGCGGCGGCCTTGGCCACCTGGCGATCCAGTACGCCAAGGCCATGGGCCTGCTGGTCTGCGGCGTCGACATCGAGGACGGCAAGCTTGCGCACGCCAAGCGCCTGGGCGCCGACCTGGTCATCAACGCCAAGACCGACGATCCGGCGGAAGTCCTGAAGAAGGAGACAGGCGGCGGCGCCCATGGGGTGCTGATCACCGCGCCCTCGCTCCCGGCGTTCAAACAGGGTGTCAGCATGACTCGCAAGCGCGGGACCTGCGTCCTGGTTGGCCTGCCGCCTGGCAGCTTCCCCCTGGATATCTTCGGCCTGGTGGCCGGCGCCGTAACCGTGCGGGGCTCATTCGTCGGCACGCGCAAGGACATGGCCGAATGCCTGGATTTCGCGGCCAAAGGCAAGGTGAAGGCTGACATCGAACTGCAGCCGCTCGCCTCGATCAATCAGATCTTCGAGCGGCTCGAACACGGCGATGTGCCGTCACGCGTCGTGCTCGATTTCACCGCAGCCAAGGCTGAAAAGGCGCCGGCGCCGGTCAGGGATGTCGTGCATGCTTAGCCAGGCAAGCGGAACAGCGGAGAAAATCATCCGCGATGAAGACGCGAGGGAGATGACGCGCATCCAGGCCGCCATCGCCCCCAAACTCCTGGCTCAGGTGATCGAGGAGTTCTGTGCTCGCGCCGGAGCCGACAAGGACGTCTGGTTCGCGGAATTCTCATCCCGCTACCTGACGCCCGTAGCGGGCTGCGAGGACGCAGGTCGCTACGCCGACCTGTGCCGCCAGGCGGCGGAATGCCTGGTCCAGGACACGCGCCGGGCCATGCATCCGAATATTCGGCCATGCCGGCCGGCGGCCCTCTCGGGTTGGCCACCACAGGATAGCGAAGGTCCGTGCGTTCCTGAAATCTAGGTGTTCCGCAAAAGTGGAACCCGGCTTCACGACAAGGACGTGCGCAAGCTATTGAATCTAGATCACGTTCCGATCAGGCGACTCCGCCTGATCGGAACGTGCGCTAGTCGATGTTCTCCAGGATCAGCAGCTCCACGATCACGCAATCCTTCCAGACACCTTCGAGCTTCCCGTGCCTTTCGTGGACGCCGATCTCTTTGAAGCCCATCCGCGCCATGAGACTGAGGCTGGCGCGGTTCTCCGGGAAGATGCGGGACATGAGCTTCCAAAGGCCGTCTTCACGCGAGGCGTCGATCAGCGCCGCCATGGCGATCCGCCCAACGCCCCGCCCGCGGTGCGAGCGGCGCACATAGACTGAAAACTCGCCGATGCCGCGATAACAGCAACGATCCGAATAGGGGTGCGCGACGGCATAGCCGACCACCTCGCCGGAGGGCTCCGTAACCGACACGAAGGCGCGTGCGTGGTCGAACCAGGGCAGGACGTCGGCGACGTCACGCGGTTCGGTCTCGAAGGTCGCGATCCGATCCTCGATGCCCTGGTTGTAGATCTCCGTGATCGCGGGAGCGTCGTCGCGGCGCGCCGGTCTTGCCGTCAGGCTCATGCTTGACTCTTCTAGATTTCCCGAAATATGGAACCGAAGGCTTTGAGCGGAGTGAACCATGAAGCGGATGCATCTGCACGTGAGCGTGACGGACCTCGCCCAGTCCATCCAGTTCTATGAGAGCCTGTTCGGCGCGCCGCCGTCCGTTGTGCAGCCGGACTATGCCAAATGGATGCTCGAAGACCCGCGCGTGAATTTCGCGATCTCGCGCCGCGGGGCCATGACGGGAATCGATCACATCGGCATCCAGGTCGAGTCGGCCGCCGAGCTTGGTGAGCTGTCCGGGCGCCTGAAGGCCGCTGGCGCCCAGACGTTCGATCAGGCCGGGACCACCTGCTGTTACGCCGTTGGTGACAAGAGCTGGGTCCACGACCCGTCAGGCGTTCGTTGGGAGACGTTCTTCACCCACGGCGAGGCGACCACCTACGGTGAAGATGCTCCCGTCGTCGCCATACTAGCGGCCCCGGCGGCCTGTTGTGGCGGCCAGCCGAAGTCGCATGCAGCGGCGAGCTGCTGACCATGGAGACGCCTTCCGCCGTCACCGCGCTTTCGGCGCTGGCGCATCCGGGACGCCTTGAGGTCTTCCGCCTGCTGGTCCGGGCCGGGCCTGAGGGAATTGCCGCCGGCGAGATCGCCCGCGCGACCGGAAGCCTCGCCAACACAATGTCGACCAATCTGAACGTCCTGGCGGGCGCGGGCCTCGTCACCTCGCGGCGCGACGGCCGATCGATCATCTACGCGGCGGCTTTCGACCGCATGCGCGAGTTGCTGGCCTTCCTCATGGAGGACTGCTGCGCCGGGAATGCGGAAATCTGTGCGCCGCTGGCCGCCATCGCCGAGCGGGCAGCCTGCTGCGCCTAGGAGGACCAAATGAGCGAACCCATCAACGTGCTCTTTCTTTGCACCGGCAACTCGGCCCGCTCGATCATCGCCGAGGCGATCATGAACCGCGAGGGGCGAGGCCGGTTCAGAGCATACTCGGCCGGCTCGCACCCCAAGGGTGAGGTCAACCCCAACACCATCCGTCTGCTCGAAAGTCTGCACTACCAGACGGGCGCCTTTCGCTCGAAATCGTGGGACGAGTTCGAAGGTCCGGACGCGCCGAAGTTCGACTTCGTGTTTACGGTCTGCGACGACGCGGCGACCGAGGTCTGCCCGATCTGGCCCGGCCAGCCGATGACGGCGCATTGGGGCATGCCGGACCCGGCGGCGGCGCAAGGGACGCCGAGCGAGATCGCTCTGGCCTTCGCCGACACCTACAGGATGATGAACAACCGCATCGCCTTGCTCATGAACCTGCCTCTGGCGTCGCTCGACCGGCTGTCGCTTCAGCGGCGTCTCAACGAGATCGGCCAGCGCCAGGAAGCCGCGCTCAAGGCATGAGAGGCGCTGACGCGGCCGGCGACGCCAGCCTTGAGCCGCCCCTTGAGGCTTTCGGCCTCGCCCATCGGCTCGCGGCCGAAGCCCTCGGAACGGCGCTTCTCCTCGCCATCGTCATCGGCTCGGGGATCACGGGCGAGCGCCTGGCCGGCGGGAATGTCGCCATCGCGCTCCTCGGCAACACCCTCGCGACCGGCGCCGGCCTCGTTGTCCTCATCACCATCCTTGGTCCGATCTCCGGCGCCCACTTCAACCCGGCGGTGACGCTCGTCTTCGCGATCCGCCGCGAGATCGCGTGGCCGCTGGCTCTCGCGTACGTCGCCGTCCAAGTCCCGGCCGCCGTCATAGGTGTCTGGCTGGCGCACGCGATGTTCGCCGAGCCGATCCTCCAGGTGTCCACGAAGCTGCGCGAGGGGCCGCCCATGGCCTTGGCGGAGTTCGTCGCGACTTTTGGGCTTATCGGATCGATCCTGGGCTCATTGCGGTTCCGGCCAGACGCCACGCCCTGGATCGTCGGCCTCTACATCACGGCCGCCTACTGGTTCACGGCCTCGACGTCCTTCGCCAATCCGGCGGTCACCATTGCCCGCAGCCTGTCCGACACCTTCGCCGGCATCGCACCTTCTTCGGCTCCCGCGTTCATCGCGGCTCAGATTGTGGGGGCCGTCGCGGCCAGCGTGGCGTTCGGCTGGTTGAACAGCACGTCGGTCAACGCCAAATCCCGCCATCGGGGTGACTAGGCGCCGGCCTACGCGTTTCGCCTAGCGACCGGCTGCACCTTGTAGGGGGTCGCTGGTCGATTAGTGTGAACGACCAGTTCAGGATCACGCTTCTCTGGGGCGATAGGGGCCGCGAAGAAGTAGGGTTCGGGGACTACCACTGAGGTGTGACCAAACATCAATCCTGGAAGGCGCCGAAGGCGCTGGAATGATATCTGATCATGATCGACTACAGCAGCTTCGTAACCCCGCTTCCCCACCCCGGCGAACATCTTCGGGAAGAGTTTCTTCCTAGGTATCATCTCACCGCCGGCGCGCTGGCCAAGCGTATGGGGCTGAAGGACCGCACGCGTATCGAGCGGATCATCCGCGAAAAGCAACCCATCACCGCTGACACGGCCCTGCGACTGGCAAGGGTCTTCGGCACGTCCGCCGACCTGTGGATTGGCCTTCAGGCAGGCCATGATCTCTCCAAGGCGGCAATCAAGGCGCGGGATGCGCTGAATTCGATCAAGGCAATGGAAGCGCCGATCCTCGAATACGCGTGAAGCCGCGCTGGATTCCCCCTTGTCCAGGGCCTCGCCTGTCTCGGCCCGCAATCTCGCGCCTATCGGGTGCCGTGTGGACCATGTGCGGACCACGCAGGGTAGAGCCCGATCAACTGCAGATAAGATCGTCCGTAAGCTTCTATTTTATCTAGGCAATCCATGGCGCACTCGAGAGGAGGGCAAGCGCACCATTCGAGCTTGCCCTATACGATTGATTTTATTGGCTCAATTGTAACCTATGTACCGCCAAAGTGTGCCGGTAACCTGTACCAAGGCCCGGGCAGCTAGGCCCGCCACCCCCGCACCACCGCACGGGCTAAGTGAAGGTGTCCGCGGCGTCCTGTTCTGGCGTCGGCCGACCGGCGAAGAGGTTGGCGACGCCGCGGCGGGGCGGGTTGCCGAACTTGTTCGGCCCCGGTGTACCGGGCCACGCGCCCAAAAGACCGACAAGGGCGAGAAGGAGGATCGCGAGCAGTCCGCTGACAACATTCAGCTGCGGGGCGACAAGCGAGACAAACGTCACGATTTCCCAGCTGATTAGCACGCCGGCCGCCCACCAGCCGGAACGACCCACGTCGTGTAGGCGGGGAACGCCGATGAGGAGGATCAGGACCTCTCCGAGTGGAATATTCGTGTGGATCAGATTGGCCAGGACAATCAGGGCCATGAAACCGAGGAGCCAGACCCAATACGTCGCGCGGTTGGTCCGTCGCCGCCCGGCGGACAAGGCCCGCCGCTCGGGGGCCGCTCACGTTCTTGGTGTACCGATATGGTGTACCAACGCGGTACACCCCCAAAGCAGCGCTGGAGGGGGCATTTTGATATTATTGAAGTATTCCGCCGCGTGGCGCACTCGACAGGATTCGAACCTGTGACCTCTGCCTTCGGAGGGCAGCGCTCTATCCATCTGAGCTACGAGTGCCGCTGGGCGGGGGCAGCGTTTAGCTGAAAAGCGCCGCGCCGCCAAACATGGTCTATGCCGCACCGCGGCAAGGCCATAGGCTCGCGGCATGAGTCACAGCGACGAGGGGGCCGGGTGATGGCCGGCTGGCCGCCGATCCCGCGCCGCTGGCTGCTGCGTCTCGCCGGCGCGGGCCTCGCCGCCGGCGCGGCGGGCGCCGGAGCGTCGGCGCCGACGACGTCGATCGAGCCGACCAAGGAGGTGTGGTCGCGCTGGTTCGCGGGCCAGCGCCTGTGGGCCTACGCCGACCGCTTCAGCTTCGCGCCCGGCGAGCCGCTGCACATCATGGCCTCGGTCGGCCCCGCCGAGCCGCCGCGGCGCGTGCGCGTCGAAGCCTTCCGCCTCACCGCCGCCGCGCCGCGCCTCGTCTGGACAAGCGGCTTCGTCGAGGTTCCGCGCCGCGGGGTGACCGCCTCGGCCGCCGCGATCGGCCCCGGCTGGCCGCCGTCGTTCGGCCCCATCGACACCCGCGCCTGGCCGCCCGGCTGCTATTCCTGCGACCTCGTCGAGGAGGGGACCGGCGTCCGCGATCTCCAGGCTATCCAGTGGATCGTCACCAATCCGCGCCGGTCAGGCGCCGTGCTGCTGCGGCTCGGGGCCAACACCTTCCAGGCCTACAATCCCTGGGGCGGCCACAGCCTCTATCCTGACGACGAGGAGTCGCGTGGCCTGGTGGTCAGCTTCGACCGCCCGACGCCGCCGGACCTGTTCGAATACGACATCTACCTCATCCAATGGCTGGAGGGCCTGGCCGAGCGCCTCGGCGGCGTCGACTACGCGGCCAACTTTGATATCCACGCCGATCCGCACCTCATGGATCCCTACCCGCTGGTGATCACCAGCGCTCACGACGAGTACTGGAGCGCCGAGGAGTTCTCGGCTTTTGAGCGGCGCATTTTTCGCGAGGGGCGCAACGTCTGCTTCTTCGGTGGCAACACCGCCTATCGCCAGATCCGCTACGGCGATCTCAACGCCGCGCCGGGCGAGGCGCCGCGCGGCCGCCAGCTGGTCTGTTTCAAAACCGCCTACGATCCGATCGCCCTGCGCCCTGGCCGCCATGATCCCGCCCTGCTGGTCACCAACAATTTCCGCGATGGCGCGCGACGGCCGGAGAACATGCTGATGGGCGGGGCCTACCAGAGCTGGTTCGAGCCCGGTTCGACCCAGCGGCCGAACTACGTGGTCGCCGACGCCGACCTGCCGTTTTTCGAAGGCACCGGCTGGAAGGTCGGCGACGTCGCCGCGCCGGTGGTCGGCTACGAGTGGGACAACCGCGATCCGGAGGAAGACGGCGGCCGGCTGTGGGACAAGACCCGCTCGCGCAACGCCGAGCTGCCGGCCGAGGGGGTGCGGGTGCTGTTCCGCGGTGAGGCTATCGACGCCGACGGTGACCCGGGCGTCGCCGAGGCGACCTATTACGTCTCCCCGGCCGGGGCGAAGGTGTTCAACGCCGCCACCGTCCGCTGGGTCCTCGGCCTCGGCAAGCCGGGCTACGCCAACCCCGCCTTCGCCCGGTTCAACGAGAACCTGGTGCGCGCCTTGAGCCGGCGGACATGACCAGCGAGGCCAAGCGCGTCCTGGTGCTGCAGGGCGGCGGCGCGCTCGGCTCCTACCAGGCGGGGGTGTTCGAGGCGCTCGCCGCCCAGGGCCTGGAGCCGGAGTGGGTGGCCGGCATCTCGATCGGAGCGATCAACGCCGCGCTCATCGCCGGCAATCCGCCTGAGAAGCGCATCGAGGCGCTGCGCGAATTCTGGCGGATCGCCTCCAGCGGGCCGCAGCTGGACTGGGGTCCGCTGTTTCAGCCGCTGCGCGCCGCCCAGAACCAGCTGAACTCCGGCGCCGTGGCGACCTTCGGCGTCGCCGGCTTCTTCACCCCGCGCTTTCCGCCGCCCCAGTTCCAGCCCCCGGGCACCAAGGCGGCGCTCAGCTACTACGACACCGCGCCGCTCAAGCGGACGCTGGAAAAGCTGGTCGATTTCGACCGCATCAATTCCGACCACGTGCGCTTCAGCGTCGGGGCCGTGAACGTGACAAGCGGCAACTTCGTCTATTTCGACAACCGCCAGCAGAAGATCCGGCCGGAGCACGTCATGGCCTCCGGCGCCTTGCCGCCGGGCTTTCCGCCGATCGAGATCGACGGCGAGCACTATTGGGACGGCGGCCTCGTCTCCAATACGCCGCTCGACTACGTGGCGGAGTCGGAGCGCGAGACCGACCTGCTGGTCTTCCAGGTCGACCTGTTCCCGGCCGTCGGGCCGATGCCTCGCAATCTGATCGAGGCGACCGAGCGCGAGATGGACATCCGCTACTCGAGCCGTACACGGATGAATACCGACATGGCCCTGCGCGTCCGCCACGCGCGGCGGCTGGTGCGCCGGCTGCTCGCCCAGCTGCCCGAGGAGCTCCAGCAGGGCCCGGTGGCCGCGGAGCTGGCGAAGCTCTCGCAGGAGAACGCCCTGACGGTGGTCCATCTCATCTACCGCCGGGCCGCCTACGAGAGCTCGGCCAAAGACTATGAATTCTCCCGCGCCACCATGCTGGAGCACTGGGCCGCCGGCATGGAGGCCGTGAAGCGGTCGATGAAGGACAAGGCCCTGATCCTCACCACCCCGTCCCCCGGCGGCGCCCGCGTCTTCGACATCCGGAGCGGCGGCGCGGAGCAGATCAAGGAAGCGTGATCACCTCGGGTATCCCTTCTCCCCTTGCGGGAGAGTGCCATCGCATATTGCCTACAACCAACCTAGCGTCATGGCCGGGCGTCAGTCCCGGCCATCCATATCCTCCCGGCCTGGTGTGACCGCGCACCGCGGTCACGGCGCGACGGCGCGGCCGCATCGTGGGCATGCCCGGCATGGCCACCCGTCCTTCGGTGCGCATGGATCGCCGGGACTGGCGCCCGGCGATGACGGTAGGGGTAGGAGATCAGATGCGATGATATTGCATATTGACAAGCAGATTGCGTTTTGTAATCATAATGCCATGTCCGCCGATGCGCTCATGCCTGAGGAAGATCCCGCCGCTGTCCGCGCCGAGCGGCGCCTGGCGCTGCTGGCTGAAATGGCTCAGCTCGGCATGCGGATGCTGCGGCGTCTCGACCAGACCCTGACCAACGACACCGAGGCGGCCGAAGCCTTCGCCCGCATTTCACGGGCCGTGCGCCTGACGCTGGCGCTGGAGGAGAAGA
>Ga0302311_10001210_pt1 | contig 31028 bp, 27 predicted proteins | sample III_Palsa_N1_3_FD_200449 | JGI IMG/M metagenome (GOLD analysis project Ga0302311, IMG submission 200449) | Peat permafrost microbial communities from Stordalen Mire near Abisko, Sweden - III_Palsa_N1_3 | ecosystem: Environmental > Terrestrial > Soil > Palsa > Peat permafrost | place: Sweden... | reverse complement strand
GTGGTGATCTGGTCGGCGGACGCGGCGGCGTCCGAGTGGGTGCGCTCCGAGGCCGACCGCGCCCGCGCAGATCGCGAGCTGGTGCAGCTCTCCGTCGACGGCGCCCGGCTGCCGATGCCGTTCGACCAGATCCAGTGCGCCGACCTCGCCGGCTGGCGCGGCGATGTGGAGACAGCTGGCTGGCGCAAGGTCGCCGCCAGCATCGCCGACCTGATGCGCGGGGCGCCGCTTGCGGCTTCGGCGGCCGAGACGCGCCCGACGAAGGCGGCGGCAGAGCCGCTGCTGGCGGTGCTGGCGTTCGACAACCTCTCCGGCGACCCCGAGATGGCCTACTTCTCCGGTGGCGTGTCGGCGGAGATCCAGCAGACCGAACGGGCGTCCTACGCCAACCTGTTCGAGGCGGGCTCCATCAGCCCGGGCGGCGCGTATACTACGGCGATCATATTCGATCAGGTGGTCAACGCCGAGATGATGCGCGACGTCCGTTTCATCGGCCTCTGCGCCAAAATGGGGCTTTGCACCTACTGGGTGCAAACGGACCGCTGGCCCGTTTGCGCCGAGATCGTGCCCTATGACTTCAAGGCCGAGTGCCGGCGCCTGGCGAGTTAGCCGTCGTGCGCAGCTGCGACGTCGCGGTGATCGGGCTTGGGCTGATGGGCAGCGCCGCGCTCTATGCCCTCGCCCGGCAGGGCGCGGACGTGCTGGGTTTCGATCCCCTGCCGGTCGGCTCGGACCGTGGCTCGTCGCACGGCTCCTGCCGTGTCTTCCGCCGCTTCAACGCCGAAAGCGCCGCCTACACGGCGCTTAGCGACCAGGCGTTGGCCGGCTGGCGCGCGCTCGAGGCAGCGAGCCGCAAGACGGTGCTGATGCCAACCCAGGTGCTGGAAGCCGGCCCGCCGGGCTGCGCCTCGGTCGCGGCGTCGCGTGCGGCGGCGCTGGCGGCCGGCGCCGCCCCGGACGGACCGCGCACCGGCGGCGAGGCCAACGCCGCCTTTCCCGCCTTCCGGCTGCCGGACGACTGGGACGTCGTGGTGCAGGACAGCGGTGGGATTCTGCTGGCGCTGGCGGCGATGCGCGCGTTTCGCCAAGGCGCGGCCGACCGGATCATCGCCGAGACTGCGCGGCTGACGCCAGCGCCGTCCGGCCTGCGCATCACCACCGCGACGCAGGAGATCCTGGCCGCGCAGGCGATCATCGCCGCCGGGCCCTGGATCGGCGACCTGGTCCCCGCGCTGAGGCCGCATCTGGTGGTGACCCGGCAGACGGTGGGGTGGTTCCAGCCAACAAGCCCGGCCGCCGTCGCCTACGGACAGTTCCCGGTGTTCCTGCTCGATGGCCCGCGCGGCTTCATCTACGGCTTTCCCGACTTCGAGGGCCGCGGCGTCAAGGCGGCTAGACACGATCACGGCCCGCCGGCGCGGCCGGACGACTGGGGTCCGCCAGCGAGCGACGCCGAGCTGGCGCCGGTGCGCGAGACGCTGGAGGCGCTGATCCCCGGCGCGGCAGGCCCGATCGTCGAGCGCGACGTCTGCCTCTACACCAACGCCGCGGGCGCCGACGTCCGCGCCGACAACGGCGAAGAGTTCATCATCGACCGCCTGCCGCAGGACCCGCGCATCATTGTCGCCTCCCCCTGCTCCGGCCACGGCGCCAAGTTCGCCAGCGCGATCGGCGAGATCCTCGCCTCGCTGGCGCTCGATCCGGCGTTCCAGGCCGACCCCGCTTTCCGGCTGGACCGGTTCTCGGCCTTCGGCGCCTGACGCCGCCCACGCCAGCAACGCGGCCTCATGATCATTGTGGAAACGGGGCAGCGCGGTGCAACGTCTGAGTCGGGCCGTGAGGGACTTTCGCTTGACGACACAGGTTGCGGACGCGGGCGCCGGTCGACGCGTCGGCTGGACCCTGGCGCTCTGCTTCGCGGCGGTGATGTGCGAGGGGTTCGACATCCAGGGGATGGGGCTGGCGGCGCCGCGGCTGGGGCCGGCGCTCGGGATCGCGCGCGATCAGCTGGGGCCGCTGTTCAGCGCCAGCATCGTCGGCCTGTTGATCGGCGCCGTCGTGTTCGGCCGCATCGCCGACAGCTGGGGCCGCAAGCGCACGCTGATGCTGTGCCTGGTCGTGTTCGGCGTCTTCTCGGTGGCGAGCGCCCTGGTCGCGCGGTTCGAGGCGCTGCTGGCCGTGCGGCTGGCGACCGGTATCGGCCTCGGCGGCGCGCTGCCCAACCTGCTCGCGCTGGCGGCGGAGGCGGTGTCGCCGCGGCGCCGCGCGCATCTGGTGACCCGGGTGACCTGCGGCCTGCCGTTTGGCGGCGCGGTGGCTGGCCTCGTCGCCGCCACCTCGGACTGGCGCGAAATCTTCTATGTCGGCGGCCTCGCGCCGCTGGTCCTGGCGCCGCTGATCGCCTTCGCCCTGCCGGAATCGCGCGCCTTCCTGGAGGCGCGGGACACGTCGGCCGCCTCGCCCGAGCGACAGGACTTCCCGTGGATCCTGTTCGGCGGCGGGCGGGCGAGGCCGACGCTGCTGCTCTGGACCGCCTCGTTCGCCTCGCTGCTGTCGCTCTATGTGCTGCTGAACTGGTTGCCGACTCTGCTCGGCGACAAGGGCCTGGCCAAGCCGGCGGCGAGCCTGGTCTCGCTGCTGTTCAATCTGGGCGCTGGGGCCGGGATTCTGATCCTGGCCGACCTGCTCGAGCGGGCGCGCCGGCGATGGACCATCGCGCTGTGGTACGTCGGGTTGTTCGGCTCGATCGTCGCCCTGGCCCTGGTCGGCCCCGGATTCCTGAGTTCAGCCGCCGCCGGCTTCACCGTCGGCTTTTTCGTCAGCAGCGTGCCGCTGCCGCTCTACGGCCTGGCCCCCGGCTACTATGACGTCCTGATCCGCGGCGCGGGAGTCGGCGCTTCGGTGGCGGTCGGGCGGCTCGGCGCGGTGTTCGGCCCGTTGCTGGCGGCCGCGCTGCTCGGGTTGGGCGCCGGCGCCTCTGGCGTGCTGCTGGCTCTGCTGCCGATCTCGCTGGTGGCCGGGGGCGCTACCTTAGCCCTGGTGGGCCGTCCGGCGCTCGCGCAGTGACCCTGGATCGAACAAGCCTGCAAGGCCGGGCTTTTGGCTTGCCGTGGTCGGCGTCGTGAGCCCAACTGGCCGCGCACGGGGCGCCGCATGACCACAGCCGTCGAGATCATGGGCCTGACGACGCCGCCGTTCGGCCAGGCGCTGAAGGCCAGGCACGTGGCCGCCGTGACCGCCGGCAACGCGCTGGAATTCTACGACTTCCTCACCTACGCCTTCTTCGCCGCCCAGATCGGCCGCACCTTCTTTCCCTCCGCCGACGCGGCGGGCAGCCTACTGGCCTCGTTGGCCACCTTCGGGGCCGGCTTCCTGATGCGGCCGGTGGGCGCGCTGACGATCGGGCGCATGGCTGACAAGATCGGGCGCAAACCGGCCATGCTGCTGTCGTTCACCCTGATGGGGGTGGCGATGGTCGGGCTGGCGCTGACTCCCGCCTACCGCGCGATCGGCATCGCCGCGCCAATCCTGGCCATCGTCTTTCGCCTCATCCAAGGCTTCGCCCTCGGCGGTGAGATCGGGCCCAACACCGCCTACCTGATCGAAGCCGCGCCGCCGCACCGGCGCGGGCTTTATGTGTCGTTCCAGTACATGAGCCAGGACGGCTCGATCTTGGTCGCCGGCCTGGTCGGGTATGCGCTTTCCAGCCTGATGAGCGACGCGGCGCTGGACGCCTGGGGCTGGCGGATCGCCTTCCTGCTGGGCGCCGTGATCGTACCGTTCGGCCTGCTGCTGCGCCGTGAACTGGCCGAGACCCTGCCACCCAAGGCGCCGGGATCCCGGACACCGGCGCCCGCCGTGACCGCGCGGCTGGGCCGGATCGTGGCGCTGGGCGTCGTCATGCTCGCCGGCGGGACCACCGTCAGCTACGTGATGGACTACCTGACCACCTACGCCACCGCGACCCTGCACATGGCCACCAAGGTCGGGTTCCTGGCCACCATCTTCCTTGGTCTGACCGGCCTGATCTTCGACCCGATCGGCGGCTGGCTGTCGGACCGGTTCGGGCGCAAGCGCACCATGCTCATCCCCTGGACCGTCCTGCTGCTGGCGACGCTGCCCGGCTTCTTCCTGCTGTCGAGCCTGCGCAGCGCCACAGTGCTGGTCGGCCTCTCGGTCGTGCTGACCATCGCCGCCAGCCTGTCCACCACCTCGGTGTTGGTGTCGGTCACGGAGTCGATCCCGGCCCGGATCCGCGCCGGATCGCTGGGGCTGATCTATGCCTTCGCCATCTCGGTGTTCGGCGGCTCGACCCAGTTCACCGTGGCCTGGCTGACCGGTCTCACCCACAACCCGCTGGCGCCGGCCTGGTACATGAGCGTCTGCGTGGCCGTGGCGCTGCTCGCCATGTTCGCGCTGCCGGAGACCGCGCCGGGACGGGCGAAGGCGGCTACGGCTGCGGTTTGAGGTTCAGCCGCACGCCGACCTGGACCACGGCGCCATCCACCGGCTCGCCATCGCGCTGCCAAGGGTTCATCCGCATCGTCGACGCCAGCTTCACCGCCGCTTCCGAGAAGCCGAGACCGTCCGGATCGCCCGGCTGCGGCTGGCAGTCGGCGAGCGAGCCGTCCTGCGCCGCCACGCACCTGGCGACGCCGTAGCCGGTGGAAAGACCCTTGTCCGCCGCCTCCTTTGGAAACACCTGCAACGCCTCGTCCGGATCGAAGCCCGCCACCCAGTAGGGCGAGGTCACCTCGCGGCCGCCGGCGGCGCCTGGAGCGGGGAAGCGGAACGGGATGTCGACCCAAAGGTCGGCGTTGTGCGGCGCGGTCGCCCACTCCGGCGCGACGCGGAAACGCTTGGCGAGGCGCAGCGCGGCCTCACCGAAACCGCGGTTGTCCGGGTCTGCCTTGGTGACCTGGCAGTTGGAGAGCGCGCCAGCGTGGCTGACTTCGCAGTGCGTCACCGCATAGCCCTCGCCGCCGCCGGCCTTGGCCGGATAGGCGGCCGCCATGTCGTCGTAGCTTACCGTGCTCGCCCACACCGGGTTGTTCAGCATCGAAACCGCGTGGCGCGGCGACTGCGGTCCGCCGAACATGGTCAGATCGCCCTGGCCGGAAGCCATGCCTCCCTCCGTTGAGCCGCCGCCGCGCCCGGCGCCCCAGTCGATCGGGTTGTCGGGGACCTTGAAGTTGACGGCGAGGTTCATCACCGCGTCGATCGGACCGTCCGGCCCCATGGCCGGCTTGACCTTGAAGGTGGCCCGCAGTTCCAGCGCCGCCGCGCCGAACCCCTTGTCCTTGGGCGTCTCGGTGGCGACCTCGCACCATTCGGCGAGGCCATGGCGGTCGATGTCGCAACGCAGCAACACGTAGCCGCTGATGTGCTCGCGGTAGGCCGCCTCGGGCCAGACCGACGCCCACTGTCCCAGTGCCGCGCCATCGGTCGGGACTTCCACGGTGGCCGCGGGCGGCGTGGTCGTCTTTGGCAGCGGCTCGACGGTCACGGGAGCAACCGTCGGTTCGGCCGATGGGCTCGGCGCGGCGGCGACCGTCGCGGCGGCGATGGCTGCCAGGATCATGAGACGCCCCCTCCCCTTTGGTGGACGATTTCGGCGATTTTCGCATGAGCGATCGGCGCCGTGCAAACTTGCACGGTCAAGCCGCCTCGATCCGGCGCTGAAATCGGGCTTAGGCGGCTGGCGGCGGCGGTTCGACCTGCTGGCGGGCCATCGCGCGCTGGAAGCCGGGCCGCTCCATCAGGCGCTCGAGGTAGCGGCGGCAGTTGGGTTTGTAGCGCGCATCGAGGCCGAGCGAGCGGCCGAGGAAGAGCGCGTAGTGGACGGCGATGTCGGCGATGGTGAAGCGGCCGGCGCAGAGGAACTCGCGCTGCTCCAGCGCCTCCTCCACGCAGCGCAGGCGCGAGAGGTACCAGATCGAGTAGTCCTCGACCGCCTGCGGCAGGCGTCGCGGCGGCGGCTCCAGCCGCGAATAGCGCAGCACGATCGTCTGCGGAAACGTAAGGGTCGCGTCGCTGCGATAGAGCCAGTTCAGATAGTCGCCATAGGCCGGCTCGGCGGGGTCGACGCGCAGCCGGTTCGGCGCGTGCCGGTCGGCCAGGTAGTGGCAGATGCCGCTGGACTCGGTCATCGTCAGCGCGCCGTCGACGAAGGTCGGCACCGTGCCAAGCGGATTGATCGTGAGATAGTCCGGATAGCCGGCCCTGGGCGGGAACGGCATGTTGACCAGCTCGTAGTCGAGCCTCAGCTCCTCCAGCGTCCAGAGCGGGCGCAGCGAGCGGGCGTTGTGACAGTGATAGAGCTTCATCGTCGAGCACCTCCGACGCCGCGCCGACCCAAGTGTGAGGCATAGACGCTGAAGGCGTGGTCAAGCTCAAGATCGCTTCCATCGCGCTGGCGTTGCGCTGCGTTTGCGCCGGCGAGCGCAAGCGCTATGTATCGCTATCGCAATCCGAAGGGCGCAGATGGACCTCGATTTCTCTCCCGAAGACTTGGCCTTCAGGGCGGAGGTTCGCCAGTTCCTCGCCGAGGCCTACCCCAAGGCCTTGCGCGACAAGCAGGCGCGCGGCGAGGAGCTTGGTAAGGAAGATCATCTCTCCTGGCACCGCACCCTGGCGAAGAAGGGCTGGATCGCGCCGTCCTGGCCGAAACAATACGGCGGCACCGGCTGGACACCGTCGCAGAAGTACATCTGGTCGGAGGAGCAGGCGCGCGCCGACACCCTGGCGATCATGCCGTTCGGCGTCAGCATGCTGGCGCCGGTGCTCTACACCTTCGGCTCCGAGGCGCAGCGCGAGCGTTTTCTGCCCGGCATCTACAAGGGCGACGTCTGGTGGTGCCAGGGCTACTCCGAGCCGGGATCGGGCTCGGATCTGGCGTCGCTGCGGACGCGGGCCGAGCGGCTCACCGAGGACGGCAGGGAATACTACCTCGTCAACGGCCAGAAGACTTGGACGACGATGGCCCAGTTCGCAGACTGGGGCTTCTTCCTGGTCCGCACCGACCGCGCGGCCAAGCCGCAAGCCGGCATCAGCTTCCTGCTGATCGACATGAAGACCCCCGGCGTCACCGTCCGACCGATCATCACGCTGGAGGGCGGTCACGAGGTCAACGACGTCTTCCTCGACAATGTGAAGGTCCCGGTCGAGAACCGCATCCACGAGGAGAACCAGGGCTGGACCTGCGCCAAGGCGTTGCTGCAGCACGAGCGTTCCGGCATCGCCGGTGTCGCCCGCTCCAAGCGTTCGCTGGAAAAGCTGCGCAGCATGGCCGCGACCGAGCCGAGCGACGCCGGCGGCCCGCTGATCGAGGACGTGTTCTACCGCCGCAAGCTGGCCGACCTGGAGATCGACCTGACCGCGCTAGAGTTCACCGAGCTGCGCACCCTGGCCGGCGAGACCTCCGGGCAAGGCCCCGGGCCGGAGTCATCGATCCTGAAAATCAAGGGCACCGAGATCCAGCAGCGGCTCAACGAGCTGGCGCTGGAGGCAGCCGGCTACTACGGCGCGCCTTATCTGCGCGATGCGCCGCACAACCTGGGACCGATCGGCCCTGACGACGCCCGCGGCCTCGCCGGCCACTACTTCAACGGCCGCAAGACCTCGATCTACGGCGGCTCCAACGAGATCCAGCGCAACATCATCGCCAAGATGGTGCTGGGCCTCTAGCCGATCAGTCCCGACCGAAAGCGAGCTCATGAACTTCAGTTTCACCGAAGAACAGTCCCTGCTGCGCGACAGCCTCGCCTCCTACCTCGCCGACCACTACGACTTCGAGACCCGCCGCGCGGCGCTGAAGTCGGAAGCGGGATGGCGGCCGGGGGTCTGGAAGGCCTTCGCCGAAGACCTCGGCATTTTGGGCGCGGCGCTGCCTGAAGACCTGGGCGGTCTGGGCGGCGGCCCGACCGAGACCATGGTGATCATGGAGCAGCTGGGCGCCGCGCTGGTGGTCGAGCCCTACATCGGCACGGTGGTCATCGGCGGCGGCTTTCTCACCCGCTCCGACCATCCGGCCGCGGCCGACCTGATCGCCCGCATCGTCGCCGGCGAGACGATCCTGGCGTTCGCCGCCGCAGAACCGCAGGGGCGTTACAACTGGGCCGATCTGCAGACCACCGCGCGCAAGGACGGCGGCGGCTGGTTGCTGAACGGCCACAAGGCGGTGGCGAGCGGCGCGCCCTGGGCCGACCAGCTGATCGTCACTGCCCGCACCGGCGGCGGCCGACGCGACGCCGGCGGCGTCTCGGTGTTCCTGGTCGACAAGTCGGCGCCCGGGCTCTCCACCCGCGACTATCCGACGGTGGACGGCTCGCGCGCCTCCGAGGTCCTGTTCGAGAATGTCTCCATTCCCGCCGACGCCCTGATCGGGCCGGAAGGCGAAGGCCTGCCGCTGGTGGAGGCGGTGGTCGACGAAGCGACGGTGGCCGTCTGCGGCGAGGCCTGCGGCGTGCTGCGCCGCCTGCACGAGGGCACGCTGGAGTACACCAAGCAGCGCAAGCAGTTCGGCCAGCCGATCAGCCAGTTCCAGGTGCTGCAGCACCGCATGGTCGACATGTTCATCGAGCTCGAGCAGTCGATCTCGATGACCTACATGGCCACCATCCGGCTGTCGGACAGCGATCCGGTAGCCCGCGCCAAGGCGGTCTCGGCGGCCAAGGTGCAGATCAGCCGGGCCTGCCGCTTCATCGGCCAGAACGCCATCCAGCTGCACGGCGGCATGGGCATGACCGACGAGATGGCGATCGGCCACTACTTCAAGCGGGCCACCATGATCGAGCGCCAGTTTGGCAGCACCGACCACCATCTGGCCCGCTACGAGGCGCTGAGCTTCGGGGCGGCGGCTTAGGCTGCGGCGAGGGCGAAGCTCAGAGCCCCAACACCGCCTTGGCCATGATGTTGCGCTGGATCTCGTTGGTGCCGGCGTAGATCGAGCCGGCGCGGTCGTTCAGGTACTTCGCGGTCACCGTGTAAGCGGACTCGGGGCCGACGGCCTCACCGTCGTTCGGGGGCCGGAACCCCGGTGTCGGTCCGCCGGCGCGCGTCGCGTGCGGCTGAAACGGCGCCGCGTAGAGGCCGGCCGCAGTGACGGCGATCTCGGTCAGGCGCTGGCTGAGCTCGGTGCCGACGGTCTTGAGCAGCGACGATTCCGGGCCCGGCGCCTGACCCACCGACAGTTTCGACATCAGCCGCAGCTCGGTCGCCTCGATCGCGGCGATCTCTATCTCGGCCTGGGCGAGCTGGGTCGAGAGCGACCGCCGCTCGGCTTCATCTGTGATCTGCGCCAACATCTTGGCAATGCGCGCGGCGCGCATCTTCAGACCCGGGGCGCTGACGCCGCCGCCGCGCTCGAACTGCATCAGATACTTGGCGACCGTCCAACCCTCGCCGACCGGACCCACGGCGTTGGCCTTGGGCACGCGCACGTCGGTGAAGAAGACGTGGTTCTGGATGTGCTCGCCGGAGAGCGAGATGATCGGCTGCACCTCGATCCCGGGCGTCGCCATGTCGATCAGCAGGAAGGTGATGCCGCGCTGAGGTATGGCCTCCTTCGCGGTGCGAACCAGGCAGAAGATCCAGTTCGCGACGTTAGCGTGCGTGGTCCACAGCTTGTGACCATTGCAGACGAAGTCGTCGCCGTCCGCCTGGGCGCTCATCTGCAGCGACGCGAGATCGGATCCTGAACCGGGCTCGGAATAGCCCTGGCACCAGAAGTGCTCGCCCGACAGCATCCGCGGCAGGTAGTGGGCCTTCTGCTCCGGCGTGCCATGGCCGATCAGCACCGGCCCGCACATGCCGATCCCCATCGGCGAAAGGCCGGGCACACCGGCGGCGGCGGACTCGGTGGCGAAGATGAAGCGCTGCACGGCCGACCAGCCGCACCCGCCATATTCGACCGGCCACGCCGGCGCCGCCCAGCCGCGGGCGTGCAGGATCGCCTGCCAGGCCATGGCGGTATCGCGGTCGGCGTAGACGCTGGTCATGCGCGAGGCGGTGCGCCGCAGGTCTTCGGTGAGGTTTTCCTCCAGGAAGGCGCGCACCAGGGTCTGGAACCGCTGATCCTCGGCGCTCCATGTCACGTCCAAGCGGCTCTCTCCTTGCCAACGGGCGGCGCGGCCTGAGGCCGAGCCCGAGGTTCAGTTAGCGCAACCCGTGCGGCGCGTAAGTCAACGGGTGTGACGCCGGCTGGCGACGCGAGCCGCACTGGTGTACCGCAAGGGGGAGACGGTGGCGTAATCATCCAGTTTTGGGAGTCCGAGCCCCCCAGGCGAGGCGACTCCAGGAGAGAGGACGAACTCCATGTCGATCGACGAACGGGCGCCTTCGGTGAAAGTGCGCCGCCCCGCGGCGGACGTGGAGCCGACGCAGCCTGGCCAGCTCGAACCCACCTACGTCCACGCCCCGCGGTTCGCACCCGGGTCAGTCGAGAGCGTCGCCTACCTGCAAGAGCACGGCTATGTCCTGATTGCCGGCGCGCTGACGCCGGACGAATGCGCCAGGGCGCTGGATCTGACCTGGGACTATCTCGAGGGCCTGGGCACCGGCATCGATCGGACCGACTGGACCACCTGGGACGACGACCGCTGGCCCACCGCGGTGCACGGCGGCATCCTGCCCGGGCACGGCGTCGGCCACAGCGCCGCGCAATGGTTCATCCGTGGCGTGCCGTCAGTAAAGCAGGTGTTCGCGGCGGTCTGGGACGACGACGACCTGCTGGTCAGCTTCGACGGCATGGCGCTGTGGCGGCCCTGGGCGCTGAAGGAATCCTGGAAGACCAACCGCGGCGGCTCGTGGCTGCACATCGACCAGCATCCGATCACCCGGCCGGGGATGCAGTGCGTGCAGGGCTTGGTGAACCTGCTGCCGACCTCGCCGGCGACCGGTGGCAACGTGCTGATCCCCGGCTCGCACAAGGCCTTCGCGACCATCCCCGAGGCGTATCCGGTGCGCCTGGGCCGGATCCCGCTCGAGGTCGATCACTTCCGCTTCCCGGCCGACGATCCCTTGCTCGCCGGGACGCCGCCGGTGATGTGCCATATGGAAGCTGGCGACATGCTGCTGTGGGATTCGCGCACGATCCACTGCAGCAGCAGCGGCCTCGAACCGCCGGAGGCCACGGCCGAACTGACGCGGGCGATCAGCCTGGTGTGCATGATGCCGCGGCGGCTGACCCCGCCGGAGGTGCTGGAGCAGCGCAAGCGCGCGGTCGAGCGGGTCATCTCCACGACCAACTGGACCGACCGCTTCATCAACGCCGACAAGTTCCCGCAGATCCTCGCCGAGCCTAACCCCGAGCGCTTCCGCCGCCCGCCGCCGCCAGTGCTCGACGAGCGCCAGCGCCAGCTGGTGGGTTACTAGAGCGGGCCGCCTTACGCCCGGCGGCTGACCGCGAAGTCGGCCAGGGACTGCAGCGCCTCGCGCCATTCGCTGGCCGGAAACACCTCAAGCGCGGCCTTGGCGGCGTCGGCGTAGTCGCCGGCGAGATCGAGGGTGGCCTCCAGGGCGCCGGTGCCGATCACCAGTTCGCGGGCGCGGCGGAAGTCGGCCTCGGTCTGCTCCTTGCGGCCGATCACGCGCTCCCAGAACTCGGCCTCGCGGGCGCCGGAGCGGGCGATGGCCAGGATCAGCGGCAAGGTGGCCTTGCCTTCGCGGAAGTCATCGCCGGCGTTCTTGCCCAGGACCTCGGCCGAACCGACGTAGTCCAGCGCGTCGTCGGCGAGCTGGAAGGCCAGGCCCAGGCTCTGGCCATAGTCGCGCAGCGCCTGCGAGCGTCGCGCATCGCAGCCGGCGGAGACCGCGCCCGCCTCGGCGGCGGCGGCGAACAGCTCGGCGGTCTTGGCGCCGATGATTTCCAGGTAGATCGCTTGCGAGAGCCGCAGGTCGTGGGCGCGGGTCAGTTGAAGCACTTCGCCTTCGGCGATGACGCGGGACGCGCGCGCCAGGATCTCCAGCGCCTGCAGCGAGCCGGTCTCGACCATCAGCTCGAAAGCGCGGGCGAACAGGAAGTCGCCGACCAGCACGCTGGACGGCGCGCCCCAGATCAGGTGGGCGGCCACCTTGCCGCGGCGCAGCTGCGAGGAGTCGACCACGTCGTCGTGCAGCAGGGTCGCGGTGTGGATGAACTCGACCGCCGCCGCCAGCTTCAGCGCCGCATCGCCCTGGCCGCCAGCCAGCCGCGCGGCGGCGACCGTCAGCAGCGGGCGCAGCCGCTTGCCGCCAGCCGAGATCAGGTGCTCGGCCAACAGCGGGATCACGCTGACCGGGCTTTGCATGCGGGCGAGGATCAGCGCATCGACGCCGTCCATGTCCGACCGCGAGAGGCGGACGAGGCGGTCGACGGAGCCGGCCGGCCGGACGATGGCCGCTTTGACTGCGTCCAAAACTTGCTCCTAGCAGTCCCGCCGCAGCGTTCGCCGTTGCGACGAGACAATGGGTGCGGGATAGGGGTGCGTCAAGGCGAGCACAAGGCTGCTACCCCCGCGCGATGGACGAAACCCCGGCGAGCGTCACCGAAGATCACGTGCTCGGCGGAAAGGTCACACTGCGCCAGCCGGCCAAAGGCTACCGCGCCGGCCTGGACGCCGCGCTGCTGGCAGCCGCCTGTGACGCGGGGCCCGGCGAGGTGGTGCTCGACGCCGGCTGCGGCGTCGGGGCGGTGATGCTCGCGGCGGCGGTGCGGCGGCCGGGCGCCAGGTTCGTCGGGGTGGAACGCGACGCGGCGACGCTGGCGCTGGCTCGGGCGAACATCGCCGCCAACGGCCTCGCCGATCGCGTCGACGCTGCCGGGGGGGATATCGGAGCGCCGGACGCTCGCTGCGAAACGCGGTTCGACGCGGCGCTCAGCAATCCGCCGTTCTTCGACGACCCGGCGGCTCTGCGCGGTCCGCACCCGACCAAGCAAGCCGCCTTCATCGCCGAGGCCGGGCTGGCGGCCTGGACCGGCTATCTGCTGCGCGCCGTCCGCGAGGGTGGGACCATCACGGTCATCCACCGCGCCGATCGGCTCGCCGACCTGTTCGCGTCGCTCGCCGCCAAGGCTGGTTCGTTCCAGATCCGGCCAGTCCATCCGTATACGGACGAGCCCGCCGGCCGGGTGCTGGTGCGGGCGGTGCGCGGCGGCCGTGCGCCGCTGCGGCTGCTGCCGGCGCTGGTGCTGCACGAACGCGGCGGGGCCAAGCACTCGCCGGAGGCGGAAGCGATCCTGCGCGGCGAAGCGGACCTGCCATGGCTCTGACCACCCACGTCGCCCTGCTGCGCGCGGTCAATGTCGGCGGGCGCGGCAAGGTCGCCATGGCCGATTTGCGGGCGCTGCTGGCCGATTTGGGCTTCGAAGCGCCGCAGTCCCTGCTGCAGAGCGGCAACCTGGTGTTCCGCGGCCGGCCGACCGGCGTGGCGCTGGAGTCGCTGCTGGAGCAGGAAGCCGCGGCGCGACTGGGCCTGGCCACGGACTTCCTGGTCCGCACGGCCGCGCAGTGGGCGGACATCGTCGCCGCCAATCCCTTTCCGACGATGGCGCGCGACGACCCCAGCCATCTCGTTGTCATGCCGCTGAAATCGCCGCCCGACGCGATCGGCCTGAAGGCGCTGCGCGCCTGGCTCCCCGGCCACGAGGCCATCGAGGCGGTCGGGCGCGAGCTCTACATCACCTATCCGGACAGCATCGGCGCCTCGAAGCTGACGGGCGCTGTGATCGAGCGCCGGCTCGAGGCCCGTGGCACCGCCCGCAACTGGAACACGGTGACCAAACTCGCGGCCATGGTCGTCGCTGGCTAGGCGCTCAGTCTGATGGCGCATCATCGATCCCGAGCCGTCAGGATGTGTTGCTGGCGATCGATCGCGTCTCGGCGTTCAGCGATGTCGAGTTCCTAGACCGCGCCGGAGGTCTCTCCAAAACATCCGAATCGCGCCGACCGACGACGGCGCGGGCTTCATCGGCGCACACGAACTGGATATGTGATCTCTCGTCCAAGCAGTGAGAGGAATCATGATGCCGCGGGCATTGATCACGGGAGTCACTGGTCAGGACGGCGCGTACCTATCGCAGTTTCTCCTATCCAAGGGCTATGAGGTCCACGGGCTCGTGCGACGTAGCGCTTCCGCCGACGTGGTCGACGCGCGTCTCGTGTGGCTTGGGGTCCGAGACAAGGTCCATTTGCACGACGGCAATCTGACCGACCTGGCGAGCATCATCCGGGTTGTTCAACTAATACAGCCTGACGAGATCTATAATCTCGGCGCCCAATCCTTTGTTTACTCGTCGTGGAACCAAGCCCATCTGACCGGCGTGGTCACGGGTCTCGGCGCGACTAACGTACTGGAAGCTATGCGACACGCATGCCCAGGCGCCCGGTACTACCAAGCCTCTAGTTCGGAAATGTTCGGGATGGCGCAGGACCCGATTCAGAGCGAGAAGACGCCGTTCTATCCTCGCTCGCCGTATGCCGTGGCGAAACTGTACGCCCACTGGATGACGATCAATTATCGCGAGAGCTTCAATCTACACGCCAGCAGCGGCATTCTATTCAATCACGAGTCACCGCTGCGCGGAATAGAATTCGTGACCCGAAAGATCACGGACGCGGTTGCAAGAATAAAGCTCGGAAAACAAAAGACGGTTTGTCTGGGAAATCTTGAAGCGAAGCGAGATTGGGGACACTCGCGCGACTACGTTCGCGCGATGTGGACGATGCTGCAACAGCCCGAGCCGTCAGATTTTGTCGTCGCGACAGGTGTCACGCGATCGGTTCGGGAATTCGCGCAAGTTGCTTTCGCTCATGTCGGAATGCAGGCGGAGGACTTCATCGAGATCGACCAGGCCTTCATGCGTCCAGCAGAGGTCGACATCCTTCTCGGGGACGCAACCAGGGCGCGCGAAGTGCTCGGTTGGCGCCCGGACATCACGTTCGAACAAATGGTCGCCGAGATGGTCGACGCCGACATCGAACGCGTAGAGCGGCATTCGCGTCTTTAGGTATTCACGCTCCATCTTGGCGGATTCTCATGAACGCTAAGCCACGCATTCTTATGACCGGCGCGACGGGGTTTGTCGGCGCACATCTCGCGGAGCGCTTCAAGGCGCAGTTTGGCGCCGCCGTCGATCTCATCCTGACTTCGAAGGAAGCGGAAATCTGCCAGCTGGGGGCCGTTCAGGCGCTGGACGTAGCGGACGACAGAGCCGTCGCAGAAGCCGTCGCGAGCCTTCAGCCCACCCACCTGGTGCATCTTGCGGCGATCTCGGCGCCGGCTGACGCCGGCGCGAACCCACGCCTGGCATGGGAGATCAACACGCTAGGCACGCGCGCTGTCGCGGAGGCCATCGTCCGCCATGCGCCAGACTGCAGGCTCGTCCTTGCCAGCACGGGCCTGATCTACGGCGCCGCGGCAAACCTCGAGAAGCCATTCACTGAAGAAGCTCTGCTCGCGCCGGAAAGCGAGTACGCCGTAACGAAAGCGGCGGCGGATCTTCTTGTTGGCGCAATGGCGCGCGGGGGGTTGAAATCCGTGCGGCTCCGCCTCTTCAACCACACCGGCCCAGGCCAATCCGAGCTCTTCGTTGTGCCCAGCATCGCCGCGCAGATCGCCCGCATCGAGGCGGGCGTTCAGGAACCGAAGGTGAAGGTCGGGCGTGTCGATGCGGTGCGGGACTTCCTGGACGTGCGGGACGTGGCCGCGGCCTATGTCGCAGCGATCGAGCGGTCGGCGGAGCTTCCCGCCAGTCCGATCATCAACATCGCGTCGGGCAGAGGCTACAGCATTGGGTACGTGCTCGCCGAGCTGATCGACCTGAGCTCCGCTGAGATCGAGGTCGTGGTCACAAATTCCACGGCCGCCGAGGGAAGTGCGCCCGACAACCTGATCGGTGATCCGACGGTCGCGACCCAGTTGCTCTCTTGGAAACCACGCTGCCAATTGCGTGAAACTCTAGAGGGCGTTCTGAACTACTGGCGGGGAAAGATATCGCCAGAGTGACTGAGTATAACTTCGAGGCTTCCAAGACGTGACCGCGTCTCAACGGTGAGAGGGGACGCGGTGCGACGGATTGTGCTGCTCAGCACCCCGTCAGCCTGACGTCATCAGCGCCTCGGCGTCCATGCTGAGCGGGAGCGAGGTGTTGGTGCTGTGATCGGTCGGCGTCCACTGGTCGGGCGTATTGCCCCAGGCGTTGGCCTGCCCGAGCGCGTCGAACAGGCCCAGGCACTGGTGATAGGTGGCGCCGACCACGGTCTCGGGAACCGGGCAGCCGAGGGTGACGATGCGCAGGCCCGCCGTCTGGGCCGCCTTCAGCCCGTTCAGGGCGTTAGCGATCGCCAGCGCGCCCTTGCTGTGGCCGACCACGCACGTGATCGCGATCTTGCCCATCAGGGCGTGCAGCACGTCCGACGAGCCGCAGCCGGTGCGGAACACCGGCGCGCCGTTGATCCGCTTGGCGTCCGGCAGCGAGCCGACCAGGTGGCGGCCGACGCCGGCGAGGTCAGGCGCCATGAAGGCGAGCGTGTCCTGCAGCCGCGACTTGGTCTGCAGCGCGTCGTGCAGGCCAAAGCCGAACCAGCCGCCCAGGCCCTGCAGCAGCGCGTCGGCGACGCCGTAGCCTGGCACGATCGCCAGCACCGGCGCGTCCAGCGCCTTGGAGATGTCCCAGGCCAGCGCCGCGCTGCCGAGCGCCGACGAGCCGACGCCGGTGATCGAGACCGTGGTCGGCTTCACCGCCGCGCCGGCGTGCCAGTCCAGGAACGGCTGTACGTCGTCGAAGCGCTGCACGAACGGCGCGCGGGCGGCATCGACCACCAGCAGCGCGCCCTCCGGATTGGCGAGAGCCTCGAGGTCGATCACTGCCGCGCCTTTTGAGCCGCTCCCCTGTCCTTCGACCGCCTCGCCTCGCTCGCGCAGCTCGGCGACCAGCGTCGGCACGTCGTAGAAGGCGACGTCCAGCGTCGAGTTGAACGTGCGGCAAAACTCAAGCGCAGGTTTCACAAATGCCCGCGGCAGTTCGAACAGCGAGAGGCTGTCGGCCATGGTCGGCGCTCCTGTGATTGAACGACGGGGAGTAATCCTCGTTTCGCGGGTCAGCTCAAGGTATGGTCGCGCTCCACCGCCATAAAGATGGACCTGCACGAATGCGCTACGAAGTCTCCGGGACCACGATGCAGACCGTGGGCATCGACCTCGCCCCCGGCGAGATGATCTACAGCCAGACCGCGACCATGGCCTGGATGACCGACGGGGTGCGGATGAACACCCACACCGGCGGGGGCCTGCTGGCCGGGCTGCAGCGCAGCCTGACTGGCGGCAGCTTCTTCATCACCGAATTATCCGCCGATCGCGGCGGCCACATCGCCTTCGCGCCGCGCTTCCCCGGCACCATCATGGCTCGGCAGCTGGCGGCCGGCCAGTCGCTGATCTGCCGCAAGGAGACCTTCCTCTGCGCCGAGAAATCGGTCTCGATCGAGATGGCCTGGCAGCAACGCATCGGCGCCGGATTCTTCGGCGGCGCCGGCTTCATCCTGCAGAAGGTGACGGGGCCCGGCACGGTGTTCCTGGACCTCTCCGGCGAGGTGGTGACCAAGCAGTTGGGCGCCGGCGAGAAATTGCTGGTCCACGCCGGTCACGTCGGCGTGCACGAGCCGACTGTCGCCTTCGACATCCAGATGCTGCCGGGCTTTTCCAACATCATCTTCGGCGGCGAGGGCCTGTTCCTGGCCACCCTGACCGGGCCGGGCGAAGTGCACCTACAGTCGATGCCGATCCTCAACCTCGCCGAGGAGATCGCCCGCTATTTGCCGGGCGCCCACACCAACAGCGCCAACGCCGGCAACATAGCCGGCGCCGCGGCCGCCACCGGGGTGGCGGGCGCGATCCTGGGCAGCATCTTCGGCGGGAATAACTAGATCAACATGAACTTGTCCCGGAGAGCCGCGCAGCGGACTCGTCCGGGACTTCAGGCCGACAAGATCCCGGCCCTCCGCTTCGCTGCGGCCGGGATGACATGACAGAAGGAGTGCGCCCCTAATTCCGCGCCTGGTCTACCAGCTTGTTCTTGGTGATCCAGGGCATCATCGCCCGCAGCCGTGCGCCGACTTCCTCGATTGGGTGCTCGGCGTCGCGGCGGCGGATGGCGTTGAAGGTGGGCTTGCCCGCGGCGACCTCCAGCATCCAGTCGCGCACGAAGCGGCCTTCTTGGATGTCGGTGAGGATGCGCTTCATCTCGGCCTTGGTCTCGGCCGTCACGACGCGCGGCCCGGAAATGTACTCGCCGAACTCCGCGGTGTTGGAGATCGAGTAGTTCATGTTGGCGATGCCGCCTTCGTAGATCAGGTCGACGATCAGCTTCACCTCGTGCAGGCACTCGAAGTAGGCCATCTCCGGCGCATAGCCGCCCTCGACCAGCGTCTCGAAACCGGCCCGGATAAGCTCCACCAGCCCGCCGCACAGCACCGATTGCTCGCCGAACAAGTCGGTCTCGCATTCCTCGCGGAAGGTGGTCTCGATCACGCCCGAACGGCCGCCGCCGATCGCCGAGGCGTAGGCGAGGCCGAGGTCGAGCGCGTTGCCGGTGGCGTTCTGGGCCACGGCGATCAAGCAGGGCACGCCGCCGCCCTTCACATATTCGCCGCGCACGGTGTGGCCCGGGCCCTTCGGCGCCACCATCAGCACATCGATCGAGGGCTTGGGTTCGATCAGCTGGAAGTGGATGTTGAGGCCATGGGCGAACAGCAGCGCCGCGCCGTCGCGGATGTTGGGGGCGATCTCTTCGAGATAGATGCCGCGCTGCAGCTCGTCGGGGGCGAGGATCATGATCGCGTCGGCCCAGGCGGAGGCTTCGGCAACCGTCATCACCTTCAGCCCTTCGGCCTCGGCCTTCTTGGCGGAGGACGAGCCGGCGCGCAGCGCGACGGCGACGTTGGCGACGCCGCTGTCGCGCAGGTTCAGCGCGTGGGCGTGGCCCTGCGAGCCATAGCCTACCACGGCGATCTTCTTGTCCAGGATGCGGGCAAGGTCAGCGTCGCGATCGTAGTAGACGCGCATGGTTCTATCTCCAGACGGGCGTTCGCGGAGGCGATGTCGCACACCGCCTCCAAGAGAGGGCCGCTATCGATAGGTTTTTACCACGCCCGTCAAGGCGACGGCGCTTGGGCGAGAGGGCCGCGGGCGAACCTCCGGCCCGAGCGATCACCAGAACACGCCGTAGGCGACCGACAGGACCTCGCCGGTCCAGACGTCGACCAGCACCGCGTCGGGGCCTTGGCGCACCCACTCGCAGCCGACCGGCGGATACGGCAGGCCGTAGCTCTGAAAGTCGAGGTAGAACGCCGGCGCGAACCAGCCGAACGGCAGGAATTCGCCGTAGCCCCAGCTGCGCTGGTACCAGCCGCTCGGGCGGTTGTTCCAATCGACGTGGAAGCGGCCTTGCGCATGGAATTGCTGCGGGAAGCGGCTGGCGTTGTAATAGCCGCGACCGGCGTCACGGCCACGCAGGGCATGGCTCGCGCCCGGCACGCCGCCGCGGACCACTCCGCCCTGACCAACGGCCTGCCCGCCGACGTGGAACGGCGGGTGGCCGGCCTGGCCGCTCGGCGCGCCTTGGCCGTTCGGGGCGACGTAGCCGCCGGGGCCACGGCCATAGCCGCGATAGTTCCCCGGTCCGGCGCCGCCGGCCTGGCCGTTGCCCCGGGAGGCGCCGCCAGTGGCCGCCTGGCCGTTAAAGGTGTGCGCGCCCGGCGTTCCCCCCGTAACGACAGGCGGTCCGCCGGTGTGAACCGGACCCGGCGCCCCGCCGTGCGGACCGGCTGCGCCGCCCGTCGGATGGCTGCCTTGAGCGCCGGCGCCAGCGTGGTGGTCCTTGTCTTTGTCCGGCGGATCGGCGCTCGCCGCGGCCGCGCTGGCGGCGAGGGCGAGCGCGATGGCCGCCGTTGTCAGATATCTCATCGATCGTGCTCCCTGGTGGCGCAACGACTGCGCCCCGATCTTCCTGGCGAAAATGTGCGGTCGCGCATGAACCCGCCTTGAACGCGGGCGCACCATCCGGTTCACCTAGTAACAACCTTCACCGCGCCCGAGTTCCGCCATGCCCGCCCATCCCGCCGACATCGTCGAATTCTGGCGCGCCGCCGGGCCGGGGCGATGGTTCGAGAAGGACGACGCCTTCGACGCGGTGATCCGCCTGAAGTTCGAGCCGACCCACTATGCCGCGGCGCGCGGCCAGTACGACCGCTGGATCGACAACGCCGACGGCGCGCTGGCGCTGCTGATCCTGCTCGACCAGTTTCCGCGCAACCTTTACCGCGGCTCGGCCCACAGCTGGGCCACCGACGCGCTTGGCCGGCGCTTCGCGAGCGAGGCGATCGCCCGCGGCCACGACAAGCGCTTCGAGCCTGCCCTGCGCAACTTCTTCTACCTGCCGTTCGAACACGCCGAGACCCTGGCCGACCAAGACCGCGCCGTGGCGCTGTTCGAGGCGATGAAGACGGAGACCGGCGACGAAGGCAGCCTGAAGTGGGCGCTCCAGCACCGCGATGTCATCGCCCGCTTCGGTCGCTTCCCGCACCGCAACCGCGCGCTGGGCCGGGAGACGACGCCGGAGGAACAGGCGTTCCTAGACGGCGGCGGGTTTGCAGGGTAGTCAAACGATTCACAGGATTTTGTAGGGTTCCTGTTACGTTCGCACATGCAATTGTAGGGTTGGTGTGCAAATCATTGGCCGCCTGACCGCTCGCGTAGGTCCTTCGTGGGATTCGTCCATTCATGAACGCCGCGATCCACGACTTCGTCGCAGAACATCCCCGCGGAGATCGCGGGGAGCTTCAGTACCTCGGCTTGCTGCGCGATATCCGAGAGAACGGCGTTGAGCGCGGCGACCGCACCGGCACCGGCACGCGCGGCGTGTTCGGCCGGCAGCTGCGGTTCGACCTGGCGCAGGGCTTCCCGCTGCTGACCACCAAGCGCGTCCACTTCCACTCCATCCTGGTCGAGCTGCTGTGGTTCCTGCGCGGCGAGACCAACGTGCGCCCGCTGCAAGAGCGCGGCGTGACGATCTGGGACGCGTGGGCCGACGCCGACGGCGAGCTCGGCCCCGTCTACGGCAAGCAGTGGCGTTCGTGGACCGCGCCGGACGGGCGAATGATCGACCAGATCGCCGCGGTGCAGGACAGCATCCGGCGCAATCCGGAAAGCAGGCGGCATGTGGTCAGCGCGTGGAACCCAGGCGAGGTGGAGGACATGGCGCTGCCGCCGTGCCACTGCCTGTTCCAGTTCTTCGTCGCCGACGGCAAGCTGTCGTGCCAGCTCTACCAGCGCTCCGCCGATGTGTTCCTGGGCGTACCGTTCAACATCGCCAGCTACGCCCTGCTGACCCTAATGATGGCGCAGGCGACCGGGCTGCAGCCTGGCGAGTTCGTCCACACGCTGGGCGACGCCCACCTCTACCTAAACCACCTCGACCAGGCGGCCGAGCAGCTGAAGCGCTCGCCCCTGCCCTTCCCGACCGTGCGGCTGGCGCCGAAGGGCGACATCTTCGCCTTCGAGCAAGCCGACGTGACGTTGGAGGGCTACCGCGCCCACAAGGGCATCAAGGCCCCGATCGCGGTCTGACGGCCGGTCTCAGATCTCCGCCGGACTGGCGACCGCCATCGGCATGCCGCCCAGCTTCGCCTTCACCGCCTGCGGGTCGGTCATTGGCGTGAAGGCCATATTGCCTTGCACCAGGCCCATGCTGACGCCGATCCCGACCGCCGCCATCCCGTCGGCGGCGGCCAGGAAGTCGTAGCTGCCCTTTTTGCTCTGCGGCCCGGCCAGGCCGCCGAAGCCGCAGGTCAGCGTGTGCGGCCCCGCCGGCAGGGCCAGGACGGTGAACTTGGGCGCGGTGAGCTGGGCGAACTCCTGGCCGTCGACTTGAAGGTTGAGGCCAGCGAGCTTAGCGACGAAGCCTTCGCGATAGACATAGAGCAGCGCTTTGCCGGGCGGCGGTTGCATGGCCAGCGCGGCCTGCTTCTCCGCGTCGCTGGCCTTGGGGACCTTCTTGTTGCCTGCCAGATTGGAGAAGATGTAGGCGGTGAAGGCGGCCGCGCCGGCGCCGTAGAACGTCGCCGCCGGTCCCTCAGGGAACACGAAGCTCATCAGAAAGCCGAAGATGACGCCGACGACGACACCGATCACAATGCCCGGAATGTACTTGTTCACTCGCCACCCCCTTCGCCTCGCGCGGCGGCTAACCTACGGTGACACAGCTTGGCCGTCCACCTGACGCTGGGACCCGTGGCGCGGGCGAGGAACGGGGTGATCGGCCGCGAAGGCGGCCTGCCCTGGCGACTGGGAACCGACCTGCGGCGCTTCCGCGCGCTGACGCTCGGCAAGCCTGTGATCATGGGCCGCAAGACCTGGGACAGCATCCCGCGCCGTCCGCTGCCGGGCCGGCTCAACATCGTGCTCTCGCGCCAGCCCGAGTTCGAGGCCGCCGGCGCCGTCGTTTGCGACAACTTCGCCGAGGCGTTGGAGATGGCCCGCGAGCAGGCTGCCGAAGACGGCAAGGACGAGATCTGCGTCATCGGCGGCGCTGACCTCTTCGCCCTGGCACTGCCGCGGGCGAAACGGATCTACCTGACGGACGTCGACGGGGCGCCCGAGGGCGACATCATGATGGACCCGGTCGACGAGGCTGGGTGGACGGAAGTTTCGCGCGAGGCCTGTCCGACGGGACCGGACGACGAATACGCGACGGTGTTTCGGCTGCTTGAACGCGTTTAGCTCCGCTCCCCGCAAATGGGGGGACTTGACGCGGATTCACCCGACGGGGCTGCTGCCGTCCGCGACGCCCTGCGCCGCCGGTCTTTGACATCGTGAACGTACAGAAAACCTGCGGCCGGAGGGCCGCGCCTGAATGCGCGCCACAACTTGGGCGCCGTTATTATCGGCCATTAGCGGTGATGTGTTCCGTGTGGGACGCTTTCGGTAACGAGAAAAACTGAACCCGGCTTCCCCCGCGCCAGTCTGGACGCCGCCGCCCGCCGGCGGCATGGTCGCGCCCAAAGTCACGAGGGTGGAACCATGGATATCGAGCTCGTCACCGAAGGCCTGCGCTTTCCCGAGGGGCCGATCGCCATGGCCGATGGGTCGGTGATCCTGACCGAGATCGAAGGGCAGGCGCTGACGCGGGTGCTACCGGACGGCCGAAAGGAGACCGTGTCCGAGACCGGCGGCGGGCCAAACGGCGCGGCGATCGGGCCGGACGGGGCGATCTACGTCACCAACAACGGCGGCTCGTTCGAGTTCGTGAAGACGAACGGCCTGAATATCCCCGGCCCGACGCCGCCCGGCCACCAAGGCGGCTACATCCAGCGCGTCGACATCAAGACCGGCAAGGCCGAGACCATCTACGCGCCGGATTCCTGCCCGGGCGGGCGGCTCAACGGGCCGAACGACCTGGTCTTCGACAGGCAGGGCGGCATGTGGTTCACCGACCACGGCTGCGGCGACGAGGACGGGCGCAAGTGGGGTGGGCTCTACTACGCCAAGCTCGACGGCTCATCGATCACCCGCCAGCGCGAACACATGATTTCGCCCAACGGCATCGGCCTCTCGCCGGACGAGACAGTGGTCTACGCGGCCGACACCCAGCTCGGCCGGCTGTGGGCGCTGGATGTGGCCGAGCCGGGTAAGCTGACAGCGCAGGTGGGTTTCGGTCCCGGCCGGGTGATCTGCAACCTGCCGGGCTACCAGCTCTTGGACAGCCTGGCGGTGGAAGCTGGGGGCAAGGTCTGCGTGGCCACCATCATCAACGGCGGCGTCACCGCCTTCGACCCCGACGGGACCATCGAGCACTACCCGTTCCCGGACCTGATCACGACCAACATCTGCTTCGGCGGCGCGGACATGATGGACGCCTGGGTGACCTGTTCCTCCACCGGCAAGCTGTTCAAGTGCCGCTGGCCGAGGCCGGGGCTAAGGCTGAACTTCAACGCGTAGTCGCCGTGTCGCGTTCAGTGAACGCCTACGCGATTAAGGCAAGGATCATCGTGTGTTCGACGCCAGAACGACAACGGGCGTTCACGTTGACCGTGATCCGCTGAGTCTGCCGCTAGAGACGGACGTTGACGCCCTTGTTGCGGTACTGAGCGAAGCTTTGGGAAACTCCACGAGAATGGTTCCACATCCGGCTCAGTCCGAGTGGAAGGGAGGTTTCCAGCCGATCCTCAACGTTGCAGGCGTCCGCAGCTATCGGGCTTTCATGGCCTCCGCCGCGTTGGTCGGAGTTGAAGATGACGGCGTGCAAATAAGCGTGCCGCCCTATCGAAATCTCGCCCCCAAGGCGGGCTTCGAGCCTACACATTCAGCTCGTGAAATCGTCATCGGCGACCACCCACGGACGCTCGCACAAACAGTGCTTTGGCTCTTGCCTACCGGCAACACGCCGGACTAACTGCCTAAAGCTGACAGTCGCCGTTGCGCCTGACGACTCCGCTAGCTATCTCCCCCGCTCGCCCCTTGATCCAGCCAGCCGTCCCGGAGCCCCTATGGCCGCCCAGTATATTTTCCAGATGCAGGGACTGACCAAGGCCTGGCCCGGCGGCAAGAAGGTGTTCGAGAACATCTGGCTCAGCTTCTACCCCGACGCCAAGATCGGCGTCGTGGGTGTGAACGGGTCCGGCAAGTCCACCTTGCTCAAGATCATGGCCGGGATCGACAACGAGTTCACCGGCGAGGCCAAGGCGTTCGACGGCATCAAGCGCGGCTATCTGGAGCAGGAGCCCGACCTCGACGAGCAGCTCGATGTCTGGGGCAACGCCATCGCCTGGTGCGAGGAGAAGAAGATCGTCGACCGCTATAACGCCGTCGCGGCCAAGCTGGGCGAGGACTACACCGACGAGCTGATGGAGGAGATGACCGCCCTCCAGGAGAAGATCGACGCCGGCGATCTTTGGGACATCGACAGCCGTATCACCATGGCGATGGACGCCCTGCGCTGCCCTCCGGATGACTGGAGCGTCGACAACCTCTCCGGCGGCGAGAAGCGCCGCATCGCGCTGGCGCGGTTGCTGCTCTCCAAGCCCGACATGCTGCTGTTGGACGAGCCGACCAACCACCTCGACGCGGAGAGCGTCGCCTGGCTGCAGCACCACCTGGAGAACTTCCCCGGCTGCGTGATCTTGGTCACCCACGACCGCTACTTCCTCGACCAGGTGACCAAGTGGACGCTGGAGCTCGATCGCGGCAAGGGCGTGCCCTACGAGGGCAACTACTCCGGCTGGCTGGAGCAGAAGGCCAAGCGGGTGATCCAGGAGCAGTCCGAAAGCGAGGCGCGCCAGCGCGCGATGGCCAAGGAGCTGGAATGGGTGCGCTCGAACGCGAGAGCCCGCCAGGCCAAGTCCAAGGCCCGGCTGGCCAACTACGACAAGATGATGCAGGAGGCCGAGCAGGCCCGCGGCGCGCAAACCCACGCCACCATCCAGATCATGCCCGGCCCGCGGCTCGGCAACGTCGTGCTGGAGGTCGAGGGCCTTGAGAAGGAATACGGCGATAAGGTCCTATTCAAGGACCTGACGTTCCGTCTGCCGCCGAACGGCATCGTCGGCGTGATCGGCCCCAACGGCGCCGGCAAGTCGACGCTATTTCGCATGATCACCGGCCAGGAGACGCCGGACGCAGGCTCGATCCGGCTGGGCGAGACGGTGAAGCTGTCCTACGTCGACCAGAGCCGCGGCGCGCTCGATCCGGCCAAGACCGTCTGGCAGGAGATCTCGTCCGGCCTCGACGTGCTGAAAGTGGGCAATCGCGAGATCAACACCCGCTCCTACGTCGGCTCGTTCAACTTCAAGGGCGGCGACCAGCAGAAGAAGGTCGGCCAGCTCTCGGGCGGCGAGCGCAACCGCGTGCACCTGGCCAAGACCCTGACCGAGGGCGGCAACGTCATCCTGCTCGACGAACCGACCAACGACCTCGACATCGAGACCTTGCAGAACCTGGAGGAGGCGCTGGAAGACTTCGCCGGCTGCGCGGTCGTGATCAGCCACGACCGCTGGTTCCTCGACCGCCTCTGCACCCACATCCTCGCCTTCGAGGGCGACAGCCACGTCGAGTGGTTCGAGGGCAACTTCGAAGCCTACGAGGAAGACAAGAAGCGCCGCCTCGGCGCCGACAGCCTGATCCCCAAGCGGATCAAGTTCCAGAAATTCGGGCGCTAGCACGCGGCTTGAGCATGATCCGAAGCCACACCGCACCCGTACAGGCCGCATAGCCGGGAGGCCCTTCGACATGAGAGCCAGAATCGTCGCGCTCACCTGCGCTTTCGCGATGGGCAGCGCGGCGGCCGTCGGCCAACCTGCCCCAACTACGCCTGCAACAGGCGCGGCGACGGTCACGGTTCAGGTAGTCGGGATGCATAGCTCAAAGGGCTCAGTGCAGTGCCTGATCTATGCAGGCGGCGTCGGATTTCCCGGCAAGCCGGACAAGGCGGTGGCCAAGGTGATCGTGCCGATTTCCGACGAGACGGCGACCTGCGCGTTCCCGAACCTGGCGCCCGGCGACTACGCGGTCGAGCTGTTCCACGACGAGAACGGCAATGGCAAGCTCGACACCGGCTTCATGGGCATCCCGTCGGAAGGCTTCGGCGCCTCCAACGACGCGCCGGAGAAGTTCGGGCCGCCGAAATATGCCGACGCGCGCTTCACCGTGACCGGCGATCAGACTCTGACTATCCACATGACCTACATCGGCAAGTGACGGCCGCGGTTTTAGACCCCGTCCAGCAGCTCGACATCCGGGCGGCCGGCGAGGCAGGGGCCGAGCTTGGGGCCGAGGGCCTTGAAGTGGGCGCTCTCGCGGTGGGCGGCGATGGCGGCTTCGTCGGTGTAGCCCTCGAGCACCTTGTAGGCAGTGGGGTCGGTGCGGCTCTTCACCAGTTCGTAGAACAGATTGCCCGGTTCGTTGGCGCGCACCGCGGCCATGGCCTCCTTGAAGGCGGCTTCGAACTCGGCGTTCTTGCCGTCCTGGATCTTCAAGGTCGCGACGATGCCGATCATGCTCTTCTCCCAATGTCATTGGGCGCGATCTAGCGAGCCAACGCCCCGCAGAGCAAGGCTGTCGCTGCGGAAGCGGCGCCTAGCGCCGGCCGTCCCAGCCGTAGGCGACCCAGGAGTGGCCGCCGAGATGTCGCGCCTCGATCAGGTCCGGGTCGGGCGGCGGACGCACGGTGCGGCGGGCGCGGGCGGCTGCGGCCGCGAGGATCAGCAGGGCGGCCGCCATCACCGCGATCACGACGACGGTGGCGGCGAAGAACACCGCGAGCACGGCGCCGATCGCCGCGACGGCCGCCCAGGCTACTGCGGCGCCCAGCCACGCCAAGCCGCGGAACGGTCCCCAGATCTGGTAGCGGGCGGCGGTGGGCATCGTCTCCTCGTCTTCGGACTCAATAGTTCAGACCAGCAGCGGTGAACGTCAACTGAAGAAGCGTCGAAAACGCGACGTCGCCTGCTAGAAGGGCGCCGAACGCCTGAAGGTTCTGGTTAAGGTATGGTTAATCCGCCACAGCGCGGCTGGGAATTCTGGATCGATCGCGGCGGCACCTTCACCGATGTGATCGGTCGTGACCCCAACGGGGTGGAGACCAGCGCCAAGCTGCTCTCCGTTTCCGGCGCTTACGACGACGCCGGCGTGGAGGCGATGCGGCGGCTGATGGGCGTATTGGCTGGCGCGCCCTTCCCCGCCGCACAGGTGGCCTCGATCAAGCTGGGCACCACTGTCGCCACCAACGCCCTGCTGGAGCGCAAGGGCGCCAGGACGCTCTTCGTCACCACCCGCGGCTTCGCCGACGCGCTGGAGATCGGCGACCAGGCGCGGCCGTCGCTGTTCGCGCTCGATATCGTCAAGTCTGCGCCGCTCTACGCCGCCGTCATCGAAGCGGACGAGCGGCTCGATGCTTCGGGCGCGTTGCTGCGCCGATTGGACGAGGCGGCACTGGGCCAGGCTTTGGCACAGGCGGCCGCCGACGGCTTTGAGAGCGTCGCCATCGCCTTCCTGCACGCCGACCTCAACTCGGCGCACGAGCGGCAGGCCGGCGAACTGGCGGGGGCAGCCGGTTTCCGGTTCGTGTCGCTGAGCTCGGACGTCTCGCCGCTGCCGCGCTTCATTCCCCGCGCCGAGACCACTGTGGTCGACGCCTACCTGACGCCGGTGCTGGCGGCCTACGTCGCGGGCCTCGAAGCCGCGGTCGCCGGCGCGCCGCTGTACTTCATGACCTCGGGCGGGGCGCTGGCGCGGGCCGGCGCCTTTCGCGGCCGCGATGCGCTGGTGTCCGGACCGGCGGGAGGGGTGGTCGGCGTCGCCGGCGTCGCGGAAGGCAAGCCCGTGCTCGGCTTCGACATGGGCGGCACCTCAACCGACGTCTGTCGCTTCGCCGGGACGCTGGAGCGGCGCGATGTCGCCCGCATCGCCGGCGTCAGGGTGCGGGCGCCGATGCTGGACGTGGAGACCGTGGCGGCGGGCGGCGGCTCGATCCTGGCCTTCGACGGCCTGCGCGCCCGCGTCGGCCCGGCCAGCGCCGGTGCGGATCCCGGGCCCGCCTGTTATGGCCGCGGCGGCCCGGCGACGGTGACCGACGCCAACCTGGTGCTGGGCCGGCTGGATCCGGCAGCGTTTCCGCAGGTGTTCGGACCGAACGGCGATGGACCGCTGGATGTCGCCGCGGCGCGCTCGAAGCTCGGCGAACTAGCGGCCGCGATGGGCGCGATCAGCGTCGAGGCGGCCGCTGAGGGTTTCCTCGCCGTCGCGGTCGAGCAGATGGCCGGGGCGATCCGGCGCATCTCCACCGAGCGCGGCTTCGATCCGCGCGGCCACGCCCTGGTGGCGTTCGGCGGCGCGGCCGGCCAGGTCGCCTGCCAGGTGGCCGAGGCGCTCGGCATCTCCGAGGTGCTGTCGCCGAAGTATGCCAGCGTCCTCTCCGCCTGGGGCATCGGCCAGGCGCGGATGCGGGTGGTGAAGGCGGCGGGGCTCGGACGGGAGCTGGAGGACGCTGCGCTGGTCGCCGCCGACGCTCTGGCGGGCCGGTTAGAGCAGGAGGCGCGCGCCGGCCTCGCCGAACAGGGCGCGGAACCCGGCAGTTGCGAGCGGCGGCTGTATCTCAACTACACCGAAGCCGACGCGGCCCTGCCCGTCGCATTCGGCGCCCTCGCCGAGGTGAAAGCCGCGTTCGAGACGGCGCATCGCCGCCTGTTCGGCTTCGTCGAACCGGCGCGCCCGATCCTGATCGCCAGCGTTGAAGTGGAAGCCACCGAGCTCCCCTCCCCCCCGAGGGGAGGGGCCGGGGGTGGGGGGCTCTCTCCACATTCAGCAGCCCTAGACGGTGACGTCCGGCCAAGCCGAACCAGCCCCCCACCTCCTGCCTCCTCCCCTCAAGTGAGAGGGGGTCTGATCACAAGGTCCGACACCCAGATCTCGGTCACGCAAGGTTGGGAGGCGACGACGCAGCCCGACGGCCTGATCCGCCTCATCCGCACCGCCTCAGTCGCCAAGCCCGCCGCCGCAACTGCCGAGACCGCCGACTCGGTCACCCTCGAGCTCTACAATCGGCGCTTCATGGGCATAGCCGAGGCGATGGGGGCGGCGCTGGAGCGGACGGCGCATTCGGTCAATATCAAGGAGCGGCTGGATTTCTCCTGCGCCCTGTTCGACGCGGGCGGGGGACTCGTGGCGAACGCGCCGCACATGCCGGTACACCTCGGATCGATGGGCGCCAGCGTGCGGGCGGTCACGGCGCGGCATCCGGCGCTGAAGCCGGGCGAGGCGTTCGCGCTCAACAGCCCCTACGCCGGCGGCACCCATCTGCCGGACATCACGGTGGTCATGCCTGTTTTCTCGGAGAGCGACGAGCCGGCCTTCTTCGTCGCCGCGCGCGGCCATCACGCCGACGTCGGCGGCATCCAGCCCGGCTCGATGCCGCCGTTCTCGCATACCATCGACGAGGAGGGCGTGATGCTGGACGCCCTGCCGATCATGCGCGGCGGCCAGTTTCTCGAAGCCGAGACCCGCGCGGCGCTGAACGCCGGTCAGTGGCCGGCCCGCGCGCCGGACCGCAACATCGCCGACCTCAAGGCCCAGATCGCCGCCTGTCAGACCGGGGCGGCCGCGGTGGCGGCGCTGATCGAGCGGCACGGCGCGGACGAAGTCGCGCGCTACATGGGCTTCGTGCAGGCGAACGCCGAGGCTGCCGTGCGCCGGGCGATCGGGGTGCTGAAGGACGGCGCGGCGCGCGTGCCGATGGATGGCGGCGGCGAGATCGTGGTGCGCGCCAGCGTCGATGCGGCCAAGGGCGAGGCGGTGCTCGACTTCACCGGGTCCAGCACCCAGCTCGGCTCCAACTTCAACGCTCCGGCCTCGGTGGTCGACGCCGCCGCGCTCTACGTGTTCCGCTGCCTGGTGGACGACGACATCCCGCTCAACGCCGGCTGCCTGACGCCGCTGAAGATCATCGTGCCGGAAGGGTCGATGCTGAACCCACGTCCGCCGGCGGCAGTGGTCGCCGGTAATGTCGAGACCAGCCAGCACGTGGTCGACGCCCTGTTCGCGGCGCTGGGCGTGATGGCCAACAGCCAGGGCAGCATGAACAATTTCACCTTCGGCGACGATGCGCGGCAGTACTACGAGACCATCTGCGGCGGCGCTGGCGCCACTCACCGCGCCGTCGGCGCCAGCGCCGTCCACACCCACATGACCAACTCGCGCCTGACCGACCCGGAGATCCTGGAGCGTCGCTTCCCGGTGCGGCTTGAGACCTTCGAGGTGCGGCGCGGCGCGGGCGGCGCTGGCAAGCAAGCCGGCGGCGGCGGCGCGAGGCGGCGGCTGACCTTCCTGGCGCCGATGGCGGCGGCGCTGCTCTCCACCCGGCGCGAGCATGCCCCGCAGGGACTGGCGGGTGGCGGCCCAGGCCGGCCCGGAAGTCAGAGGTTGATCGAGGCGTCGGGCGCGGTAAAGGAGCTTGAAGGCTGCTTTTCCATCGCCGTGCGGCCGGGCGACGTCATCGAGATCGAAAC
>Ga0302311_10001208_pt1 | contig 31035 bp, 27 predicted proteins | sample III_Palsa_N1_3_FD_200449 | JGI IMG/M metagenome (GOLD analysis project Ga0302311, IMG submission 200449) | Peat permafrost microbial communities from Stordalen Mire near Abisko, Sweden - III_Palsa_N1_3 | ecosystem: Environmental > Terrestrial > Soil > Palsa > Peat permafrost | place: Sweden... | reverse complement strand
GCGGTCAGGTACGACTGCACCGAGTCATCGCGACGTGCGGCCAGACCCAGGTTGTACTTAACGGTACCCGAAGCGTCGGTGTAGCCACCGAGCATGATCGGAACGTTGGCACAGTTGCCATAAGCCTGGATCGCGCTGTCGAGGATGTTCGCCGCTTCAGGCGAGATATCCGACTTGTTCCAGTCGAAGAACACGATGTACGGACCCTTGTTGCACACTGGCGCTGGTGGCGGCGGTGGCGGTGGGGGCGGCGGAGGAGGCGGCGGCGGTGGAGGTGGCGGCGGAGCCGCTTCCATCGGTGCTGCCTTTGCTTCACCAAAGTTGTACGTCAGTGTCGCCAGCAACGAATGCGAACGCATCTTGTACGTTTCGGTTTCGCCATCCAGGCCGACCATATGCAACGCGTCAGGACGGAAATAGCGATATTTCACACCCAGGTCGAGGTTGTGGCTGACCGGCATCGTTACGCCAGCAAGACCCTGCCACGCAAAGCGGCCTTCGTGATCGATAACGCGATCGGGGAAGCCGACATATTCGACCAGACGCGTGCGGGCATAACCAGCACCGCCGCCGGCATACGCCTTGATTCCGCCCCAATGGCCCAGCTGGACGAGAGCGTTGCCCATGGCAGCCCAAGTCGAGGTGAAGCCGCCGTCGTCGCCGTGGTAACCCGTCGCGATAAACGCGGCGTTGTTATTCACTTCCTGGTTCTGGCCGCGCAGCTGCTTGCGCTGAAAGAAGCCTTCAGCTTCAAGCTTGAAGTGGCCAAGGTCGTAACCCAGTGCGCCACCGGCTTCCCAACCCACGCGAAAGCGGTCGGTGCGACCGATGCCCGATGCGTCATCGACGACAATGGCGCGTTCCTGTTTGACCGCGCCACCTTCGACGGTGACGTATGGTCCTGTATCATCAGCGAATGCCGTTCCCGCCAGGGCGGAAGAAGCAAGCGCTGAAGCAATGAGCAGCTTTTTCATTTGGTTTCCCTCGTTTTAACCCATTGTGACCGTACATGTCGGTCTCGCTGGCGTTCAAACTACAAATTGGCGACCCAATCTTTTGTTGCATCGCAAACTGCAGGAAAAACATTTTTGGTCGGGAACCAAAAATATGTTGCCGATCTGCCACACATAACAAGGGTTAGGGGCTCGGGGTTGGCGATCCCGGTTTTGTCTGGGCGCTCCGGGCGCAAACCCGCCCGCTTACGCGGTTGCGCGCCGTTCCACCGTAGTGCGCAGCCCGGGACTGGTGTTCGCCTGCGCAATCGTCGCGCCCAGCGTATCGGCCATCGCGCGAATGATCTGCGTGCCGATCCCGGTTCCCGTGGGAACCGCATGTTCGTCCACGCCGCAGCCATCGTCCTCGACCGCGAGCCGAAACGCCGGCTGCGCATTGTCCCCGTTGCCAGGTTCCCCATCCGCCCCGCGCGCCGCAAAGAGCACCCGGACCTCGCCATCACGATCATCGGGATAGGCATATTTGCAAGCATTGCTGACCAGCTCGTTGATCAGGATGCCGATCGAAATCGCATCCGACGCCGGCAGCTCGATCGCATCGGCCTCCACCTTGATCGGCCGGGCCGCGCTCGTGCTGGCAAAAGTCAGCGCCAGGTTCTCGGCAATCCCCGATATATAGTCGCCCATGTCGATCATCGCGCCGCCGCCGCTGGCATAGAGCTGGCGGTGCACCCGCGATACCGCGTCGATCCGCTGGCGAATATCGCGCATGACCGATTTGGTCTCTTCGCTCTTCGTCCGGCGCTCCTGCAATTCGACCAGCGCGGTCACGATCTGCAGGCTGTTGGCGACCCGGTGGTTCATCTCGCTCAGCATCGCTGCGAGCTGCGCGTTGGATTCGCGCAGGCGTTGCTCCGCCCGCGTTTTCTCGGCCATCATCCGGCGCGTATCCAGCGCCTGGTTGATCGTCCGCCCCAACAGGTCGAAAAAATCGTCGCTCGCCGTCTTGACCATATAGTCGGTCGCCCCGGCCTTCAGCGCGTTGACCGCGACATCGGTCTCGTCGGACCCGGTCACATAAACCACCGCCGGCACTTCCGGCAGCTTCATCAGCGCGCCCAGCGTCTCGATCCCGTTCTGCCCGGGCATGTAATGATCGAGCGCGACCAGGTCGAATGCCTGTTCGCGCGCCAGTGCGAGCCCGTCGAGCCCGCTGTGGGCGACAGTTACCTTAAAACCGAGCCGCGACAGCCGGCGCTGCGCCAGCCGGCACAGGCCAACTTCGTCATCGATATAGAGAATGCGCGCGCCGGTGTTCGGCATCAGTCGGGGTCGGGTAACTGGATAACCGAAAGGAACAACCCGAGGCGCCGGATGGCGTCCGAAAAGCTCTCGTAATTCAGCGGCTTGGTAATATAAACATTGCACCCCAGGTCATAGCAGTGCTGGATTTCCTGCTTGTCGTCGGTCGTGGTCAGGATCACGACCGGGGTACGGCGCAACCGTGGCTCGTCCTTGATCCGCTTCAGGATGTCGGTCCCGCTCATGTCGGGCAAATTCAGATCGAGCAGGATCAGCGCAGGCCCGTTGCGGGCAGGGCCCTCTTCCGCATCCAGGATATACGCCAGCGCCGACGTGCCATCGGTGAAATGATGGATCGTGTTCGATATCCCGGCACGGCGGATATTCTTCTCGATCAGACGCGCATGGCCGGCATCATCCTCGACCATGATAATGCTCAGCGGTTGGTGCTCGGTCATTCGTCTTCACCTGGCTCTTTATTGGGATGGTTTGCTATCGGACGGAACCTCTTCACTGAAGTGAACAGGCAAAATCAGGGTAAAAGTCGACCCGACCCCCAGCGTCGTTTCCAGCCCGATCGTTCCGCCGAGGCGGTAAGCCAAAGCCCGGACATGGGCAAGACCTATGCCTTCGCCCGGCTGGTCCTGCATGCCCGACCGGCGAAACAGGTCGAACACCCGGTCGGTGTCGCGCGTGTCGATCCCGCGGCCATTGTCCGCCACCGCAATCGCCACCCGGTCGCCCATGCGCTGCGCCGTCACGTCGACGCGCAAGACCCGGTCGGGACTGCGGTACTTGATCGCATTCTCGATCAGGTTCGCCAGGATCTGTTCCAGCGCAACGCCGTCGACAAACATATCGGGCATCGGACTGGCAATCTCGATCGCCCCGCCAGACTGGTTGACCAGCGTCTGCAAGGTGTCGGCCACCGTCTGGACCAGCGCGTGCAATGGTTGCCACGCCGGATTGAGCCGGCGCGCACCCAGTCGCGACAAATGCAGGATCGCATTGATCAGCCGATCCATTTTCATCGCCGACGTCCGGATGAAATCGATCGCTTCCGGCATCTCTTCGGTCATGATCGTCTCGACGACCGGCGTCACGCTCAGCGGCTGCCCGTCCAACCTGGGTTCAAGCTCGGTGCGCAGGATGTGAATCGCGGATTCGATTTCGGCCGTAAAGCCCAGGATATTGACCAGCGGCGATCGCAGGTCATGGCTGACGATATAGGCAAACCGCTGAATCTCGGCGTTCGCGCGCATCAGGTCGCCCGTGCGCTCCTGCACCGCCGCTTCCAGCCCGTCGTTCGCGGCCCGCAGCGCCTGCCGCGACGCGGTGATCTCGCGCGTGTAACTGCGGATCGTGATATACGCGAGCACCGCCACGATCAGCAGCAGCACAGCCGTCAGCCCCAGGATGACATACAGCGCGCTGGCAATGTCGCTGCGCCGTTTGTAGCGGTGCGCCATCAACAGGTTTTCTTCGTCCAGCATCGTCGCACACAGCGCGGTAACCCTTTCGGCCGGATCATCGCTCAACGTCCCGACGCGCGCATCGAGCGGAACATCCAGCCCCGCCTCTTCCTCGACTTGCGCCACGCTGATCGCCAGTAGCGGGATGCGGGCCTGCTGGCGCGGATTGTCATTCGTCATCCGCGACAATGTCGCGATGCTCCGATCCAGCGTCGCCTTGATCGTATCGGTGTGCTGGTCGCCCTCGTGCTTCTGGCGCAGCCGGTTGCCCAGCTTCACTCCGATCAACTGCGTCACCGACAGCCGGATCGAAGAAATCTCGGTCTGCACCTGGTGCGTGTGCACGATCCAGCGCGATTGCTGCTGGCTCACCGCCATCAATACGCCCGCCGACACGATCACTCCCAGCAGCGCAGCAAAGCCCACCGCCAGGAACCGGCCAATCGCCGAGCGAAAATTCTTGTGTGGTTCCGTGGCCGCAAACATGGCTCAGTGCACAACCTCGGCGCAATCGCTCACCGCACCATCCTTTGGCGCCGAGCACCCGCGGCCACAGGCAAATCCGGTCCAGCGCGCCGACGTGCTGGTATAGGCACGCATCGACGCCAGGCACTCCTTCGCCGATGAAAACGGCTTCGACATCGCCGGCGCAGTGCTGACCATCACATTCTCGTAATAATACCCATACCACGCGTCCGAACGCGAGCCCGGCAACACGCTCTCCACTTGCGAACAGCCTGTGCCCAACAGCACGACCACAAGCCCGGCCCGCCTCGACCAGAGACGCCATCCACGCACCGTTTCGCCCGCGACTTTCAAATGGTCATGCCCAATCACCCGCAAAAATCTCGCTAAAGCCAATCGCATAAGGAACTTTTGCGACTGTGCACGGTTCCTCTGGTCGATACAACAATCGGAAGCGTACGTTCATGAATCTCCTCGTGTGGCTGGTCATCGGTGCCTGTACAGGTTCACTGACGGCCATGGTCATGCGCGAACGGTTCGGCCTTCTCGCCAATGTGGCGCTCGGCATCGCCGGCGCCCTGATCGGCGGCATAGCCTGCGCCCACGGCGACATCACCGACAGCCCACTGACTCTCACCACATTCTGCGTGCCCCTGATCGGTGCCATCGCGCTCCCCGGCGCGGCCAATCTCCTGCGAACGGGCGCCCTGCGCTGAATTCGCAATCCCGACTTTCCGAGACAGGTGCCGCGGGCTGGCTTCCCCCTCCCCGTCCAGTCTGCAGGCGCCTGCGGGGGCGCTGTTCTTGACGGGACAGCGCCCCCGGTCATTCCGGGGGCAAAGCGATCCTGGCCCAAATAGCACCAACCCAACATCCACGTCGTCCCGGACTTGATCCGGAACCCCACTTCTTCTTCCCTGGCCCCATCAAACCAGTGAAGAACTGATACTCTGCGCCGTAACCGCATCGACCACAGCCTGCCGCAGCCCAGCCTGCACGCTATCAAGCCCACCGGTTAGAAACGTAATCAGGTCCGAAGCCAAAGCCCCGGTCTGCGTCGCAAACACCCCATGCGGTTCATCGGTATATTCGATCAGCAACGCATCATGCAGCAAACGCGCAGCCTCGCGGCCGGTCGCCGCAATCGGCACAGTCTTGTCGGCAGTGCCATGAACGATCAGCGTAGGCACGGTAATCGACGCAAGATCCCCGCGGAAATCGGTGGTGCTGAACGCCTTGGCCGCGGCGAGGGTAGGGTGCAACCCGGCCTGCATCGCCATGTTCCACGACCAGTCGAGCACTTCATTGCTGACCGGCTTGCTGACGAAGCCAACGCCATAGAACTGCTTGAAAAACTGCACGAGGAAATGCGCCCGATCCTCGCGCATGCCCTGGTCCATTTCGGCAAACGTCACCTCGGGCACGCCTTCGGGATTGCTGTCGTCCTGCAACATGAACGGCACGACCGAACTGATCAGCGCAACCTGGGTCACACCCGCGGCATGATGGCGCGACATATACCGCGCAATCTCGCCGCCACCCATCGAAAACCCGATCAGCGCAACATCGGCATCCAACCCGCAAAACGCCATCACATCGGCAAGGTCGTCGGCAAAAGTGTCATAGTCATACCCATGCCACGGCTGGTCCGACCGCCCGAACCCGCGCCGGTCATACACGATCGCGCGAAACCCGGCCTCGGCCAGCGCCAGCGCAATCGGGTCCCAACTGTCGCTGGTCAGCGGCCAGCCATGGATCAGCACGACGGGCCGGCCATGGCCCAGTTCCTTGCAAAACAGGCGCGTCCCATCGCGGGTGGTCACCATCGTCATAAGCCAGTCTCCGATGCAGGTCGAAACGCAAACGGCATCAGCCCCGCCCCACAACCAATGGTCGTGCGATCCTGCCAATGCCGCATTGCAAAAAATTCAGATTATTTGTGAACGATGACCGAGTTGAGCGTATCGAGCAGCCCGAAAATCCGCAGCAGCCACAACACGACCGCAATCACGACCACGGCGTTGAGGATCGATTTGATCGTGCCCTGCATCGGCAGGTACGTATTGACCAGCCAGAGCAGCACCCCGACGACCATCAAGACGATTATTACGTTTATCAGGTCCATGCGCGTGGTTCCTCGTAGATAGAGAGCGGGATCAGATCCGCCCGGTAAGCAGCAGGATCACCAGGATGATCAGCACGATGCCGATTACGCTGATCCCGCCATGGCCATAGCCGTAGCCATAACCGCCGAAACGCCCGCTAAACCCGCCGAGCAGGAAGATCACGAGGAGGATGACAAGAATAAGACCGAGCGACATATGCGCATCCTCTGAAAAATGGTCTGATTTTACGACCGGTTGTTATCGACATCCTCTGTTAACGGACTAACCGATTGACGCGCCAATTGTTCCAGACGCCAATCTAAGGCCGCTCGCGCCGCTCCACCGCATTACCATGCGCAATATACAACGCGTCGATCTCGCTCAAAAACAACCCGTGTCCCAACACCCCGGGAATGTCCGACAGCGCCCGCGCCACCGCAGCGGCATCGCGCAGATCACCAAATGCGCAATCGACCAGCAAATTGCCCTGGTCCGACAACACCGGCGCTCCGTCAGCCAGGCGCAACACCGGCGCCCCCCCGATCGCCCCGACCGCACGCAACACAAATTCCCGCGCAAACGGCAAAACCTCAACCGGCACCTGCCGCCCGCCAATCGCGTCACTGAACTTCGAACTGTCCGCAATCGCAATCATCCGCGCCGAAGCTGTCGCCACGATCTTCTCCCGCAACAGCGCTCCACCCGCACCCTTGATCGCGCGCAACGAAGGATCGATCTCATCCACCCCATCGATCGTCAGATCGACCCGCGCCAGATCCTCGAATGCCACCACCAAAATCCCCGCCGCCCGAGCCGCGACCTCAGTCGCCACCGAAGTCGCCACCGCAGTCACATTCAACCCGTCCCGAACCCGAGCCGCCAAAACAGGAATCAGTTCAGCAACCGTCGACCCGGTCCCCAACCCAATCACCATCCCGCTCAAAATCTCATCACAAGCAGCCCGCGCAGCAGCACTTTTCTCGAGTTTAAGCATCACAGAACCCTAAAAATTCCTCCCCGAAATGGGGAGGGGGACCGCCCGAAGGGTGGTGGAGGGGCCGCGCCTCATGACACAACCCCATCGATGACGCGCACGCGCAACTAGCGCAGAATTATGCAAGACGCGCCCGCCCGGCACAAATACAACCTGGCCAGTCAATGCCACAAATCCCCCACACAATCCAAAGGTCCACCCCCCGCGACGCTTTGACACAACTCTTTGATCCACCGAAGGGAACGAAACCCCCGATCGGCAATTTTGGATAGCATACCCTCGATCATTCGAGCGCGCAGTCACACCAACGTATCATCCCGCTGCAATACCCGGCCTGATACCACCGCACACATGACTGAACGCGCCCGACCAACAGCATCTGGAGATTAGAGCGATGAGCGACCAAGCCGCCGCCACCCTGACCGGGCACGCCCCTGCCGCCCCTTCCGCGTCAGATATCGACACGCTGGCCATCAACACCATCCGCACACTGTCGATGGACGCGGTGCAAAAGGCCGACTCAGGCCATCCCGGCACCCCGATGGCCCTGGCGCCAGTTGCCTACACCCTGTGGCAGTCGTTCCTGCGCTACGACCCCAAAACCCCGCACTGGCCCAATCGCGACCGCTTCGTCCTGTCCAACGGCCACGCCTCGATGCTGCTTTACAGCCTGCTGAACCTGACCGGCGTGCGCGATGCGACAGACCCCGACCGCGCCGCCGTCACGCTCGACGACATCAAGGCGTTCCGCCAGCTCGACAGCAAATGCCCCGGCCACCCCGAACACGAACACACCACCGGCGTCGAAACCACGACCGGTCCGCTGGGGCAGGGCTGTGCGAACAGCGTCGGCATGGCCATGGCCGGCAAATGGCTGGGCAACCAGTTCAACCAGCCCGACGCCACGCTGTTCGACTATGACGTCTACACATTCTGCGGCGACGGCGACATGATGGAGGGCATCGCCAGCGAAGCCGCCTCGATCGCCGGCCATCTCCAGCTCGGCAACTTGTGCTGGATCTACGACAACAACTCGATCACGATCGAAGGCAAGACCGCCCTTGCGTTCAACGAAGACGTCGCCGCGCGCTTCCGTGCCTACGGCTGGCGCACCGAACACGTGACCGACGCCAACGACACCGCAGCCCTGGCCGCAGCCTACACCAAGTTCAAATCCGAACGCGGCGCCCCCCTGCTGATCGTCGTCGACAGCCACATCGGCTACGGCTCGCCCCACAAGCAGGACAGCGAAAAAGCCCACGGCGAAGCATTGGGCGAAGACGAAGTGCGCCTGACCAAGGCCTTCTACGGCTGGCCCGAAGACGCCAAATTCCTGATCCCCGACGGCGTCACGGCACATTTCGACCAAGGCATCGGCGCCCGCGGCGGCAAATTGGCCGACGAGTGGCACAAAACCCTCGAAACCTACCGCACCGCACACCCCGACGAAGCCGCCAAACTCGACGCGTTCTTCAAGGGCGAAGCCCCCACCGACTGGGACAAGGCTCTCCCCGCCTATCCCGCCGACGCCAAAGGCGAAGCCACCCGCGCAGTCGGCGGCAAAGTCCTCAACGCCCTGGCCGAAGCCTACCCCTGGCTGATCGGCGGCGCCGCCGACCTGTCACCCTCGACCAAGACCAACATGACCTTCGACGGCGCAGGCTCGTTCGAAGCCGAAACCGCTGGCAGAAACCTCCATTTCGGCATCCGCGAACACGCCATGGGCGCAATCGTCAACGGCATGACGCTGACCGGCCTGCGCGCCTACGGCTCGACCTTCCTGATCTTCTCCGACTACATGAAGCCCCCGATCCGGCTCGCCGCGCTGATGAACATCCCCTCGATCTTCATCTACACGCACGATTCCATCGGCCTGGGCGAAGACGGCCCAACCCACCAGCCCGTCGAACAACTGCTGTCACTGCGCAGCGTCCCCGGCCTGATCACCCTGCGCCCCGGCGATGCCAACGAAGTGGTCGAAGCCTACAAGGTCATCGCCCAATTGCGCCACCAGCCGAGCGCAATCGCACTGACCCGCCAGGCCGTCCCGACATACGATCGCAAGATCTACGCCCCCGCCGCCTGGCTGGCCAAAGGCGCCTACGTCATGGCCGATGCAAAGGACGGCGTGCCCGACCTGATCCTGATTGGCACCGGCAGCGAGCTCTCGCTTTGCGTCAGCGCCTACGAAACCCTCCGCGATGAAGGTGTGGCAGTCCGCGTCGTCTCGATGCCGTCGTGGGAACTGTTCGAAGCACAAAGCGATGCCTACCGCGAATCCGTCCTGCCCAAGGCTGTCACCAAACGCGTGACCGTCGAGGCCGGCTCGGTCATCGGCTGGGACCGCTACGCCGGCCCCTCTGGCACGATCATCGGCATGCACACCTTCGGCGCGTCCGCCCCAATCAAGGACCTGATGGCCAAGTTCGGCTTCACGAAAGAAGCTGTCCTGGCCGCTGCACGTAAACAACTGGCCCCAAATTCAGCTATCGGCACGGAGATCAAAGCGTGACCACTCTCGAAGCAAACCGCACGTCGAACCCGCTCCAGGGCCTGGGCGGCGCCGGCCAGTCCGTCTGGCTCGACTTCCTCAAACGCAGCTTCATCCAGAACGACCTGGCGCGGATGATCGAAACCGACGGCGTCAAAGGCGTCACGTCGAACCCGTCGATCTTCGAACAAGCGATCGCCGATAGCGATGAATACAGCGGCGCGATCAAGGATTTCACCGCCCACGGCGCACCAACGATCGCCCAGACCTACGAACACCTGGTGATCGCCGACATCAAGGCCGCGGCCGATGTCCTCTATTCGGTCTACGAGGCAACATCGGGCCGTGATGGCTATGTCAGCCTCGAATGCTCTCCCTACCTCGCCAACGACACCGAAGCGACGATCGCCGAAGCCGTCCACTTGTGGCACTCGGTCGATCGCCCGAACCTGATGGTGAAAATCCCCGCGACCGACGCCGGTCTGCCCGCCATTCGCGCGGTCATCGGCAAAGGCATCAACGTCAACGTCACCCTGCTGTTCTCCGTCGATATGTACCGCAAAGTCGCCGAAGCCTACATCGGCGGGCTCGAGGATTTCCAGGCCGCCGGCGGTGACATCTCGAAACTGGCCAGCGTCGCCAGCTTCTTCGTCAGCCGCATCGACGCCGCGATCGACAAGAAAATCGACGCCCTCGAAACGCCTGCCAAAGGCGACGACCTTCGCGGCAAAGTCGCCATCGCCAACGCCAAGCTGGCCTATGTGAAATACGCCGACCTGTTCGCCGGCGCCCGCTGGGAAGCCCTGGCAAAAGCCGGCGCGCGCACGCAGCGCCTGCTCTGGGCCTCGACCAGCACCAAGTCGAAATCGCTCAAAGACACGCTCTATGTCGAAGCGCTGATCGGCAAGGACACCGTCGACACGATCCCACCCAAAACGCTCGACGCCTTCCGCGACCACGGCGATGTCCAGCCCGACACCATCGCAACCGACTTGGACGACGCGCGCAAAACCCTGGCCGCGCTCGCCGATCTCGGCATCGATCTCGATGAAGTCTGCCACGGCCTCGTCGTCGACGGCGTAAAACTGTTCAGCGACGCCTTCGACAAATTGCTCGGCGCCGTCGCCCGCCAGACCCGCGAAGCCGCACCCGACGCAGTCGGCGCGACAACACTCGACCCCGGATCGGACGCCGCCAAGGCCGCAATCGCCGACGAAATGGACGCCTGGCGCGCCGGCGGCAAAATCCGCCGCCTGTGGAACATGGACGCAAGCCTGTGGACCAACGCCGACGAAGCCAAATGGGGCGGCTGGCTGCGCGTCGTCGATGACCAGATCGACGACCATTCGGTCGCCAAACTCGCCGAACACATCCACGACAGAGGCTTCACCGATCTCGTCCTGCTCGGCATGGGCGGTTCCAGCCTCGGGCCACAAGTGCTCGCCGAAGTCCTCGGCGAAAAATCCGGCTGGCCCAAATTCCACATGCTCGACAGCACCGACCCGCAACAGATCACCGAACTGGTCGGCGCAATCACGCTCAACACCACCGTCTTCGTCACCTCGTCCAAATCGGGCAGCACGCTCGAACCCAATATCTTCACCGATTATTTCTGGGACCTGGTCAGCAAAAGCGTGGGCAAGGACGCCGTCGCGCAACACTTCATCGCCGTCACCGATCCCGGCTCGGCCATGGAAAAGCGCGCCAAGGACGACAAGTGGTCCGCAATCTTCCCCGGCATTCCCACCATCGGCGGCCGCTACTCGGTCCTGTCCAATTTCGGCCGCGTCCCCGCAGCCGCAATCGGCCTCGATGTCGCCGACTTCGAACGCCGCACTTTGTTGATGGAACGCGCCTGCGGCGCTGACGTCCCCCCCGAACACAACCCGGGCGTCCAGCTCGGCGTCGCGCTCGGCGTCGCCGCCCACTCGCTCGGCCGCGACAAAGTCACGATCGTCGCCTCGCCAAAAATCGCAGCGCTCGGCGCCTGGCTCGAACAGCTCCTCGCCGAAAGCACCGGCAAGCAAGGCCACGGCCTGATCCCGATGACCGACGAACCGCTGGGCGATCCCGCAGTCTACGGCACCGACCGCATCTTCACTTACGTCGAACTGGCCAGCGACTTCGACCCCGCCCAACGCGCGGCCATGGCGGCCTTGGCCAAAGCCGGGCACCCGGTCGTCACCCTGACGATCAACAACCCCGAAGACATCGGCCAGGAATTCTTCCGCTGGGAAATCGCCGTCGCAGTCGCCGGCTCGATCATCGGCATCGACCCGTTCGACCAGCCCGATGTCGAAGCCAGCAAGATCAAGACCCGCGCGCTGACCGACGCCTACGAAAAGGGCGAAGCTCCCGACGAAGACCAGCCGATCTACACCGGCGAAGGCGTCAAAATCTTCGCCGACCCGGGCAATGCCGCGGCCCTTGGCCATCAGGCATCGGTCGCCGACTACCTCAAACGCCACTTCGGCCGGATCGAGGCAGGCGACTACGCCGCACTGCTCGCTTATATCGACCGCACCCCCGACGCGACCGCGCAACTGACCACCACGCGCGCCCTGATCCGCGACAAAACCAAAGCGGCTACATGCGTCGGCTTCGGCCCGCGTTTCCTGCACTCGACGGGCCAGGCCTACAAAGGCGGCCCCAACACCGGCGTGTTCCTGCAGATCACCTGCGATAATGCGCAGGATCTCGCCGTCCCCGGCCATCGCTACACGTTCGCGCAAGTCAAGGCCGCGCAAGCCAAAGGCGATCTCGCGGTGCTGGTCGAACGCGGTCGGCGGGTGATTCGTATTCATCTCGACGACGCGACAACCGGCTTGCCAGCACTTGCCAAAGCCATCCAGGATGCGCTCGCCTGAACCAATTCAGTTAGAACCGGAGTTCCAGATGCAATTAGGTATTATCGGCCTCGGCCGCATGGGTAGCAATATCGCGGCACGCCTGATGAAGGATGGCCACAAAGTCGTCGTCTATGACGCCAACCCGGCACCGGGCGAAGCGCTCGCCAAACAGGGCGCAAATTCGGTCGGCTCGCTCGAAGACCTGGTCAAGGCGCTCGAGCACCCTGCGGCCGTCTGGTCGATGCTGCCCGCAGGCAAGATCACCGAAGACACCGTGATCAAGCTAAGCGAACTGCTGTCCAAAGGCGACTGCATCATCGACGGCGGCAACGCCTACTACAAGGACGACATCCGCCGCGCCAAAATGGTCGCCGAAAAAGGCATCGACTATGTCGATTGCGGCACGTCGGGCGGCATCTGGGGCCTCGACCGCGGCTATTGCATGATGATCGGCGGCGACACCAAAGTCGTCGATCGCCTCGACCCGATCTTCAAGACGCTCGCCCCCGGCGTTGGCGATGTCGGCCGCACCCCCGGTCTAGAAGGCGATTTCAGCCGCGCCGAACAGGGCTACATCCATGCGGGCCCCGTCGGCGCAGGCCACTTCGTCAAAATGGTCCACAACGGCATCGAATACGGCCTGATGCAGGCATATGCCGAAGGCTTCGACATCCTGCAGAACAAGTCGTCCGACGCCCTGCCCGAAGACGAACGCTTCGACCTCAACATGCCTGACATCGCCGAAGTCTGGCGTCGCGGCAGCGTCGTCTCGTCCTGGCTGCTCGACCTCGGCGCAACCGCGCTGGCGAAAAACCCCGACCTCTCCACGTTCTCCGGCTTTGTCGAAGATTCGGGCGAGGGCCGCTGGACCGTCGAAGCCGCCATCGAGGAATCGGTCTCGGCCGAAGTCCTCACCAGCGCGCTCTACACCCGCTTCCGCTCGCGCAAGGAACACACCTTCGCCGAACGCATGCTCTCGGCCATGCGCTTCGGCTTCGGCGGCCACAAAGAGCCAGCAGCGGACAAGCACTGACATGGCCAAAAAACCGGCGGTAAAACGCAGCCGCTTGTCGCCCGCAGACCCCTGCGCGATGGTGCTGTTCGGCGCGACGGGGGATCTGGCCGCACGGCTGGTGGTCCCGGCGCTCTATGACCTGGAAACCACCGGCGCGCTCGCCGACGGCTTCGCACTGATCGGCGTCGCCCGCGGCGAAGACGACGTGGACTCATGGCGCGATGCCTTGCGCAAAAGCCTCGACGCGATCGTCAAATCAGGCAGCGGCACGTTCAACGCCGACAAGATCGACGACAAGACCTGGGAAAAACTCGCCGCGCGCATGGACTTCGTCCAGGGCGACCTGACCGACCCCGCGCTCTATGACGAACTGGCCAAAGTCCTCGAAAAGACTGCCAAGGATCGCGGCACCAAAGGCAACGTCCTGTTCTACCTGGCCGTCGCCGACCGCCTGTTCGGCCCGATCGTGAACCACCTGGCCACCGCCGGGCTGACCACCGAAACCGAAAAAACCTGGCGCCGCGTCGTGATCGAAAAACCCTTCGGCCACGACCTGCCGTCGGCAAAAGCCCTCAACGCCCAGATCGCCGGATCGATGGCCGAAACCCAGGTGTTCCGCATCGACCATTTCCTCGGCAAGGAAACCGTCCAGAACATCCTCGCGCTGCGCTTCGCCAACGGCATTTTCGAACCGCTGTGGAACCGCGAACGCATCGACCACGTGCAGATCACCGCGGCCGAAACCGTCGGCGTCGAAAAACGCGGCTCGTTTTACGAACAGACCGGCGCGCTGCGCGACATGATGCCCAACCACATGTTCAGCCTGCTGACCCTGATCGCAATGGAACCCCCGGTCAGCCTGTCCGCCGACGACGTGCGCACGGCCAAGGCGCAAGTCCTCGCAGCAATCCCGGCAGTCACCGCACGCAAAGCCGTGCGCGGCCAATACGGCCCGAGCGACAGCGGCAAAGGCTCGCACGTCGCCTACCGCGACGAGCCCGATGTAGCGCACGACTCCGCGACGGAAACCTACGCCGCAGTCGAACTCGAAATCGATAACTGGCGCTGGGCCGGCGTGCCATTCTACCTGCGCACCGGAAAACACCTGGCCGCGCGCGTCACCGAAATCGCGATCTGCTTCAAAACCGCACCGCAACGCCTGTTCAACGAATTCACTACGACCGACGGCCTGCGCCCGAACTGGCTGGTCATGCGCATCGCCCCCGATGAATCGATCTCGATGCAATTCGAGGCCAAGAAACTCGGCCAGACAATGGCACTCGCGCCGGTCCGCATGGATTTCCATTACGAAGACTGGTTCGAAAAAGTCCCCAGCGTCGGTTACGAAGTCCTGCTGCACGACGCGATGGTCGGCGACCAGACGCTGTTCATGCGCGCCGACATGGTCGAACACGGCTGGCGCATCCTCCAGCCCCTGCTCGACAACTGGGCCAAGACCACGCCCGATTTCCCGAACTACCCATCGGGCAGCGAAGGCCCGGAAGACGCCGACAAACTGATCGGCCGGCATTCGGACCGCAAATGGCGCCCCGTAACCCTGACCGACAAATTGCCCCAGGAGCACACCGCATGAGCGGCGAAGCCGACATCGACCTGCTGCTGTCGGACGTCGACGGCACCCTGGTAACCAGCAACAAAGTGCTGAGCGGAGAAGCGATCGCCGCCGCAAAAAACCTGGGCGAGGCCGGCATCGCCTTCACCCTGACCAGCGCGCGCCCCCCATTCGGCATGCGCCACGTCGTCGCCGCGCTTGGCGTGACCCTGCCGATCGCCGGCTTCAACGGCGGGCTGATCGTGGATGCAAAGGGCAATGTGCTCGAACGCTACCCGATTGATGCCACGATCGCGCGCGAAGCCGTGCAGGTGATCCTCGACTGCGGCCTCGACTGGTGGGTCTACACCGAAACCGACTGGATCGTGTCCGACATCGATGGCCCGGTCGTATCGCGCGAATCCTGGATCATCGACATGGACGCCCACCAACGCCCGCTGACCGATGCCGATCTCGACGGCGCCTACAAAATCGTCGGCGTCAGCGACGACAAGGACAAGATCGCCGAGGTCCAGAAACGCCTCGATGACCGCTTCGGCGACCGCGTCAGCGCGACCAGCTCATCGACGCATTTCGTCGATATCACGCACCCCCAGGCCAACAAGGGCGCCGTCGTCCACGCCCTGTCCGCCCGCCTCAACGTCCCCGTCTCGCGCATCGCCACGATCGGCGACATGGCCAACGACGTGCTGATGTTCGCCCAGAGCGGTTTCTCGATCGCGATGGGCAACGCGACCCCGGAGGTGCAGGCCAAAGCCAACGTCGTAACTGAAACCAACGAAAACAACGGGTTCGCGGCAGCCGTGCAACGCTACCTGCTGTCCCCGGCGCCAATCAACGCCGCGGCACACCTGCACGATGTGGAAACGTCAAAATGACCGACAAGCCGCTCTATCCGCTCCGGTTCACGCCCATGTTCCAGTACCGGCTCTGGGGCGGCCGAGCGCTCGGCGATTTCATGGACACGAAATTGCCCGGCGACGAACCGATAGGCGAAGCCTGGATCCTGAGCGACCGCGACGATTTCTCCAGCCAGATCGCCAACGGCTCGCTCGCCGGCCAGACGCTGGGCGACCTGATGAAAGCGCGCAAGACCGACATCCTCGGCGACCACGCCAAACGGTTCGAACGCTTCCCGCTACTGCTCAAATTCCTCGACGTCGAAAAAATGCTCTCGGTCCAGGTCCACCCCCGCGACGACCAGACCAACCTGATCCCCAAGGGCGACACCGGCAAGACCGAAGCCTGGATCGTGCTGAGCGCCACCAGGGACGCGCGCATCTACGCCGGCCTCAATCCCGGCACGACCCCCAAAGACCTGGCCTCACTCGACGCCAAAAACGCAGACACCCATCTGCCCAGCTTCAAACCCGAAGTGGGGCAGGCGGTGATGATCGAAGCCGGCACCGTCCATTCGCTCGGCGATGGCGTGATCGTGTTCGAAGTCCAGGAAAACAGCGACACCACCTTCCGCCTGTTCGACTGGGACCACGTCGACGCCAAGACCGGCAAACCCCGCGAACTGCAAGTCGACAAGGCCCTGAAAGCGATCGACTTCGACCAGGGCCCGGTCAAGCCACTGCCCTCCAGCGACGACCCGCGCCAGGACCTGCTCGAAAACAGCCACTTCCACCTGGTCCGCTGGCAGCAATCCGACGCCTTCACCGTCGGCGCACCCGCCGATCCGCGCGTCCTGGTCTGCGCCCACGGCGCCGGCAAAGTTGTCGTCGGCGACATCAAAGTCTCGATGAAACAAGGCGATGTCGTCCTGCTCCCCGCCAGCCTCGGCGCCGCGCAGTTCACCCCCAACGAACCGGTAACACTGTTCGAAATCGCCATACCGGAGGCCGCATGAAACGCCTGATCGCCTTCGATCTCGATGGCACCCTCGCGGCCAGCAAACAGCCACTCGACAAAGACGTCGGCATCTGGCTCGGCAAACTGCTGACCAAATGCCGCGTCGCCGTAATCTCCGGCGGCGCGTGGCCCCAGTTCGAAAAGCAACTCCTCGCCAACCTGCCAAAAGACGCCCCGCTCGAACGCCTCTCGCTGCTGCCAACCAGCGGCACGCGCTTCCTCAAATACGACGGCAAATGGACCGAGCTTTATGCTGAAGATTTCAGCGACGAGGAAAAACACAAGATCATCGCCGCGCTGACCGAAGTCTTCGACAAGTCGAAGGACAAGCCCAAAAAACACTGGGGCGAAATCATCGAGGATCGCGGCAGCCAGATCACGCTCTCGGCGCTGGGCCAGGAGGCACCGCTCGCAGCCAAGGCGAAATGGGACCCCAAATTCACCAAGCGCAAGAAAATGCAGGCGAAACTCGCCAAGAAACTGCCCGAATTCTCGATCGGCATGGGCGGCGCCTCGTCGCTCGATGTCACGCGCCCCGGCGTCGATAAAGCTTACGGCATCGAAAAGCTCGTCGAAGTGCTGGGCATCCCGGTCTCCGACATGCTGTTCGTCGGCGACGCGCTGTTCGAAGGCGGCAACGACTATCCCGCGCGTAAATCCGGCGTCGATTGCATCCAGATCGCCGGCCCGTCCGAAACGGTCAAAGTGATCGAAACGGTACTCGTGTGCACAGGAACCGACGCATCATGACCGCACCCGACGTAAAACGCCTCGGCGTGCTGATGGCACCCGACCCCGCGCACCCCGAAGAAGTCGAAGGCGTGCTCAACCCCGCCGCCGCGCGCGGACCCGATGGCCAGCTCTACCTGTTCCCGCGCTACGTCGGCAAAGGCAACTATTCGCGCGTCGGCATCGCCCGCGTCGTGTTCGATGAAAGCGGTAACCCGACCGGCGTCGAACGCCTCGGCGTCGCGCTCGAGCCCGAAACCGATTACGAAACCTGGCCCGACGGCCGCGGCGGCTGCGAAGACCCGCGCGTCAGCTACGTCAAACCACTCGGCCACTACGTCATGTCCTACACCGCCTGGTCCGACACCGGCCCACGCATCGCGATCGCGCGGTCCAATGACCTGCTGTCGTGGGAACGCATCGGCCTCGCCAAATTTAACCGCTATCACGATCTCGCGATGGACGGCGTCGATAACAAGGACGCCTGCATCTTCCCCGAATTCATCGACGATCCCGACGGCCATCCGTCAGTGGCCATGCTCCACCGCCCGCTGTTCCCCGGAACCAGCCCCGAAGAAATCGTCGACCCCAACATCGCCACGCCCAAACAGGACGAGCTGCAAACGATCTGGATCTCGTACTGGCACTGGCACGCCGACGCGGCGCACCAGGTCCCATCGGGCCACCAATTCGTCTCGCACCGCCCCTTGGCACTCCCCAAATACGGCTGGGAAAAGCTGAAGATCGGCGCCGGCACCCCGCCAATCCTGTGCCGCTACGGCTGGCTGATCTTCCACCACGGCGTCCAGGAAGCCCCGCACTCGACCCCCGAACACCGCAAATACCTCTATTCCGCCGGCATCATGATCCTCGATCGCGACCGCCCGCACCATGTCCTGTACCGCAGCCCCGAACCGGTCCTGATCCCCTCGATGCCCGACGAACTGCTCGGCACAGTCGACGGCGTAGTCTTCCCCACCGGCATCGACCGCCGCGACGACATCGGCCAACCCGAACGCTTCGACATCTACTACGGCATGGCCGACGACAAAATCGGCGTCGCCACCTTCACCATGCCCGAAAACCTCGACGTAAAATCCCGCGACGCCCACGGCCTGACCGTAAACTTCAAGGAACTACACGCTCGCACCTCGGGCTAGGCATGCGCCAACAGATACTCCAGCATCGCAATCTGCGCAGGCAGCGCAGCAGCATCGACCGGCGTCGGCGCCAACCCGGGGCTGCGCGCGATAAACCCGTCCCAACTGCTACCAAAAAACGCCTGCGCCCCCCAATCCGCCACCCCATGCTGCAAGGCCCACCGCGAAAACTCGCCAGCAGCATAAGCCGCACGCGCCGCCCTGCGTAACGTCAGCCGCCGCTCGACAATCGCCGCCGGCCAATTGATCCTGCTATGCGACGGATGCCGCGGGGCAGGGGCCATGCTGTCCTCCATATACCTGCGCGGCGGCACAGTCGCGACGGCAAGCGGCGCATTACTATGTCGTACCCGCCCATCACGCGCCCGCACCGCGGAGCTCATCGCGCGCGCCGCTCCCGTCGCCACGTCAGGCACCCCGCCAATCGCATCGAACACCCCCGCGCGGATCGCAAAATTCGATCCAGACTCACGCCCATGGCGCGGCAGTGGATCATAAGGCAGCGGATCGATCGCATCCTCGACCGCAGTGATCAGCTCCCAATACCGGCGCTCGAGCGCGGCCCGCGGATCAAGCGCAGCATCGTCATGATAAGGACTGATCGCCCCGGCAACCGCGTCGACATGCCCATCGGCAAACACCCCGAGCATCGCCGCAACCCACGTCGGATCCACAATCACATTGACGTCGGTCGTCAGCAAAATCCCGTTGTCGCGCACATGCAACCGCGCCTCCGCCAAAGCCAACCGCTGCGCCTCGCCGCTGCTGCACCTCTCGGATGCAGTGTTCCGCTGCACCACGCGCAGCGCACACTGCTGCCGGCTCTCACGCGCAATCCGCGGCGTATCGTCGGTCGTATTGCACGCCAGCACGACAATCGCCCCATCCGCCATTGCCACATCGCGCTGGCACGCCAAGGCGGCAAGACAGTCCGCAATGCGGTCCGCGTCGTTGCGTGCAGGGATGGCAATGGCCCAGGCCAAATGGCCCGGACGCGGCGCGGCCGTCATGGTGCTGACTCCAGGGAGCGATAGCGCCCGGCCCGATCAGGTCGCATGGGTGCTACCGTCATAACTTGAAGGCGATGCGCAACTGGCGATCGCCGGAAAGGTAAATTGGAAACCGGCGAGACCGCAAAAGGTTTCCGTTGTGCCGCCATTTTACATGAAAGGCGCCGCGCCATGACGAACCGCAACGGTTCCCGGAACAAAGCACGCGATGACCGGTTTATTGTCTCACAGCGCACGGCAATCCGATCGTGACGCGCAACAGATGGGAACGGATCATGGGTAAGGGTATACTTTTGTGGTTGCTGGGGATTCCTCTCCCGATCATCATCCTGCTTGCTCTGTTCTGGAGGTAACCATGTTGCCTTCGACTCACCACAGGCTCGATCCGGATCTGTATCCGGCGGGCACCCAGATCGAATCCGCTGGCTCGGCGGTGTCCTGGGCCGCCATCCTCGCCGGCGCGACCACCGCAATCGCGGTCTGGCTCGTGCTGTTCACGCTCGGCGCCGGCCTCGGCCTGGCCAGCACGTCGACGTTCGCGGACCACCAACCCGGCACGACGACGTTCCGCGTCGCCGTGGGCATCTGGCTGATCATCACCCAATGGGTGTCGTTCGCGCTCGGCGGCTACATCGCCGGTCGCCTGCGCGTCCGCTGGGCCAGCGTGCACACCGACGAGGTGTTCTTCCGCGACACCGCGCACGGCCTGCTGACCTGGGCGATCGCCACCGTGATCGTCGGCGGCCTGGCCGCATTCGCCGCAGTCTTCGCCTCGCCAGTCGACATGCCCGTCCCCGATGTGTCTGCCGACGTCGCCGAAGCAATCCGCAAGGCTGCCGCCGCGACTGCGATCTTTACCGCAATCGCGATGGTAACCGGAGCGTTCATTGCATCGGTTTCGGCAGTGATCGGCGGTCGCTTGCGCGATCTCCATCCGTAACATCGTAAACGACAACCAGTAAACGCGCGCAAAGGCTCTCATGTCTTTGCGCGCGTTTTATTGTTTTTCCGCAATATTCAAAAATATCGCCTAAGCACTACCCCGCATCGACTGGCGCAAAGACCTGTTACGGCAACGAATTTTATCAAATATGCGCAATCGGTAAAATTGTATTACGCTCAATCCGGAACTTGTCAGCGCCGGATGTGTTCTTCCCATAACCAGTTTGAATGGGAGAACGCCAATGCGGGGCTTGATGGCTCTGGGCCTGGCCTGGAGCATCCTGATTTGCGCAACGCCCGGTCTGGCGGACCGCTTCGGCACCAATCCGCAGCCCGCATCGGCGCCAGTGACATTCGCGGAAGGCCCAGTGGCCGAAGCGCGCGTCCTGCCCGCATCCGAAGTTCGCGCCGCATGCCAGTCGGTTGAAACCCCCGGCGATACGGATCGCGATCCAGGAACCGGATCGGTTATCCTGGCGCGTTACGACCCTGCAACCGACAACCCGTTCCAACACCCAAAAAACGGGTCACAATTCGAAGCCAATTCCACCGGGCTCTGCCGTTAAGCCAAGTCATGGCGCGATCCGCGCCAGCAGGTGCCCACTTACTGCCCATGCGGCGTTCGCACTTCACGCCCCTGGGTCAAAAACAACTGAAAGGACTTACTCATGAAAAATCGCACTCTCGCTTCAATCGCCCTGTCATCCGCCCTGGCCCTGGCGCTCAGCACGCCAGCCCTGGCCGAAGGCAAAGCCGACCGCGCCCGTGAAGCCATCGCCGCCGCCAGCGGCAAGATCGACGCCGCCGCATCGGCCGGCGCCGGCACGCAGGCCACCGATCGCATGGCCCACGCCCGCGAATTCCTCGCCACGGCCAAGGAAGACCTCGCCGCAGGGCACAAGGAAGAATCGATCGACGCCGCCAACCACGCCTCGGCCCTGGCCGACGAAGCGATCGGCATGACGCAGCATCGCGAATCAGCCCGCGCCGCGCAGCAGATCGACGCCGCCCACGCCCAGGCCAACATGGCGCAAAACCAGGCCGCCGACGCGCAGCAGCAGGCCGCCGCAGCCAATGACCGCGCCGCCAGCGCCGAACAGGCAGCCCAGGCATCGGCAGCACAGGCCGCCGACGCCCGCGCAGCCGCAGCGGCCGCCGCCGCCACGCCAGCGCCCCCGCCAGCCGTCGTCAGCACGACCGTGACCACCCATGAAAGCGATACGCACGCCACGCGCAGCGCAACGCCCGTCTCGACGCACGTCGTGCATCACTACCACCATGTCGTGAAGCACCCTGCAGTGGCCCATCACACCACCAACGTAACGACGACCACGACGGTCGCCCCGGCCGGCGCACAGTAAGCGTCAGCGCGAATACAGATGAACAGCGAGCCGCCGGGTATCACCCGGCGGCTTTGCTGTAACGGTAGGCAAGCGCATAAATTGCGTGCACACGTTTCAAACAATGGTTTGGGGGACGAAACTTACGATGACGGCACCGCGAGCCTGGCTGCCCCGCGCGGCAAGCGCCGCGCTGATGTGTTGCGCAATCCAGGCGCAAGCCCAAACCGCGCCAGCGCCCACACCAGCCGGTGCGCCGTCCGCCTCGCCAGCCTCCCCATCGCCGGCACCGTCCGCCAGCACACCAGCCGCCCCGCCAGCCGCTGCGTCCCCGCCGCCCGCCGCAACCGTCGGCCCGGTCTCGATCACCGGCGTAGGCGATGTCGATTCGATGAACCTGGTCACCGGCGGCGTTCATCCCGGCAGCAAAATCCTGACCAAAGCCGCCGTCAGCGCCAGCTATGACGGATCAAGCGATGGCCATGAAGGCCTGACCGCGCTCGCCAGCGTGCAATTCGCCGGCGGCGGCCACATCAGCGCGGCCAATGTCGGAGACGTCCAGGGTATCGACAATATCGAGGCCTACACCGCTCTGCGCATCTACGAAGTATGGGTTGCGCACCAATACGCCGGCGGCAAATTCGGCTGGAAAGCAGGCCTGACCGATCTCAACGCCGATTTCGACACGCAACAGGTAGCCTCGCTGTTCCTAAACAGCTCCGACGGCACCGGCCCCGAACTGGGCCACAGCGGGTTCAACGGCCCCTCCGTATTCCCCACCACCGCGCTCGCGATCAGCGGCTTCGCGCGCGTCGGCCAAAGCCTGGTCATCCGCGCCGGCCTTTTCGACGGCACCGCAGGCAGCCCATACCACCCCGGCGCCTTCGCCATCCGCCTGTCCGACCAGGACGGCGCACTGTTCATCGCACAAGCCGAAAAAACCCTGCCCAACGGGATCCGTTTCGTCGCCGGAGCATGGACCTACACCAGCCTGTTCGGCGCACAACACAGCTCCGACGCAGCCGGCAACCCGATCCCGAACCAACTCGAACGCGGCGCATTCGGCCTCGTCGAAGGCACGCTGACCCACTCAGGCGACGACGGCGAACGCGGCCTGAGCGCCTGGGTACGCCTGGGCACCGGCGACCCTGTCGTCCAACGCATCTCAGGCTACATCGGCGCAGGCTTCGTCTACACCGGACCCCTCGCAAAGCGCGCCGGCGATCAGGTCGGCCTAAGCATCAACCACGCCGTCGTCGCCCAACCCGTCCTGCTGCCAATCCCGGCCGCCTACCAGCACTCGGCCGAAACCGCGTTCGAACTAACCTACAAATACAACGCCAAGGAATGGCTGGCGATACAACCCGACGCGCAAATGGTGGTGCACCCCAACGGCGATCCGACAATCCCTACAGCGTTCGTCGTAGGCATGCGCCTGAGTATCACCCTGACCAGGAGCCTGTTCGGCAAATTGGGCGTGAAAGCGCCTTAAGGGCCTCCGGCGGCAAAGGGCCGGGGGCCCTTTGAACCCGTTACCGTCCGCGTTGATGTGTCTGTTCGGCGTAACATCCCGCCGCTGCGTCGGGAGACAGGCCGCTGCGCGGGGGCGCGCAAACGCTTGGGGCAACACGCAGGTCAAGACGGTAACGGGTTCCTAGGGCAATGGCCCTAGGCCGCCGGAGGCCCTCAAACTAATCAATCTTACAATGCGAATGAGGCCGCGGAACGCACAGCAAAATCCGGTCACCCTTCACAATCGGCCCCTTGAACTGCGTCTGCCACTGCCCGCACGACTGATCGATACGCAGGCTCAGCCGCGGCAGGAATGCATCGGCATGTTCCGCCCGGCTGCCATCGGGCGCGATCCGATCGATATCGAGTTCCGACGGCTGAATGCCGAACCAGTACGGGCGGCGACAGATCCGCCCGCTCAATTTCAGCGTGCCGCCTTCATAGCGCAGATGCGCATTGGACACTTTGAGGTCGGACGAATCCCGGATGACCAGTTCCGGAATGCCTTGATCGGCATAGGCCGCAACCGGCATGATCTGCGCCGTCACCAGCGCCCCGATTGCCATTATCATTCCTGCTCGCATCTTCAGCTCCGCTAAAAAATGAACATTGCGATGGCCGCCGCGGCCATGACCGCCGTGCCCGCCCAACCGAGTATCGTCATCACCCGCGGCGCGGTGAACTTGCCCATCCGGCTATGCTTGTTTACCACAATCATCATCGCCAGCATCATCGGCACTGCGACCACGCCATTGATGACTGCGCTCCAATACAGCGCCTTGATCGGATCGAGCCGTGACCAGTCCATGATAATGCCCAGCAGCGTCGCCGCGGCAATCACGCTGTAGAACGCGGGCGCCTGGCGCACTTTCAGATCGAGCCCGGAATGCCACCCGCGCGAATCGCCGATGCCATAAGCTGCCGACCCCGCCAGCACCGGGATCGCGAGCATGCCGGTACCGATAATCCCGAGCGAAAACAGCAGGAACGCAAATTTTCCCGCCACCGGTTCCAGCGCCTGCGCCGCCTGTTGGGCCGACTGGATATCGACAATCCCGCGCGCATGCAGCGTCGCCGCGGTGGCAATGATGATCGCCATCGCGACCACCGTCGAAAACCCCATTCCCGACAGCGTATCAAACCAGATCCGGCGAAATTCGCGCCGCGCCTGCCATGGCTGCGCAATCAGCGGCTCGGCCTTGGGATCGTTGTTGACCTCTTCGACTTCCTGCGCGGTCTGCCAGAAAAACAGATAAGGGCTGATCGTCGTGCCAAACAGCGCGACGATCGTCGTGATCATCGCCTTGTTGTCGATACGCGGCACGACCAGCCCGGTCACCAGGGCCCGCGCATCGATATGCACAAACACCAGCACCACGAAATACGATAGTAGCACCAGCGTCATCCATTTCAGCAGCGTCGCATAGCGGCGATACGGAATGAACAGTTGCAAGGTCAGCGACACGAGCGCGAGCACAATGGTCAGCACATGGACGTTGATCCCGATCAGCGAATTGGCAACCGCGCCCATCACCGCCAGGTCGGCCCCGATGTTGATGGTATTGGCCACGAACAACAGCGCGACCAGAACCGTGACGACATAGCGCGGAAATATCTTGCCCATGTTCGCCGCCAGGCCAACGCCCGTAACCCGCCCGATATACGCACTGACCAACTGGATCGCGCACATCAGCGGATACGTCAGCACCATCGTCCACAGCAGGCCGTAACCCGCCTGCGCACCGGCCTGCGAATAGGTCGCGATCCCACTGGGGTCATCATCGGCCGCGCCGGTGATCAACCCGGGGCCTAGCTGGCGGGTAAGCGCCACCGCGCGCGTTCTGACGCCGTGCTTCATCGATCATGCTCCCGCCGCCACCTAATTCATGTCCATACGGCATTTAGGGCGATTGTAGTGACCAATGTTGCGTTGAGTCGGTTGTTCCTTGGATCGCGCGCTATTGCTCGGGCTGCGACTTCGACGAATCGCCACCGGCAGGATCGAAGATCACGCTCGCGCGCCCACCCAGGGTCACCGGCATATACAATCCGTTGGCATAGGCCGACAGTTGTTCGTTGTGCACGCTCTGCAGCTTCGCATCGATCTCCATCTTGCCAAGCCGGCGATTGGCAATCGCGCGTTCGATCTTGGTTTGCAAACCGGCAAAATCATGCGTGAAATTCTGCGTCAGCGCATCGGCAATCGCACCCGAAAATCCGGGGCTGCTGGCGACCGCGACCAACAGGCTGGCACGCGTGCTCCGCCCCGCGCTCGACACGCTCAGGTTGCTGAAATGCACGACCTGGCTGCCCGGCGCATTGTGCGGCTGTCCGGCAAACCAGATCCGCCCGGTAATCGACGGCACCAGGCTATACCGCGTTTTTGCAACGATATCCGCGCCCACCGCAATCCGCCCATCCGATGCGCCATAGACCTCGATATTGGAAAAACGCGCATCCACCTCGCGAACGCCCGGCAGATTGAACGGACGCGCCGAGCGCCGCTCCAGCGCCCGCGAAATCACCGGCGCCAGTTCGGCATAATCCGCCACGACCGGCACGAACATCTTGACCATGCCGTCGCTCGCAGCGGCCTTGGTCATATCGGGCAGGGGCGAGGGCACCGGATCGGCAGGGCGGGGGCCCACGACCGCCTGGGTCAGCGCATCCAGCCCGAGCCGGATCTGCATACGATCGCCGACGATCGAATATCCGCCATACGACAGGCTCTGCGGTACGATCCGCATCCACACCTGCGGATCGCGATCGTTCAATTTCACCACGGTAAAGCCCTGGCGCCATAGCGTGTCGATCTGCCCGCGCAGATCGAGCCCCGCCAGTGCCTGCGGCAATTTGCGCTCCAGCCCGGCAATAATCGGCTTCAGCCGCTCATCGGCCTTGCTGGTAAATTCGATACGCTGGCCCAGCAGCATGACCGCGGGCGGCGTGGTCCAGTCGTAACTGAGCGAAACGGTGCCGCTCGGCTTCCAGTCGGGCGCGATCGCAATCCTGATGTGGGCATGCGCCATCGCCTGGCCATCGGCATGCGTGCTGACCATCCCGGCAATATTGTTGGCCTCGACATGCGCCAGGATCGGCACATCGGCGACGATCTCGCTACCCTGGCCGTGCAACACGATCGGGCCGCGCACCGCCGACCCGACGATATGACATTTCACCGCGGGCGTAATCGCCAGGTCCTTGCCAAACAGTTTGACATGCTGTGGCCCGGCGCACGTCGCATCGGGCATGTCGATCTGCCACAGCGCCTTGGGGATCTGCTGGTCGAGCATCTGCTCCAATTGCGCCAGGTTGGCAAAGATCGGCACATCGATGCGCGAACTCGATGCCTCCGGCGTCACATTCTGGGTCGAATGCGGCGGCGGCCCGGTCGGCGCAATATGCAACAGGCCGCGGACCACGGCGAAAATCATCACCGCCACGATGACGCCCAGCACGCCCACCAGCGTCGCCCATTTCGGCAAATGCAATGATCTTTGTCCCACGGGCCATAAATGGTCGAACCGGCATCGGGTTCCCGCATTGCCCCGCCCGTCCAAAATGCGCATGGTAGGCGGCAGGAGCCCAACCATGCCGCACACCGTCGACCGCCGCGATATCATCCGCGCCAGCCTCCTGCTGCCCGCACTCGGCTTGCCCCAGGCCGCCCGCGCGGCCGCCCCAGACCCGGACGCCATCATGACCGAACCGGGCATAGCCCTCGCACTGGCGCGCCACCGCGCCACCCAGATCGCCAACCTGCACTACGCCCTGGCGCTCGACGTCACCGCCCCCGACCACGCATCCGGCGCAGTCACGATCACCTTCGACCGCACCCCCAATAGCGGCGATCTTATCCTGGACTTTCGCGGCACCGCGCTGACCGCCCTGACCATCAACGATCAACCCCTGACAGCCGAAGCCAGGCACGGCCACCTGATCCTGCCCCAACGCCTGCTGAAAAACGGCGCAAACACGATCAGCGCACAGTTCACCACACCAATCGCCGCCGCCGATGCCGCAATCATCCGCTTCCACGACGACAAGGACCAGCAGATTTACCTCTACACGCTGCTCGTCCCCTCCGACGCCAACCTGCTGTTCCCCTGCTTCGACCAGCCCGACCTGAAAGCCCGCTTCCGCTGGCAAGTCACCGCGCCCTCCGCCTGGAAAGTCCTGACCAATGGCGCGGCCGAAACCCGGGAAACCACCGGCGCCACAACCCGCTGGCATTTCGCCGAATCCGCCCCGATTTCCACGTATCTCGCCGCCTTCGCCGCCGGCCCCTGGGCCACATGGACCTCGGCCCCGACAGGCGAGAAACCGATCACCCTCTACGCACGCGCCTCGCGCCAACCCGAAGTCGACGCCGAAGCCCAGATCGCCACCAACCGCGCCGCGCTGAACTGGTTGGCCACCTGGTTCGGCGTGCCATTCCCGTTCGCAAAACTCGACGTCCTGCTCGCCCCGGCTTTCCCGTTCGGCGGCATGGAGCACGTCGGCGCGGTGTTCTACAACGAAGACCGCTTCGTCTTCCGCGAACCGCCAACCCTGCCGCAACGCCTGAACCGCGACCAGACGATCTACCACGAAATCAGCCATCAATGGTTCGGCGACCTGGTCACAATGCGCTGGTTCGACGACCTGTGGCTGAAGGAAGGTTTCGCCACCTACATGGCCGCGCGCCTGCAAGCCGACCTGCAACCCACCAGCAACGCCTGGACGACATTCTACCAGTCGATCAAAACCCGCGCCTACCGCGCCGACGCCACCAGCGGCACGCAACCGCTATGGCAATCGCTCGACAACCTCGACGCCGCAAAAAGCAACTACGGCCCGATCGTCTACAACAAGGCGCCCGCGGTCATCAAACAACTGGCCTTCTACGTCGGCGACGACGGCTTCCGCCGCGGCCTCCACCTGTTCCTCACCCGCCACGCCTACGCCAACGCGACCTGGCAAGACCTGCTCGGCGCAGTCGGCGAAGCATCGAAAGTCGACCTCGGCACCTTCGGCGCACAATACATGCTGCGCCCCGGAATGCCCCGCATCGACACGCACCTGACCCTGAAAAACGGCCGCATCGACCAGTTACGCCTGACCCAGCGCCCCGCGCGCGCGCTCCCCGGCGACCCCGGTGGCGCATGGCCAATGAAAGTCCGCGTGCGCCTCGGCTACGAAAACGGCACCGACGTCATCCTCGACGCCCGCTTCGACGGCGCAGAAACCACGGTCGCCGGCGCCACGGGCCTACCCGCACCCGACTTCGTCTGGCCCAACGACGACGACCAGGGCTACGGCCTGTTCCTGCCCGACGACCGCACCACCGAATGGATCGCCGCGCATATCGGCACCGTCAAGGACACGCTGCTCCGCGCCATGCTGTGGAGCGCCCTGTGGGACAAAGTCCGCGACGTGCAACTCGCCCCCACGCGCTACCTGTCGGTCCTGCTGGATACCCTCGCGAACGAAACCGACGAACAAATCTCGCGCACCATCCTGGCCCGCGGCGCCACCGCCCTCGAAATCTACCTCACAGACCCAGCCCCAATCCGCCCAAACTGGGAAGCCGCCCTGATCGCGCGCATCGACGACACCCACCTCGGCTACGGCCTGCGCAAAGCCGCCCTCGACCAGTTCATCCAGACCGCGCACGAACTAACATCGCTCGACCGCCTGCGCAACCTCCTCGCCGGCACCCCATCCTTCGACGGCAAACCGATCCGCCAACCCACCCGCTGGGCGATCATCCAACACCTGATCGCAATCGGCACCCCAGACGCCGACGCACTATTCACCGCGGAACAAGCCCACGACCACTCCAGCGAAGCCACCAAAGACGCCTTCGTAGCCCGCGCCGCCACACCAACCGCAACCACAAAAACGTCCTACTTTGCCCGCTACTTCGACGACACCACACTCAACGAAGCCTGGGCCAGCGAAAGCCTCGACCCCTTCAACATCCCGAGCCAATCAAAACTGACCGAACCCTTCCTCCGCCCCGCACTCGACCGCCTGGAATGGATCAGAAAAAACCGCCGCATCTTCTTCCTCCCCACCTGGATCGACGCCTTCATCGGCGGCCAGGTAACCCCCAGCGCCCTGACCATCGTCGACACCTTTCTCACCGAACAGCAATCATTCCCCCTCGACGTCCGCCGCAAAGTCCTCCTCGCCCGCGACGAACTCGAGCTAACCGTCCGGATCAGGGCCGCCGCAGCCCGCTGAAGTCGCCCCCGCCAAGAAACAGCCGGTTGACGCGCGCGCGAAACCCTGTAGATGCGCGGCTTCCCAAGGTCCGGGCGATTAGCTCAGTTGGTAGAGCATCTCGTTTACACCGAGAGGGTCGGCGGTTCGAGCCCGTCATCGCCCACCACCGGACCGGCGCAAAAGCGCCATTTTCATCGCCATGGTTGGATGGGGTACCACAGAGCTTAGGGCTGTGGATCCCGCTCGTCCGAGCAGAGTTCAGGCCTCTGCCTATGGCGTCGATGCTTCGCAGGCTATCTGATCGGACAAACGGGCTCGATCATCTGACTGCGGCAACGCAAGGCGACGCTTGCCACTAGGTGGGTGCAAAAAGTCTGAGATAATTAAGCTAAATCTTAAAGTAATCCGCTTATTTGCCAGTGTGCTAACGTTGATCTGGCAAAATAGGGGGATGGTAATGCTTGCAAATCTGGAACGAGCATATCTGGGAATTTTGCGGGTAGTGATCCTGATATTTGCTACCATCGCGCTCATTGTCACGTTCGTTAGCCTTTTCGGCGCTGCGCCGGAACTATTGCGGTGGTCCGGATTATCGCATCCCGAAAAACCATCAGGCGGCACTTTGGCCGCTTTCGTCGCCGAGCAGAAAGCCATCAATACTGGCGCTGCCGGCGTTGCTGGTGGCACAGATGCAACGCCGTCAACAGCCTACATTCTCCCCGCGATCAAAGGCGCAGTGGCCAACCTCAGCCGATACCCCGGCTTGACTGTCGATTCCGCCGTATTATCTCAAAAACTTCAGCACGAAGCAGATAGCTTTCATGAGCGTGGCGCGGAATATGCGGATAGCCTGAAGGCTTTGACCGAGGAGTTGGCGCACAGCAATGGCCAGCCGCTGTCACGAGATCGAATTCTGGCCCTGCTTGACTGGCATGAGAATCAATTCATGGCGGACGTTGTGCGTATTCCGACGAAGTGGGCCGGGTATTCCGACCTGAAGTGGGCCACCGCGCCGACGTGAAGCGGGCCACCTATTCCGACGCGAAGCGGGCCATC
>Ga0302311_10001205_pt1 | contig 31064 bp, 24 predicted proteins | sample III_Palsa_N1_3_FD_200449 | JGI IMG/M metagenome (GOLD analysis project Ga0302311, IMG submission 200449) | Peat permafrost microbial communities from Stordalen Mire near Abisko, Sweden - III_Palsa_N1_3 | ecosystem: Environmental > Terrestrial > Soil > Palsa > Peat permafrost | place: Sweden... | reverse complement strand
AAATGTATGACAAGAAGTCATTGCACGTTCTCGGGCTCAGCATCGGCGGTTTGATCCTGGGTACGCTGCCCGCTCTTGTCCAGGCGCAGGGGGTCACCGGTTACCAGGCCGGCCAGGGGGGCAGTCCGGTCCAGGGCGCCGCCGGCACCAGCACCAGTACGGGCAATCCCTCCCTCCAGCATTGCGACAAACCCATGGGCGCCATCGCTGTGGTCGAGCCGCAGGACTTCGCGCTGCAATCGCTACTGCGGTACAACCTGCAGTCGCCCGTACCGCTCATCCGCATGATGATCCAGCAGTCGAACTGCTTCATCGTTGTCGAACGCGGCGTCGCGATGCAGAACATGAAGCAGGAACGCGCGCTGTCGGGCAGCGGCGAGCTGCGCTCCGGATCGAATATCGGCGGCGGGCAGATGGTGGGAGCGGATTTCATCCTGACACCCAACGTCGTCTTCTCTGAAAAGAATGCCGGCGGCCTGGGCGCCGGCCTCGCCGGACTGGTGCCCGGCGTGGGTGGGGCGCTGGCCGGGGCAGCCGCCGGCGGACTGAAGTTCAAGGAAGCGCAGACCAGCATGCTGGTGGCCGACTCGCGCAGCGGCGTGCAGGTGGCGTCGGCGGAAGGCAGCACCAAGAAAGCCGATCTGAGCCTCGGCGGCGCCCTGTTCGGCGCCGGTGGCGGCGGCGGCGTGGGCGGTTATGGTAATACCAACGAAGGCAAGATCATCGCGGCCGCGTTCCTCGACAACTATTCCAAGATCGTGCAGGTCGTCAAGGACGATCCCAGCCTGCAGCGCAACGTCGGCACGCTCAAGCAGGAAGCCGGCACGGTCATCACCGCCGGCGCGGTGTTTGCCGAAGGCGATATCGTGGTGCCGAAAATTCCCAACATCAAAGTGCTGGCGGCTGCCGATGACAACGCCAAGCCAACCGGTACACTCGGGCGGGGCGAGCAGCTCGTGGTCATCGGGGCCGAGCAGAACGGCTACATCAAGGTTCAGGGCGGTGCGGTCAGCGGCTGGGTCAAGAAGGTGCTATTGACGCGCCAGGATTAACGCTATGACTTCCTCCAGCGATGAGCACGTGACATCGATCGACGCCGCCACCAAGATGCGGCCCATCGTGACTGGGGAGGTCGCGCCCACGGCGCCGGCGAATTCGGCCGCGACGCTGCCGCTGAGCGAAGAGCCCAAGCTCATCGATGACCGCTACGACATCGAGGCGCGACTGGGCGTTGGCGGCATGGGCGCGGTCTATCGGGCCCGCGATCGCCTGATGCAGGAGGCCAACGACCCGGATCCCTACATCGCGCTCAAGCTGATTCTCGATTCGGTGCAGGATCCACAGGCCTCGATCGCGCTGCAACGCGAGGCGCGGCGCGCGCAGACTCTGAATCACGTCAACATCGTGCGCGTGTTCTATTTCGGGCGCGACAAGGACGGTCGCTATTACCTGACGATGGAGCTGCTGCGCGGCAAGTCGCTGGAACAGAAGCTGCGCGATGAGCCGGGCCCGATGTCGCTGGCCGCGGCGCTGCCCCTGATAGAAAAGGTGTGCTCCGCGCTCAGCTACGCACACGCGCAGGGCATCGTGCATTCGGACATCAAGCCGAGCAATGTCTTCATCACCGATGTCGGCGAACCCAAGCTGCTCGACTTCGGCATCGCCTCGCCAATGCGCTCGGCCAGCGGCCGCGAAACCCAGTTCAATCCGCGCAGCCTGGGCGCGCTCTCGCCCAACTACGCCTCGATCGAGCAATTCCTGGGGATGGATGCCGATCCGCGCGATGACGTCTACAGCGTCGCCTGCCTCACCTATGAGTTGCTGAGCGGCCAGCGTCCCTACGGCGGGGAAGTCGCGCCGCGCGCGCTCGAGCACAGCCTGACGGCGAAACCGATCCGCGCACTCTCGCGCGCCCAGAACGAGATCCTTGCCAGCGCGCTGTGCCTGCATCGCAAGGATCGCACCGCGACCATCGATGCCTTCATAGGGGCACTGAAGGAGTCCGGCGCGCGCACCGCCAAGCTGCGACGGCGCATCTGGATTGCAGCCCCTGCCTGCGTGGTGCTGACGGCCGCAGCCGGCACCTTGATCTACGATCGCGCCCAGCCGGCGCACGCGGACAAAGTCGCGCCGGCAGCGGCCGCCTCTCCCACATCGACTGCATCGACCGCAGCGGGCACTGCGAGCCCGTCAGGCGATTCAGCCGCGCCGGCACCCCTGCCGGCCGCACCGGCGGGCGCCGCCGCACAGGCGCCCACGGACCCGGCGGAGGCCGCACGACTACAGGCCATCGCCGACCAGGCGAAGTCCGAGGAAGCCGCGCGCCTGAAGGCAGTCGATGAGCTCTACCAGGCCGAGAAGAGCGCGCGCCTCAAGGCAGTCGAACAGGAAGCCCGTGCGGAAGCGGCGGCGCGATTGAAGGGCATCGACCAGGTCAATCAGGCGCAAATGAACGCGCAACCGCCACCCTACCCCAGCGCCCAGGATGATGCGGCCGCCGCACAACGACAGCAGCGACGCCAGCAACAGCAAGCGTGTGCATTCTCCAAAGACCGCTGCTAGATCCGGCCTGACCGCCTGCCGATGCACGTGACGCTGGCCGTGCTGGCCACGGTCGGATTCATCGCCGGCGTACAGAACTCATTGGCAGGCGGCGGCTCGTTTCTGACTTTTCCGGTGCTGCTGCTGAGCGGCCTGCCGCCGCGGGCCGCCAACGTCACCTCCACCGTCGCGCTATTTCCGGGACAGCTCATGACCGGCTACGGCTCGCGCCACGATGTGGTCGGAATCCAGGGACTGAGTGTGCGGACGTTGTTCGTGATCAGCCTGGCCGGCGGCGCCTTCGGTGCGCTGCTGTTGCTCGCGACCCCTTCGGATTTTTTTACGGCGCTGGTGCCATGGCTGGTGCTGTTTGCAACCGCAGTGTTTGCCTGGGGCAGCTTCGTGCGCGATCCTGCCTCGGCGCGACACCGATTGAAGCGCTCATCGGCGATCATAGTCCAGCTGGCAATTGCGGTGTACGGCGGCTACTTCGGCGGCGGCATCAGCATCCTGATGCTCGCGACGCTGACGATGTCCGGCTGGTCGGTCCGCGGCGCATGGGCCACCAAGAACCTGCTGGCCGCGGTCATGAATGCGGCGGCAGTGCTTATTTTTGCGTTCTCGCGCGATGTTGCCTGGAAGCAGGTGGCGGTGCTCGGTGCCGGCGCGATCGTCGGCGGACAGGTGGGCGCCTACGCGTTCAGGCGCGTCAATGAAAAGGTGCTGCAGATCTGCATCGTACTGCTCGGCCTCGCCCTGGCGGCCGGGCTGTTCTGGCATGCAGGCCGGCTGCCCTAGCCGTTTTGGCCCAGCAGACGTACTTCGTGCTGCGGATATGGAATGACGATCCCGCGGCCCCGGAATGTCTCGACGATGGCCTTGTTGATTTCACCGGTGGCATCGCCAAAATCCGCCACGCTCACCCAGGGCTTCACAGCCACCACGACCGCTGAAGTTCCCAGCTGCGTGGTCTGGATGAAGGGCGCTGGATCCTTCAGCACGCGAGGATTACCACGCAGGATTTCCTGAATGGCGGCAAGAACCGAATTCAGATCGGTGTCGTAGGCGACACCCACGGCGACATCCAGCTGCCGGATGCGGCCGTAGTTGTGCAGGATCTCGCCCACCACCTTGCGATTCGGAATCACGATCATCGAATGGTCGGTGTGGCTCAGCGTGGTGCTGAACAGTGTGATGCTTTCCACCTGCCCTTCGACTCCGACGATCTGCACGTACTGGCCGACGCGAAATGGCTTGGTGAAGATTATGGTAAGCCCAGCGGCGACATTGCTCAGTACGCCCTGGGTGGCCAATGCCACCGCGGCGCCCGCGACACTCAGTCCGGCCAGCAAAGGCAGCAGCTCGACGCCCATGTTCTGCAGCGCCATGATCACGAACAGCATCACGACCAACAGCCGCACGACGCGCATGAGCAGCATGCGTACGGGCGGTTCGAGATCGATGCGGCTCAGGGCGCGCGCAAACCAGCGCGCGACCCAGCGGCTGACCACGAAGCCCGCGATCAGAATCAGAGTCGCCACCAGTAGTTTGGGCCCAAAGCGCACCGCCAGATCCAGCAGTGTGCCCTTCGCCTGATCGATAGCCGCAAATTGATCGTTCATTGACGTTCTTAAGTGTGTGACGCGCGCCCTGGATTCTAAGCGAATCCAGCACCTTGCGGCACGCTGGCGTCAGCGGCGGCCTACCAGCGACAGCGATTTGCACCGGTTGGCGAACTGCCTCCAAACACCGACATTGGCAACCGGGTCGCCGATCTGCTACTTAGCTCGACCCTCACACTGGAGACATCATGACCGCAGCCGGATGCCGCGCCCCTTTCTATTGCCTAATGACCAGCATCGCCGTATTGGCGCTGACCGCCTGTGGCGGCGGCAGCGACCCTTCGAGTGCGGATCCCCCGAGCAGCAGTAGCAGCAGTAGCAGCAGCGGCAGCAGCACCAGCAGCAGCAGCAGTTCGAGCAGCAGCGGCGCGTCCGCGGGCACCGATGTACTCACCTATCACTACGACGTCATGCGCACGGGCGGGAACCTCGCCGAGACCGTGCTTACGCCTGCAAACGTCACCAGCGCCACGTTCGGACTGCTGCGCGTACTGCCGGCTGATAGCGCGGTCGATGCAGCGCCGTTGATCGCGACGGCTGTCACGATCGGCGGCGCCGTACACAACGTCGTCTATGTGGCCACCGAAAACGACTCGGTCTATGCCTACGATGCCGACACTGGCACCGCGCTGCTGCAGGTTTCGCTGCTCGCGAGCGGCGAGACACCGAGCGACACGCGCAGCTGCAGCCAGGTGCAACCAGCCATTGGCATTACCTCCACTCCGGTGATCGATCGCTCGATCGGTACCAACGGCACCCTCTTCGTAGTGGCGATGTCCAAGGATAGCAGCGGTGTTTATCATCAGCGCCTGCACGCACTCGATCTGACGACGCTGACCGACCGGGTCGCCGCGGCGGACATCGCGGCCACCGCCGCGGGCAGCAGCCCGAATGGCTCGGGTGGGACGGTGACCTTCGGCCCCGGCGACTACAAGGAACGCGGCGCTTTGCTCGCGGCCAACGGCCAGATCTACACCTCGTGGGCGTCTCATTGTGACGACTCGCCATACAACGGCTGGATCATCGCCTACAGCGAAGCGACGCTGGCGCAGACGGCCATTCTCAACTACACGCCCAACGGTTCCCAGGGCGGTATCTGGAACGTCGGTGGGCTCGCTGCCGACAGCGCCGGCGCGGTGTATGCGATGGCCGGCAATGGCACTTTCGATACCACGCTTACGAGCGCCGGTTTCCCCAATCAGGCCGACTACGGCAATACCGTCATGAAGCTGGCCTCGACCGCGACCAGTCTGAGCGTAACGGACTACTGGACGGCCAGTAACACCGTCTCCGAGTCTAACGGCGATGTGGATCTGGGCTCGGGCTCACCGTTGCTGCTGCCGGATCAAACTGATGCGAGCGGCACCGTTCATCACCTCTTCATTGGCGCGGGCAAGGACGGCAACGTGCTGCTGCTCGATCGCGACTCGCTGGGCAAGTTCAACGCCAGCACCAGCACCGCCTATCAGCGCGTCACCAGCCTGCTGCCAGGGGGGCTGTTCTCGGCATTCGCGTATTTCAATGGCAGCGTCTACACCGCCGATGTCGGTGGCTCGCTCAAGGCTTTCACGCTCACTGCGGCACTGCTGCCGGCGTCGCCGACCTCTCAATCCACGGCAACCTTCGGCTATCCGGGCAGCTCGCCGTCGATTTCCGCGAACGGCACCACTAACGCAATCGTATGGACCCTCAACAGCAGCCCCGGCGGTGCCGCAGTCCTGCACGCCTATAACCCGGCCAATCTGCAGCAGGAGTACTACAACAGCACTCAGGCAGCGAATAGCCGCGACGCCTTCGGCAATGGCGAAAAATACATCACGCCCGTAGTCGCCAACGGCAAGGTGTTCCTCGGCACGCCCAACGGAGTCGCGGTGTTCGGTCCGCTCTAAAGCTTGCGGCGAGCGGGCTTGTGGCGAAAGCACTCGTTGGCATGATCGTCGACGAGGCCTGTGGCCTGCATCCACGCATAGACGATGACCGGGCCGACGAACTTGAAACCGCGCTGCTTGAGCGCCTTCGATAGCGCCACCGAGAGCGACGTCTGGGTCGGTACTGAACCGGTGTGGCGGATCGGCTTTCCGCCTATGAAGGCCCAGACGAACTTCGCAAAGTCTTCCCCGGCTGCCTGCATGGCCAGATAGGAACGCGCGCCCTTGATCGTCGCCTCGATCTTGGCGCGCGAGCGAACGATTCCCGGGTTCGCCAGCAGTCGCAACACATCCCGCTCGGTGAAGCGCGCCACGCGCGCGGGATCGAAATTGGCGAATGCCTTTCGGAATGCCTCGCGCTTGCGCAGGATGATGCTCCACGAGAGGCCGGCCTGGAATCCATCGAGCATGAGCTTTTCCCACAACGCGCGGCTGTCGCGCTCCGCGACACCCCACTCCTGGTCGTGATAGGCCTGCATGAGCGGATCCTTCGTCGCCCATGCACAGCGGCGGCGTGGTTTCGAAACCCGGGTGGCCAAGCCTGATCTCCAGTATGTGCGTTGCTACGGCGCCGATTATACTGGCAGACATGCCCATCACCGGCGGCTGCCTCTGCCGCGCCATTCGCTACGAATTCTCAGCCGCACCGATCGTTTCGCGTGTGTGCTGGTGTCGCGTCTGCCAGTACATCGGCGCCGGCAGCGGCACGGTCAATACCTGCTTTCCCAGTGCGGCCATGACACTGCATGGTGAGCCCGCCGACTATCGCAGCGTCGCCGACAGCGGCAATGTCATGCATCGTCGCTTCTGTGCCGCCTGCGGCACGGCCCTGTTCAGCGAGGCGGAATCCCGACCCCATCTGATATTCGTGCGCGCCGGCACGCTGGACGATCCGGAGATCGCGCGGCCAGCCGCAACTATCTGGACATCCGCGGCACCAAGCTGGGCCTGCATCAGCGACGCCATGCCGATGGTGGAACGCCAGCCGCCGCCGGCGGTTTGACACCGCGCCGGCTCTGCAATGACCTATCGACTGCAGGAAAATGACGAGGCGGTGCTTCTGACGCCGGAAGTTGCACCCACGGCCAGCGTCATCTGGCTGCACGGGCTGGGCGCCGACGGGCGCGACTTCGTACCTATCGTGCCGCAGCTGGGATTGGCGCCCACGGCGGGCATCCGGTTCGTGTTTCCGCATGCGCCCCGGCGCCCGGTGACGCTCAACCAGGGTATGTCGATGCGCGCCTGGTACGACATTCGCGAACTCTCGCTGGGTGCCACCGAAGATGCCGCCGGTATCCTGCAGTCGGCGGCACGCCTGGATGATTTCATTCAGCGCGAACGGGCGCTCGGTATCCCGGCCGATCGCATCGTGCTGGCCGGATTCTCCCAGGGCGGCGCGATGGCGCTGCAGGTGGCATTGCGTTATCGCGAGAGCCTGGCCGGCGTGCTCGCGCTGTCGACCTATCTGCCGCTGCGCGATCGACTGGCCGGCGAAGCCGCCGATGCCAATCGCGCCATCGCGATACTCATGTGCCACGGCCGCAACGATCCGGTGCTGACGATCCAGCTCGGAAGGCTGTCGCGCGATGCCTTGCTGGCGCTCGGCTACACGGTGCTGTGGAAGGAGTACGACATGCAGCACGAAGTCTGCGGCGAGGAAATCGGCGACATTGCACGCTGGCTCTCGCGAAGGCTGCCTTGAAGAAGGTGTTTATCTCGGCCGAATCGCTACTGCGCGATTCGATGGAACTGGCGCGTCGCGTGCTGCAGAGCGGCTTCCGGCCCACCTACCTGGTGGGGGTGTGGCGCGGGGGCGCACCGATCGGCATCGTGGTCCAGGAAGCCCTGGACTATCACGGCATCCATACCGATCACATCGCCATCAGGACCTCCGCCTACCTGGACGGCGCCACCCAGGCCAAGACGGTTCGCGTGCACGCGCTGGACTATCTGGTATCGAGTCTCTCGAACGATGACCGCCTGTTGCTGGTGGACGATGTGTTCGATTCGGGCCGCAGCCTCGAAGCCGTGATGGCGGAACTGCAGCGCCGCTGCCGGCGCAATCTTCCCGAGCAAATCCGCATCGCCACGGTCTACTACAAGCCCACACGCAATCGCAGCAGCCTGCTACCGGATTACTACGTGCGAATGGAAGAGCACTGGCTGGTGTTCCCGCATGAATTGAGGGGGCTCACCCGCGAAGAGATTCTCGAGCACAAACCTGTCGGGGCGGATTTCCTCGACGCCGGTCCGGATGGCTAGCCGCCCGCGGCTTTTCGGGCAGCATCCGCATCGGCCTTGCTGAGCGCCAGGGCCGCATCGGCACGGTCGACACAGTTGTGCCTGGCATCGCCGTTGAGCGCATCGCACTGCGCGCGCGTGATCTTGTAGCGCCCTTCCGCCTCCGTGATCGCCACATCGTGGGCGCTGGCAGCCTGCGTCCGGGCCTGCTGCTGGAGCGCAGCCACTTCCTGGTTGGCCACTTCGTGGCGGGTATCGGCCACCTTGCCCTCGGCTGATGACGGCGAGGATGACTGATGACATCCCACGAGGGACGTCACGGCCAGCATTACAAACAGCGCTTTCATGGTTGCCCCTCCGGGAGTTCGGATCCCGCGGCCGCCATTTGACCAGCTAGGCCGCCAAAGCTGGCCCGGCCGATGGCGCATAGCCGTGTAGGACTTGGGAGCGTTGTGAGCTTGGGGCGTTGTGCGGTGCGCCTACCACCAGTAGCTGGCCAGAAATACGCCGAGCATGCTCACCGCCAACGCAATTTTCGCCATCGTGCCAACGAGCAATCCGATCCAGGTGGCGAGACCCACGCGTGCGGCGCCTGCTATCGAGCGGCGCGCCATCAGTTCGCCGGCAACGGCGCCGATGAAGGGTCCGAGCAGCAGGCCGATGAGTCCAAAAAAGATCCCCACGATGCCGCCGATGACGCTGCCGATCAGCGCCTGGCGGCTGGCTCCGACGCGTTTGGCGCCGAGCACGCTCGCCGCCAGGTCTGCAGCCAGCGCCAATGCCGTGAGAACGCCGAGGATGCTTAAAGTCACCCAGCCGATGCGCGCGAAGTCGTCGATCCAGGCTGCCAGCCACATGCCGGCGTAAATGATCAGCACCCCGGGCATGCCGGGCAGGATGGTGCCGATGAATCCCCCGACCATCAGCGCCAGGGCGGCCGTCCAAAGCGCTATCAGCGTTGCTCTATGCATATGCGGAAAAATCGCTTGTGAGTCACAACTTGACCGTGCAGATTGCGGCGCTGAATGACAATAGCTGAATCACAGTCGCTGCCGGGTTCGACGCCATCGGCCCCGGCGTTACGGCCCGGCTTGCGTCAACGACACATGACGATGATCGCGCTCGGCGGTGTCATCGGCGCGGGTCTTTTCGTCGGCAGCGGGGTGGTCATCAAGGCCGCTGGGCCCGCGGCGGTAATTTCCTTCACGATCACCGGCTTGCTGGTGGTGATCGTGATGCGGATGCTGGGGGAAATGGCCGTTGCGCTGCCGGCCGCCGGTTCCTTCTACGAGTACGCGCGCCTGGCATGGAAGGATCAGCCCCGTATCGGCGAGATCGCCGGTTTCCTCACGGGCTGGATGTATTGGTATTACTGGGTCATCGTCGTGGCCCTGGAGGCGGTTGCGGCCGCCGGACTGGCGCACCTCTGGTTCCCCGGCGCGCCTGCCTGGCTGATCAGCCTGCTGCTGCTGATCGGGATGACGCTGACCAATCTCATATCCGTGAAGTCGTTTGGCGAATTCGAGTTCTGGTTCGCGGCCATCAAGGTTGCCGCCATCACAATCTTCCTGGGCGCGGCAGGCGTCTATGTGCTCGGTCTCTGGCCCGGCGTGGTTTCCCACGTGTCCAACCTGACGGCACACGGCGGATTTGCACCCAATGGAATTCTTCCCATCGTGGCGGGTGCCGTCGCGGCGACCGGCTTTTACTTTGGAGCCGAGATCGTCACGATCGCTGCCGCGGAGACCGCCGAACCGGCCAAAGCGGTCGCCCGCGCAACCAACTCGGTGATTTCCCGGGTGCTGCTGTTCTACGTGGGTTCGATTCTGCTGGTCGTGTGCCTGATACCGTGGAACTCGGCCGAGATCCTGACGCCCTACGTCAGCGCGCTGCGCGCGATGCACATCCCGGCCGCCGCGCACATCATGAATGCAGTCATCCTCACCGCGGTGCTGTCGGCGCTGAATTCAGGCCTGTATGCGTCTTCCAGGATGCTGTTTGTGCTGACCCGCCGCGGCGATGCGCCGCAGGCGCTGGCGCGCTTAAGCCGCAATGGTGTGCCCACGCGGGCCATTCTGGCGGGCACGCTGTTCGGCTACGTAGCCGTGGTCATGTCCTATATTTCGCCGGATACGGTATTCGCCTTTCTGGTCAATTCGTACGGGACGGTTGCCATATTCGTCTATGTATTGATCGCCCTCTCGCAGCTTCGCCTGCGCGCGCGACTGGAGCGCGATGAGCCGGCGCGGCTGGTGGTCCGCTTATGGGGCTACCCCTACCTCACCTACCTGGCGATCGCCGCCATGCTTGGAATAGTCATTGCCATGGGGTTCATCCCGGAACAGCGGGCGCCGCTGACATTCGGCCTCGCGAGCGTCGGGGTTTTGCTGGTTTGCTTCTGGGCGCGCCGGCGATTCGGCGCCCTTCCGAACGGCTTGCAGTCTGTTGTAACCACGACTACTCCGGGATGTTGAACAAGCGCGACAATGGCTTTGACAAGGCACGACATTGCTCCGCCTGTCATGAGCGTGTCATGGTCCCCTCGTTACTCTGTCGGCGACGAGATCGCTTGTTTTGCCACAAAAGATGCTATAACTCGGCCTAGGAGTAGGGTCTCAAGAAAGCGGTATGAGCACAGCATTGGCGCACGATCGCGTGGCCCATCTGAACCCGCTGTTGGCGTTGCGCTTTGGCAACAAAAAAGTGGCTCAGTGAAACGAGTAGTTAAACTCGTTCGGCGACAGAACAAGACGACAGCAAGACAGACCTCATTCTGCGTTGGCACATGACCTTAAGAGGGAAGGGATGAGCATGAATTCGAATACCAAACTACGACTCACCATTGCGGCGATCCTCCGGGGTTCCGCCCTGGGCACACTGGGTGTCAGCACCCTGGGTGTCGGACTGGCGCATGCCGCCGATAGTGATGCCGATGTCTCCGACTCCGGCGCAATCCCGGAAATCGTGGTCACCGCCGAGCGACGCACCGAGTCGCTCGAGAACGTGCCCATCACGATCCAGGCCATCACCGGCGATGAGCTGCAGAAGCTCAACGTCCAGACCTTCGACGATATTCTGCGCTACACGCCGAACGTCACTTTTTCCGGTAACGGCCCTGGCCAGGGCAACATTTTCATGCGCGGCCTGAGCGCCGGTGGCGCTCCGAATCAATCGCAGTCGACCACCTCGCCGTTTCCGAACGTCGGGCTGTACCTCGACGATCAGTCGATGCAGTTCCCGGGTCGCAACAACGATCCGTATCTCGTGGATATCGAGCGCGTCGAAGTGCTCGAGGGCCCGCAGGGCACGCTGTTCGGCGGCGGCGCCGAGGCCGGCGCGATTCGCTACCTGACCAACAAACCCAAGCTTGACGTCACGGAAGGCAATGCCAACGCCAGCTACGGCTATACCAGTGGCGGCGACCCGAACTTCAGCGCCAACGCGACCATCAACCTGCCGCTCATCCCGGACACCCTAGCGATCCGCGCCACGATCTTCACCGATCGACGCGGCGGTTACATTTCGAACGTCCCCGGTACGATTGCCGCGGTTGCCAACCCGGCCACCGGCGTCAATGCCACACCGACCGCAAACAACGCTGCGCTGGTGGGCAGCAATCTGAATCCGGTCGACTACGACGGCCTGCGCTTCTCCGCTCTCTGGAAGATCAACGAGGACTGGAATTTCCTCGTGCAGCAGAACTATCAGAGCATGGAAGCGGACGGTTACTTTTCGAGCTACCCGAAAGATCCCAACGGCGTCGCGCTGCAGCCCTATCAGATCACCGCCTTTGCGCCCGCGTACAACAAGGACAAGTACGAGAGCACGTCCTGGACGCTCAACGGCAAACTGCCTGAGAACCTGAGCCTCGTTTACACGGGCAGCTACCTGGACCGGCATATTCAGCAGCAGGCTGACTACTCCAACTATCTGCGCAGCGCGGTGGGCTCCAATTACGACTGCACAGGCGCGGGAGCACGTTATGCGTACTACCGGGATGCCAAACCGACGACCTGCTATGCGCCGGTGGGCAACTGGAACGACACAACGCGCAATACGCACTTAAGCCAGGAACTGCGCGTGAGCACGCCGGACGACTGGCGCATTCGCGGCCTGGTCGGCGCGTTCTACGAAGATTTCAAGATCTACGATCAGATGAACTTCAACTATCTGCCGATTCCGCAGTGCAATACGCAGAATCTCGCCATCGCAAACGGCGGCGGTCCTGACTGTCTATCGGCAGTCGGACCCATTCCGGGCTACTTCGCCAACGACCCCAGCCTGCGCGAGGGTTCCAACACAGCCTTCGGCGAAGATGTCATGCGCGGCTACCGCCAGACCGCCTTCTTCGCCTCGGGCGACGTGGACATCATCCCGAAGGTACTGACTTTTACAGCCGGCACCCGCTGGTTCCATTACAGCGAATTCGAGGAAGGGTCTGAGTTCTACAGCGAATCTTCGAGCCCATTGATCCTGAGTCACGCCAACGGCGCGTGCGTTGCGGCCGGTGGCTGCGGCTTTGGCATCAATCTGAAAAAGACCGAGACCGGCACCCGCAGTCGCCTGAATCTGACCTGGCACATTACGCCGGACATCATGGCGTACTACACCTACTCGCAGGGGTTCCGCCCGGGTGGATTCAACCGCACCAAGACGGAACTCGATGGCACCGTCGTGCTGCACAAGGAAGCGCCGTACACCGCAGGCGATGGTGCCAGCAGCCAGTACAACAAACCGGAAGGCTACAACTCCGACAACCTGATCAACAACGAGGTCGGACTCAAGACCGAACTGCTGGACCATCGGTTGCAGTTGAACGCGTCGGCCTACTACATGTACTGGTCGAACACACAGTTCGTGTTCTTCGATCCGGTCCACCTGGGTAACACCACCTTCGTCGTCAACGGCCCCAGCTACGAGATCAAGGGCCTCGAGCTGCAGTTCGTCGCGCGCGTCACCGAGGGGCTCACGGTGCAGGGTTCCAGCTCGTGGAACAGCTCCAATCAGTACACCTCGCCCTGCCTGCCGAGCAATCGGCCCACCGCGACCAACCCGACGCCGCTGGGCAGCTGCATCACGCAGATCAACAGTGCGCCCTACACCAACCCGTTCGGCGCGATCGGTACCCGGGCGGCGTACTCGCCGCCGTTCGAATACAACGTGCGCGCGCGCTACGACTTCAGGATCAACGAGTACAAGCCGTTCGTGTCTGCCGGTGCCAGCTTCATCGGCGAGATGTACAACCAGCCGGCGAATTACCCGAGCGGCGCCCTGGCCTCGGAGAACCCGCCCACGACCACGCTGGTGAAATACCTGATCCCGGGCTACTACACCTACGACGCGGCGATCGGTGTCAGCAAGGACAACTGGACCGTGCAGATCACGGGCAGCAACCTCTCGAACTCGGATGCGGCCCAAGTCATCTCGTCGGGTCAGTACATTGAGTCGGAAGTGCCACTGCGGCCGCGCGTCGTCACGCTGCAGGTGGGCGTGAAGTTCTGATCTCCCGGGCCGGCGGCCAGCCGGCCGGATCAGTCAGGTAGAATTGAGGGCGGACCGAGAGGTCCGCCCTCTTTTTTTGAAGCCACCATGAACTCGCCACAGACCGCAACCGCCCAGCCAGCTCCTGCATCACCCGGCGCGCACTTGCCAGCGCTGCGCGAGCTGCTGCGGCAACGCCGGTTTGCCGAGGTACTGACCTCGACGCAGGCTTTGCTGGCGCAATTCCCGCGCCAACGGGAGCTGTTGCTGATGGCCAGTGTCGCTTATCGTTGCCTGGGGAGGATTTCCGAGGCGCTCGACTCACTTGATGCGCTCGCCAGGGTCTACCCGGACTTCAGCCGTCTCCACGAGGAGCGTGGGCGCTGCTTCGTCGATCTGAAGCGGGCCCCCGAGGCCATCGAGGCCTTCACTGCGGCTGTGCGGCGCAACCCTGCCCTGATCGGTGCCTGGCGAATGCTGGAGGGTTTGTATCGCCTGAGCGGAAGCAAAGCTCTGGCCGCGGACGCGGCCGATCAGGTGGCCCGACTGCAGTCCCTGCCACCGGAGATTCTGCACGCGTCCGCTTTCTACTCCGACGGCGAGCTCGATGTCGCCGAGCCGCTGGTGCGTACTTATCTGTTGACGCACGGCCATCACGTCGAGGCCATGCGACTGCTGGCCCGGATCGGGATGGCGCGCCAGGTTTACGATGATGCCGAGCTGCTGCTGGCGGGGGTGCTCGAACTTGCCCCCGGCTACCGCTCGGCCCGGCAGGACTATGCGAGCGTACTGGTGGAATTGCACCGGCATGAAGAGGCTCGTCGACAGCTCGATCTGCTGCTCAGGGACGAGCCCGATAGTCGCGACCTGCGCACTATCGATGCCTTGAACTCCGTCGGCATCGGCGAGCATGAGCGCGCCATCGGGCTGTATCGTTCGCTGCTGCAGGGAACTCCTGCGGATGCGGATGTTCATCTATCCATCGCCCACGCCGAGAAGACCCTGGGCCGCAGTCAGGATGCGATCGAGTCGTATCGGCGGGCAGCCGCCTGCCGGCCGGAGTTTGGAGACGCCTATTGGAGTCTTGCCAACCTCAAGACATACCGATTCACCGATGAGGAACTCGCGCGCGTGCGCGAGGCCGAGGCGGCAGCGGCGACTGGGCTCGCCGACCGCTACCATCTGTGCTTCGCTCTCGGCAAGGCCCTGGAGGACCGGGGCGACTTCGAGCAGTCCTTTCGCTTTTACGCGCTGGGCAATGAGCTCAAGCATTCCGAGATCAAGTATGAGCCGGAGATCATCGAGCTCAACGCGCACCGGCAGATGGAAGTCTGCACCGCGGAATTTTTCGCCGCCCGTCGCGGCTGGGGGGCGCCCGAACCCGACCCGATCTTCATCATCGGCCTGCCGCGCTCGGGTTCAACGCTGATCGAACAGATCCTGGCGTCGCACTCGAAAATCGAAGGCACGCACGAGCTGGTTCATATCCCGCAGATGGCCCGGGCGATGCGTGGCCGCGACCCGGACCCGCGCAATCCCCGCTACCCGGGCATCCTTACGCAGCTGAGCGCCGCGGAATTCTCGAAGCAGGGTGCCGAGTATCTGGCTGCCACGAGGATCTATCGCACGGGCAAGCCGTTCTTCATCGACAAAATGCCGAACAACCTGCGGCACGTCGGGCTCATTCACCTGATGCTGCCGAACGCTCGCATCATCGATGCGCGTCGCGAACCGATGGCCTGCTGCTTCAGCAATTTCAAGCAGCTGTTTGCGCAGGGTCAGGAGTTCAGCTACAGCATGCAGGACGTCGCGCGCTACTACCGGATGTATCTGCAACTCATGCGTCACTGGGATGCGGTGCTGCCCGGGCGCATTCTGCGCGTGCAGCACGAAGACGTCGTGGCAGACCTTCCGGGCAGTGTGCGGCGCATCCTCGAATTCTGCGGTCTGGAGTTCGAAGCCCAGTGCATCGAATTTCACAAGACCGAGCGCAGCGTGCGCACGGCCAGTGCAGAACAGGTCAGGAAGCCGATCTCCCGCGAGGGGCTTGATCACTGGCAGCATTTCGAGCCTTGGCTCGAGCCGCTCAAGGCCGCCCTTGGCGATGCGTTGACCCAATACCGGAACTAGGGTGCAGAGCGCGTGAATCCGGGTCGCAATGATCCGTGCCCCTGTGGCAGCGGCAAGCGATACAAGCACTGTTGCGGGGTCGTCGCATCGGCCCCTGCCCCTGTCGCTGCCACTGTCGCTGCCCCTGCCAGCGCTTCGGGCGCCACCGCCGCAGCTCCGAACCCGCGTGAAATCACGGCGTTGGTCAGACTCATCGAGCAGGATCAGGTTCTTGAGGCCGAACGCCAGGCGCGTGCGCTGCTGACGATTTATCCCGACGCCGGGATACTCTGGAAAATCCTCAGTGTGGCGTTGACGAGGCGAGAGCAGGACCCGCTGCAGGCCCTGCGGAAAGCGGCCGAGCTGATGCCGCAGGATGCCGAAGCACACCGCAACCTGGGAACCTATCTCTCCGATCGGGGGCAATCGACCGTGGCCTTGGCGAGCCTGCGGCGCGCGCTCGAACTCCAGCCGAACGACGTCGACGTGCTCATCGAGACGGCGGACGCGACCCGCGCGGCTGGCGAAGCGCTCGAATCGGTGCCGCTGTACCAACGCGCGCTCGCGCTGGATCCACGCTCCGCCGAGGCACACAACAATCTGGGCAACGCCTATCTGCAACTGGGGTCCCGCGAAGAGGCGGCGCGCTGTTACCGGCTTGCGCTCGAGTTGCGACCCGATGAGGCGCAGATACACTGCAACCTCGGCAATGCGCAACGCCAGCTCGGGCAGCTCGATGAGGCGCTGGCGAGCACGCAGCGGGCGATCGCGCTCGATCCGGCCTTGAGCGTCGCACGCAATAATCTGGGCCTGGTTCTGGCCGGTCTCGGCCAGCGTACCGAGGCCGTCGCCAGCTACCGGGAGGCGCTGCGCCTGAATCCCGGCTACGTCGAGGCGCTCAGCAACCTGGGGTCCGTGCTGCCCGAATTGGGCCAACGCCGCGAGGCCCTGGCCTTATTCGCCCGCGCGATTGAACTTGCGCCACAACGCGCCCAATCCCACTGCGAACTGGGCAATCTGCTGTTCGAATTCCGCAGGGTTGAGGACGCGGAAGCCAGCTACCGCCGCGCGCTTGCGCTCGAGCCGGGCAACGCCATGGCCCACGCGGGTCTCGGCGCGGCCTTGCGCATGCAGGGCCGCGCTACCGAGGCTGAGTCCAGCTGCCGCGCCGCGCTGGCCCTCGACCCGAACTGCGTCGCCGCCCTGTCATTGCTTGGCGAGCTGCGTGCCGACCAGGGTCTATTCAATGAAGCTGAGACCTATTTCCGCCAGGTGATGGCGATTGATCCGGGCTATCCCTTTGCCTACTTCAGCATGGCGACCAATCGAAAGATGACGCGCGATGAGACCGCCTGGCTGACGGGCATCGAAGCGCTGCTGGCCAAGCCATTGCCCCTGCGGCATGAAATCAGCCTGCGTTACGCGCTCGGCAAATACCACGACGACATCAGGCAGTTCGACGCGGCGTTTGAAAATTACCTGCAGGCAAACGAACTGACCAAACGCTATGGGGTCAAGTACGATCCTGAAGGAGTGACTGCCCGCATGGATCGGATCATCGCGAGCTTCGATGCCGCCGCGATTCGCGAGCTGCAAGCCGGTGGCGACAACTCGGAGCGCCCGGTGTTCATCGTTGGCATGCCCAGGTCGGGGACGTCGCTGAGCGAGCAGATTCTGGCGTCCCATCCGGCTGTATTCGGCGCCGGGGAGCTGGCGTACTGGCAGAATGCGCTGGCCGCATTCCAGGCCGCCGGCGTCAAGGACCACGCAGGCGCCGCATTGATCCCCGGCATGGCGCGCGATTATCTGGCGCGCCTCGACGCCCTGTCTCGAGCCACGCTGCGCGTCGTAGACAAGATGCCGCAGAACTTTCTGGCCGTAGGCCTGATCCACGCGGCTTTCCCGAAGGCGAGGATCATCCACCTGCAGCGGCATCCGATCGATACCTGCCTCTCGATTTACTTTCACTATTTCTCGCACCTTCACCCTTACGCCAACGAGTTCGAAAACCTGGCGCACTACTACGGCGAATATCTGCGCATCACCGATCACTGGCGCTCGGTGCTGCCCGAAAGCGCGCTGCTGGAGGTACCGTACGAGGCACTCATCGCCGACCAGGAGCAGTGGAGCCGGCGGATGGTGGATTTTGTCGGCCTGCCCTGGGACCCGTCCTGCCTGAACTTTCACCAGACCGACCGCGTGGTGATCACGCTGAGCAAATGGCAGGTCAGGCAGAAAATAACCAACACCTCCGCCGGCCGCTGGCGCAACTACGAGAAGCACGTGGCCCGGCTGCTGCCCCTGGTCGGCCTCGCTGGCGGGCGGTGAACGCGCCTGCCCTCAATCCGGCGTCTCCGATCGAGCAGGAGCTGCTTCGCATCCGTGCGTTGCAGACCGCGCATCGTTTCGTGGAAGCGCTCGGCGCGGCCGAGGCGCTCTTACAGCAGGTGCCCGAGAACCGTGATGTGCTGCTGTCGATAGCGCTGAGTCAGCGCTTCCTGAAGCGGATTCCCGAGGCGCTCGCGACGCTCGAGCGGCTGGAAAAATTTCAGCCCGAGTTCAGTCGCCTCTACCAGGAACGCGGCCACTGCCGCGTGGTGCTCAAGCAGGCCGAGCCGGCGATCCAGGCCTTCCTGCGCGCCGTGAATATCAATCCGGCCCTGCCGGCGAGCTGGAACATGCTCGAGGGCCTGTACCGTCTCACGGGCCAGCAGCAGGACGCCGCGACTGCCGCGGCTCACGTCGCAACCCTGCGCAGTCTGCCGCCGGAAGTCGTCACGGCGACCAGCCTGTTCTCGGACGGAGATCTCGCGCCCGCCGAAAGCATGATTCGCGAATTCCTGCTCCGGCACGGTGACCACATCGAGGCCATGCGGCTGCTGGCGCGCATCGGACGTGCGCATGAGGTGCTGCAAGACGCCGAGATCCTGCTCGACGCCGTGCTCAAGCTGGCGCCCGACTACCAGGCGGCCCGCATCGACTACGCGCAGGTACCGCTGGACCGTCAGAAATACGGCCTGGCGCACGCAGAACTCGAACGCATACTCCAATCCGATCCAGGCAATCGGCAGGTACGCACCCTGTACGCGACCGCCTGCATCGGGCTCGGAGAGCACGAGAAAGCGATCGGCCTGTACCGCGCCCTGCTCATCGATGCACCCAGGGCAGCGGACGTGCATCTGTCCATAGCACACGCGCTCAAGACGCTTGGCAGGCGCGATGACGCCGTGGCGGCCTACCAGGCCGCGGCAGCAGCGCATCCGGGGTTCGGCGATGCGTACTGGAGTCTTGCGAATCTGAAGACCTACCGCTTCAGCGACACCGAGATCGACGACATGCGAGCGGCCGAATCGGACGCGTCGACGCGCGCCGTCGATCGGTACCACCTGTGCTTCGCACTCGGCAAGGCATTCGAGGATCGCGGCGCCTATGAGGACTCCTGGCGCTATTATGAGCGCGGCAACGCGCTCAAGCGTGAGGAAAGCCGCTATCGGCCCCAGATCGTTGAAACCAACACGCGCAGGCAGAGGGAAGTCTGCACGCGTGAATTCTTCGCCGCGCGCGCCGGCTTCGGTATCGCCGATGCCGACCCGATCTTCGTGCTCGGATTGCCGCGCGCGGGCTCCACGCTGCTGGAACAGATTCTCGCCTCTCATTCGGCGGTCGAAGGCACCCAGGAACTGGCCGAAATTCCGCGCATCGCGGTCGAACTGCAGGGCCGCCAGCCGGACTTCGACGACCCCCGCTACCCAGGCGTGCTGGAAAGCATGTCGGCGGAGAACTTCCGGGACCTCGGCCGCAAATACCTGGCCGATACCCGCCCGTTCCGCAGTGCCAAACCATTCTTCATCGACAAGATGCCGAACAATTTCCGGCATATCGGTCTCATCCACCTGATGCTGCCCAATGCGCGCATCATCGATGCGCGGCGCGAGCCCATGGCCTGCTGCTTCAGCAATCTGAAGCAGCTGTTCGCCGCGGGGCAGGAATTCACTTACAGCATCGAGGACATTGCGCGCTACTACCGCACCTACCTGGAGTTGATGCGTCATTGGGACGGAGCCCTGCCCGGCCGCATCCTGCGCGTGCAGCACGAAGATGTGGTCGAGGACCTGGAGGGCAGCGTGCGCCGCATCCTGGATTTCTGCGGCCTGCCATTCGAAGCCGCCTGCGTCGAGTTCCACAGAACCGAGCGCAGTATCCGCACCGCCAGTTCCGAGCAGGTGCGTCAGCCCATCTTCCGCGAGGGGCTGGACCAATGGCGCAATTTCGAACCCTGGCTGGATCCCCTGAGGACTGCGCTGGGAGACGCGCTGCTTCGTTACCGGGACTAGGCCTGGGTTTGGGCTTGGGCCTGTCCCTGCGCCGCAGCGCCTTCCAGCGCCGGATGCAGATCCGCCACCGAGCCGATCGCCAGATCGGCGCCGGCTGCCAGCAGTGCCGTGCGCGCCGTCGCGATACGCCGCTCGCGCTCGAATGCTGGCAGCGCCTGAAACGCTGGCAGCGAAAGACCGATCAGGTTGCCCGAGGCCACCCCGACCGTGAATGCGCCAGCCGCCCTCCCCTCGGCAATCCCGGCCTCCGCATCATCGACCTTCACCACGCGCGAGAGCGGCCACACGCCAAGCTCCGCGCAGGCCTTGTAGATCATCAGCGGCGATGGACGACCGGCTGGAGTCTCGCCGGAACACACCAGATGTTCCGGAACATACCCCTGCTCGGCTGCGCGCGGCAGGACCCCCTCCATCATGCTGCGCGTATATCCGGTGGAGGAGGCCACGCGAAGCCCGTCGGCCCGCAATCGGTCAAAGCACTCCCGGGCGCCCGGAATCAAAGTCGAGGCGCGCGCGGCCTGCTCGCGCATCAACGGCTCCAGGCGCGAGATCAGCACTGCCACCGCGCGATCGTCCGGAGGAGTGCCATGCCGCGCATTCCATGCGGCCGCAATCGAGGGCACGCGCAGCAGATTGCGCACGTGATCGCTCTTGGCCATGCCCATGTCGCGCCGCGCCGCGGCCTCATCGATAGCAACGCCCTCGGAGGCAAATGCTTCGATCAGCGCGATGACCGGCGCCTGGCACCCGAAATCGATCATGGTGCCCGCCCAATCGAAAATCACCAGGTCGAATCGATTCTTGATGCTCATGCCACTTCCCTGCTGCCGTACAGACTCTCGATCAATTCCTCTCCAATCGCAAAGCCCGTGGACGCACCCGCACCGCTGGTGACGATGGCGATGCGCACGGTCGGATCCGGCGCATCGATCAGCACCGCTCGATCGGGCGAAGATGCATAGGTGCCGATCCAGCGGCCGATGGTGGGCGGCGGCTCGATGCCCAGCGCCGCGCGGAATTCATCCAGGATCAGCGCATCGACTTGCTGGCGTGAGAACGGATCCGGACTTTCATCGTAGTCATGACTGTCACCGGCGACCAGGCTGCCATCCGCACTTTGCACCACGATCAGGTGAACGCCGTATCTCACCTGCTCGGGCCGCTCTTTCGCAAGCCGCGCCTTGAGCGGCGCGCCGCCCGCAAGCTCCGAAAATCCGTGGTAGCGAGCAAGCCCGAGATCCGACATCAGCGTGGCGGGTATCCGGAATCCCGGATCCGCCAGGCGCAGCATCTGCAGCTTGCATCGCGTCAGCGCGTAGGTCTGCAGTCGATCCGGATACAGCGCGATGAAATCATCGCCCGGACACACCACCACGCGTTCGGCCTGCACGGTGCCGCGGCTCGTGCGCACGCTCGGCGGCTCGATGCCCTGCACCGCCGTGTTGCGCAGAAATGTGACGCCGTGCGCGCGCGCCAGCCAGTCGGCGAGCCGCGGGATCGCCTCGTACGGCTCCACGCGCAGCTCCGTGGTGCTCTCCAGCACGGCCAGCATTGCCGGCGCGGCCAGCTGCGGACAGCGGCGCCGGGCCTCGGCGGGACTGAGCATCCGGCAGCCCTCGGCCATATCGGAGGCCAAAAACGCCTCGAGCAGCGCCACGGATTCCGGCAGACGCGCGGTCAGCCAGACGCCGGAGTGAACGATCGGAATCCCGGCCGCGCCGGCCACCTCTGCCCACACCTGGCGGCTGCGCCTTGCGCGCGGCCACATGGTGTAGCGCTCCTGTCCGCTCACCGTCACGAAGCCGAAGTTACGCACCGAGGCGCCGTGGCACTGGGCATCGCGATCGATGACGATGACCCGCAATCCGCGCCGGGCGCCGGCCAATGCCGTCGCCAGCCCCAGGATACCGGCACCCACCACCGCCAGATCGAACCGGGTTGCAAACACGCTCACTGGAACCACATGCTCACTGGAAACGCGCACCCTGCCGCGCCAGCTCCTTGTGGACTGCGGCAATGTTCAGTCGATCCAGCGGCTCATTGCGCTGCAGGGAAATCGCCGCGGCGACACCTGCGCCCTGGCCGCTGACGGCGCAGCACATCATGTTGCGCGCCGAGGCGTGCGAGACGTGATCGCCGCCGATGCATCGGCCCGCTACCAGCAGGTCCTGCACTCCCTTGGGCACCAGCGCGCGATAAGGGACATGCCAATAGCGGCCGGTGGTGGGCAGAATCAGGATGCCGTAGCCGTCGATGAATTCGGGGAAAATACCGATGGCGTCATCGAAGCGCGCCTGTTCGCGCACATCGTTGCCAGTCAGATTGTAGAGCGCGTCGATCTTGCGGGTGTCGCGCACGCCCAGAGTCATGCCGAAATTGCGCAGCTTGGCGCCCTCGCAGCCCGGCATGAATTTTCGCAGCGCCTCGAGTGCGTAGATGGCTTCACGCCGGCCGCGGATCTCCCCGATCGTCAGGTCGTTCGGATCGGTGCCGTCGATTTCGGGCACGTGCACCAGATTCAGGTAGGTCAGATCGCCCTGGTCGGTGACGGTGCCCCAGGTGCCCGCAATCGTCTTCAGGTAGGGAGGAATGATCCCGGCCTCGAGCGCCTTCTGGAACGGTTTGCGCAGGAACGGCGAGAACAGTTGGTCCTCCTTGCCCGTGGTCTCGTAGTCCCACTCGCCATTGCCGGACCAGTCCGCGTAAGTCTGCGGATCGGCCTTTACCGAATCGATGAAACGCTGCTTGTTGACGCCCGACATCGAGAACATGACGGACACCGCCATCATCTTCTCTTTAGGGGTCTTGAAGACCGGGGCTCCGGCGCGCGTCGCGATGTCCGCATCGCCGGTCGCATCGATGACGCGCCGGGCGAGAATCGCCTGCCGCCCGCCCTTGCTTTCGATGAATACGCCGCGAATGGCGCCCCCCTGCATGATCGGCGCCACGCACAGCCGATGCAGCAATGGCGTGACACCGGCCTCCTCGACCAGCACGTCCGCTACCCACTTGAACATTTCGGCATCGAGCGCATGGCTCAGCGACTGCGGCTCGGGCATGGCCGCGCCCATCTGCGTGGCGCGCGTCTCGAACTCGATGCCGATACCCTCGCAGTCGACTGTCTGCTCGTGCCGATACCAGGCAAATCCTTCGACCCCGACCTGGGTGATGTTGCCGCCGAAGCAGCCATTGCGATCGATCAGTGCCGTGCGTGCACCAGCCCGCGCAGCCGCAAGCGCAGCGGCGAGGCCGCCGGGGCCACTGCCAACCACGAGTACATCGGTTTCCAGGACCACCTCGACGGAGCGCGCCGGCTCATCAATCTTTTTCATCTGGAATCGAACCCTTTAGAAGGACGCGGTATAGTAAGCGAATCATGTTTCGTCTGACCGCGTTAGTGTTTCCGTGCGTGTGCGCCCGCGTGATCCCGTAGGCTTCGGATATGGACATCCAGGTAACCCGGCTCACCCGGGCGATCGGCGCGATCATCGATGGCGTCAATCTGTCCGATGATCTGCCCCACTCGGCCATCGAGCGGCTGCGTGCGCTGCTCGTGGAACACCAGTTGTTGATCTTCAAGCGCCAGCCGATCACGCCGCAGGCGCAGTGCCGCTTCGCCGCGCGCTTCGGCGAGTTGCACATTCATCCGATCTATCCGGTGTTGCCAGAATTGCCGGAAATCATGGTAATCGACACCGGCGTCGACTTTGCACCGGACAACGACAATTGGCACACGGATGTCACCTTCAGCGAGACCCCACCGCTCGCGGGCCTGCTGGCGGCCAAACAGCTGCCCAGCGTCGGCGGCGATACGCTCTGGTCGAGCACTTCGGCTGCATATGACGCTCTGTCCGGGCCACTCAAACAGCAGCTCCAGGGTTTGACCGCGACGCATTCGATCGTGAAGTCATTCCCCGCACAGCGCTGGGCCAACGATCCTGCGCACCAGGCACGCTACGAGCGCGCCGTCGCCAAGCACCCGCCAGTGACGCACCCGGTCATACGCACGCACCCGGAAAGCGGACGCAAGTGCCTGTTCGTCAATGAAGGCTTCACCACGCATATCAACGACATCCCGCAGCGCGAAAGCGAGGCATTGCTGGGGCTTTTGTTTGCACATGCCGGCCGACCGGAGTTCACGGTCCGCTGGCGCTGGAGCGTCGATGACATCGCCTTCTGGGACAACCGCATCACTCAGCACTACGCGGTGGCGGACTACCTGCCAGAGCGGCGGGTCATGCATCGCGCCACTGTAATCGGCGACAAACCCGTCTAACGGCGGCTTCTCGTCGCGGCCAGCCGCTCGATCAGCGCGGCGTACGAGCTGAAATCGGGCGTGCGAAGTCCGGCGACCTTGCCCTCGTCATCCCATTGCCGGAGGCGAACCGCCTCGCGCCAGTAGGGCTTGGTCTCGAATGCCGCGATCTCAGGGGCCGTCATAGGCCCCCCCTGCAGCTTCAGCGTAACCACCGACGCCGCACTCAGCTTGTCGAAGTAGCCTGAGTCCGTGGCGCACAGATAACGTTTCGCCGGCACATGCAGCCGCACGGGCTCGGCTACTTCGGCCCCAAAGCGCTTGGCGAGCCACCCCCCGCCAACCAGTTCGTGGTGCGCATCGTCGTTCCATTCGCCCAGGTCGTCGGGCGCATTGCCCACCAGGTGACCGATGTCATGCAGCAACGCGGCGATTACGAGCGCCTCGGGCGCACCGGCCGCCTGCGCGAAATAGGCAGCTTGCAAGCTATGCTCGCTGACCGTCACGGCTTCACCGAAATAGGCAGAGGCGCCACGCCGGTCATAAATCGCGCACAGCTCCTGGGCGATGTCCATGGTGGTACTCCGGTTCATCTTAAGCGCTGCAGCAGCGCCGCCTGGCTCTGGACGCTATCGCGCGTCAGGTAGCAGCCGCGCAGATGGCGCGGGTGGCGCGCCGAGGCGAAGCCGGTGCGGCCGTGCAGGATGCGCTGATTATCGAACAGCACCAGATCGCCCTCCGCCATTCGCGTGGTCAATTGGAAGGCGCGCTCGCGCAGCAGCTCGCCAAAGCGCCGGTAGGCAGCGTAGAAAACGCGGCAATCCGCGGCCGGCAGCCGCAGCGGTGCGATCGAACGGCTGTTGTAATGAACTGCAACGATCGAGCCGCTGCAGTCGAGGCTGATCAGCGGACGTTCGGCATACAGATCGGCCTCGCGCGACCGGTATCGAAATGGCACGGCAGTGCGCGTCAGCACCGCGAAGCTATCCGGATCGGTATCGCGCAAATGCGCCGCGAGCGCCCAGCCGTCGGCGAACAGGTTGTCGCCGCCGTCTGGTGCCGCCACCAATGTGTGCAGTGCCTGAAATCCCGGAACGGGCTCACGGTAGGGGTTATCGGTGTGCAGGCCCAGGCCCACATCCGAGTAGGCGAGATTCTCGGGTTGCGGAACGGCACGCACATCGAACACCAGCCCGTAATTGGTTTCCGCAACACGCCCGACCGGTGCCATGGCATCGAGAATGCCGGAGTCGATGCACGGCACATCGAGCAGGAATGCAATCCCCTGCTGCAGCAACCGCTTCAGCCACTCGCGGCGCGCCGCGGTGTCGGTCGCCAGTGTGCCCACGGACTGCCAGGCAAAATCGCCTGCGGCGGTAAGCCGCGCGCCTTCGAGCCACGGCTGTGGGCCCAACGCAGTCTCGGCGGCCCCGGCGCCGCACTGCGAATACAGCCAATCCAGTTTGATGATCGAAGAGCGATCCTCACCCTGCCAGTTGATGAGCAGATCGGCATCCACCAGCGTTGCACTGCGAATGCGCGGCTCCTCCGGCAGATCGGTGACATCGATGAGGCGCTGGCCGCTATGACCGTCGCGATCCTCTGGCAGATTGTCGCGCAGCCAGATGCTGGCGAACTCACCGTAGGTGCCATCGCTCCAGTGGATGATCAGCGCGCCCTGCCCGGCAGTCAGCTCGGTTGAAACGGCTGCCGGACTCATGGCATGGGCTCATGTCTTGCCGCGGCATCATCGCCGAGGCGGAACAGGTAGCCGGCACCCACCGCCGCAATCAGGCTCACCACGGCCAGCGCCATGAATACCGCTCCCCAGCCATAGTCCACCGACGCGCGGGCCACCGTATAGCCACCGAGCACCGATCCCAGATAGCCCACCCCATCGATAATGCCGGAGGAGAGCGCCGCGCCCTGCTTACCGCCAAAATCGACCGCCAGTGCGCCGCCGAGATACGAGTAGGGTCCGATCAGGCAGAACGCCGTCATGCCGATAGCGACCAGCGGCAGCAACGGGCCGGTCGCGCTCGGACGCAGCCACCCCAGCACCATCAGCGCGATGGCCGTGGCCGCCAACCCGACCGCCATGACCGCGGCGCGGCTGTTCGCTCCCAGCCGATCGCTGAGCCAGCCCGCCACGATCACCGACAGGGCACCGACGGCAGGGAACACCGCGCTGGCGCCGGCGGCATCGCCGGTGTTGTAACCAAAAAAGTCGCGCAGGTAGACCGGGGTCCAATCGTTGAAGGTTTCGCGCACGATGGTGCAGCCGAGCGACAGCAGGCACACCAGCAGGAAAGCGCGACTGCGGAACAGCGGCAGCACCAGCGCCGCCACGCTGGGCGGCCGACCGGTGGCAGCCCCGTAGACGTTCTGCGGGTTGGGAATGGCCTCGGTATAGCCAAGACTGGTACGGGTTTCACGCAGCCAGATGAGATTGGCAAGCAGGAAGAATCCGGCGACCGCGGCTGCCAGGTAGAACAGCGCGCGCCAGCCATAGCCGGCATGAATCAGCGCGCCCATCCATTGGCGCGCGGCCGCATCGCCGACAAGATAGCTGATGCTGAGGATGCCGATGATGGTCCCATGGGAGGTGAAATCGAACCATCGCGAGGACACTTTGAGCATGCCCGCCCAGGCGATCGACTGCGTCAGGCGATTGCCGAGCCAGGCGAGCAGGAACACCGGCGGGGCTGCACCCAGCGTAAACACCACCGTGAACAGCATCGCGCCGCCGAGCCCGATCAGGAAGTTTGGACGGCCGCCCCAGAAATCCCCGAGACCGGTCAGGAAGAGCTTACCCACCGCGTATGCAAACACGCCCACCGAGGCGATCTTGCCGATGTAGACGATGGCATCGGCGTGGCTGACGCCGTGCGTTCCGAGCTCATCGATCAGCATCGGTGTCGCCACCGACAGATCCGCCCGGCAGAAATAGCAGGCGCAATAGCCGCCGAACAGCAACGCAACGGTCAGAAACTGCCGGAACCGCAGGCCCCGGGGAGCCACGGGCTCGAATTCGCCGCCCATCGGCGCGCTCGCCGTCCCGATCTGTCCCGCAGTCATGGGGCACTATACTAGGCGATCGTTTCCGAGAAGAAACCCATGCGTGAACCCATCCTGCTGACTCCCGGACCCCTGACCACCACGGCAGCAACCAGGTCCGCGATGCTCATCGACTGGGGCTCATGGGACAGTGCCTTCAACGAGCTGACCGCATCGGTCTGCCGCGACCTGACCGAGGTCGTCAACGGCGCGGATACGTATGTCTGCGTCCCGTTGCAGGGCAGTGGCACCTTCTCGGTGGAGGCGGCCATCGGCACCCTGGTTCCACGCCAGGGCAAGGTACTGGTGCCGGACAACGGCGCCTATTGCAAACGCGTGGTACGAATCCTCACCTACCTGAATCGCGAAGCCGTGGTCCTGCCGCACCAGGAAGACGAACCTGCCGACCCTGAGCGGATCGATGCGGCACTGGCCGCGGATTCTGCCATTACGCACGTGGCACAGGTCCACTGTGAAACCGGCACTGGAATCCTCAATCCCTTGCCCGAGATCGCCGCCGTGGTGGCGGCACGAGGCCGCAGGCTCATCGTCGATGCCATGAGCTCCTATGGAGCCATCCCGATCGACAGTGGCCTCATACCATTTGATGCGCTGGTGGCCGCGTCCGGAAAATGTCTCGAAGGCGTCCCGGGCATGGGCTTTGTGATCGTGCGGCAATCGGCGCTCGAACAGGCCACAGGCAACAGCCATTCACTGGCGCTGGACCTGGCCGACCAGTGGCAGTACATGCGCAAGACCGGTCTATGGCGCTACACGCCGCCGACGCACGTGGTGGCGGCTCTGCGCGCCGCCGTCGATCAGTTTCGCGCGCAGGGCGGACAGCCCGCAAGGCTCGCGCGCTACCAGAGAAATTGCGCGACGCTGATTGCGGGCATGCGATCGCTGGGGCTGCGATCGTTTCTGCCCGAGGCGCTGCAGGCGCCCATCATCGTGACCTTTCATGCACCTGCCGATCCGCACTACGAATTCGGCGAGTTTTACCGGCGAGTGCGAGACCGCGGCTTCATCCTCTACCCGGGCAAACTCACCACTGTAGAGACGTTCCGAGTGGGTTGCATCGGGGCCATCGAGCACGATGTTCTGCGCCAGGCCGTCGCGGCGATCGGGGAGGTTTTGCGGGAGATGGGGGTCGAAACGATCTAGGCGGAGACGGAGGCGCTCACGCGCAATACCGCTGTCGAGAGCTGCAGTCGATACTCCGCCACCGTGATGATCCGCTGCGCGGTCGAATCCCAGAGAATGCATTTCAGCGATTTGGGGATTTCCGACAGCTTCACACGCCGCACATCCAGGAACAGATGCGAGTATTTCCGGTGACACTCGACCAGGCGATAGTTCGGAATCCTGGCAGAGAGGTGATGGATGTGATGATAGGCAATGTTGACGGTAAACCAGTTCAGGCACCACGGCAGGATCAGAAAGCTGGTGCCGCTGATAGCGCCCCTGTCCACATCCCAGGTCGCATCATCGCTGGCGTAAGCATGATCGAAATTGTGCTGCACCGTGAACAGCAGGATACCCACGGCGCCGGCCAGCGTCACGCTGATCAGGTAGCACCAGAAGAACACTGCGATTCCGCAAGCCCAGCACATGGCCGCCGCCATAGTGATCAGCGCGGCATTGTTCCAGAACATGTGCCAGTACTCCTTGCCCGATTTCCAGTAGCGGGTTTCAAAGCTGGCCGAGTGGGCCTTCATCGATAGATCCGGGCGGGCCATTTTGCCGCGCACGATGTGACTGACGAGACCGGCGCTGCCCTTGAGCCAGGTATAGCGTGGATTGAAGATCAGATAGATGAAGCCCACGACCGGTGCAAACATGATGTTGCACTTGCCTCGGTACATGCGCTGCCGTGCGCCGCTCATCGCGGCGTATTCGTTGACCGACAGGGTGGTGTAGGGACCGCGATATCGCTGCCAATTGCCGTTGTGCGCGTGGTGATAGCTATGATGCTGCGACCAGACGTATTGCGGCATACCCGAGACCACGCCCAGCAGGAAGCCAAATATGCGATTCAACCGTTGCGTGCGAAACAGGCTGCCGTGGCCGCATTCGTGCATCAAGGCAAACACGCGCAACACGAACAGGCTCATTGCTGAGGCCGCGCCGACTGTAAACCAGAGTGATATGCCAGCCGTGGCCGCCGCGAACCACCAAAGACACCCGAGCGCTGTCAGCGTCGTCAGGACCTGGGTCCATCCGATGAGATCAGCGGGAGTGGCATAACGGCGAATCAGTGCCCGCTTCTGCTCCTTCAAGAGCTGGCTCGACGACACTATATGATCACCTCGGGTTCGGTCCGGGGAAGCTGCCCGCGTCAGCTTGACCAAATTCGCTTTTCTCTACTGTACGGTAGCGTACACCCATAACCGCGCACACACACCCGATTCGACAGCCTAGACGCTCTGGCGTACCGCGTACAGCTCCATTCGAGCCTCAAACGGATTTGGCACTGTAAAGTCGAGAATCTCAAAGCCGGTTTCCCGCAGCAACGCGATGACCCGGTCGCGACTGAAGTTGTGATAGTTATCAAGCGCCATCCACTGAGGATTGAGCTTTTTGGCGTCCATGACCTTCCAGCGCGATGAGGTCAGATCGGGCGTGCTGATGACCAGCACGCCGCCGGGTCGCAGGACCTGTGCTGCTTTACGCAAACTCTCCCGCGGCCGGGGCACATGCTCGAGCACGTCCATCATCGACAGGACATCGACGACGACTTCGAATTTGAGCTGCATGAAATCGTTGGCGAGCGCGGTGAATCCCAGCTCCTGCAACCGGCTCGCGGCATGGGGCCGCACTTCCAGGCCCACGGCCGCAAACCCATAGTCCGCGGCCGTCATCACCAAGGCACCGTCTCCACATTCGACATCCACCCAAACCGGCCGAGTATCCCGAGCTGCCACGGCACGATAGCCGCCGAGTGATGTCACAACGCGCTCCACCACCGGAGTCCAGACGGTGCGTTTGGGCGCGATGCCGGCGGCGGATCGGGAGAGCTCGACCAGGCCCGCTTCCGTCCAGTAGCGCCGGCTGTGCACGTGGCCACAGGAGGCACAACGCATCCACTCGATGGTGGCGGGCAGCGGCTCATGCCACAGCTCATGCGCAGCACAGTTGGCGAAACCCAATGTGACGCTTGCGCCTTCGCACAACGGACACGCCGAATAGAGCGCCTGGAGCGGCGTTGCCCCGACGGGCGTGCCCGGCTCCTGCTGCCTGTCCATGACCGCGCCTGCATCCGGCACATCGATGTGTGCGCCACGGTCATCACCACGATGCTGCGCCACCATCATTTCGATGGCCGTTTCGAAGTTGCGCGTGAAGCGGGCGGTGTCGAATAACGGCGAGATCAGGCGATTGGCAGCCACTTTGCGCCGGATCGCGGCGCAATAGTCCGGGTCCGTGCCGATACGCTTCGCAATGCGCACCATGTCCTCGTGATCGGCCCCTACCAGCTCCGGCAGTTCGATGGCAT
>Ga0302311_10001200_pt1 | contig 31116 bp, 20 predicted proteins | sample III_Palsa_N1_3_FD_200449 | JGI IMG/M metagenome (GOLD analysis project Ga0302311, IMG submission 200449) | Peat permafrost microbial communities from Stordalen Mire near Abisko, Sweden - III_Palsa_N1_3 | ecosystem: Environmental > Terrestrial > Soil > Palsa > Peat permafrost | place: Sweden... | reverse complement strand
TGATGCCGCCGATGCGGCCGTCGAGTGCGATGTGCGTGGCGCCGAGGCCCACGTGTACATCGCGGAACAGCCACTCGCCGCCGTGATGAGCGATGTCGCCGTGCCCCTCGGCGGGCTGGCCGCGGACACTGCCGGACAGATCACCCAATCGCGCCTCAAGATCGCCCTGTGGATCAAGCCGGTTGCCGGCAGCACTGAGCGAAAAATTGATGTGACCCGCTACGCCGGGGCGCAGCGTTGCGACATCGAGCTCCTGCACGCGCGCCTGCAGCTGCCAGTTTTGCGAGGCGCCCCAGTGCATCTGGCCGGAGAGCTGCGCGCGCGCGCCGGCAACGGTGAGCTCGGCCGCGTCCGCGTGCAGTCCGTCGGCGCTGAGCTGGCCGTGCAGGCGCGCGACGGAGATCGTGGGCAGCGAGCCCACGTGCAGTTCGCCATCGGCCTCGATGTCGTAGCTGTGCACGCCTTTGAGGTGATAGTGGCCGTGATCGCTGAGTGTGCGCGCGTCGGTGGCGGCCAGTGGCCAGCGCAGGTGAGTCCATTCGCCCGCAAGATCGAGCACGGGTCCGGCAGGCTGCCAGCTGATGGTGCCGGCGGCCTGGGCTTCGGCTCCCGAGGCGACATGGCGCAGATGGAACAGGGTCACGGCCAGCGTGGGCGCGGTGAACGAGCCCTCGAATTCGGTTTGCAGCGCACCAGCCTTCAGCGCCTGCGGCGTGAGCGGCCCCTGCGCGCGAAAGCCGTCGCGGTCCCCGGAAACTTCCAGCGGCCCGCTGATCAGGCCCAAGTTGTTGCTCAGGTGCCAGACGGTCAGATCGAGGCGTCGCAGTTGGGCGTGGCCCTGCCAGTGCCAGCGATTGGTAAGGTCATCGGCGGCGCCGTGGAACTCGGCGGCAAAGGGCTCGCTGATACGCAGGTCCAGCCCCAGGTGCGCCAGCGAGCCGTCGAAGCGGCCGTTGACGGTCCAGGTCGGCTGGCCTTCGGGTGCCGCGTCGGCGTGCAAGTCCCCCGTCATTCCCAGCGACAGCGCGGCGCGCAACTCGCCGCTGGCTCGCAGATGCACGGCGCGATAGTCGAGCGAAGCGGTGTAGAGGCGAATGCTTTCGGGGTAGATGATCGCCGAGAGGTTGAGGGCGCTGGAGTCGTACTCGGTACCGTTGGTGGCGATCAGATGCCAGCTATCGACAACGACGCGGTTGGCGAGCACGCGCATCAGCGGCGGCAGGAAGTGCGGTGCCTGAGGGTTTGGATCGGGGGGCACATGCAGCGCATGGATCAGCATGTGCCCGGCGCGCAATTGGGGCACCCGGATGGTCTGCCAGGCGAGCGGCAGCACCGAGACGTGCCCGGACACATCATCGAGCTCGATGTGCGCGCGACGATGATCGATCACCAGGTGATCGACGTGGAAACCACGGGCGAGGGTGCCGCTGGCACCCTGGATGACGAGGGTGACGGCACCGAGGCGGCCGTTTAACTTCGCCGCGATGATGGCCAGCCCGCGCGGGGTGTAGGCCAGCCCGTAGAGCGCCCCCAGTCCCACGGCGATGGCCAGCGGGATCCAGAGCAGGTGCAGGAGGTGACTCCGTCGCATGGTGGGCCGGAATCTAAACCTCCCGGCGCCCGGATCTCAAAGTTTCGGTGAAATATTCAGGTGCAGGCGCGGGCCGGGGATGCCGTCGAAGCCGGGCGCCCGCAATGCCTGGGCGATATCGAGGCCCACCGTGACCACCGGCAGGCGCAGCCGGAAGCCGACGCCCGCCGAGTAGGCCAGCGGGTCGCGGAAATGGTCCACGGCGTTGCCGCCGTCGACGAACAGGGCGACGCCGAAGCTGTGCGGCAGGTCGCGCTCGAGCTCGACGGTGCCGGTCAGCAGGTCACGGCCCCCGGGCTTCACGGGCTGGCGCGTCAGCGGCGATGCGCCCGGCGCGGCCGGCGCCAGCACCACGGGGGACAGATCGTCGTAGGCGAAGCCGCGCACGCTGCGGTCGCCGCCGGCGAAGAAGCGGTACTCGCCGGGCAGGTTCTCGACATTATTAATAGTGCTGGCGCCGAACTCCGAGCGCAGCAGCAGGTGCCAGAGGCGGCTCAGGTCGATGACGCGCTCGGCCTGCAGGTCCAGTCGCAGGAAATTTTCTCGCGCGCCCAGCGTCGTCGTGGATCCCAGCAGCTGCGCGTACAGGCCGCGACTGAACAGCGCCTCGCCGAGGTACCCCTCCGGCACCGAGGCGAACACCAGGCTCGGCACGATCAGGTTGTCGACCTGGCGGCGGATGATGGGATCGTCGGTGACCGTGTGCACGCCGTTGATCGCGATGATGCGCTGCCAGGAGCCGAGGATCTGCGTGACGCTCGGGCCGAGCTGGATCGCATTGGTCGTGACGTTGTTGCCGAGGATCGATTCCTGGCCGTTGAGCTCGAGCGAGAACTTCTCCAGCGCCGGGTCGCGGATCGGCACGTCGTAGCGCGCATCGAAGGTCTGCTGAATCTGCGAGAGCTGCATCTGCACGCGGAAGCGATGGCCGTAGCTGTTGAGGCGCGGCACCGTGAGGCTGGCCGTGCCCCTGAAACCGGTGTCGGTGCCGTAGCCGCCGCCCAGCGAGTAACCGATACGCGAGTTGCTGGCGCGAATCGTGATCGGGACGGTGTGATGTTCGCGGTCGCGCTCACCGGCGACGACCTCGACGGTGGAGTAGTACTGGCTGTCGTCGAGCGCAAACTGCGTGCGCAGCAGTACCAGCGCGTTGTAGGGATCGCCCTGGCGGTAGCGCAGGAAGCGGCGCACATGATCGTCGCGGACCGCGGTCTGCTCGATGGTGGTCTCGCCGAAGGCATAGCGCTCGCCGGTGTCGAGCTGCAGATAGACGGCCGCCGTGCGCGCCTCGCGGTTCACCTGCAGCTCGTTGCGCAGCATGCGCGCATCCAGATAGCCGTAGGTCGCCGCGGCGTGCTCGAGACTGTTCTTGAGTTGCTCGTAGGCGGCGTGACTCAGGCGATCGCCGCTGTGAATGGGAAGCGCCGAGGTGATGCGGGTGAAGACCGGATCGGAGGCGCCGGGGCCCTGAACCTGCACGCTGACCGTGCCGACCAGCACCGGTGGTCCCGGATCGATCGTGATCCCGACGTGCCAGTGGTGATCCTTGTCCGGACCATCGATCGATGAGCTGATGTGGGGGTCGTAGTAGCCGAAGGGCCGCAGTGCCTCGCGCACTTCATCGTCGATGCGGTTGTAGAGCCGCTGCACGGCGGCCGGTTCGATGCGATCGTGATCCTTGTAGCGCTGCAGGCTCAGCAGCGCGAGGACGTTGCCGCGCACTGCGCCATCGACACCATCGATGTCGATGCGGATGTCGGCGCGCGCGGCCCCGGCGAACAGCATCCCGGCGGCGAGCAGCAGCCACGCCGAGGGTTGCCTTAGGTGTCGAACCACGCCTCGAGCAGGCGGCGCGCGATGGTGTGCGCGGGTGGCAGCAGGATGCTCGGGGAGGCCTGCAGTTCGCGCTGTTCGAACCAGCGCGCGTCCTCGAGCTCACCGTCGAGGCGGATAGGGCCCACACGCGCGTGGGCATGGAAGCCCAGCATCAGTGAGGCCGGGAAGGGCCAGGGCTGGGAGGCAAAGTAGCGCGGCGGACCGATGTGAACGCCGGTTTCCTCCTCGACTTCGCGCGCGACTGCCTCCTCGAGGCTCTCGCCGGGCTCGACGAAACCGGCCAGCGCCGAATATCGGCCGGGCGGCCAGGAGGCCTGCCGGCCCAGCAGCGCCTGCGAACCGTCGGTGACCAGCACGATGATGGCAGGGTCGATTCGCGGGAAAAACTGGGTCTGGCAGGTGTCGTTGGTGCACAGGAGCATGTGACCGGCGTTGCGCGGCACGGTCGGCGCGCCGCAGACACCGCAGTGACGCTGGCGGCCGCGCCAGACCAGCAGCGCACGCGCGTAGGTGAGCAGCTGAGCCTCGTCGGCGGACTGCAATGGCAGCAGCGGCCGCAGCTCCTCGTACTCGGTCCCCGGCGGCGCCAGCGACAGGTCCGGGGGAAGATCCACCAGCACGCAGCGCTCGCCGCGGAACCAGCCGAGCAGGATGAACCGCGAGGCATCGATGGCGCCGATGGCCTCATCGTCGTTGCCGAGGAAGGCGATCGAAGTGGTAGGTTCGCGACGCACGAGGTGGGCCGTGCCCTTGCAGATCACGTAACGCGTGCCCGGATCGGCGCGCGCCACGCTTACCCAGTCCTCCTGCTGTCGGAGGTCGGCATGGCGCAGAACGCCGGGGATGGGGGCAGTGATCATGCCGCGCAGTGTTGCAGACCGGCAGTTGCAGCGGCAACCCCAAAGCGGGATGCTCGCGAGGATGTCATTCGTCTTCGCCCCGAATCGCGTATTGCCGGCTGTTTTCGCTACCTTGTTGTCGCTGCAGGCCAGCGCGGCCCCGGGCGAGCTGCGAGAGCTGGCACACCAGTATTACGAGTGGCGCGACGCGGCGTATCCGGTGGCGACCAGCAGCGCCGGCGAACATCGCTTTGATTCGCGGCTGACCGACTATCGCATGAGCGCGGTGCTCGAACGCCGGCAGCATGTGAGCGAGCTGCTCGCGCAGGTCGCCGCGATCAGCGATGCGAGCTGGGACAAGGATGACCGGGTCGATCGCGTGCTGTTCCAGTCGCAGCTGGCTTACGCGGATTTTTTCGATCGGGAACTCAACCCCGAATCCTCGGATCCACAGCTGTACGTCGACGAATGCTCGAATGGCATCTTCAGCCTGTTGCAGAAGGAATACGCTTCGGGACACACGCGGGCACTCGCGGCCACGGCGCGACTGGAGCAGATACCGGCGCTGCTGGTGACCGCCCGTGCGAATCTTACGCAGCCTGTGAAACTGTATGCCTCACTGGCCATCGACGCCGCCCGTGGCGGCGATGACCTGTACACCGCGAGCCTGATGACACTGGCCGATACGCTGTCAGCATCGGAGCGCCGGCGGTTCATCAGGGCGCGCGACAACGCGCTCAAGGCGCTGCATGGATTTGCCGACTGGCTCGATTCGGGCCGCGACAAAATGCCGGATTGGCAGCCCATGGGCGAAGCGAAATACAACTATCTGCTCAAGCACGTGCTGCTGTTGCCGTTCGATGCCCACGACCTGGCGCAACTGGGGGAAGTAGAGGGCGTGCGCTATCGCGCGCTCGAGGCCATGCTCAAGGATCCGAATCTCGCCTCACCGGATCCCGCCCGGGCGGCGCACTTGCCGAAGGACCAGGCGGAGTTTCTGGCGGCCTACCAGGCGCGACTGAAGGAGATCGTCGATTTTCTTCGCGCCAATCGCCTGGTGACGATCCCGCCCTACATGGGGGAATTTCAGATCCGGCAGCTGCCCGAGGCTTTCAAACCCACCTCACCGGGCGGCTTCATGAACCCGCCGGGGCTCTACGACAAGGACCCGACGGGCTTCTATTACATCCCGACCTACAATCCCACCAGCGGCAACTTCTATATTCGCGCGGCGATCGAGGATCCGCGGCCGATTCTCGGCCACGAGGGCATTCCCGGGCACTTTCTGCAGATCTCGATCGCCAATCACCTGCCGGATGAGATTCGTCGCCAGCACAATGACACGGTATTCATCGAGGGCTGGGCACTGTATGGCGAGGAGATGCTGCTGCGGGAAGGGCTGTATCCCGATGAGTCCGCGGCCGAGGGCCAGGTGCTGCGACTGAGCCGCTATCGTTCCGCGCGCATTAACGTGGACGTGAACCTGCACACTGGCCGGTGGGACTTCGAGCAGGCGGTGAAATATTTCATGGAGGCAGGGGGCCTCGATCGCGAAGCTGCTGAAGGCGAGGCGGCCGGAGCGGCCTCCAACCCTTCACAGAAGATTTCCTACATCACCGGCAAGTGGCAGATCATGCGTCTGCTCGGGCGCTACCGCGACCGCCAGGGCGCAGAGTTTCGCCTCGGCGCCTTCCACGATCAGCTGATCAGCTATGGTTCCCTGCCAGTGTCGGTGATCGAGTGGCTGATGTTCGATGACGACCGCTCGGTACGCTCGGCGCTGGAATAGCGGATGGGGCTTAGCGCAACGGTCTATAACTTCGAGATCAACCTGAGCGATTCGGATCGCGGTGTCTACCAGGCGCTGGCGTTCCGGGTTGCAAAGCATCCATCCGAGAGCGACGAATACCTGATGACGCGCGTGCTGGCCTACTGCCTGGAATATGGCGAGGGCCTGCGCTTCTCCAAGGGAGGGCTGTCGGAACCCGATGCGCCCGCGCTGGCGATGCATGACCTGACCGGCGCGCTGTTGCGTTGGATCGAAGTCGGGCTGCCCGAACCGGCAAGACTGCATCGCGCGAGCAAGGCGTCCCCCGAGGTGGCGGTCTATTCACACAAAGACGTGAGTCTTCCGCTCGCGCGGCTGGCTGCAGAGAGAATCCATCGCGCCGATGAGATCCAGATCAATACCTTCGAACGCGAGTTGATTGCGTCCCTCTGCGCCAAGCTGACTCGCCGGATGACCTTCGATCTGGTCGTCACGGAGGGCCAGCTTTACATCTCGGTCGATGGGGATACGATCAGCAGCGCGATCGCGCGGCATAGAATCGCAAAGGCCTAGCTTTCAGCAGGGCTGGCGGCAGGGGTCGCTCCACCCTCATTTTCCCAGGTATCGACGGCCTCTTCTTCCTCAACCCTTTGAGTTCGGCGATCACGGCAGGCGACGACGATGTAAGCCACCGCTCCGGCCACTGCAAGTACCAACATCAGGCGACTCATCTTCATAGTGGCGGGACTGTGCAATGCCTGATGTGCAGTGAACAGTCGGGAGTCGGCTCAGCTCGACGTAGGACTGCGCCGCTCGCGAAACCAGGGGCGGTTTCTCAAAGAAGTAGCGACCAGCCACGCGGCCATGGCCAGCACCAGGTTCACGATCAGTTCCGACCATTGATTCTGAGGCGGCGTAGCCCACTCGGGCCTGGGCTGCGCAAAGAAGCTCGGTACCCAGACCAGGAGACCAAACAAGCTCATCATGATCGCTTCGAGGGTGGCCGCGAGGCGCGGCAGAATCCAGAGAACGAGGCCAATTCCGGCGGCGATGTGACCGAGCCCTGTGAAGTAAGCGAGCGCCAACCGTGTGGGCAGCCACGCCGGCACCATGGCGGCGGTGTAATCGGCGTAGAAGAAATGTGACCAACCATAGAAGACACAGGTGAGGCCAAACAGAATCTGCGCGACGCGCACGGCACGCGCGCTCGCGATAGGCATCCGCGATCCGACCGGGCCCCATCGCAACAGCGCGTACAGGATCCAGGCCCCAATCAGCGGCGCCAGGGCCTCGCAGAAGCCGTACCACGCACCGACGCTGCGCGGCGCTGAGACAACCGGGAGCGCACAAATCAATACCCAGACTGCCTGGTACACACAGATCGTCAACGCGCTCGGCAAGGCTGTGCGCGGGAAGCAAAGACCGGCGCCGGCAACCAGCATCAATAGCGCGGAGCCATAGACCCAGGTCTCGCGCCAGGGAATCCAGGCGGGAAAGGCCTGGCCCATCGGCACGATGTCGCCATAACTCAGGGTCAGGATAGCGACGCTCGCTAATGCGACAGCGAACAAGCCTCGACCGAAGCCAACAATCCGCACGGGGACTTCTCCAGGTGCCGACACCGACATGCCCCGCGGCCCTAAGTAGACACCGCCTTGGCACCTGCGGACGCGAGCCGAATCTCCGGCAGAGCCCGGTCGGTGAGGGAGCTTAGTTCTTCCAAGCTATGAGCCAGCAATGAGCCGGTGGCGCCATTGATCCCAATATTCCCGGTTTTTATGGCAGTCAATGACTTGAGGGCGATATCGATCAGGCGTCCGTGGTCATCGGCAAAAGCGACCAGGCGTTGTTGCAAGGTCGCGGCCTGATGGTCAATCGAGATCTGGCGGGCAGACCCAAACGATGCAACCGCGTCTGCAATCGCATTGTCGAGACAACGGTTCAGGGTGCGAAATTCGTCCGCGGAGATGGATACATCCAGTTCGACCGCCAGTGCCGTAACGCATTGGCACACATCCCCGTACTCGTGCACCACCTGGTCGACAGTGAAGCCGCGACGTAGCAATTCAGTGCCGTGCAAGGCGGCCGCGCGACCGATATCCGTGGACGAGGGCGTCGCGTCTGATCCGTCTTCCCCCCTGGCAGAGGTACGTTGCTCGCCCCGAAGGGTTTCGGCGAGCTGTTGCAGGAATAACGGCACGCCGTGCTCTATCGTTGGGGCCGTTCCGGCGAAGGCGAACCGTTTGGAGACTTTCTCCCTGCAACGGCCGATCAACAGCAGTCGATTCGTTGTCAGAAATTCATGGAGCATCGGCCGCAACGCCTCCCTCTATTGGCCCCCCGTGTGAGAACACCGAACAAAGGGCGCCGACTCCTGTTTGTGCAAATGCGAACCCAGACTTGCTCTCTTTGGCCACGTACATGGCCTCATCCGCGCTTTTGATCAAAGCGCCCGCCGTGGCCCCATCCCTTGGAAACACCGCGATCCCAATACTGGCATTCATACATGGACTGACAGTGACATCTTGCAAAATCAGGTTACATGGCGCGCGAATCGCCCTGAGCACCTTTACTGCAATCGTCGAAATATCGTTCTCCTCGCGGACCCGATTCAGCAGGTATAGAAACTCATCGCCGCCATGGCGGCTCACCGTGTCATCGTCGCGTGTGCCATGCCTGAGCCGAGTCGAAATCATCTTCAGGACCGCGTCACCCGTATCGTGACCATAGGTATCATTAATGGTCTTGAAATTGTCCAGATCGACGAACATCACTGCGAGAATCGATCGATGCCGTTTCGCCTGCGCAATTCCATGCTCCAGCCGATCAGTGAATAGCACACGGTTCGGCAGACCGGTCAAATGGTCATGCAAGGCCGCATTGCGCGAGCCTTCCTCCTGTTCCACAGCGGCGGCCAGTTGATGATCGACCATGGTCCGATCCCTGATCTCAGTCCGCAGCGACTGAATAACTGCCATCAGCTCCTGCGACGCGTCCCGCAGTTGCATGGTTACGGCCTGTGCGGAAAGCTCTCTCGAGGATTGCTCAATAAGCAGCTGCAAGCGCTCGCTCTGGTCAAGCACTTCGGCGAGGCACTTAGCTGACACGGGTTGATGTCCATCGCTCGGACGTCATGACTTTCTCGTTTACCCGGCAGCCGTCTTCCCCAAGACGTGCCGGCTTTGGAAATTCCCTAACAGATCAATAATCTTCTGTCTGGAGTTATGCTCTCGAGATGGGGGTAGGTCCGTGCGTTGGCGTACATAACGGCGGAATATGTCACAAAAGGCCCGGCCTTTTCGCCTTTCCGCGTTTTACATAACAACTGATCGCCTTTCCTAGCCGCGGTGCTGCCGCTCGTGACCGGAGCCTGGACTCAGATACGGCTATGTTCGCCAAAGAACATAGCGCATCAACGCGCGCCTGGATCTGCGGGCGCCAGCGCCCAAACTCCCGAGAAAGAGTTGGCAATACCATGGGCTCTAATAGCGAGACACACCCCGCAGATTATGAACCCAACGCCGCTCATGGGCCGCGTGAGTGCGGTACCGAACATAAAGTTGTCCTTAAATCGATTTGACTTCAAAGCACCGTTCAGAGTGCCACCAGCGCGATAACATAATATGCCCCAACGCATACTGCTGATCCAGAACGATCCCGCCTCGGCCAGAGCGATTATGGAGGCACTCGCCAATTCGACTGATGGGTCCTTTCACATCGATTGGGTGAAGCGCTGTTCTGACGGACTCGAGAGCCTGAAGGACATCGATGCCATTCTGGTCGATCTATATCTTCCCGACACACGCGGCATAGAAACATTTGATCTTCTGTTTCGCGCGGCGCCCAAAATTCCCATCCTGGTATTGACCGATTCGAAGGATGAGAGCACGGCCAAGCTGGCGGTGCAGTGTGGCGCACAGGACTATCTGTTCAAGACCCGTCTCGATGCCTACCTGTTGCCCAAGGCGCTGGGCAGCATGATCGAACGGGCCTCGTATTTCGACGCCTTGTTCGAGGAAAAGGAACGGGCGGTCGTTACCCTCAATTCGATCGGCGACGCGGTGGTAAGCACCGACGTTGCAGGCCAGCTCACTTACCTGAACACCATCGCAGAGCGGCTGACCGGCTGGCCATTGGAAGAGGCCATGGGTCGTTCCCTCGAAGAGGTGTTCCGCATCGTCGATGCGGAGACGCGCGACCCGGTGCAGAACCCGCTGTCGCTGGCGATCCGGGACAATAAGACAGTATCGCTCAAGCCGAATTGCGTGCTGATTCGCCGTGACGGAGTCGAATCCGCCATTGAAGATTCCTCCGCGCCCATTCATGACCGTCACGGAACTGTGACCGGCGCCGTCATGGTGTTTCACGACGTGAGTATTGCCCGAGCCATGACGCTCAAGATGTCGTATCTGGCCCAGCACGACAGCCTCACCGACTTGCCCAATCGCGTGCTGCTGAACGACCGCCTGAATGAAGCGATACACCTTTCCAGCCGCTACCGCAGAAAGCTGGCGTTGATTTTTCTGGACCTGGATCACTTCAAGCACATCAACGATTCCCTGGGACACGTCGTGGGCGATCGCCTGCTCCAATCGGTGGCCCGGCGATTATTCACCTGCGTGCGCACCTCCGACACGGTCAGCCGCCTGGGAGGCGATGAGTTTGTGGTGCTGCTCTGGGAGGTCAGGCAGGCGCAAGACGCCGCCCTGACGGCCACGAAAATACTGGAAGCACTGCGCCTGCCTCACCACATCGAGGACCATGAACTGCACATTACGGCCAGCATCGGGATTGTCACATATCCGGATGATGGGACTGATGCGGAGACATTGTTGAAGCGAGCCGATCTGGCCATGTATCACGCCAAGGACGCCGGGCGCGACAGTTTTCAGTTCTTCAAGGTGGAAATGAATGCTCGCGCCATCCAACGCCGATCCGTCGAGGAAAGTCTGCGCCATGCCATCGACCGCAATGAGCTGGTATTGCATTACCAGCCTAAGCTCGACCTCGCCACCGGAGAGGTCATCGGTGCGGAGGGGCTCATCCGCTGGCACCACCCGGAGCGTGGGCTGGTTTCTCCCAAGGAATTCATCTCTGTGGCAGAGGACTGCGGCCTCATCGTACCGATCGGCCGCTGGGTACTTCGCGAGGCCTGCCAGCAGGCGCGTACCTGGCAAGTGTCCGGGGAGTCGGCGCTGTGCATCTCGACCAATGTCTCGCCCGTAGAGTTGCGTAGCCCCGGATTTGTAGCCGCGGTCCGCTCGATTTTGGCGGAATCGGGATTGGAGCCGCGCCTGCTGGAACTCGAACTGACCGAAGCGGTGCTGGTGGACGAGTCGAGGTCCATCGGCAACGTGCTCAGCGAATTGAAAGAGATCGGCGTGCGGCTCGCGCTGGATGATTTTGGCACCGGCTATTCGAGCCTGCCCCATCTAAAGCGCTTTCCCATCGATGCCCTGAAGATCGATCAGTCGTTCGTACGCGACCTCGCCAACGATGGCAATGGCGCCAACATCGTCAGCGCGATGATAGGAATCGGCAAAAATCTGCACATGCAGGTCGTGGCCGAAGGCGTGGAAACACGGCAACAGCTGGAAATTTTGATGGAGCATGGCTGCCAACAGGCCCAGGGGTATTACTTCGGCCGACCGGTGCCGAGCGAGCAATTCAGCCGTCGCCTGGAGTGCGGAGCCGATCAGATGGCGGTTGCCTGACTCGGAAGCCATGCCATGAACGCGGTGCATTTTCTCCGGGCGCGCTCGACACAGGATCTGGCTCCAGAGCGTAGAGGCCGGATATCGGTCTTTCGACGCGCACAGGACTGGCTCCGTCACCGCGGCGCCAGTGATCAAACTGCGCTGATCAACGCCTTGCCCGCCCATGTCGCCGTGCTCGACGCACAGGGGAGCATCCTATCGGTCAACAAGGCGTGGCTGAAGTTCGAAGCCGCGGAGCCAACCCACGGCCCGGGAGCGAAAGTCGGCCGCAACTACCTCGACATCTGCGACAGCGCGTCGGAATTCGGGTTGCGCGAAGCACAGCAGATGGCGGCAGGTATCCGGTCGGTATTGGCCGGCGCGGTGGAAATCTTCTCGATGGACTGCTCCTGCCATACCTCCTCGGAACAGCGCTGGTTCGCGCTGACCGTCACGCGACTGGGTGATGGCCCTACACGGGGCGCCATCGTCATGCACCGGGACATCACCGACCAAAGAGCGCTTGAAAACAGTTTGCGCGCCAGCGAATTCCGGTTTCGGCAGATGGCCGAAAGCATGCGCGATGTGTTCTTCCTCATCGACGCTGTGAGTCTTCAGCTTTTGTACATCAGTCCGGCATACGAGGTCATATGGGGTAGAAGCTGCGAGAGTCTCGACGCCAATCGACCACCGTGGATTGCGCATGTCCATCCCGAGGACAGGGAATTCGCCCAGAGCAAGTACGACACCGGGATGCTGGCGGGCATATTCGTGTACGAATGCAGGATCCTCAGGCCTGACGGCTCGGTGCGCTGGATCGAGGTGAGAGGCGCCCCGGTCGTGGACACCGCCGGGGTGTTGCTCCGCGTGACCGGCACCATCGAGGACATCACGCACCGCAAGCAGGCGCTGCAGGCACTGCAGGACAGCCGCCAGCGCCTGGACAATCTGGTCGTGGCGGCGACGGATGCCATCGTGACGCTGGATGAAGACCTGCGGGTAGTGCTCAGCAATCCTGCGGCCGAGAGCATGTTCGGCTACACCACTACCGCGCTGCGCGGCGAGCCGCTTCACATGCTCTTGTCCGAGCCGCTGCGCGCACCGCGCTCGCTCGCCATTGCGAACTTCCGCGATCCCGGCTCCGAAAGCGCCCAGGGAAACGCATCCCGCCACGTCACAGCCGTGCGCAAGAACGGCGAAAAGTTTCAGAGTGAAGCCTCCATATCCACATTCAACGCCAACGGACGCCGCTATTTCACCGCCACGCTGCGCGATCTGTCCGGACGGCCGCTGGCCTCGGACCAGCTGCGCGAGTCTGCGCGCATCGCAGCCGAACTAACCGAGCAGCAGCGCTCCGATATCCGTATCAAACGCTTGAGCCGCGTCTACACAGTGCTCAGCGAGATCAATGCACTGATCGTGCGAGTGCGCGACCGGCAGGAGCTCTTCAGCGAGACCTGCCGAATCGCCGTGAATGCCGGGACCTTCAGCATGGCGTGGATCGGGGTGATAGACCCGCAATCGCAGCAGGGCAAGGTGGTCGCCAGGCACGGCGGACAGCAGGACTATGTGAGCGAGATCAACCTGACAGCGCTGGAGGACACTCCCGACAGCGAGCGACCGGAGTGTCGCGCCCTGCGGCTGGCTCGCCCCGTCATTTGCAATGATGTGGCGGGTGACCCGTCAGTGCTGGGCCTGCGCCATGAGCTGCTGGCGAGAGGGCATAAGTCCCTGGGCTGCTTCCCACTGATAGCGGCTGGGCGAGCCACGGCGGTATTGACCTTCTATGCGGCCGAGCCAAATGCCTTTGATGAAGGCGAAGCGCGACTGCTGCTGGAACTGGCCGGCAACATCTCCTTTGCGCTCGACCATCTGGAAAAGCAGGAGCGCCTGAATTACCTGGCGTGCTACGACGAGCTTACCGGGCTTGCCAACCGCGGGCTGTTCCTGGAGCGCGTGGCGCAATTCGTGCGCGGCGCCGCTGCGGGTGGGGACAGGCTGGTGCTGGGAATCATCGACCTGGAGCGATTCAAGAATATCAACCAAAGCCTCGGCCGGGACAGTGGCGATTCGCTCCTGAGGCAGGTGGCGGACTGGCTGGCGCAGACACTGCACGAAACCGCCTTCCTGGCGCGGATCGGGGCGGACCAGTTCGCGGTGGTGTTTCCCACCACCAAGCCGGAATCGGAGCTGGGTCGGATGACCGAGCAGAGAATAGAGGCCTTGCTGCATCATCCGTTCCGTCTCAACGAAGCGGTGTTTCATATCGGCACCAAGGTCGGCATCGCGCTGTATCCGGACGATGGTGCCGATGCCGACATGTTGCTCAGAAACGCCGAGGCGGCGCTCAGAAAGGCCAAGATGGCCGGTGATCGATATCTCTTCTACTCGCCGAGGATGACCGAAACGGTAGTAGCGAGGCTCAACCTCGAGAATATGCTGCGCCAGGCGCTCGACAAAGAGCAATTTGTACTCTACTACCAGCCCAAATTCAGCCTGCTCAGCGGCAAGATCACCGGCGCGGAAGCACTGCTTCGATGGAATGATCCGCGAACAGGATTGGTGCGACCGGGAAGGTTCATTCCCGTGCTCGAGGAGACGGGCCTGATTCACGAAGTCGGGCGCTGGGCACTGCACCGGGCCATCGAAGACTACGCGCGCTGGCGCGCTTCGGGCCTGCCTGCGGTTCGCGTCGCGGTCAATGTGTCGGCGCTCCAATTGCGCAGTCACGGCTTCATCGAGCAGGTCAAGCGGGCCGTGGCGGTCGATGCGGCAGCGGCCTGCGGATTGGAACTGGAGATCACCGAAAGCGTCGTCATGGAAGACGTGCGACACAGCGGCGTGACCCTGCGGGCCATCCGGGGCATGGGTGTGAGCATCGCCATCGATGACTTCGGTACGGGCTTCTCCTCGCTCAGCTACCTTTCGAAGCTGCCGCTGGACACGCTGAAGATCGATCGCTCCTTCGTGCATGACTTGACGGCTGGGCAGCAGGGAACGGCACTGGTCTCAACCATCATTAAACTGGCCCATTCCCTGCAGCTGAATGTCGTCGCGGAGGGAGTGGAAACCGAGGAGCAGTCGGCTGTGCTGCACTCCCTGGACTGCGATGAGACGCAGGGACATCTGCTTGGCAAACCGGTGCCGAGCGAACTATTCGAATTGAGCTATCTCGCGCCATTGGCCCTGCTGTGAGTGTCCTGACCACGCTTGCGCTCGAGGACACGGCGCGCCGACGCGCCCTGCAGACCGCAGCGGCTACGGGACTACGCGCCTGGGCGCCATGGCTTGCCGACGCCCACATTCTGTTTCCGGCCCTCACCCTGGTGTTTCTCGGCCTGATCTGGGGCAGCACCTTGAATCTCATCCACATCGAACGCAGCAATGCGACCAAAGTCTCCTCCGCGGCGGCGCTGCAGCTGGTGAACACCTATGAGGCGCAGGTGGTACGCGCCTTGCGTGAGATCGATCAGACCCTGAAATTGGTCAACTACTTAAGCGAATTGAAAGGCGCCCCGGCCGCCCTCGCCGAGCTGCGAGCCCGGGGCCTATTGCCGCCGGAGTTGCTGTTCGCCATCACGGTCGTGAGCAGCGACGGCCAGGTCCTTGCCACTACGCGACCCGACCCGGCGCACACCGAGGCGCCGCCAGACCTGCATCAAGGGCTCATCAACGATGAACTGTGGGTGGATCTGCCGCGCGAGAGCGCCACCACGGGCGAATGGACACTGCGATTCACACGCGCACTGACCGATGTCCACGGCAGGATGGCCGGCGCCGTGGTAGTCGCGGTCGATGCTTCCTATTTTGTCAGCGGCTACGATCCTTCCCTGTTAGGCAAACACGGCGTGCTGGCGCTGCTCGGAACCGACGGCGTGTTTCGGGTCAGGCGCACCGGGGAGACGGTGACGGCGGGTAAGCAAATCGACTACGCCAGTGCCATTCCCGCCACCGATCGGGACGAGCCCGGCGTCTCCCTGTCGGTCAATGGCTGGGACGGCGTGCGTCGTTTCACGGGCACGCAGCAGCTCTATGACTTTCCGCTGGCAGTCGTCGCCGGATTATCCGAAGCCGAGCAACTGGCCGCCGTGCAGCAGAATGCCCGCAACTATTTATGGCGAGCAGCCACCGCCAGCACCCTGCTGGTGCTGTTAACCGCGCTCCTGGGTCGCCTGAGCTGGCAGCTGACGAGCAGCCGCGCTCGCGAGAGCGCCTCCAAATTGAAGTATGCCAAGCGCGTCGAATACCTGGCCTACCACGACGGACTCACAGCCTTACCCAACCGCAGTCTCTTCAATAAGCTGCTCGGCCAGGCCATCAGCCAGGCGCAACGTCATCACCGGCAGCTGGCGGTGGCGTTCATCGATCTGGACGGATTCAAACAGATCAACGATACGCTGGGGCACGAGGCCGGGGATGAGCTGCTGACAGAGGTGGCAAGCCGGCTCAAGGGCTGTCTGCGGGACAGCGATGCCGTGGCCCGCCTGGGCGGCGATGAGTTCGTGGTGCTGCTCAGCGAACTGGTGGAGGAGAAATATGCAGCGACGGTGGCCCAGAAAATAGTCAGCGCGATCGCAAAGCCCTTCACGCTGCTGGGCCAGGAGTTTCGCGTGACAGCGAGCATCGGCATCAGCACCTATCCGACGGACGGGGTTGATGAGCCGACGTTGACGAAGAACGCCGACATCGCGATGTACCAGGCCAAGGAAGACGGCAAGAATCAGTTTCAGTTCTATTCCGAAAAGCTCAACGCCAACTCGCTCGGACGCTTCGCCCTCGAATCGAGTTTGAGGCGCGCCCTCGAGAGGAAGGAATTCAGGCTCGAGTATCAGACCAAGCGGGAACTGGTCCACGGTCAGATCACGGGCATGGAAGTGCTGCTGCGCTGGGAGCACCCGGAATTAGGGCTGGTAGCCCCCATGCAGTTCCTGCCGGTAGCCGAAGAGACCGGATTGATAGTGCCCATCGGTAAATGGGTGCTGCAGACAGCGTGCCAGCAGAATATGGCCTGGCAGAAGCAGGGGCTGCCGCGTCTGAGCATCGCCGTGAATCTCACCGCGCGGCAGTTTGGCGACGAGCATCTGCTGCGCGATATTGCCTCGGTACTGGAATTCACGCGCATGGACGCGGGGCTGCTGGAGTTTGAAATTCACGAGAGCCTGCTGATCGGGGATTTCGACCGGACGCTCCGGACCCTGACGCAACTGAAGGCATTGGGGGTCAAAATTGCGATCGATGACTTTGGCAGCGGTTATTCCTCGCTCGCGTCGCTGCAACGATTTCCTCTCGATTCCATCAAAATCGATCGCTCCTATATCCGTGACATCGCCACTCGCGGGGAGGAAAGCGGCATGACAAAAGCGATTATCGAGATGGGCAAGAGTCTGCGCGTGACCGTGGTGGCGCAGGGGGTGGAAAACGAGGAGCAGGCCGAATTCCTCAGAGCGCATGCCTGCGACGAATTCCAGGGCTTCTATTTCAACAGGCCGCTGTCGGCACATAAATTCACGGAGCTGCTGTGGGCACAGGACCCCGGCCCCACGTTGACGGGTTCGCACGCCGCATCGGCGACCGGGTGACCCTGGGGAATCCCTCACGCGCGCTGATCCCGCTGGCGCTGATCGCGCTGACGTTGTGGCTTCCAGCCTATGCCGACGTCCAGGGTCCTGATGGATCAACGTTTTCCTTCAACGGCTTTGGTACTGCCGGAGTCGTACACTCCAGCGAGGACAAGGCGGATTTCACCGCCAGCGACTTTGAGCCCACCGGCGCCGGTTACAGCCGCAGCTGGAGCGCAAGTGTCGATAGCCTGATCGGCGGACAGTTTTCCGCGACTTTTACTCCGCAGCTCTCCGCGGTGCTGCAACTGATCGCCCAGCAGAATTACAACGACACCTACTGGCCCCACATCGAGTGGGCCAATATAAAATACCTGATCACGCCGGATTTCAGCGTGCGCGTGGGCCGAATCGTCATGCCGACTTTTCTGGATTCGGATTCGCGCGAGGTGGGATATGGCAATCCCTGGGTGCGGCCGCCGACCGAGGTTTACAGCGCCAATCCGATTACCAGCGTGGATGGCCTGGACGCCAGTTACCGCCTGCACCTGGGCCGCGTCACTAATACCCTGCAGGCCAGCTACGGCCGAAATCTGGCCTTTAGCTTTGCTAACGGCAGCAAATTCGACGCCAGATATGCATGGGGCATTTTCGACGACGCAGAATACGGCGCCGCTCTGGTACGCGTGGGTTACCTGAGCTCCGATATCACATTGAACGATGGCGGCGCACTGTTCGACGCCTTCAGGCAGTTTGGTCCGCAAGGCGCCGCCATAGCGGACAAGTATCAGATCGTGGATAAGTCCACCTCGATCCTGACGCTGGCGGCGAGTTACGATCCAGGCCAGTGGTTTGTCATGGGAGAATGGGCGACATCCCGCTCAGAATCCTTCCTCGGCGTCAACGACGGCTGGTATGTCAGCGGCGGCTACAGGGTGGGACCCTTTACTCCCTATCTGACTTACGCGCAGATAACCCAACGCAACAACTCCTCCCCCGGTCTGAATCTCATCGGATTGCCTGCTTACCTCGCCCCGACTGCCACCGCCCTCAACGCGGATCTCAACCAGGTCCTGAACTCACGTCCCGATCAATACACCTGGTCAATCGGCATGCGATGGGATTTCATGAAGAACTTTGATCTCAAGCTGCAGCTGGACTGCATCAATCTCGGCGCCGGTTCGGCCGGCACCCTGATCAATGTGCAACCCGGGTTTGAGCCCGGCAGCACCATTTTCCTGATCAGTTCCGTGGTCGACTTCGTGTTCTGATCCAACTCCCATGCCTCCGACCAACCGCAACGGATGGATCCTCATCGGGCTGGCGCTGGGCCTCATCTGCCGCGTTGCCACGGCCGACATCGTGGTGGTGGTGTCGGCCAAGAGTCCGGTGGGTGCCTTGAGCAAGGCGCAGGTGGAGGATATTTTCCTGGGTAAGACCATCCGCTTTCCGGACGGCGCGCTGGCTGTGGCCATAGACCAGCCGGAGGGCTCAGCGATTCGAAATGAGTTCTACGACAAAGTGGTTGGCAAGACCGCGGCGCAGATCAAAGCCTACTGGTCCAAGATCATATTCACGGGCAGGGGACAACCGCCACCCAGCGTATCGAACACGGTCGAAATGATGAAGCGCATCAGCGCGAACCCGGCTGCCATCGGCTACATTGACAGGGACATGATGAACGATACCGTCAGAGCAGTGTTCTGAGGTCGCGCGGGTGCCCCGCCGCAGGGGCTCCCGTCTGGAAACTAATAGAAGCGAGTCAGCGCCGACAGACCGAGGAGTCTTTCCAGGCGCCAGTCCCCGTTGGGATGACGTCTCCATAAGCCGCCGGAGCAGAATGCCCCGTCATTTTCGAAGAACAGCACTTCCATGGCAACCGCAGAGCGCCCGTATGACGACACTGCCGCGGCGGCGACGGCGAACCAGAGACGTACGCCGTCGGTATACGCGCGCCAAATCGCATCGGAGGATATCGATCGAGCCCGCTGCTCGAGGCACGGGGGCAGGTCGGAGAGCATCCAGACGCGCTGTACCCATCGTCCAGGCAGCCATCGCGCATATAAAAGCGCGTCGAGCTGAGCGTGCAGGGAGGCACTGGGCACCGAGGAAGGCTGCCGATCCCGAATGTCTCGAGCAATATCGTCTCTGGCAATATCGTCTCTGACGGTATTTTCGGGGCTCACAGACATGGGTTTGAACATGGGGTCATTTCCAGCGTGTGCACTGCTCTACCGACCAGCAGTCCATCACGCTCATCGTGGAGCGTATGTACGACACCCCACCCAGCGATCCCCTCGGCAAAGGCATATTCCTGTTTTGAGCGACATATCACACTCAGAGCGTGCTCAGGCCGCTATCCGGGACGGAAGCAGCCGATCGGATTCGCGCTTTACGACGCCGTAGCACTCGCAGGTTCGCGCCTCGATGCCAGGGCGATCAAGCACGGTGATATGCCCGCGGTTGTACTGGATCAAGCCGGCTGCCTGAAGTTGTCTGGCCGCTTCGGTGACGCCTTCGCGGCGCACACCGAGCATATTGGCGATCAATACCTGCGTCATGACCAGGTGGTTCGTCGGCAGGCGATCGAGACTCAAGAGCAGCCAACGACAGAGCTGCTGGTCCAGGGAGTGATGACGATTGCAGACAGCGGTCTGCGCCATCTGGGTGATGAGCGCCTGCGTGTAGCGCAGCAAAACATGCTGCATCGGGCCTCCCTGCAGGAACTCCGCTTTTAGAACCTCGGCCTTGAGGCGGTAAGCGGACCCGGCACTCTGCACCACTGCGCGGCTGGGCGTGGTTTCGCCGCCCATGAAAAGCGACACGCCGACGATGCCCTCGTTTCCGACCACGGCGATTTCTGCGGAGGCACCGTCAGCCATGACGCAAAGCAGCGATACGATCGAATCGATCGGGAAATAGACGTGGTGCAGCGCCACGCCGGATTCGTAGAGCGCGTCACCCAATACCAAGGGGACCAGTCTCAGTCGCGGTCTGAGTCGTTCCAGATCCTCAGGCGGGAGTGCGGCCAGGAGGCCGTTGCGCTCGGGATCTATGAGGGATGGCGGATCCACGGATCAGCTCTTACCGAATACGTCAGGAAGACCAATCGCAAGTATTCGATGATCCGTATGCTGCACTATTGGAGACCTCGCGCAACTGTTAACTATTACAGGTCCGGTTGGATGAACTCCCTCACCAATCGTGACTAATAGTCGAGCATAAACGCTGTGCGGTCTGTTCGCTATCGTACATATAACGAAATGCGTGGTGGTGTGTCACCACCATTTCTAATGTCAGTCGCTCAGTCGCAGCAGGATGAGCGATCGTCCGGTAACACCGTAATGGTCGTCAGCGTTCCCGGTGTAGGCAACCTCGCCGTCGGGAATGTTGGTATCGAGAATCAACGTCCAGGTATTACCCCCGGCATTCGCCGGCAGCGTGAATTCCACCAGGTCATAGTGTGCGTTGAACACGATCAGCATGGTGGCTTCGGTGCCGCGTTGGCGAACACCGGTAGGCCGTGCGCGACCGTCGAGCAGCATGCCAAAGCACCGCATGTTGGCATCGCTCCACTCTTCGCTGCGCATCTCCGCGCCGGAAGCGTTGATCCAAGTCAGATCCTTGACGTCCAATTCTTCGTCGACCACCCCCGTGAGGAATCGATTGCGACGCAGAATGGGATATTTATGGCGCAGTGCCGTCAGGCGCCGGACGAAATTGGTCAAGCGCTCGGCTGTTTCATCCCGTTGCCAATTCAGCCAGCTGATCTTGTTATCCTGGCAGTACGCATTGTTGTTGCCCTGCTGCGTACGTTCGAATTCGTCACCGGCCAACATCATCGGGGTGCCCTGGGACAACAGCAGGGTGGCCAGAAAATTTCGCCGCTGTCGTTCACGCAGCCCATTGATCTGCGGGTCGTTGGTGGGTCCCTCCACGCCGCAATTCCATGAGCGATTGTCGCTGCTGCCGTCCCGATTACCTTCGCCGTTGGCGTCGTTATGCTTGTCGTTGTAGGTGACCAGATCATTGAGCGTAAAGCCGTCATGCGCCGTTATGAAATTGACGCATGCGGAAGGGCGCCGGCCCAGATGATTGAAAACGTCGGCCGATGCGCACAGGCGCTGCGCTATATCGGCGGCGCCCGCGGCGCCTTTCCAGAAATCCCGCACCACATCCCGATAGCGGTCGTTCCATTCTGCCCAGCCGGGCGGAAAGCCACCCACCTGGTAGCCGCCCGGGCCAACGTCCCAGGGCTCGGCGATCAGCTTGACGCCTCGCAGGACGGGATCCTGGTTGCAGGCTTTCAAAAAGCCGCTCTGGTTGTCAAAGCCCCCGGGCTCGCGCGCCAAGATGGTACCGAGATCGAACCGGAAGCCATCCACATGCAGCTCATTCACCCAGTAGCGCAGGCTGTCGGCGACCATCTGGATGACGGCCGGATGGGACAGATTCAGTGTATTGCCCGTCCCGGTGTCGTTGATGTAGAAGCGCTGCTGATCGGGCAACAGGCGATAGTACGAGGCGTTGTCGATGCCTTTGAAGGATAGTGTTGGGCCGCGTTCGTTACCTTCGGCGGTGTGGTTGTAGACCACATCGAGAATCACCTCGAGCCCGGCATCATGGAAGCGGGACACCATCTCCTTGAACTCCCGAAGGCACTGCTCCGGCTCCGAGGCGTAGCGCGGGTCAGGCGCAAAGAAGCCAATGCTGTTGTAGCCCCAGTAATTCGTGAGTCCCTGCTCGAGCAGATGACTGTCGTTAATGAAGGTGTGGATGGGGAGCAGCTCTATGGTCGTCACCCCCAGGGATTTGACGTAGGCGATGACCTCCCCGGTTCCCATGCCCTTGAAGGTCCCGCGTCGCGGGGCCGGCACTGCGGGGTGGAGCTTGGTGAAGCCGCGCACATGCGCTTCATAGATGATCGTCTGATCCCAAGGCACCGCGCCGGCACGTGGCTGACCCTGCCAGTCAAAGTTGGGATCGACCACGACGCATTTGGGCACAAACGGCGCGCTGTCGCGCTCGTCGAAACTCAGGTCATCGCCCTCCGCTCCAATCGTGTAGCCAAAACATTCCGGCCCCCACTTGATCTCGCCGACATGCGCGCGAGCGTACGGGTCAAGCAGGAGCTTGTTGGGATTGAATCGATGGCCCGCCATGGGGTCGTAGGGGCCATGCACACGAAAGCCGTATACGGAACTGGGCCCGACCTCCGGGATGTAGCCATGCCAGATCTGATCGGTGTACTCCGGCAGTGCAATGCGCTCCAGTTCGGTGCCGCCCTGCGAGTCAAAGAGACACACCTCCACCTTGGTGGCATTGGCAGAGAACATCGTAAAGTTCGTGCCGTTGCCATCCCAGATTGCGCCGTGGGCGTTCGGGCTGCCCTCGCGTACTCGGCTTCTCACCAGCTGCAGCACCATCGGGTCCTTAAGGATTAAGATCCCGGAGTCTTCCGCCCAGCGCCGCCGAGATGCAGGCGATGAAAGCGCCAATGAGCATGGCCAACGCCGTAAAGATCGATGCCGCCTCAGCCGCTTTGTGCGCTTTATCGGCCGCCTGCTTCGCCTGGACCTTGGCTGCCTGGACTTTGGCGATTCCATTATCGACCCGGGTCTGCGCATCGGCAGCAGAAATGCCGGCCTGGGCGCTGACAATTTGCGTCAGGTAGGCACGGTCTTCAGCCGAGACGTCGTCGTTGGTGAGTCCTCTTGCCAATATGCGCGTCGTTTGGGCGCGCACATCGTTGCCGGGATAAGCCGTGTTGCCGGGAGAGGCAGCGCCTGGCGTGCCCGGTCGCAGCAAAGTATCGACATCATAGGGGTCGACTGAAGCGCCGGACGGCGCCGAAGATGCGGCACCTAGGGCGGCTCCTGCGCCGATTGACGAGGCAACGCGCAGTCCCGCGCCCGCCGTCGAGCCGGCAATTACTGCAGCTGCCGCGGACGCGAGCAGGGTCGCGGTTGCCCAGGTGATAAATCCATGGGCGGTGTCCCGAAAAAACACTTCATGGGTGTGGACGCCGTGCCACCGGGTACGCAGGCGTCCGGCGATATAGCCGCCGACTCCCGCGGAAATCCATTGCACGACGATCAACCCGATGGCTGTAATGGCGGTAAAGGTGGCCGCCGATGCGCCGGTGTGAGTCCACGGCGACAACGATGCCAGTCCGACTCCTCCGCCCAGCGCGATCAATAGCAGCGAGGTAGAAGCGGCAACGACCGCTCCGGCTGATATCGCCCCCCACGAGACGGCCGAGCGAGCCTTGTCACTGCCCACAGCCACAGCACCGGCATATCCGGCGACAGCATCTAATGTGTTGTTCATCGCGGCTCTCTAACTGTGAGAGCACATGGCGAGTAACAGAATGACCGGAATCGGCACACCGAGCATCCACAGCAGAATTCCGCGACCCATGGCAGTTCTCCCTCTGACTGTTCGTGTTGGCAGTAGCGCGGCCTCACTCTAGGGCTGAAGCAGGCCCCATTGGCGTAGGACAACGGCCCAGCTTGGCGTCGTCGAGTGCTGGTGGGGTGCCCAGACTCGCCTACACAAGCCGGCCATTCGCGGCTTAAGCTATGCGCGGTTACTCCCAGGGAGGGAGAGGCATGGCCGAATCAGGCGGTGTGTCAGGAATACTGGGGACGGAAAGCGAGTCCCCTGCTGAAGGTTTAACTCCCGAGACATCGGCACCCCTCGATCCGACGGCCGCAGCGCTGGCCGCCGAGGCCAGCAGGAATAATCCAGAACTGGCGCAGGCGGCATCCGCCTATTTTCGCAAACAGAGCCACCTGGTCGAAATCCAGACCGAGCACCTGCACGAGCAGCGCATCGTCAATCTGCAACTGCTCAAGCTCAGGCGCCTGGGCGAGCGGCTCAGAGTGGGGTTGCAGGTGTTCTTCGTTCTGGCGGCGACCGCCATCGGCCTGGGTGCGGTGCTGATGCTTCGCGACGCGATCACCTCGCGCCGTGTAGTCATAGAGCCCTTCCATGCGCCGCCCGGATTGGCGACGCGGGGAATTGACGGCACCGTCATTGCCAGCGGACTGCTCGACCAGCTCAGCCGATTGCAGGATGCCACCCGCAGCAGCTCCGCCGCCCGCGGCCTCACGGGCGCCTGGTCGGCCACCATCAAGCTGGATGTGCCGGACACCGGCATTTCAGTCGGCGAGCTCTCCCGTCTGCTGAAGGAACGCTTCGGGCATGACGTTCACATCGACGGCGACCTGGTCGAGACGGCGGCGGGCGGGCTTGAACTCACGGTACGCGGCAATGGAGTGCCGCCCAGAGCCTTCACTGCCTCGGGTGCCGATCTTGCAAAGCTGACGGTCGAGGCAGCTGAGTACGTCTACTCGATGTCGCAGCCAGTGCGCTGGGCCACCTTTCTCAACAACTCCGGCCGCTATGCCGAATGCATCGATTTCTGCCGGACCGCGATCCCGAGCGCTAATCCCGATGATCGCTCGCTGCTGCTGACGAGGTGGGCCGTTGCCAATGATTCTTCGGGCGGCTCGACCCGCGAGTCGCTGGCGTTATTGCAAACGGCGATCAGGCTCCAGCCGAGCGACTGGATCGCCCGGGCCAACATCACCAACGATCTGATGATCGTTGAAGATGAGGAAGGGGCATGGAGGACCGGGGAGGACATGCGCGCGGCGGCCGGCGGCCGTCCAGGGAAGGCGCCTGATATCTACTATCAGAACTGGGATTACCTCACGTGGAATCTGCCTGCGTGGCTGGAGGAAACAAGAGCCGACGCCGAGGCCAATGCCGGCATGGGAACGGGGCAAAGCTCCGCCGGACCGACCATTGCCGACATCTACGGCAGACTGCACGATCCGGAAGCAGCAGAACTCTCCCTGAAGACCACGAAGGAGGCGGTCGGCGATCTGACCATCGATGCGATGACGCATTTCGTGCGTGGTCGCCTGGCTGGCGAAGCTGGCGATGTAAAAGCCGCGGCCAGCGAGATGGAAGCCTTCGGGACCGAGTATGCAAATCCCGCGGAGTCCACCAACAACCCCGGCTACAACTGCTGGATCGCGCCGGCTGAAGAGGCGGCAGGTCATCCTGACAAGGCTGACCAGGTGCTGCGGACCGGAGGATCGTTCGTGGATTGCTACCGCTTCCGCGCCGATATTCTCGACGGCCGCGGCGATTGGAGTGGCGCGCAGAAGGCGTACGCGGACGCCGTTGCGCTCGCTCCCGACCTGCCAGCGGCCTACTACTCCTGGGGCGTTGCGCTCGCCAGGCACGGCGATCTCGCCGGTGCCGAAGTGAAACTCGCCGAGGCGAACAATCGCGGGCCCCATTGGGCAGATCCCCTAAAGGTGTGGGCCGACCTGCTCGCGAAGGAGGGCAAGACCAGGGACGCACTCGCCCAGTACGACCAGGCCCTCAAGAACGCACCGAACTGGAAAGCCCTGAAGGCGGCGCGCGAAGCGCTGGCAAAGTAGCTGCCGCGTTTGAGTGCGGCAGCGAACAGACGGGGCTATCCACGCGCGATAAAAAGCAACGTCGAGATGGCAATTTCCAGCGTCTCGCGATTCGACTGCGTACGTTAAGGAGAATACTGTGAAATCCATTTACCTCGCCCCACTGGCATGCGCCGCAATGCTGTTTGCAGTCACGAACGCATACTCGGACGATGTCGCCAAGACGGACATGCATAATGCACCCGCGGCGCATCGGGACTTTGACAAGGTGGATACGCACCGGCACGGGTACGTCACTTCGCGAGACGTCAAGAGCGACGATTACATCAGCAAGAACTTTGCCAGATGCAATGTGAAGGGTGATGGTCACATGACCCGCGAGGAATACGCCAACTGTCACGAGTAAGCGACTGATGAGAGCGGGTTGATTGAACCGAGTCACCGCCCAGGAAATGGCATCCGGCACGCAGGTGGTATAGCTTCCCGCCTCTTCGAGATCCGCATAATGCACCGCAACGTGCCGCTGTGAGTCATCGTTCGCGTCGGCTCATCGCGTAATCAAGCCTAGTCATGCGTCGCTGCCACTCCATGGCCGGGCGCTGAACCGTTGCTGATTTAGATCGGGTCCAGGCCAAACCCAGTGGGATAAGCGCCGCCAGGCGCGCGCGAGCAAGCGGGTCCGCGTTTTGGCGCAAGCCGCGCGGATGCGATACTTTGACAGACCGATGGCCCTAACAATTCGCCAGATGGCGCGGATGAGCCAGCTCCTGGACGAGGCGCTGACGCTGGATGAGACCGCTCGTCGCGCTTGGCTGACATCTCTCCCCCTCGAGCATCAAGATCTGGCTGCTGCACTGCGCGACGCGCTACTGCCGGGGGCGGAGCAGGCAGCGGACCTGAAAGCGCTGATGGGCCTGTCGAAGCTCGATGCTGCGGGTGAGGCGAGCGCGCCGGCCGCGAGCGGCCTTAAGCCCGGCGCCCGTGTGGGCCCTTATGAGCTGATCCGACTGCTGGGTGCCGGGGGCATGGCGGAAGTGTGGCTGGCACGGCGCGCCGATGGGGCTTTCAAGCGCGAAGTGGCAGTGAAGCTACCGCGGCTCGCGCACGCGCAGGCGGGTCTTGAGGCGCGCTTTGCGCGCGAGCGCGACATCCTGGCCAGTCTCGAACATCCCCATATCGCGCGTCTCTACGATGCCGGTGTCGATCCGCAAGGATTGCCCTATTTGGCGATGGAGTATGTGCAGGGTGAGTCGCTGACGGGCTGGAGCGACGCCCATCGGCTCGGGATACCCGAGCGCCTGGGGCTTTTCCTGCAGGTGCTCGAGGCGGTGCAATACGCCCATGCCAAGCACGTCATTCACCGGGATCTCAAGCCCTCGAACATTCTGGTGACCGAGTCTGGGCAGGTGCGGCTGCTGGACTTTGGCGTCGCCCGGCTGCTGGACGCTGAAGAGACGGACCAGCCGGCGCTGACCAGTGTCTACGGCCGGGCGCTGACGCCCGACTATGCCAGTCCCGAGCTGTTGCGCGGGGATCCGATCGATGAGCGCAGCGATCTCTACTCCCTGGGCGTACTGCTCTACGAGCTGCTGAGCGGTACTCGACCCTATCGACTCAGGAGCGCAGCCTCGATCGGGGCGCTCGATCAGGCCATCGCCACGCTTGAGGTGAAGAAGCCTAGCCTGCAGCTCGAGCCCGCGGCAGCCACTACCCGTGACGGCACCACGGAACAGTTGGCGCGGCAACTGCGCGGGGACCTCGATGCCATTGTGCTCAAAGCACTGGCGATGCCTTCCGCGCAACGCTATGCCAGTGCCGCCGCGATGGCGCAGGATCTGAGACGCCACCTCGATGGGAAGCCCATCCAGGCGCAGCCAGCGCGAGTCGCTTATCGTCTGCGCAAGTTCGCGCTTCGCAATAGAGCGCTGCTCGCGGTCAGCGTCGCGGCCCTCGCAGCGATTCTTGTCACGGCAGGTTATGCGTTATACCGCGAGAGCCGCCAAGTAACGGTCAGCGCGAAGGCGCTTGCCGTGGCCAGCGCGCCGAGGCCCGCGAGCGCCGTGGCCGCTTTTGCACCACCCGCACACTCGATCGCGGTGCTGCCGTTCGTCAACATGAGCGGGGACAAGGACCAGGAGTATTTCTCCGACGGGCTCACGGAGGAGCTGCTCAACTCCCTCTCCGAGATCAACGAGTTGCAGGTCGCCGCTCGCACCTCAGCTTTCTCCTTCAAAGGCAAAGACACCGACATCGGCACTATCGCGCGCAAACTGAATGTCGGAACAGTGCTCGAAGGGAGCGTGCGGCGATCGGCGCACACGATCCGCATCACCGCGCAGCTGATCGATGCAGTCACGGGCTTTCACCTGTGGTCGAAGACCTACGACCGGGGCTTAGGGGATGTGCTGAAGCTGCAGACCGAGATTGCTACCTCGGTGGCCAGCGCTCTGAGAGTCACTCTCCTCGGGGATCTCGCGGCCAAAGTCGAGCTCGGCGGGACGGATAATCCGGCCGCCTTCGATGCGTATCTGCGCGGGGCAAAGGCGACAAACTCGATACGCGACACCAGAGACCTCCCCGCCGCGATTGCCGCCTACACGGAAGCGATTCGCCTCGATCCGCACTATGCGCTCGCCTTCGCTGCCCGATCAATCGCCCTTGACCTCCTCGCGCAGCAGGCCCCCACCGAAGCGGTGGTCCGTGAAGCCTTTGACGAGGCGCAGGCGGATGCTAGCCAGGCGCTCGCACTCGCGCCGGAACTGTCCCAGGCCCACCTTGCGCAGGCGGTTGTTTCGAGCACCACCTTCGACTACACGCGGGCAAGTGACGAATACGAGCGGGCTCTCGCCCTCGCGCCGGGCAATGCGGAGCTGTTGCGAAATAGCGGCGTATTTGAAGCCTTGATGGGGCACTTCGATGCAGGTCTTGCAGCCGCCCGACGCGCCGTGGCGCTCGACCCGCTCGCTCGCGACAGCCATTTCCAGCTCGGCCGGGCGTTGTATGCGGCGCGCCGCTATACGGAGGCGGAGGCTGCCTTCGGAGAGATCATCAGCCTTGACCCCGACTACAAATCGAGCTACGGGTTTCGCGGGCTCGCCTATTACGCGCTCGGGGATCTGCAGAGCGCCCGCGCATCGTGCGAGATCCAGCGGGACTACTGGTTGAGTCAATGGTGCCTCTCGGTGGCCTATAACAAGCTCGGCCGGCACGCGGATGCGGAAGCCGTCCTGTCGAAACTGAAGTCGGCACTGGGCGATACCGCGGCGTATCAGTACGCCACGATCTATGCGCAGTGGGGCGATCGGGCGAAGGCGCTCGAATGGCTCGAGACGGCGTGGCGGCTGAGAGACCCGGGGCTGAATTACCTGAAAACCGACTCGCTCATGGACCCTTTGCGCAAGGAGCCGCGCTTTCAGGCGATTGAGCGGGAGGTGAAGTTTCCAGACTGAGAGCTCGGTGAAATCACCCGGGCCTACTTTGCATACGCCCCTAGATTTGAGAGAGCAAATCCATCGCGCTTTGAAACGCGGATTTGATCATCTCGTTCGCTTCATCTCCGTCTGGAAGCGCACGCGCCACCGTCAACGATCCCACCATCAATGCGACTATGCTCCACGCTCGGTCACGCCGTTGCCGTCGCGTGCCGCCTTCGAGCGCTTTAGCTATTTTGTCGATCAAGCCATTCATTCTTTGCTGATACACACGCCGTACAGCAGCGCTTGCTCGCGATACATCGGCGCTAAGCGCCGGCATGACGCACCCAACCGCCGGATTGTCGCGATGGTGTGCGCTGATATAGCCTGTCAAGAAACCTTTAAGCCGGGCATGCCAGTCGATGTCATCGCCCTCTCGCGCGTCGGTATAGGGCGCACCGAGATACTCGCCGATGATTTCTTTAAGAAGATCTTCCTTGCCCGAGAAATTCGAATAAAGCGATCCTGAGGTAACACCTGCGGCGGCGGCAACCTCATCGACCCCGACGCCGGCAAATCCTCCTGTTTTCAATACCTTGGCGCCCGACTCGATGATCGAACGGCGCGCTTTCAGTTTTTGATCCGTCGAGTACCGCATGAGAACCGACCTTCCACTTGACTTGGCTCCGATCATAGCATAGCGTACGTTACCGTAACGATCGTTATTTAACTTCACCGCCCCGCATTCATTGCATCATTGGAGAGTCTTATGAGTACCTACACAAGGACAGAAACGAAGACCGTCAAAGTAAACGGGCTGGCATTTGCCTATCGCGAGCTGGGCCCCAAGAACGGGGTTCCCGTGGTATTCCTGCATCACCTGACCGCGGGCTTGGACGACTGGGACCCCAGCGTCGTGGATGGCATCGCCGAGTCTCATCATGTCATCGCATTCGACAATCGTGGCGTCGGCAGCTCGGAAGGCCAGACCCCGGACGATGTGCGTGCCATGGCGCACGACGCGGAAGCGTTCGTGGACGCGCTGGGATTGAAGAAAGTGGACCTCTTCGGCTATTCCCTCGGCGGCTTCGTCGCCCAAGTGATCGCAGAGGAACGCCCGACTCTGGTCCGTAAGATCATTCTCGCCGGCACCGGCCCGGCCGGAGGCGCCGGAATTGCCAAGATCGGCGAAGTGCTGCAGACGGCCATGCAGCGCAGCGCAGCCGAAAAGAAGCATCCAAAAACCTTTCTATTCTTTACGCCATCGCTCTCCAGCCAGAAGTCGGCAGGGGAGTTCCTGACACGACTCGGTGAAAGGACCGCCGATAAAGACGCGACGGTAAGTAACGAGACCATTCAGGCTCAGGCAGTGGCCATCACCAAATGGGGCGCCTCGCCTGCCAATGACTTGAAGGCCATCACCCAGCCTGTGCTGGTTGCGAACGGCGATGACGACACCATGTTTCCCACAGTCAACTCCTTTGAGCTGTATCAGAAACTGCCCAATGCCACACTCAGCATCTTTCCCGACGCGAGCCATGGTGGCATTTTTCAATACCACCGCGAGTTCGTTCGCCAGGCGGTGACGTTTCTGGATGGCTGAGTGAGGGCGTCACGTGTCGCGCTGCTTGGCAACCAAGAGCGCGACATTTGGCTCCACAGCGCGCTGGACGACCTTACCGGCCCAATGCTCGTTCGACACTGCGACCAGGAGCGCTTGCAATGACTACCAAGACCCTCATCGAAACGACAATAGCCGTGCAACACTTAAAGATCGAGCTTGCCCAGTCATTCGAGAGTGCACGACAGGCGTTCGAATCGATTCTTCCGCAATTTGACGCGGGAATCATGGTCCTGCTCCGCAACGGCGAGGTCCAGCGCGCCAGCGAAGAACTCGAGCGCGGCCCGGAGCTCGCGATCTTTCAAAGCAGAGACCACGGAAGCCTCCTTCAAATCGTCGGCCTCGCGCGCAAGGCG
>Ga0302311_10001199_pt1 | contig 31126 bp, 25 predicted proteins | sample III_Palsa_N1_3_FD_200449 | JGI IMG/M metagenome (GOLD analysis project Ga0302311, IMG submission 200449) | Peat permafrost microbial communities from Stordalen Mire near Abisko, Sweden - III_Palsa_N1_3 | ecosystem: Environmental > Terrestrial > Soil > Palsa > Peat permafrost | place: Sweden... | reverse complement strand
CATTTCGAATTTGTTGCATTTGCGTTATCGCTTTGTGATGCGAAGCAACCGCGGCAGCGCCGCGGGGTCGCTCCGCGGTTGCGGTCGATCCCGCGATCCGGTCTCTTTGCCGTAGTCGTTACACGCCGAATAGGCCCTGGACCCTGAGCCTGTTGACTACCGGTACTTTTCCATCAGGCCGTGATCAGTGGCTTGCTGCTACGGGGTGTGGCTATGATTCTGATCGCAGGTCACGGACGCCGCGCCAGTATGAATCCGGAACGGTTGCGTGGAGTTCGGATTCTTATCAAGCAGTCTGCCGCAGCGAGCATCGAGCCGAGCATGCTGAAACGATCCCTTAAGACATTGCACGAGATCGGCGCGGCCGGCGTCATGGGTTCATTGGCGGCCTGCCTGGTGCTCGTGCTAAAGGGCCCTACCGAGCCATTGGTTGCGTACGCCGCCGTGCGTCAGGCCATCGCCGCGATTACGCAATGGCTGCTGCTACCCTCGCTGCTCATCGTGCTGTTAAGCGGCCTGCTGGCGATTGCTGCCACCAGCGCGTTTCACAACGCCGCGTGGGCATGGGTCAAGGCGCTGCTTGGCCTGGGCATTTTCGAAGGCGCCCTCGTGACAGTCCATGCTAGTGCGCGGCGCGCCGCAGAATTGGCAGCCATGGCTGCCAGTGGCCAAGGCGATCCGGCGCAGCTCGCCCAGACGTTGCGTACGGAATGGGGGGGACTGTGGCTACTCCTGGCACTGTCGCTGATCAACATCGTCCTGGCAGTGTGGCGACCTCGGCTATATCGAGTCAGTCGGGACTAGCCCCAGCACGGCAGTCTAGGCGGCAGTCTAAGCGGCAGTCAGACTCGGTCGGTCTTTTCGTCTTACGAGCAAATAGGCCAAGAAACGACGCCAACCTCATAGCGCGCAGTCAACAATTACGCGGACGATCTATCGCGAGGGCGGTGACGGCCGGATTGACGCTACCTGCGGAAGTGGCTGCTTTCCAGTGCCGTCCACCGACACTGGCTTTGCCTCGATCAGGATGAAGGCCATCCGCGCCCAGCGCTCCGAACTGCCGTTGATCCAGAGGTGATTCGTGCCTCGCTGAACGACGATATCGCCGAATCGCTTTTAGTCTGGTTGCGTTGGCCACTTAGGCACCCCGGAAGGTCCCTGGCAAATTCACCTACGAGATGGGTGGCCGGCAGACAGAGTTTTCTTTGATTGCCCCACATTGAGGGCTAAACTGAGTGTACCTTTCTCAAAGGGATCCGCCATGTCATTGCATTCCGTTTGTCGTCCGGATGAGCTCGGCATCGGCCAAATGAAGGCCTTCGCGGTGGGCACACAGAAGATCGTCCTCTACCATCTTACCAACGGCTTCTTTGCCACTCAGGCGAATTGCACTCACATGTTCGCGCCGCTAGCCCGCGGCAAGATCATCGCGGATGGTATGGTGCAATGTCCGTTTCACCGGGCGCGTTTCGACATCCGCACCGGGCAGGTTGTCGAGTGGGCAAACTTCCCGCCAGGCATTCAATTGTTCAATGTGGTTCGAGGCCAGAAGGTACTGCGCACGTTTGAGGTCATCGTCGAGGGCGACGACGTTCAGGTAGACATCCCTACGACCTGAGTACCTATGTCCGCCGGCCGAACTCACGTGACGCCAACCCCGCCGCCGTCTTAATGAGCGTGGGCGGCCGGCCGCTTCAGTCTGAAGGCTGCATCACACGATGCGCATGAGGTTGCCGCGCCCACCAGCGCATCGATCACTCCTCAGGCTCGGTGACGTCGATGAACGCCACCAGAAAGTGTTGACCTCCCGGGTCCCGCGTGACGGACGCATGCACGCTGCGCAGCGCTCCCTGCCCCACCGCCAGCTGCAGGGTGCCGAGGGTTGTCGGCTCGCCCTCGCTCAGCCGCGCAAGCATCGCGCGCAGCACACTGGCGCTCTCTGGCCCGAGAAATGAAATGAGGCTTCGCCCCAGCAGTTGACCCCGCTCACAACCGAGCATGCCCGCCGCGGTGAGATTAACCTCTCGCAGCTCGCTGGTTCGATCAACGGTGAGGCAACCGACCGGTGCATAATCGTACAGCTGGAGCTGACGGTAAAGCGTCGCCTCCATCTCGCTACGGGAACGGCGCAGTTCCTCCTCTTGAAGTTCAAGTTCTACCTGATGTACCTGTAATTCATGCAATACCGCTAGCGCTTCGCCGGCAGAAGATGGCGAGGAAGCAAGCTTGTGAAGGACCCCGAGGGCCCCAAATGCATCGCGCGGGCCGTCCTGCGAACCGTCCGCTACAGACAGTCGTGCCAATGCGCGCTGGCGCAAAGCGGCTTGACTCTCAAGGCCATTTACGTCTCTTGACATATGCACCCCCCGGTTCTGCAGCCACGCCACCAAGCGGTAACTCTACTCCACCTCGCTACGGTTTGCGCAGACGCGCCTCGAGCTCCTTGGAAGCCGTGATGTCAACGAAGGTGATCACAACGCCATTGATGACATTCGCCGCGGTGCGATAAGGCATGATGCGTACGGTGAGCCAGTGTCCGTCAGTGGTCGCGATCTGCTTCTCTGAAAATGCCAGAGTCCGAAGCACCTCTTTCGCGTCGGTGTGAAGCTGTGGGTAGACGAGCGTGCTGGCCAGCTCGCTGAGCGGTCGTCCAATATCGCCGTCACGCAGATGGATGATCCGGCTGATGTGTTCCGTAAAACGACGCACGTTCAGCGCGTTGTCGAGAAACAGCGTCGCGATTTCCGTGCTGTTTAGCAGGTTCTGCATATCGCTCTGCGCGAGAGCCAGATCGTCGAGCTTCGATCGTAGTTCGGCGTTCACCGTTTGAAGCTCCTCATTCATGGACTGCGATTCTTCCTTGGAAGTGGTGAGTTCCTCATTGGCCGACTGCAACTCCTCATTGATCGATTGCAACTCTTCGTTGGCAGACTGCAGTTCCTCCTGCGAGGCGCGCATCTCCTGGTGCAAAGAGCGGATTTCCTCACGCGAACGCGCCAGCTCGCTGTTGACCGCTGGGTCTACCACATCGGTCGCGCGTCGTCTTTTCGTCTTAGCGGCCGGCGCGACGGTGACATCGTGAAAGACGATAATCACCGTGCCTTGCAGCGCCTGCGGCTCATTGAGGATACGCACTGTGACATCCAGCATGGAGTGCGCATCTTCCTCAAGCCGCAATCCGTGCAACTCGACGGTCTTCTTCTCCAGCAGGACCTGCCTCAGGGCGGCGGCGAGCTGCGTGCGGATCCCCGGGCGCGCCATGACATGAACATTCCAGTTAGCCTTTCCGGCAGCGGGCTCCAGATACTTGCCAGTTCGGCCGCTGATGTAGAGGATGTCGCCCTTGTCGTTGACCAGCGCCGCGGGTGGCGAGAATTCCTGTAGCAGCAACTTGTCGGCCAGCGACTGCAAGTTTGGAAGGTGCGAGGGCGGATGGGACACATTCAGCTCCTGCGCTGTGGTGCGCCAAGACGGGCCGGAATTGACGGGAAAATTTACGTATCCGGTGACTGCTGCGGAATCGCTTCGCCGGTAGATCCTCGACTTGAAAGCCAGCGGCACGAACAGTGAGGATGATTGGCCGACTGTTTCGGCCCCACCTAGCACCAACACCCCGGCGGGACGCAACGCGTAATGGAACAGCGGCAGCAGGCGCTGCTGGAGCGCAGCGTTGAAGTAGATCATCAAGTTGCGGCAGGACAGGATATCCAGCCGGGTAAAGGGCGGATCAAGAATCACATCGTGCGGGGCAAATAGCACCATGTCACGAATGTCCTTAGCGATCAGATAGCCGCCGCCCTCCTTGCGGAAGAAGCGATTGAGGCGCTCGGGAGCCATATCGTCAGCGATCTTCGAGGAGAAACGGCCGCTGCGCGCGATGGCGATGGCATCGGCGCTCAGATCAGTCGCAAAAATCTGCATCGTCGAGGCTTCGGGTGCGAGCTGCGACGCGGCCATCTCGCGAAATGCGATGGCCAGTGAGTAGGCTTCCTCGCCCGTCGAGCAGCCTACCACCCAGGCACGAAGCCTCGCCCCCGAGGCACGCCCTGCCAGCAGACCGGGCAACACCTGATCCTTGAGCTCCTGCCAGACTGCCGGGTCGCGGAAGAAACTGGTAACGCCGATCAGCAGCTCTTTGAACAGCAGATCGAGCTCCTGCGGATTTTCCTGCGCGAATCGTTCATAGTCCGAGAGATTGCCTATTCCGTGCACGTCCATACGCCGGTCGATGCGTCGCCTGAGGGTGCTGGTTTTGTAAAGGGTCAGATCGCGCTTGCTGTGCTCGCGCAGCATTCCGAGGATCGCTTCCAGCGATTGCTCGCTGCCCTCGCTGATGCCAGAAGGGCTCGGCGTTGACTTGGCTCGTCCCGCGGTGACCAGCAGGATGCGCTGAGGAAGTTCAGCGGCTGGGGCGACAATGTCGCAGGCCCCCGCCGAGATGGCATTCTGTGGCATCGAGTCGAACTGCGCCGAGGCGGGCTCCTGCGCGAGAGTGAGGCCACTCTGGCCCTTGATCGTTTGCAGACCCAGGGTCCCGTCTGAGCCCATCCCCGACAACACGACCCCGATCGCACGCTCACCCTGCTCCCGGGCAAGTGAGCAGAACAACACGTCGATCGGAAGCCGCATACCGCGCGGTTGCGCCGGCGCAGCCAGATGCAGTCGGCCCTCAACCACGGTGAGTTCGGTGTTCGGCGGGATCACATACACCACGTTAGGTGCGACGCGCATCGATTCCGCAGCTTCGCGCACCCGCATCGCGGTCGCTCGCTGCAGCAGTTCGGTGAGCATTGCCTTGTGCGTCGGGTCGAGATGCTGAACGACGATGTACGCTAACCCGCTCGTGGGCGGTACATTGGCGAGAAACTTCTCCAGCGCCTCGAGACCACCAGCGGAGGCTCCCAGCCCCACGATCTGGGTCCGAGCCGTATCGCTGGGATTGCGAGCATTTGGCACGGGGGCATTCATGGTCCGGTTTCGCCTAGGTGTCCTGCCCGCGGTAACGATTTTTGTGAGCCGATGCTACGCGCTTACTGTCGAATGGCAATGACCACTTTTCGAGCGCCGGTTCCGGCGCTTGTCGAGTTCTATATAAGCCATTGATGCCGGCAGAGCTGGACCTCGCGCAGAGATGCCGCGACGCGGTAGGAAGCCGGATCGTGGTGTGATAATTTAAATTGCAGCTGGTAGCGATATGTCCATGAACTCAGCGGCAGCCTGGATGGAGAACCGTCTCTTAGCGGCGCTGACGGACGCCGACAGGGCACCATTGATGTCGCAGCTGGAAACCGTGGACTTGCCGCTCGGCAAGGTGCTGTACGAGTCTGGCAGCAAGCTTCCCCACGTGTACTTTCCATCCACGTCGATCGTCTCATTGCTATATGTTCTGGAGAACGGAGCCTCCGCCGAAATCGCCGTCGTTGGTAACGAGGGCATTCTCGGCATCTCGCGCTTCATGGGAGGCGAATCCACAACAATCCGCGCCGTGGTTCAAAGTGGCGGCACTGCCCTGCGTCTTGCGGCGAATATTCTGATGCAGGAGTTCAACCGCGCCGGGCCGGTGATGCACCTTCTGCTGCGCTACACGCAGGCACTGATCACGCAGATGGCCCAGACCGCGGTTTGCAACCGCCACCATTCGCTCGATCAGCAATTGTGCCGTTGGCTGCTACTGAGCCTGGATCGCTTGCAGTCCAATCAGCTGGTCATGACGCAGGAACTCATCGCGAGCATGCTGGGCGTGCGTCGTGAAAGCGTCACAGAGGCTGCTGGGCGTTTGCACCGCGCCGGGATAATCAATTATCAGCGCGGGCACATCACGGTTCTCGACAGACCCCAGCTCGAGCGGCGTAGCTGCGAATGCTATGGAGTAGTCAAGAAGGAATACGACCGATTGCTCCCGGCCAAGCGCGCGAACTGAGGCACAATTCCGCAAGTCTGCCGCCCTTAAGCGGCCAACTGCAATGGCAGTAGCCGGTCATACTCTTCCTTGACCGCTGCGTAGCACTCGCACGAGCGCTGTTCGAGCGCAATTCGGTTCATCACGCGAATCCGATCGCCTCTGTAGCCGATCAGTCCGGCGTCCTGTAACTTGAGCGCGGCTTCGATGGCAACGTCCTGTGTTACCCCCAGCATATGGGCTATGAGCGCGCGGCTCATCAGCATCTCCGTACCCTGCAGACGATCTAAACTCAATAACAACCAGCGACATAGCTGTTGATCGAGTGAGTGATGCTTGTTACATGCGGCGGTCTGGACCATTTGCGTCATCAAGGCCTGGGTATAGCGAAGCAGCAGATGAGCCACCGGACCCGCTCGCTCGAACTCACGTCTCATCACTTCCGCGCTCAGCCGAAATGCGCCGCCCTCACTCTGCACCAGCGCCCCGCTGGAGGTTGACCCGCCGCCCATGAATAGCGAAACGCCCACCACACCTTCGTTTCCAACGACGGCAATCTCAGCTGATTCGCCACTCCTCATGACATACAGAAGCGAAACGATGGACGTGGTCGGAAAATAGAGGTGAGTCAGCATTTTCCCCGACTCGTAAAGGACTTGCCCCAGTGGCATGTCGACATATTCGAGTTGTTGTCGCCAGCGCTCCCACTGGTAATGAGGAAGCGAATCCAACAGATGGTTTTGTCTCGGACTGTGGGAGGTATCGATTGTCAGGCCCTCCCACGCGGTAATCGACTACTGAACGCTGGCCGGGATTTTGAATGCCCAGCCAGGGTATCAACCGGCGCTAAGCCCTGCGCAGAAGGAAGACGATCAGCGCAATGACGAGAATAGTACCGAGTATGCCGCCGCCAATATACATGGGAATCTCCTAGTGACCGAATCAACACATCAGGCGCCATTTTTGTCTGTGCGTCGGTGCGCTAACGCACCGATATCCAGTTTTCGCCGCGCTACCAGTCGGGAGTACGAGATCCTGCGACGCCCCGACGACGCATCGGGCTGAGTGCGTTGGTTGTCATCACATTAACAAAGTTTTCGGCCGAAACGTCGGCGATGGATTTGTTGGCCGGTGTGGCCACGCCGTTAGCTAGATCCCGATCCCCTGCGCACCGAGATATTCGTCGTAGCTACCCCGGAAATCGGCGATGCTGCCATCGGCGCGCAGCTCCAGGATTCGAGTGGCAAGTCCGCCCACGAACTCGCGGTCGTGCGAGACGAAGATCAGAGTGCCGACATACTTCTCCATTGCGATCTGCAGAGATTCGATGGTCTCCATGTCCATGTGGTTGGTAGGTTCATCCATCAACAACACGTTCGGCTTGGTGAGTATCAGCTTGCCGTAAATCATGCGACCTTTCTCCCCGCCCGACAGCACTTTGACCGACTTCTTGGTCTCATCGCCGGAGAACAGCAGGCGGCCCAAGGTCGCGCGCACGAGCTGATCGTCGTCCGCCTTGCCGGTAAATCGCGACATCCACGCAAACAGATCCATCTTGGTGGAGAATTCCTCCTGCGGATCCTGCGGCATGTAGCCGGGCTGGGCATTTTCCACCCACTTGATATGGCCAGCCGTTGGCGTGAGCTCGCCGGCCAGGCAGCGCATGAGCGTGGTCTTGCCGATGCCATTGGCGCCAATGATGGCGATGCGCTCGCCGGCCTCGACATTGAAGGTGACATTACGCAGCACGTCCACGTCGGAGCCCGGGTACCTGAAGCGCAGCTTTTCTACCGAGACGACCGACCGATACAGCTTCTTGCTCTGTTCGAAGCGAATGAATGGATTCTGGCGCGATGACGGTTTGATCTCCTCGAGTTTGATCTTCTCGAGCTCCCTGCGGCGCGACGTCGCCTGCCGCGCCTTCGAAGCATTGGCCGAAAAGCGGCGCACGAATTCCTGCAGATCCGAGATTCGGTCCTGCGCCTTGGCGTTCGTGGCTTCGACCCGCTGGCGCGCCTGCATCGAAGCCAGCATGAAATCGTCGTAGTTGCCGGGATAGACCTTGAGCTGCTGGAAATCCAGGTCCGCGATGTGCGTACAAACCTGATTCAGGAAGTGCCGGTCGTGACTGATGATGATCATGGTGGCGTTGTAGCTGTTGAGCACGCCTTCAAGCCAGCGAATCGAGTGGATGTCGAGATTGTTGGTGGGCTCATCCAGCAGCAGCACATCGGGTTGAGAAAACAACGCCTGGACCAGCAGCACGCGCAGTTTCAGACCGGGGGCGACTTCGCGCATCGGCCCATTGTGGAGCGCCTCGGGAATGCCGGCGTCGGACAGGAGACTGCCGGCTCGTGCCTCGGCGGTATAACCGCCGTACTCCGCAAATTGACCCTCCAGCTCTGCGGCGCGGATAAAGTCCTTATCGGTGGACTCGGGATCGGCATAGATGCGGTCGCGCTCGCTCATCGCCCGCCACATCTCCGCGTGACCCTGCATCACCACGTCGAGCACGCGCTGGTCCTCGTAGGCGAACTGGTTCTGATTGAGCCTGCCGAGGCGCATGCCTGTCTGCAGCATGACATCGCCCGCACTCTGCTCGATTTCGCCGCTGAGTATTTTCATCAGGGTCGACTTGCCACAACCGTTCGCACCTATGAGCCCATAGCGGTTGCCATCGGAGAACTTGACCGTGACCTGTTCGAAAAGCGGCTTGGCGCCGAACTGAATCGTGACGTTGGAAGTTGAAAGCATTGGTATCCAATGAGGGCGAGCAGCGGCGTCGCGCTCGCGGAATGACAAAAACAACAAGGCGGCCTGCAGGCGCTGCGCCAAGGGAGTCAGAAAGTGGGGTGGACGACGGGACTCGAACCCGCGACAACCGGAATCACAATCCGGGACTCTACCAGCTGAGCTACGTCCACCGTCGATCGTTGGCGCGCCCGGCAGGACTCGAACCTGCGACCACCGGCTTAGAAGGCCGGTGCTCTATCCAGCTGAGCTACGGGCGCACGGCTGTTCGAGCTGGTCGGGGCAGCAGGATTTGAACCTGCGACCCTCTGCTCCCAAAGCAGATGCGCTACCAGACTGCGCCATGCCCCGCTCTCAAACCTTCCGAGGCCCCGCTGTGCACTGCACCGTGGGGCGCGAATAATACGGAACCGGCCGTCCCGGCGCCAGCCACTAGAACCGTCGGCTCAGGTAAACGCTCGCCGCCTGCATCGTATACCACTCCAGGGCGTCCCCGTTCTGGGGATCGGTGGCCAGCACTTTGTTGCGCTGCACATGGTCGAAATAGCGGGCATCCAGCGACAAATCCCACTTGGGCAGGATATCGCGCCAGGTCAGGCCCGCCCCGGCGTAATACCCCTGGGCCGGCGTCGGCGCCGAATAGCGCGCAAAGCCAAAAAATCCGCCCACCGCCAGGTGATTATCCAGCCGGTAGCGATAATCCAGCGCGCGCACCGCAATCATCGCCCCGTGAAAATCGTCGAATTCGGCCCGCACGCCGAGATCGCCGTTGGTCGTCACCGCGCGGCGCACCCCGACCCCTAAGTGGGGAGAGACTTCACTCTTGTACTGGGTGGGCAGCGCCTCATCGGCGGCCGTGAAACCGCCCAGGTCCAGTCCCAGCCGGCCGCCGCTGACGCCGAGGTCCACGAAGCGCTCGTACTTGCCGGCGGCAGCAGCGGCCGCGTCCTCATCCTCGTCATCCTGATCGGCATCGTCTTCCGGCGTGGCGCGGCCCGCATCGGGGTTACCGCCATCAAAGCGCACGAAGCCTGCCAGGCGCGCGAAATTGCCGCCGAAGGCATCGCGCCCGGCGTCCAGCGTAAGCCCGCGCGTGTAGCCATCGCGCGGCTGCGAGTATTCGAGCGTCAGCATGTAGGCGTGCTCGTAGGGCACGATCGAGCCGAGGTCGGTGACCGCATTGGTCGAGCTGGCGTAGTGCTGGTTCTGCAGCATGCGCAGCCGCGTGTAGACCTCATCGCCCGAACGCAGCGGCCATCCCAGCGAAATCATTTCGCTCTCTGCGCCGACGTCGTCTCCGGGGACGCGCCAGTCCGCGCCCCAGTTGCCGGTGACGTAGCCGTTGTTCGTCATGCCGTCGAGCCAGACATAGTCGGTGTACCAGGAGTTCTGCCACTCGGTGACTTCGACCGTCAGATCGAAGCGATCAAAGAGCTCCGGCATGTGCACACCGGCGGACAGATCGGTTTCCCGAAAGCGATAAGCCTCGCCATGGAAGGTATCGCGGCCGGCATACTCGAGATAGGCCTCGATCGGCGTGCGCGTCGGAAACGTATACGCGCTGGTCAGGGACACGGCCCGGTTGCTGAAGCGGCTGTCCAGATTAGGGCTGTTGCTGCCGCCGAAATTGGTGGACTGGAACAGATTGCGGAAAAAATCCGAGAACGAGCCGGGTCGTCCCCCGCCGCCGAACTGCCAGACCGCATTACCCGCGAAGGCCCAGCCCTCCACGGGCTCAATGCCGATGTGCGCACCAGCCAGCTTTGGGTATCCCTCCTGGTCCACGCCGTGGTAGATGATGTGATCCGAGTGACTCATGCGCGCAAAAAAGAACTGGTACTGCAGCCCCAAGAGACCGATGGGCAGCTGATTCGACAATGTCAGTGAGGGCATCGTCGGCGCCTCGGTGCTGATCAGCGTGCTGCTGTCGGTCAGCGGCGAGAACCATTGGCTGCGATAGCCGGCATCGATCTGCAGGTACTGATCGCCCGCGCTCAACAGCGTCCCCTCCGGGCTGATTCGGCCGTCCGTGCCCGCGTAGGCCACCGCGCCCGCGGTCAGCAGCAGGTGATCGTAAGGCCGATAAAACGCCACGACGGAGCCGTCGACGGGCGAGTCCAGCCGCTCGCCGCGTTCATCGGGCATGGTGGTGGTCGAATGCGAGGCGGCCGCAACGTCGACGCTGGCCTCGGTGACACCGTGGGCGCCAAAGTAGCGGTTCATGTAATTCCTGACGCGCCGGCATAGCGCTCGATCGCGCCGGCAGGCCAGCGGCAGCGCATCCAGCACCGCGGCGATCGGAACCGGCCGCGTCATGACCGGATGGCCGCCGAGTACCATCACGCGCTCAACCTGGCGTTCGATTTCCGGAGACAGGTTCAGGGGCAGGTAGGGACTGGCACCGGTGGCGCTGGCCTCGGTGGCCATCCAAAGCGACAGACCCACAGCCGCTACCGCAGCTGAAGCGGACGACGGCCATCGTCGCGCGCGCTGCGTCACGATCGGCTGGTGCATGGTGGTGCAAGTATAGATGAGCCGCTGCCCGCCAAGTTCACTCACCGTCGCGCTCGAGCCCGTGACGGATCAGCGCCGCACGCGCCAGCTCGATCGACTCGGGGTGCACGTCCATCTCGTAGCCGCGCAGTCGCTTGTACACCGAGTAACTGGCCGCCAGGTGCGCGGCCACGTAGCCGCGGCCTCCATCCAGCACCGCCAGCCGCAGCAGGTAATCCTTGAGGAAGGTCGCGACGAACAGCAACGGCGCCAGCCACAGGCTGCCGGTGCGGCCGCGTGCGTGCCGCTCGCGCGCCCGCAGCTCGGCGTAATACAGATCCTTGAGACCGCGCTGGGTGAGGCTCGGGGTGTAGGCATGCAGCAGCGGCGCCCGCATCTCGGCCGCGGGGCCGTTGAATCGCAACGCCTCGTGCACCGGCGCCTCGCTCCATTGTGCGCGGTCGCGGTGATACAGCCGTTCGATACGCTCGCGCGCCAGTGGCCGGTACCAGCGCATGCGCGCGCCCATGAACCAGGCCGAGCGGCGCAGGAAGGCGCCCGCCTGTGCCGAGGCCAGCAGCGCCGGCAGGCTCACCTGAAGCTCCAGTGCCAGCGCAGGCGACAGCCATTCATCGGCATCCAGGAACAGGATCCACGGATGTTTTGCCAGCGCGGTCGCCGCGCGGCGCTGCGGCCCAAATCCCAGCCAGGGCTGCTGCACGACCCGCGCCCCGTGTGCGGCGGCGATCTGCGCGGTCGCATCGGTGCTGCCGCAGTCGATCACGAGTTTCTCGGCCGCAAATGGCACGCTGTCCAGGCAGCGCGCAATATTGGCGGCCTCGTTGTACGTGAGCACCAGCAGGCTCACCGGCAGCGTGGTCCCGGTCATGTTTGCAATTCCTCGAGCGCACGCTGCACGCGGCCGATGAAGCCCTGTTTATTGCTGAGGAACCAGGCGCGTGCCGCCTCACCAATGGTCTCACACGCAGCGCTGCTCATGGCCAGCACCCGCGTGACGGCCGCTTCCAGCGCTGCCTCGTCGAACAGGCTTAAAGTGGCCAGGTTGTGGCGCTCGCCGCTGTGCACGGCCAGCAGCACCCCGCGCCTGGGGTCGATCAGCTCATTCATCGGCGGCGCGTCGCAGGCCAGGGTCACGGCGCCGACACTCATGGCCTCGGCGATGTAGTGACCCCACCCTTCGGCCTCCGAGGTGCAAAGATGAAAGCGATGCGAGTTCTGCAGCGCGCGCAGCGCCTCATCGCTCAGAAAGCGGCTCTCAATGTGAATGTTGGCAGGCGTAGCGGCGCCCGAGGCATCGCCGCCACGGGTCGGGTGCGCCACCGCCTCGGCATCCTGCACAATGGTCAGCAGCGGCCACTCGGGATGCCGCTGCCAGAGCGCATGCAGCCGCGCGGTGCCTTTGAGCGGGCTGCGGCCGGCGAGGTGCAGGAATTTATTTTCGCGCGTCACCGCGGCGTCGAGCCGATCGCTGCTGTCGAAGCCGATGCGCACGGTCCGGCAGCCGCGCGCCGTGAACAATCGCTCGGCCAGCGCGGTCTTGGCCCAGACGCGCTGCGCGGCGCCGAGGAAGGCCACATCGCGGCGGTCGAACCACTCGGGGTTGGGTACCAGTACGTTGCGGGTCGCCTGGTGCAGGAACTGCGGCCAGACATGCTCGAGCATCAGGTTGACATCGTAGGGCGCGCTTAAGTCCCCGCCGCGCAACCCGCGCGCGCGCGCGGCCAGCCGCGTGAAAAAACTGCGCCGGCGTTTGCGGTCGCGCCGCTCGCAGCCGTACAGCGTGACCTCGCAGCCGCTGCCACGCAGCGCCTCGGCCAGCAGCTCGAAGTCGCGCGACAGGCCGACGCCATTGGCTTTGCCGATGAGCCTGACCTTCATGCGCCCCGCCATGTCGCTAGCCATGCCGCTATCATAGTTGCATGCGCATCGCTCATCTGCTGCTCTCGCGCGGCTTTGCGGGCACCGAGCGGGCCACCGCCGAGATGTGCAATGCGCACGTGCGCGATCACGCGGTACTGGCCGTTCTGCGCGGCGGCCATCGCGGCGCTGGTGGCGCCAGCATCCGCGATCACCTGGATCCGGCCGTCCAGGTCATCGAGATCGGCCCCTGGTGGCAGCGCCGCGCCGTCAGCGGCGCGCTGTCCTCTTTCGAGCCGCAGATCGTGCATGCACACCTGCGCCGCGCCACCCGGCTGCTGGCGCATATCCGGCCGCGCGCCCCGGCGATCGCCACCCTGCACCTGACCGTGAACGGCCCGCACTTCGCGGCCATGGAGGGGCTCATCTGCATCGCCGACTGGCAGCGGCGCGATATCCCCGCGGACTATCGGGGCCGCATCTTCGAGATCAACGAATCGATGATTCCGGCGCGACGCCTGGATGCTGCCGAGATCGCCGCACGGCGCGCGCAACTGGGCGCCAGCGCCGGCGACTACCTGATCGGCGGCGTCGGGCGCCTCGCGCGCAGCAAGGGCTTTGATCTGCTGATCGAGGCCTTCGAACGCGCGGCGCTGCCCACGGCGCGACTGGTGATTCTGGGCGATGGCCGTGAACGCGCGCGTCTGGCGCGCCAGGCACGCGCGGCCGGCGAGCGTGTGCAGCTCGCCGGTTACCGCGCGGACGTCAAGGACTACTACCAGGCCTTCGATCTGTTCGTCTGTCCCTCGCGACGCGAGCCGCTCGGACGCGTGGTGCTGGAGGCGCTCGATGCGAGTACGCCGGTGCTGGCCTCGGCCACCGACGGGCCGTCCGAACTGCTGGCCCGCCACGGCGGCGATCTGTTCCCGGTCGGCGATGTGGCGGCGCTGACGGCGCGTCTGCGTCATCACTACGAAGTGCGCACGCCGCGGATCGAACACGACCTGTCCGCCTATCACATCGAGACGGTGGCGCGGGAGACCCTGGCGGCCTACCGGGAGCTGATCGGCTAGGCTTACTGGCGCTTCCAGAGCGTGCGTCCGCCAGGTTGATCCTCGAGCACCACGCCGGCACGCGCCAGCTGATCGCGAATCCCATCGGCGGCCGCGAAGTCGCGCGCCTTGCGCGCGGCCAGCCGCGCGGCAATCAGCGCTTCGATGGCGGCCTCATCGAGCACATCGGCCGCCGCGCGCGGCTCATCGCCGGACAGCGGCAGCGAGGCGCTGCGCCTGAACCATTCCTCCGGCGGCAGGCTCAGGAGACCCAGCAGCTTGGCTAATCGCCGCAGCTCCGCCGCCAGCGCGGAAGCCCGCGCCGCATCGCCCTGCGCGCGCGCGGTATTGAGCTCGCGCGCCAGTCCCTGCAGCACCGCCAGCGCCTCGGGTGTGTTGAAATCATTGTCCAGCGCCGCGCCGAAGCGTTGCGTGTGCACGCTCTCCGGCGCCTGCGCGCTGTCGCTGCCCTGCGCACTCGATTCCACGCCGCGCAGCGCCGTATACAGCCGCGTCAACGCGGCATCGGCCTGCTCGAGCTGCACCGGGCTGTACTGGATCGGGCCTCGATAGTGGCTGCCCAGCAGAAAGGCGCGCAGCACTTCCGGATGGCGCAGCCGCGGCAGCACATCGCGGATGGTGAAGAAGTTGCCGAGCGACTTCGACATCTTCTCGTTGTCGACGTTGACGAAGCCATTGTGGATCCAGACATTGACGAACCCGCCCCCGTGCGCCGCGCAGGACTGCGCGATCTCGTTCTCATGGTGCGGGAACTTCAGGTCCATGCCGCCGCCGTGCAGGTCGAAATGCTGTCCGAGCAGCGCGGTGCACATGGCCGAGCACTCGATGTGCCAGCCCGGGCGGCCGGCGCCCCACGGCGAGGGCCAGCTGGGTTCATCGCGCTTGGCGCGCTTCCAGAGCACGAAGTCCAGTGGATCGCGCTTGGCGGAATCGATCTCGACGCGCGCGCCGGCCCGCAGGTCCGCCAGGCGCTTGCCCGAGAGCCGTCCATATTCCGAGAACTTCGCCACCGCGTACAGCACATCGCCGCTGGCACTGACATAGGCGAAGCCGCGCTCGATCAGCCGCTCGATCAGCGCGATGATTTGCGGCACATACTCGGTGGCGCGCGGCTCGTGGTCCGGCGGCTGAATTGCGAGCGCGGCGAAGTCCTCGTGCATGGCCTTGATGAATCGCGCGGTCAGCGCCTCCACCGGCTCGCCGTTCTGCGCCGCGCGCTCGATGATCTTGTCGTCGATATCGGTGATATTGCGCACGTAGTTGAGCGCGTAGCCGCGGTGGCGCAGCCAGCGCTGGATGATATCGAAGGCCACGTAGCAGCGGGCATGGCCGACATGGCAGAAGTCATAGACGGTGACGCCGCAGACGTACAGCCCGACGCTATGGGGATTGATCGGCCGGAACGCTGCTTCGCGGCCGGTCAGGGAATTGTGGATCGTGATCATGGTGTCGGTTGCGCAAACTGCAGCAGCCGCGCTCGCACCCGTTCGGTGGGCATCGCGGCCAGCAAGGGGGCCAGTTCCGGGCCGTGCAGCCGTCCGGTCAGTGCCGCGCGCAGCGGCATGAAGAACGCGGCGCCCTTGCGGCCGGTGGCGCCACGCAAGGCACCGAGGTCGGCCTGCTCGTTCACGGCGCCGGCGGCGGCTGAGAAAAACGCAGGTCCCGCTTCCTGCACCGCGCGCAGCGCCGGTTCTTCGAACGACAGCGCCTCGCCGAATATGATCTGCTGCCACAGCCGCGCGTCCTCGGGCAGCACCACGTTGGGCAGTACCGCGCTGATGAAGGCGGTTACGCGCGACTCATCCAGCTGCGGCGGCAGGAAGGGCGCGAGCCATGCGCGCGCCTGAGCGGGCGAGAGCGAATGCACCCACTCGCGCTGCCAGTGAACCAGGTGCGCATCATCGAAGTGCGCGGGGGCGCGCTGCAGGTGCCTGAGTTCGAAGTTCTGCGCCATCTGTTCGAGATCCAGCAAATCGTTGCGCGCGCTGCTGTGTCCGAGCCGGAACAGCTGGTTGCACACCGCGCCGGCCGCGTAGCCCGCCTCGCGCAGCGCTCGCACGCTGGTGGCGCCGTGCCGCTTGGACAGCGGCGAGCCGTCGGCGCCGATCAGCAGCGACACATGACCATAGCGCGGCACCGGCAATGCCAGCGCCTCGAGCAGCAGCCGCTGGCGCGGGGTATTGCTCAAGTGATCCTCGCCGCGCAGCACGTGGCTGACCTGCATCAGCGCATCATCGACGGCGTTACTGAAGAAGAACGCCGCCGTGCCATCTTCGCGCCGCACGATGAAATCGCCGATGTCGTCGGTGAGAAAACTCTGCGCACCGTGCACCAGGTCCTCGTATTCGAGCCGCTGTCCGAGCGGCACCCTGAATCGCAGGCTGGGGGTGCGGCCCTCGGCGCGCTTGAACGCGATCTGCGCCGGCGTCAGCTCCCGGCAGGTGCCGGCATAGCGCGGCGGCCGCCCCGACTGCAGCTGGCTGCGACGCGACAGATCCAGTTCCAGCGGCGTGCAGAAGCACGGATACACCAGCTGAGCCCGCTCGAGCTGTTCGAAGTAGCGCGCGTAGATGGACGCGCGCTCCGACTGTCGCACCGGCTCGCCATCCCAGCCCAAGCCCAGCCACGCAAGATCGGCGCGCAGCGCCTCGACATAGCGCTCCTGCGAGCGCTCCGCATCGGTGTCCTCGATGCGCAGCAGGAAACGACCGCCCGCGCGCAGCGCAAGCAGATAGTTGAACAATGCCGTGCGCGCGTTGCCCAGGTGCAGTTCTCCCGAGGGGCTGGGCGCAAAGCGTGTCACGACGAAACTGGCGGACATCCGTACAATGTAGCCGAAATCACGAGCGCTGAGCGACACGCTTTGACTACCCTGTTCGTCTCCGATCTGCACCTGGATGCGCTGGAACCCGCAGCCGCCGCGCAGTTCATCGCCTTCCTCGAACAGCGCGCTGCCGGCGCCGAAGCGCTCTATATCCTGGGCGATCTGTTCGAGTCATGGATCGGCGATGACGAGCAGGATGCCTGCAGTCGCGGCGTCTGCGAAGCGCTGCGAGGGCTCGCCGCCTCCGGCGTGCCCTGCTATGTCATGCACGGCAATCGGGATTTCCTGCTGCAGCGGGGCTTCGAACAACTCAGCGGCACGCGGCTGCTCGGCGATCCGGTCATCGTCGAATCCTACGGCGAGCGTGTGCTGCTCACGCACGGCGATGCGCTCTGCACCGCCGACCGTTCCTATCAGAACCTGCGAAGCCTGGTCCGTAATGAACGCTGGCAGCGCCGTTTCCTCGCGCTGCCGCTGACTGTGCGGCGGCTGCTGGCGCAGCAGGCTCGCGACGGCAGCCGCCGCCACACGGGCAACACGGCCGCCTACATCATGGATGTGGACCAGGGCGCAGTCGCCGCCGCCATGCGCGCCTGCGGCACGCGCGTGCTGATCCACGGCCACACGCATCGCCCGGCCGTGCACGAGTTCGAGCTCGACGGCGCGCCCGTGCGTCGCATCGTGCTGGGCGCATGGCACGAGCACGGCAGCTGCCTGTCCTGGGATGAGAAGGGCTTCAGGCTGGAAGAGCTGCCGCGGGGCCCGAGTGAAAGCGCAGCACATCATCCGCAGCCGTGATCAGTTCGGCTTCCACCGCCGCCAGCTGACGCAGCCTTTGCTCGCAAAGCGCCGCATCGTTGCTGGCGCGGCGCGCCAGGCGCAGGTAGAGCTCGAAGTGCCGCGCCTCCGAGCGATGCAGCGCCTCGTAGAAGCTTCCGAGCGGCTGGCCTAAACGCGGCGCCAGCAGTTCGAAGCGCTCGCAGGAGCGCGCTTCGATCAGCGCGCTAGAGAGCAGCAGATCGAGCTTGCGCAGCGGCTCGTGCGATCGCAGCACCGCGCGCAGTCCGGCAGCATAGCGTCCGGGGCGCTGGCGTTCGAACGGCACTTCCAGCCGTCGCATCAGCTGCGCCACCTGTTCGAAATGCCGCAGTTCCTCGCGCGCCAGGCGCGAAAGCGCCGTCACCAGCTCGGCGTCCTCGGGGTAGGCAAAGATCAGCGCCAGCGCGCTCGAGGCGGCTTTCTTTTCGCAGTTGGCGTGATCGATGAGCAGCGTGCGCCAGTGGGCACAGGCGGCATCGACCCACTCGGGGGGCGTCGGCGCCGCCAGCACGCGCAGCGCCTCACTCACGCATCGCCTCGCTCAGGCCAATGCTCCCTTGGTGAGCCAGGCGGCGCGCGCCGCGTCGATGGCCCGCATGCATTCGGCCGCATTCTTGAAACGATCGCGCGCCTCCTTGCCGAGCAGCCGGTCGAGCAGTGGCTGCAGATCGGCCAGCGACTCGGGCAGGTTCGGCGTCGGCGCATTGCGGTGCATGTAGATGATGGCCATCGGGTTGTCGGCCGTATACGGTTTGCGGCCGGTCAGCATCTCGAACAGCATGACGCCGAGGCTGTAGAGATCGCTGCGCGGATCCAGGTCCTGTCCATGACCCTGCTCGGGGCTCATGTAGTGCGGCGTGCCGAAGATCATGCCGGTGTCGGTGATGTCGTAGTCGAGCGCCTCGTGCTTGGCGAGGCCAAAGTCGATCAATGCCGCCTGCCCATCCATGCGCAGCATGACATTCCCGGGCTTCAGGTCCCGGTGCAGGATGCCGGCACCGTGCAGCGCACTCAGCGCGCGCGCAATCTGTGAGGCAAAACCCAGCGACTCCGAAGGCGATATGCCGCTCTTCATACGGCGGCGCAGATCCCCGCGCTGGAAGTATTCCATCGCAAGGTACGCATGGTCATCGGCGACGCCGAGTTCATAGAGTCGCACGATGTTTGGATGCCGCACTCGCTGCGCAATCTCGTATTCCTGCAGGAAACGCGCGAACACCTGGTCGATGCCGGATTCGTCGCGGCGAGAAGGGGTGACCTTCAGCACCACCAGTGTCCCGGCCTTCTCACTCTCGGCCACGTACAGCTGCGACACCGAACCGCGCGCCAGCAGCCGCGCGCGGCGATATTCGGGAATGCGGGCCTCGCCGAAACGGCGCGACTCGATGGCCTCGGGTGAGATCCGCCAGTCGGCCAGCGCGCGACGATGATCGCGCCCGGCGGCTTCCAGCATCTTGAGCAACCCGTCGTGATCGATGCGGCTCCTGACCACCACGCCGTAGGCACCCGCGTCCATGGCCCGCTCGCGCAGCGCCGGCACATCGCGCGGCATCACGAAGATCACCGGGGCAAAACCCGGGCGCATGCACAGCTCGTGCAGCGCCGCGATGCCATCGTCTTCCTCGGAGGGCGGTGACAGCAGCACCGCGTCGTAGCCCTGGGCCAGGAACTCGGCCGGCAGCGGGCCGCGCTGCAGCGGCGGATGGGCGCTGATCTGCACCTCCGGCCAGCGGCAGCTCAAGTGGTGCCGCAGCAGTGAGCGTACCTTGGGATCTTCCTCGACCAGCAGCAGCCGCATGCGCACTTCTGGCTCGGCCCTGACTTGACTGTCAGGGCTCGCCGACGGCTTTCAGTCCGCGTGTCATTCGACGCCGGACCTTGGCTTCGTCGGATCGCGCCCGCTGCAGCCGATCGAGGTATTCGTAGGTCACATCGCCGGTGACGTATTCGCCCGAGAAGCAGGACGTATCGAATTCCTCGATGGTGGCGTTGTCGTGCCGGCAGGCGGTCACCAGATCGTCGAGATCCTGGTAGATCAGCCAGTCGGCACCGATCACGTGGCCGACCTCCTCGATGCTGCGTCCGGCGGCCACCAGTTCGCTGGTGGCCGGCATGTCGATACCGTAGACGTTCGGAAACCGCACCGGCGGCGATGCCGATGCGAAATAAACCTTCTTGGCCCCGGCCTCGCGCGCCAGCTCGATGATCTGCGCCGAGGTGGTGCCGCGCACGATCGAATCATCGACCAGCAGCACGTTCTTGCCGCGGAACTCCAGTTCGATGGCGTTGAGCTTGCGGCGGACCTGCCGCTCGCGCTGCTCCTGCCCGGGCATGATGAAGGTGCGTCCGATGTAACGGTTTTTGGTAAACCCTTCGCGATACTTGATGCCGAGGATCTGCGCCATCTGCAGCGCGCAGGTGCGGCTGGTATCGGGGATCGGGATGATGACGTCGATGTCATGGTTCGGCCGCTCGCGCATCATCTTGGCAGCCAGTCTCTCGCCCATGCGCATGCGCGCGCGATACACCGAGATGTTGTCGATGATGGAGTCGGGCCGCGCGAAGTAGACGTATTCGAAAATACAGGGTGTGTGGCGAACCGTGGCCATGCACTGCTGCGAATGCAGCCGGCCGTGCTCGTCGATGAACACCGCCTCGCCGGGAGCCACATCGCGCACCAGTTCGAAGGACAGCATGTCGAGCGCCACGTTCTCGGAGGCCAGCATGTACTCGGTGCCGCGCGGGGTGCGGCGCTGGCCCAGCACCAGCGGGCGGATGCCGTTCGGATCCCGGAACCCCAGGATGCCGTGGCCGATCACCATGGCGACCACCGCGTAACCGCCGCGGCAGCGTCGATAGACCGCACTCACCGCCGCAAAGATGTCCGCCGGCGTCACGCGCGGGGTGCCCACGCGCTGCAGTTCGGAGGCAAAGACGTTGAGCAGCACCTCGGAGTCCGATTCGGTATTGAGGTGGCGGCGATCCTCGCGGATCAGCACCTCGGCCAGTTCGGAGGCGTTGGTCAGATTGCCGTTATGCGCCAGGCAGATACCGTAGGGCGCATTGACGTAAAAGGGTTGCGCCTCGGAGGCGGCGTCGCAGCCGGCGGTCGGATAACGCACGTGGCCGATGCCGGCATTGCCCGCCAGCTCGAGCATGTGCTGCTGCTCGAAGACATCGCGCACCAGGCCGGCACCTTTGCGCGAACACAGGCGGCCCTCGAAGGCCGTCATGATGCCCGCGGCATCCTGCCCGCGGTGCTGCAAAACGGTCAGCGCATCGTAGAGACGCTGATTGACGGGGCTGGTGCCAACCACCCCGACGATACCGCACATGGTTTTGTCCGCATCCTTCGCGCCTCAGCGCGTCGCCGTAACGGAGATCTCGCCGAGCATTTTACGCTCGCCGACCATCGCCCGCAGCACATTCGCTGCGTGCTCGGCGTAGGGCACCAGTAACGAGCGATGCCACCAGGGTTCGCCCTCGAGGCGCACGGCGTGACACAACATGACAAACAGGCCGGCCATGACGAGGCCGCGCAGCAGCCCGAACAGGCCGCCCACCGCGCGATCGGTGCCGCTGAAAATCGACAGGCGCACGAGGTGGCTCACAAGCAGGCCGATGACGCCGCCGACCAGCACCACTACGATGAAGATCAGGGCGCGGGCCGCCCAGGTCCGGACGCTTTCATTGGCCAGCGCGCCGCCCAGGTGCGACTCGATCAGGTCCGAGTAATGCCAGGCCACCCAGACCGCTGTGATCCACGTCACAAGTGCAATCACCTCGCGCAGCAGGCCGCGCATGAGGCCGGCCACGAAGGAGCATGCCACGAGCACGATCAGCAGATAGTCGAGCCAATTCATCGGTGAATTCTAGCGTCGCCCGGGATTTAATCCGGGTGCGGGGGTCACAGTTGGAGGCGCAGGGGCCGCCTAGCGCGCGGATTTGAGGTTGCCGGACTGCGGCGCGACCACCGCAGCCTGGAAACCCTGGGCTTGCAACCGCCCCTGGAGCGTCTGGGCCGCGGCGCGATCGGCCAGTCCGCTCGCCACCACGTGATACAGGCCCTTGCCATCGGCGTCCGAAACGCTGACCGAAAAACCCTTGTTCTGCGCCGAGTGCAGCAGCCGCTCGGCATTATCGCGCGAGGCGAACAGACCCAGCTGCACGCTCCAGGAGCCGGCGCTGGCGGTCTTGGCTGGCGGCACTGCGGACGGCTTCGTCTTCGGAGCGCTCGCCACGGGCGCCGCAGGCATTGCGCTGGTTGCAGGCGATGCGGTCGACGCCGCGGCCGAACTCGGCGCACTTGACGCACTTGCGGCAGCATTGCCGTTGGCGGGCGCGGCGCTCGCAGCGGCTTCACCCGCGCTGTCGGTGGACTGCAGCGGCGCCGTGCGCGCCGGTCCGTTGCTCAGATCGATGGTATAGGACCTGACCGGCGGTCCCTCGCCGCTGCTGCTGGTATTCGCAGCCACGTCCGGACGCTGACCATGAAATAGCTCGGGCACAACCAGCACTATCAGCGCCACCAGTATCGCCGCGCCCGTCAGTCGCTCTTTGAGCCGCGTTTCCATAGGTTCAATTTCAGTATAGCCCAAGCCAGGCGAGCGCCGGACCGACGACATGAAACGATCCGAGCACCACGACGCGATCGCGCGGCCGCGCCAGTGCGCGTGCGCGTGCACAGGCGGCCGCGACATCGGGCATCAGCTCGAGCACACCGCGCAATGGCGGCAATCGCGCCTGCAAAGCTGCAGCAGTCAGCCCGCGCGGCTCATCGCTTAAATCGGCGAGCAGCCAGTGGTCGATGATGCCATCGAGTTCGCGCGCCACGGCCGCCGCGTCTTTATCGGCCAGCATGCCTGCCACCGCAATCGTGCGGCCGCGCACCGGCTGCGACCGCAGTTCCGCGGCCAGCACCGCCGCAGCAGGCGGGTTGTGCGCCACATCCAGCACCCACTCGACCTCGCCCGGAATCCGCTGGAAACGTCCGGGCAGGCGCACACACTGAAGTCCGCGTGCGACCCGATCGCGCTCGCACGCGCCCGGAACGTTGAGCAGATTCAGCGCCATCAGCGCCGCGGCGGCGTTCTGGTATTGGATGGCGCCCGCGAGCGCCGGGGCCGGCAGATCGTCGAGCTTGCAGAGCGCGGAGCGGAAGTCCCAGCGCTCGGATCGATCCCCCCGGCCGTGAACGCGGGCTTCGAAGTCGCGCTGCGCCGCATGCACGCGACACTGGAGCGCCGCGGCGCGCTCCCACACGCTCGCGGGCATATCTAAGTTGCCGAGCACGACTGCCTGCCCGGCGCGAAAGATGCCGGCCTTCTCCGCGCCGATCAGCTCGAGCGTGTCGCCGAGCCAGTCGCGATGATCCAGGCCCACCGAGCACAGCACCGCCACATCGGCATCGATGATGTTGGTGGCATCGAGCCGGCCGCCGAGTCCGACTTCCAGCACCATCGCGCTGACGCCGGCCTGGCGAAATGCATCCAGCGCCGCCAGCGTGTTGTACTCGAAGAAGGTTAGCGTGGTGGCGCCGCGCGCGGCCTCGATGCGCTCGAAGGCCGCCAGCAACATGGCATCGCCGACCTCGGTACCATCGATCTGTACGCGCTCGTTGTAGCGGATGAGGTGCGGGGAGGTGAATAGACCCACCCGTTCTCCGCAGGCGGTCAGCATGGAGGCAAGATCGCTGGCGGTGGAACCCTTGCCGTTGGTGCCGCCGACGATGACGGCGGGGCAGCGCTTCTCGAGCAGGCCCAAGTGGGCGGCGACCTCGCGCACGCGCTCGAGCGTCAGATCGATGGTAGGACCGTGGGAGCTCTGCTGAAAGCCGAGCGCCTCAGCCAGCGTACGGTGGCGGCTGCTCAAGCAGCCTGGAGTGGCGGACGCCTCTGCAGCAGGCGCAGCAGCTGCGCGATGCGGTCTCGCATTTCACGCCGGTCGAGAATCAGGTCCAGTCCGCCGTGCTCGAGCAGGAACTCGCTGCGCTGGAAGCCCTCGGGCAGCGTCTCGCGCACGGTCTGCTGGATCACGCGCGGGCCGGCGAAGCCGATCAGCGCCCGGGGTTCGGCGATGTTCAGATCCCCGAGCATGGCGAGACTCGCCGAGACACCGCCCGTGGTTGGGTCGGTCATCACCGAAATGAAGGGCAAGCCGGCCCGGGACAGGCGCCCCAGCGCGGCGCTGGTCTTGGCCATCTGCAGCAGCGAGAACAGCGACTCCTGCATGCGCGCACCACCGGAAGCCGAGAAGCACACCAGGCCGCAGCCCTGGTCGAGGGAGCGATCCACCGAGCGTACGAAGCGCTCGCCGACGACAGCACCCATGGAGCCGCCGAGAAACTGGAATTCGAAGGCACAGGCAACCACCGGGTCGCCGTGCAGGGCGCCGGAGAGCGCGATCAGGGCGTCACTCTCGCGGGTGACCTTCTGCGCCTGCGCCAGGCGGTCGCGGTAACGCTTGCTGTCCTTGAACTTGAGCGGGTCTTCAGGGCGGATGCGTTCGCCGATCTCGGTCAGCGGCTCAGGATCCAGGAACGCCTTCAACCGCTCGCGCGCGCCGATGCGCATGTGATGGCTGCACTTGGGGCAGACGTTGAGGTTGCGCTCCAGTTCGGCGCGGTAGAGCACCGCATCGCAGGCCGGGCATTTGATCCAGAGGCCTTCGGGGACCGAACGCGAGCGCCGCTCGGTCTTGATGCGCGACGGGACGATTTTCTCAAACCACGACATGCGGCTCCATGATAGCCGAATCGGCCGGAAGCCCGAACTCGGGCGGATAATCGACCCGCCACAGGTACAGCCCGTGGGCCGCGGCGGTGGCCTCACCCCGGCTGCGCTGGCGACCCTCGATCTGCTGCCGTGCCCGCTCCGGCGGGGCGCGCCCGGTGCCGATGGCCAGCAGCAATCCCACGATGTTGCGCACCATGTGGTGCAGGAAGGCGTTGGCGGTGACATCGATATGGACCCAGTCGCCCTGGCGTTCGACCGCCACGCTCTGCAGCTCCCGTACGGCTGAATGCGACTGGCACTCCGAGGAGCGAAAGGCGCTGAAATCATGTTCGCCGATCAGCCGGGCGCCCGCCTGCTGCATGGGCGCCACCTCGAGCGGCTCATGCACCAGCAGCGCGCGGCCTGCCGCCAGCGCCGAGCGGGAGCTGCGGTTGAGGATCAGGTAACGATAGGTGCGCCAGCGCGCGCTGTAGCGCGCGTGGAAGTGGTCGGGCACCGGCCGCACCCAGCGCAGGCTGATGTCGGAAGGCAGGTAATGATTGGTGCCCAGCAGCCAGGCGTGACGGGTGCGCACGGCCCCGGTGTCGAAGTGAGCCACCTGGGCCCGTGCGTGCACCCCCGCATCGGTGCGCCCGGCACAGGTGGTTTCGACCGGATGATCGGCGATACGGCTTAGAGCCGCCTCGAGCAGCGCCTGCACGCTGGGAGCGGAAGCCTGGACCTGCCAGCCGCTGTAGGGGCCGCCGTCGTATTCGACGCCGACCGCGAGGCGGCGCATGGAGCGGGGCGGCTCAGCCCGGCAGCGTGTCGATCAGCCGGCGCGCTTCCTGCTTCTGCGACACCGAGCCTTCGCTGAGCACTTCCGAAAGAATGCTGCGCGCACCCTCGGGATCGCCCATATCCATGTAGGCCCTGGCCAGGTCGAGCTTGGTGCCAACCTCACTCATCGTGGCCGGCTCCAGATCCGGCAGCGGGATATCCTCGGCCATGATGCGCTGCGTCTGCACAAAGGTGCCTTCGCTGCCGCTGCTGGGGGCCGCGCCCACATCGAGATCAACCCCGTTGCCGCCGCGCTCGATGGTGGTCCGGTCGAGATTGCCGAGGTCCAGATCGAGCCCCTCGGACTCCAGGGTGCTCATCCGGGTGGTGGCACCCGAGTCCTGCACCGGCTCGAATTCCGGCCGCGGCGCCAGCTGAGTGACCACTTCGGTGGGCGCGTCCGCCCGGCCTGCACCGGGCGAGGTCGGCACGTCCACGAAATCTGTGTCGGTAAAGAGCCAGGTACCCGAATCGGTGGGCTCCGCGGCAACCGCGGGCGGCTTGTCTGCCTCATCCCTGGCGTGGTGGGTATCGGCCCGGCCCATCATCTGACGGGTTTCATCGTCGACGCCCGTGAGCATCGTCGGTGCATCCCCGGCGTTGGGGATCTCGGTCTCATCGCCGATGTGTTCCATGCCGGCCAGATCGAGGCCGAGGTCGTGCAGCTCGAGTTCAGCGGTCTGATCCGAGGTCACCATGCCGCCGCGCGTGGCTGCATCCAGTTTCTGGCGGATCGTCGGGTGGTCGCCCGGGGGCAGCTGCGGCTGCTCCACCGTGGGAGCATCCGGATCGCTGCCGGGCGGACTGACCTGCACGGTGACAGTGGTCGCCGCGCCGCGGGACGGCATCTCCCGCGTGGAGCCGGTCTGCTCATTGCCGCGCTCGGCATCATCGAACACGAAGTCCACGCCCGACTCGCTGACCGGGCGCGACTCCCCGGTTGAATCGGTTTCGCCCAGCGCCGCGCCGAGATCGAGATCGACCCCGCCGCCGCCGACACCGCCGTGCCCACCGGGCGCGCTGACGGTAGGCTCGCCCATCAGGTCGAAATCGATGCGGTTCTGACCGCCCTCGAGATTCAGGTCGACGCCACCGCTGGCAGCACCCGCAAGCGCGGCGCCGCTGGCGAACAGCGGATCTTCGGGCGCGATCTGGCGCCCCATGATGACGATCTTTTCCCACTCGCCGGGCAGCGCCTTATCGCGCGAGCCCGCAAGTTCCCGCGCCGTGGCGAGGAAGCGATCCTTGTTGCCCCAGACGAAGAACACTTCGAGCAGCTTGAGCCGCAGGTCGCGGCGTTCCGGCTCGCGCGAGATCGCAATCTGCACCAGGTCGGCGGCCTGGTCGTAGAGACCGTAGGCCATATGAAAGTCGGCTTCAGCCAGCGGGTCGCCCTGATCGAGTGCCACCGGCGCCTCGGTCGGGACGTTGTCGTCGATGGCCACGTGCCGGCCACTCGCCGAAGTGTCGCCGCGCACGGCCGTCGGCTGCTCGTGAGCACCCGACTCTTCAACGCGATAGGACTGCTCCTCGCGCGTCGGCGACAGCGCGCGCACCGGCACTGTGTCGGCAGTACGGAAAGGCTCGCTGGCCGCGGGCGGCTTGGAGTCGAAACCCGGGGTCGACAGACGGCCGAGTGAGCGGTCGAAAGCATCTTCCTGGCGCGATCGCACCAGGCGCAGGACCAGCAGGACCAGCAGGACCGCGATCAGCACCGCGGGCAGGTACCAGTACTGGATCAGCAGGTCCACAAAAGAGGTGCTGGGCGCGGCGACCGGCGCCGCGGTCACTGCGGGCTTGGCCGGCGGTGTCGGTGTCGGTGCCGCGGCAGGTGCCGGCGGCGGGGCCTGGGCAACCGGCGGCTTTGCCGCAGCCGGGGCGGGAACTGGGGCCGGGGTGGGGACCGGGGCGGTCGCGGCGGCGGGTACCGCCGGCGGCGCCGGGCTCGCCATGGTCGCCTTCGCCTGCAATTGCGCCAATTCGGAATTCTTCAGCTGCAGCAGCCGCTGCGATTCGGCCAGCTGCGATTCGAGCTGGGTGACGCGCTGCTGCATCGCTGCGGCGGCGGCACCGGAGCCTGCAGTCGCACTGGCGCCTGCGGCTCCACCGGCGGCGGCCGCGGCAGGTGCCGGGGCTGGCGTCTGGGCCGGCGCGGTCTCGGTCGGGGGCACCAGGCGCAGCTGGCCGGCGCCGTTTGCACTGGCGCTGGCGGCACCGCCGCTCGGGCCGCCATGGCTTTCGTTCCAGGCCGAATACTGCTTGTGTACTTCAGCAGCGGCATCGCCCGGGCTGATGGCCATGACCTCGGCATCGCCAGGCAACGACAGACGGCTGCCGGATCGCAGCAGGTTCATATTGCCTTCGAAGGCGGATTGGTTGGCGCGATAAACGGCCACCAGCTGGCGCTGATGCGCCACATGATCCCCTCCCCCATAGGTCTGGGTCGTGATCGAAGAAAGCGTGTCACCGCGGCGCACGGTGTAGCTGCCGCCCGGGGCCGAACCACCTGTCGCGCCACCTGTGCTGCGTGAAGCGCTGGACGATGCTGTCGCGGCGGCGGGAGCTGCCATTGCAGCCGCCGCGGCCGGCGCAGCGGCTCCCGCCGCGTGCCGTTCGACATTGCCGCTTCGGGCCGATTCGCCCGTGCTCGGGGCCGCAACGGCGGCCGTGCTCGCCGTGTCGCCGGAGAACACCGGCGGATCGAGCAGCACGGTGTATTCGCGCACCAGGTGTCCGCGGGACCAATTCACCTCGACCAGCAGCGTTGCGATGGGCTCGTTGACCGAGTCCGCCGAGTGCATATGCAGCACGGTGCGGCCGTCGGGGGTCTGGCGCGGCTCGAGCGTGACGCCGGCCAGGTAGGCCGGGTAGTCGAGCTTGTAGCGATTGAAGGTATCCCGCGAGGCGAGGCTCGCTTTGAGACCCGACAGCTCGTCGGCACCGGCACCCACGATGTCGATATCGGCATCCAGGGGGGCGTTCAAGCTGGACTTGAGGTGTATGTCGCCCAGTCCCAGCGCCATCGTGGCGCCCGGCAACAGCAGGGCGAGCAGCAATACCCGGTAGCAATTACGCGTCAACATCGTGTCTCCAGGCGGACCAGGCTGCTAAATTACCCTTAGAAAATAAATAATTAGCGCCGCATTCAAACCGTGCGCGCATTTCGGGCGCAATATAACTTATAAATAGTCCGACACCAAAATCTCGGCAATTTGCACGCTATTCGTGGCAGCACCCTTGCGGATGTTGTCCGAAACGATCCAGAGATCGAGTCCGTGACCATGCGACATATCTTCGCGAATACGGCCCACGTAAACCGTGTCGTGGTTCGCTGCTTCGGTAACCGCAGTGGGATATCCCCCCGGCCTTCGCTCGTCCAGCACCGTCACCCCGGGCGCCTTTTCCAGCAGTGCCCGGGCCTCCGGGGCCGAAATCTTGCGCTGTGTCTCAATATGGACGGCTTCCGAGTGCCCATAGAACACCGGCACCCGCACGCAAGTGGCATTCACGCGGATCTCGGGGTCCTCCAGGATCTTCTGGGTCTCCCAGAACATTTTCATCTCCTCCTTGGTGTAGCCGTTGTCCTGGAACACATCGATTTGGGGCACGCAGTTGAAGGCGATCTGCTTGGCAATGTGCTGCGGCGGATCGATCGGCCGTCCACTGAGTAAGGCCTGTGTCTGCGTGGCAAGTTCCTCGACGGCTTCCTTGCCCGCGCCGGATACGGACTGATAGGTGGCTACATTGATGCGCTCGATGCGGACCGCATCATGGATCGGCTTGAGCGCGACCAGCATCTGGATGGTGGAGCAATTCGGATTGGCGATGATGCCGCGGTTCTTGTACTGCGCAATGGCGTGGGCGTTGACCTCCGGCACCACCAGCGGAATATCATCGTCGTAGCGAAACTGCGCGGTGTTATCGATCACGACGCAGCCGGCCGCCGCGGCTATGGGGGCGAACTCCGCGGACACCGAACTGCCGGGGGAAAACAGCCCGATATCTGCGCGCGAAAAATCAAATGTCGCCAGCTCCTCGACCGCCTTTGAGCGCCCGAGGTACTCGATACTGCGGCCCAGGGACCGATTGCTGGCCAGCGCGTGCAGCTCGGAGATCGGGAATTTGCGCTCCTCGAGCACCCGGATCAAGGTCTCGCCCACGAGGCCCGTCGCCCCCACCACTGCCACTCTGAAAGACCTGCTCATCGTCAGCGTTCACTCCCCATATCAATATCAACTGTCCCGACTGTCCCGCGCCTGGCCGCCGCGCGCTATGTCCGGCGTCGCACATCGCACGTCGGCGTTCTGAGCGCGGTGGCGCAGGTAGTGATCCATGATCACGATCGCGAGCATCGCCTCCGCGATTGGCGTGGCGCGCAGTCCCACGCAGGGATCGTGCCTGCCGGTCGTGACCACCTCGACCGGGTTGCCCGCCACATCGATCGTGCGGCCGGGCACCTGGATGCTGGAGGTGGGCTTCAGACTCAAGTGCGCCACGATCGGCGCGCCCGAGGATATCCCGCCCAGCACACCGCCGGCATGGTTCGACAGAAACCCGGTGGGCGTGAGTTCATCGCGGTGCGTGCTGCCGCGCTGCGCCGCCACCGCCACCCCATCACCGATCTCCACGGCCTTGACCGCATTGATGCCCATCATCGCATGCGCGATATCGGCATCGAGTTTGTCGAATACCGGCTCGCCGAGCCCCGGCGGCACACCCTCGGCGATCACGGTCAGCCGCGCGCCGATCGAGTCGCCCTGTCCGCGCGTGTCCCACAGCAGCTGTTCGAGTTCGGGCACACGCTGGGGATCAGGGCAGAAAAAGGGATTCTCATAGGCCGCGGCCGGGTCGCGCGGCTCGAGCACCAGCGCACCGATCTGGCTTAAGTAGCCGTAGATGCGTACGCCAAGGCGCTCGGCCAGGTACTTGCGCGCCACGGCTCCCGCCGCCACGCGCATGACCGTCTCGCGCGCCGAAGAGCGCCCACCGCCGCGATAGTCGCGGAAGCCGTATTTGTGCTGATAGGTGTAATCGGCGTGCCCGGGACGAAAACGGTCCTTGAGGCGCTCATAGTCGCGCGAGCGCGCGTCGCCATTCTCCACCAGCATGCCGATCGGCGAGCCGGTGGTACGCCCCTCGAATACACCCGAGAGAATCCGCACCGCATCAGACTCGCGGCGTTGACTGGTGAACTGCGAGGTGCCCGCGCGGCGCCGATCCACATCGGGCTGCAGATCCGCCTCGGACAGCTCCATGCCCGGCGGGCAGCCATCGACGATGCAGCCGAGCGCGGCACCATGGCTTTCGCCGAAGGTGGTCACCGCGAACAATCGTCCCAGCGTATTACCCGACAACCGATCTACTCCACTGAAGGCCCAGCTGCTCGCGCTGCAGCGCGAACACGCCGCCGCCGCCGCGTTCGAAGCTCAGCCAGATGAAGGGGGCCTTCGGAAACGCGCGCCGCAGAGCCCGCTCCGTGTTGCCAACCTCGACGATCAGGATTCCGCCGGGTTTCAGATGCGCCGCCGACTTGCGCAAAATAATTCTGACCGAATCCAACCCATCCGCCCCCGCCGCCAGCGCCAGCCGCGGTTCGTGGCCGTATTCCAGCGGCAGTCCCCGCAGCTCACGCCGTCCCACATACGGCGGATTGCTGACAATAATATCGTAGCTGGTGTGCCTGAGAGCGGTGAAATGATCCGATTGCACCGCGCGCACGCGCCGCTGCAGACGGTGTTCGCGGATATTGCGGCGGGCGACGGCCAGCGCATCGCGCGAAATATCGGCCGCATCGACGCGTGCCCGCGGAAACGCGTACGCACAGGCAATCGCGATG
>Ga0302311_10001190_pt1 | contig 31223 bp, 29 predicted proteins | sample III_Palsa_N1_3_FD_200449 | JGI IMG/M metagenome (GOLD analysis project Ga0302311, IMG submission 200449) | Peat permafrost microbial communities from Stordalen Mire near Abisko, Sweden - III_Palsa_N1_3 | ecosystem: Environmental > Terrestrial > Soil > Palsa > Peat permafrost | place: Sweden... | reverse complement strand
CAACGGGTGCCCGCCGAATGCATACGTAAAGGGTGATGGTATCGCTCTTTGGTAAGCGCCGACGGAACCCGGCCTTGACGCTGGCAGCCTATGCTGCGCAGCAGCGCTTATACTTTTTGCCCGAGCCGCATGGGCAAGGGTCGTTTCGTCTAATTTTATTGGCCTGGAGTGACCTGAGCGCGGTTGCGTCGCCATCCCGCAGCAGGGCCAGCTTCCTCATTGCAACGATGGCGCGTGGTAGGAACTCTGCGTGTTCGTCGCGGATGGCATCCGCGTCTTCGCGCTCTTCGATTGGCTCGTCAGTTTCAATGAAGCCGACGAGCAGGGCAAGGAACGTTGCCGTACGCTCGCCTTCGGCCATTCTGCGTTAAAGCGCCTGCCGTGAAGCGGCTGTGATGCCGACCACTACGCGGCGGGGCCCAATGGAAAAAACGGATTACAATTCAAGATGTTAAGCGGATCCAAGGGCAATAGCCCTTGGCCGCCGGAGGCATCTCCTGCCATACTTGGGCAAGTTTGCGATCACCCCGGCGAACGCGGTTCGTGCATCGGGCACCCGTTGAAATCACCGCGGAATTTTACCGATGCGGCATAGACCGGCTTGCGGATGCGATTGACGCCGCCGAGCGGCTGGTGCGCGGCAAGGCCATGCCAAGGGCTGAACGCCAGTTCGTTGTCCTGGGTGTCGGTGGTGCCGTTTTCCCAGCTGGTTTGCGCCGGCACGGTTACCCGCGCGACCACGACATACGGGCTTTGTTCTTCGTCCCAAACGACCGTCGCGTCCTCGATCGGCATCTTTTCGAGATCGGTGCACAACTGGACGCGCAGTTCCCAGACGGCGTCCTGTTCGATCAGGGTTTCGCGGATCACTTCGCGCAAGGCATCGTTGCGGTCAGTCGTTTCCACTTTGGCGCCCTTCAGCGCGGTCAGGTTGGGGGTTACTGGCGCCAGCGACAGCTTGGCGATGAACTGGCCATGACGGAACGGCACCTGGGTGTAATAGGTGTCGCCCAGCGGATGCGTATTGGGCGCGCCGCCCAGCGTCTGGATGGTCGGGCTTTTGATCCCCACTGCTTCCAGCGCGTTGTCGATCACCTGCAGCGTCGCCGATACGGCTTCCTTGATCCCTTCCACTTTGTCGGTGGTCTTGGCCAGCTGCGTCAGGCTGCCCAGGAACGCCTTGGGCGTGGGCGCGACAAATGCGGGGCCGTTGACCATGACGAAATCCTGCGTGGTGTCGCCTTCGGACCCGGGCAGGCGATCGCCGGACACGCCTAGCAGCTTGATCGCCAGGCCTCGTGGCCCGCTGACGGCATCGGGCAGGATGTCACCGGTCCCCGTCGAATAGCGCATGATCACGTCATAGGAACCGGGCGTTGCAAACAGACCCTGCGCCAGTGGTGCAGCAAGTCCGCCCATCACTTCGATCCGCCCCTTGAGAATGGCATGACCTTTGGCATGAAGACCGCGCGCTGCCGACCCATAATCCTTGGCCGTCTGCTCCTGAATGTCATGGATCTGTTCGTTCAGGCCTTTGACCGTGTCGGCTTCGTCCGCTTCGGGCCGTTCAACGCTGGGGGTATAAGGAATTGCGGAATGCAGGATTGGCTCGGCCATAAGATTACTTTCGCAGGAAGCGCCCGACGGGGAAGGCAGCGCCAAGTCGATGTCTCGGGTTCAATACGCGAAAGCCGGGCGCGGGTTCGTGCGGCGGTAAATTTATTGATTTTGCGGCGTGGACGCGCGCGCCCGATCGTGCTGAATGGGCGACAATCGCGGCGCACGAGCCCGCTGACCAGGGAAGCGAAAACGGATGGCTGGAGTAATCATTACCGGGGCTTTCGGCGCGTTGGGCCGGGCTGTCACCGCCGAACTGACCGCGCGCGGCCATCAGGTCGCGGCCGTCGATGTCGCGCCGGCGGCGGACGGGATCAGGGCCGAAATCGTGCTGGGCGGTGTGGATCTGACTGATGAAAACGCGGTCGGTACGGCTTATGCCAAAGCGGCGGCTGCGCTGGGCGGGATCGATGCGCTGGTAAATATCGCGGGCGGTTTTGTGTGGGAACCGGTCGAGGGCGGCGCTGTCGACAGCTGGACCCGGATGTACACGATGAATGTGCAGACCGCCTTCATCTCCAGCCGTGCGGCGCTGCCGTTCCTGCTGGAAAGCAAGGGCGCGATCGTCAATATCGGCGCGGCGGGCGCCAGCCAGCCTGCAATGGGCATGGCGGCCTATGCCGCGTCAAAGTCGGGCGTGCGCGCGCTGACCGAAAGCCTGGCTGAGGAAATGCGCAGCAAAGGTGTGCGTGTCAACGCGGTGCTGCCCACGATCATCGACACGCCGACCAATCGCAAGGACATGCCCGATGCCGATACCTCGGCCTGGGTCAAACCGGTGGCAGCGGCACGTGTGATCGCGTTCCTGATCTCGTCCGAATCCGGTGCGATCACCGGCGCGTCGATTCCCCTCTCGCTCGCAGGATAGCCGGCCATGGTTCCTCCCGAACTTAAAGTACTCGCGCTCGGCTCGATCCTGCTGCTGGTCCCACGTTTTTGACGCCGGGCATTTCAAGACCAAACAATATGAGAAGCTGGGTTGATAGCCAGGCCATCCCTTTTGAAGTTCCGTCTCGGTCGCCTTGCGCCGTGTCAGAACGGCAGCGAGGCCCTGCTTCATTCTGGTCTGATCGACCACAGGCGGGATCGCTGTCCACAAGTCGGCGACCCAGTCGGAGGCTTCCATTTCTGGCGTGACCAAGGTGCCGGTCAGGTAGCCGTCCATTTCCAGCGGCGGCAGGAGGTCGGGATCCCAATTTGGCGGTTTGAACAGAGCTGAAAGAGACAGCGGACTCGTCATGCGGCTTGGGCCGTATCGCGCAGCGCCTAGCCATCCGATCAATCGGATCGAGGAGTTGCTGCCGTGGCGCTGGCAGGTTCTGTAGGCGCTTACGTTACAGCGCATTTACCAACAATACACATTTCGAAATGGGGCTTTGGTTGCATCAGACCGGTTCTTTGTGGTGGATGTTACTGCCGGCCCAATGTTTTCATGAGCGCCGCCATGAACTGCACGCCGTCGGCAAATGCGGCGGTCGCGATACGTTCATCCGCTGCATGCATGCGGTCATCGTCGATGTCGTAGAAGATCGAGCAAAGGCCATACGTGGGATAGCCTGCCGCGCGGGTGTAGTCGGAATCGGAGGAACCCAGGTTCAGCGCCGGCGTGACCAGCAGGCCGGGCCAGAAGGCTTGGGCAGAAGCGCGGACGCGCGCGATGATGACGGGGTCGATCGGCAGTGGTGGCGCGGGTAGCCCGGGTTCGGTCACGCGTAAGGACAGGCCGGGATCGGCGATCCGCGCCATCAGCAGGCCCCCGATCGTTTGGGATCGTCGCCGGGGAGCAGGCGGCACTGGATCGTCGCCGACGCTTCCTCGGCGATCACATTTTCCTGTTCGCTGGCGTGGAGCATCGTCGGCACGCAGGTGGAGCGCAACGCCGCCGCCTTTTGCGGATCGACGGACAGCCGCTCCACTGCCGCCGGACCAGGATCGGTAGCCAGCACCGCGTGCAGGTCGCGCGCTTCACTGCTGCTGGCGCGTTCGGCAAGCGCGGCGAAGTTTGCGCGCGTTGCCTCGGTCAGATGGACCGGTAGGCGATAGCCATCCAGCCGGCCAAGCGCGGCGGCGAGCACGAACACCGCATTTCGGGCCGGGGGCAAGTCGGAATGGCCGCCCGGTGCCCGCGCGCTCAGGCGGTAGGTGACGTAGCGCTTGGTGCTGGTCTGGATGCCGTAAAAATCGCGAACGCCGTGGCGCTCGCCCGCCGCACCCTCGTCGGGATTGACGACGAAGGCCGCATCGATCGCGCTGCGATGGGTCTTGAGCAGCCAGTCGATGCCATCGGCCGCGCCGGTTTCCTCGTCAGCGGTCAGCGCCAGGATGATATCGCGATCAGGGACCAGGCCGCTGCGCCTCATCGCGATCAGGCCGAGCAGCATCGCGACATTCTCGCCCTTCATGTCGAGCGCTCCGCGCCCGTAAAGAAAGCCGCCCTTCGCCGTCAGGGCAAACGGCTCAACCGTCCAGCTTTGTCCGGCGGTGGGCACGACATCGAGATGGCCGATGAACAGGACCGGTGCGGCGCGGCCCGAACCGCGCAGCCGCATGACCAGGTTCGCCTGATTTGGCTTGTCATCGGGGGCCAGCAACTGCGCATCGGCCGGCGCAAAACCCTGCGCAAGCATGAGACCGCGCAAGGCGACGGCAAGCGCCCGCGTGCCATGCGTGGTATCGGCCTCGACCATCGTGCGGAGCAGATCGACAGGGGTGGGTGGCGGCCCGGCGGGCGGGGGCGCCGCAGCACTGCCGATGGTCAGCGCTGCCAACAGGATAAGCCACCGCTTCATGCGGAATGGTCCGGTCTGGCGTTCCACCGGCTTGTCAGCCAAGCGGACACGTAGGACGCGTGCGATCGATCGACATAGAGCCGCACCCGGATCTGCGCTTCCCCGAGCCAGACCGCAGTCACGCGCAGCCCCGCCAGTTTCATCACGCGCGAGCACAGACCCGCGTCCGGACGGTCATGGCTCAGGCGGTGATCGAGGTCGTCTCCCCACAGGTCGAAAATGGCCAAGCCGGCGCCGGCATCGCCCAACAAAGCGGGGTGCCCTGCGATCGTCTGGTGCAGCGCCGCGGTGCTCGTCTCCAGTCCGTCGACAAGCATATCGTGCGGCCCCTGCCAGATCAGGAGCGGACGTCTGCCGCTGGGCTGGCGCGGCTGCGGCAGGGGCGCGCCGAGCCGATCGATCACTGCGGCGGTCAGCGCCGGATCGCGCACCGAGTCGAATGTCAGCCGATAAAGCGCGACCGGATCTGCGTGACGGAAGCGGATGTCCTCAGCCATCGCTCTGGTTCCCTTCCAGTCTGGTGCCTTCGGGATCGAAGAACTTCGGTGAGGTGACTTGCGCCAGCCGTGCCTCGTTATCGAACCAGACTGTAACCTGTTCACCGTGACGTTTGCGGCCATCGGCCAGGAGCGCGAGGGCGATCGACGTATCCAGCGTCGGGCTGAAACAACTGCTGGTGACAAACCCTTCGCTCCTGCGGGGCTTATTGGTCGCCAGGTGGGCGCCAACCTGCAACGGCAGGTTGCCGTCCAGCGGCAACAGGCCGACAAGCTGGCGACGTCCGGGGCAGTTTGCGCTCGGGTGCATCAGGGAGCGCTTGCCGAGGTAGTCGCCTTCGCGTCGCCCGATCCTGCCCCAGCCGATGTCAGCAGGTATCGTGGCGCCATCCGTATCGGTGCCGATGTGGACAAAGCCTTTCTCGATCCGCAAAATATCCAGCGCTTCCAGCCCGAAGGGCACCAATCCAGACGACTGGCCCGCCTCCCACAACCGCTTGGCAAGCTCTCCTGCCAAGGGCGCGGCGATACCGATTTCGAAACTCATCTCACCGGTAAAGCTGACCCGCTGAATGCGCACGCGATGTCCGCCAAGCGTGGCGTGGCAAAAGCTTAGATGCGGCCAATCCGCACTTTCGGGCAGATCGTCGCAGCCGGCCGCGATTAGCACTTTGCGCGCGCGGGGCCCAGCCAGAGTCAGCACTGCCCATTCCTCGCTCACATCGCGGGTGACCAGGTCGAGCGGCCACTCGCACTGGTGCCAATCCTCGATCCAGCTGCGCACGCGCGCGGCATGCGCGCTGCTGGCATTGAGCAGGAAATGATCGTGGGCCAGTCGCGTGACGACGCCATCGTCCAGCAGCACGCCCAGTTCGTCGCACAACAGGTTGTAGCGGATGCGACCGACCGGGATCGTGCTTGGGCGGCCTAGCGAGATCAGATCGAGGAACCGGCCGGCATCGGGTCCCTTGAGCTCGATCTTGCCGAACGACGAACTGTCCATGATGCCCACAGCGTTGCGCACGGCCAGCGCCTCGCGCCGGGCGGCGGCGGCCATCGTTTCCTCCGCGCGCGGATAGTGCGACGGACGCAAATATCCCAGATCCTCGAACACTGCGCCCGCCGCAATGTGCCAGTCATGGGAGGGCAGGTGCTGCCAGGGTCGGAACAGCGCGCCGTTGGGACGATCGCTTGCCATTGTGGCAATCGCGATCGGCGCAAACGGGGGCCGGTGCTTTGTCGTACCAAGCTTGCTTGGATCGACCTGCTGGATCGCGGCAAGCGCCGCCACGCCGTTGGTTGCGCTCAGGCGGCCCTGGTCGACGCCCATGCCCCAGACGGTATAGCGTTTGACATGTTCGACCGAGCGATAGTTTTCGGCCGTAGCCTGGCGCAGGTCGGCAAGAGTCACGTCGGTCTGCATGTCGATGAACATGCGCTTGGGATTGCCGGTAGCCGGCGGGAGCGCGGGATCGCACGGAGTTGCCGGGAAGACGCTGGCAGCGCGCGTTTCGCCACGCGCCGCCGCAACCCCTGCGGCATGGCCGTCGGCGATGGCCGCCGCGTGATCGAATATCCCCGCCGCCATGCCGCAGACGTGGACCGCCTGCGCCGCGCGGTCGGGCACGAAGCCGCCAATCGATGATTCATATCGGGTGGTGCTGCCCGACTGGCTGAACAATTGCACTGCGGGCGACCAGCCGCCCGCCATCGCCACCATGTCGCAAGCCAGCGTGCTGCGACCGGCCGCTCCGTCGATCACGACGGACTTGACGCGCGCGTTGCCGGTTGCCCGCACGATCCGGCTTTCGGAGAATAGAGGTATGCCGCGCGCACGCGCCTGCGCGACCAACGCCTCACCGGGTTTCCGGCCATCGACGATGGCACGCACGGCCAGGCCGGCGTCGCTCATTGCAAAGGCGGCATCGTATCCGCTGTCGCCCAGCGTCGCGACCAGCGGCGCGCGACCGGGCGCCACGCCGTGCCGATCGACAAAGGCCTGCGCGGCCGAGGCGAGCATAATGCCGGGCAGGTCGTTGTTTTCAAATAGCAGCGGGCGCTCGAACGCGCCTGTTGCGATCACCACCTGGTCCGCGCGCAGTTTCCACAACCGTTGGCGCAAACCCGGGGCGTCGATCGTTTCGACAGCGGTGATGAAGTTGCCGTCGTAATAGCCGATCGCCACGGTGTTGCGCAACGCGGCGACCGAAGGTGGCAATTCGCCGATGCGATCGGTCGCCTCTATGAGCAGAACTTTCAGGCCTTGCCCGGCCGCGGCTCGCGTCGCTGCCAACCCTGCCGGGCCGGCGCCAATGACCAGCACTTCGACATGGCGCTCTGCGGCCTCGTAACGGTCGGGATCGGGCAGACTAGGCGCGCGGCCGATCCCGGCGGCGCGGCGGATGAACGGCTCGAACACGTGCCAGTTGGGCCATATGAAAGTCTTGTAGTAAAACCCGGCGCTCAGCAGCGCGGAGAGCCGGTCGGTCACGCGGCCAAGATCGAAGCGGACCGATGGCCACCCGATTGCGCTGTTGGCTTCAAGGCCCTGGGTCAGTGGCACCAGCGTGGCAGGCATGTTGGGAACCAGACGGTCGCCGCGTCCGATCTGCACCAGGGCGTTCGTTTCGGCAAAGCCGCTGCCGATCACGCCGCGCGGGCGGTGATATTTGAAACTGCGGCCAACGATGCCGACGCCATTCGCGATGAGCGCAGAGGCCAGCGTGTCACCGGCGTAGCCGGTCATGGCCCGCCCGTTGAACCGGAAATCGAGCGGACGGTTGCGGTCGATGGCATCTCCGCCTTGCAACAGACGAAAGCCGGTCACGATGCGATATCCGGGCGGGTTTCATCGATGCGGTAGGTCGCCGCGATGCGATGGCTTGCCGTATCGCGCAGCGCATGAAACCAGCGCCGGCAGCCGAAGCTGTGTACCCAGCGTTCTGCCAGGAGGCCCTTTGGGTTGTCATGCATGAACAGGTAATCGGCCCAATCCTGCGCGGAAACGGTTTCGGGCAGGTTCGGACGGTCGACATGCGCTTCCCCGCCATTGGCGAATTCGTCTTCGTCGCGCGGGCCGCACCAGGGGCAGTGGATCAGCAGCATCAGTGAGCAATCCCGGCCGCGGCGGCTTCGTCGACCAGCGCGAGATCGCGAAACCGGTCCAACGAAAACGATCGGGTCAGCGGATGTGGCTCGCCGGTGGCTATGGTATGCGCCATGGTTTCACCGCTCGCCGGGATCGCCTTGAACCCGCCGCCGCCCCAGCCGCAGTTGAGGAACAGGCCGGGCGCCGGGCTGATCCCCAATACCGGCGAACTGTCGTGCGCGTAATCGACAATGCCGGCCCATTGGCGCAGCAGCCGCACCCGCGCAAAGCTGGGGATCAGCTCGACCAGCGCGGCGAGCGTCGTCTCCATCGACGGCACATTGCCGCGTTGGGCATAGGAGGCATAGGCATCGGCGTTGCCGCCGATCACCAGGCCACCTTTGTCCGACTGGCTGACATAGACGCCCAACAGGTTGGATGAGGCAATGATGTCGATCGCCGGCTTCAATGGTTCCGACACAAATGCCTGCAACGCGTAGCTGCGCAACGGCAAGCGAAAGCCGGCCATATCGGCAATCACGGTCGAATGTCCGGCAACGGCGACGCCGATTTTCTCCGTGCGGATCGGTCCCCTGGTGGTATCGACGCCAGTCACCACGCCGCTCGACGGATCGCGCTGGACTGCGGTTACCGCGCATTCCTGGATGATATCGACGCCCAGTTGATCGGCGGCGCGCGCATATCCCCAGACTACGGCGTCATGCCTCACGGTGCCCGCGCGGCCCTGCCACATGCCGCCCACGATTGGATAGCGGGCGTCGGCGCTGGCATTCAGGATCGGGCAAAGTCGGTAAGCCTCATCCCGATCAACCATCCGCGTATCGAGCCCGCCCAATTGCATCGCGGTCACCAGCCTGCGCTGGAAATCCAGCTCATGGCGGCTGTGCGCGACCACCAACTGGCCGCGCTGGCTAAGCATGATGTTGAAATTGAGGTCACGGCTCAATCCTTCATACAGGCGAAGCGAATGGTCGAAGAACGCGGCGCTTTCCGGGTAATAATAATCGGACCGGACGATGGTTGTGTTGCGACCGGTGTTGCCGCCGCCGATCCAGCCTTTTTCCAGCACCGCGACATTGGTGATGCCGTGGTTGCGCGCCAGATAATACGCGGTCGCCAGCCCGTGGCCGCCGCCACCGATGATCACCACGTCATAGGCGGCCTTGGGTTCGGGCGAGCGCCAGGCCTGCGGCCAGTGGCGATTTCCGGTGACTGCGTGGCGCACTAGGCCCCACGCGGAATAGCGCTCGCTCATTCGCGGGACAGCCGCGTTTGGCGGTCCGCGATATAGCGGCGGATGTCGAGGCTGTAGTCCTCGATCGGCGAATAATAGCCGTGGGTGTGCGGGGCTGCGGTGATGCCCGACTGCACGCGTTCGCACACGGCCCAATCCTGCCGGTTGACGAGGTCCCAGAATTCGATCGCGTCGGCCGGGTCGAACCCGGGCCTGATCATCTCGTCGGGATGAAACAGGAACCGGCATTCGACGATGGTGCGGTCAGGCGCGAGCGGCCACAGGACGAACGCCGCGACATGGTCCATCGCTACGCTCAGCATCAGGTTGGGATAGATCAGCTCTCCCTTGTGGCGGACCTGTTCGTCATCGGACAGGCCGGGGAAGGGGGCGCGGCTGGTCGTGCCGCTTGCCGTGTACGTCACCGCGCCGTCGCGATGGGGAATGCCCGCCTCCCAATCGAGATCGATGCCGCCCCGCGTCCTGAATGCTGGCACGATTTCGCACAGTTCCGGGTGGACGCCCGGGCAGTGATAGCATTCGTTGTAGTTTTCCAGCACCAGCTTCCAGTTGGCGGCCAGTTCGTAGCGGATCGTATGGCCCGTGCGCAGATGCGCCAGCGGATAGTTCGACAGGCGCCGTGGTGCGTCGGCCAGACCGCCCATGAAGTCGGGCGCCTCACCGGGCGTCAGGTTGAGGAAAACGAAGCCGGCCCAGCGCGCGACGCCGACCGGATACAGCGCATAATCCGCCTTGTCGAAACCCGGCGTATCCTGAAGGTGCGGCGCGGCCAGCAGCCGACCATCAAGTGCATAGGACCAGGCGTGATATGGGCAGCGGATCGTGTTTCGCCCGACGACGCCGGCGTCCAGGGTCAGGCCCCAGCGCTGGTCGTTGTCATGATCGCAAAGCCGGGCGCCGCGGTGGCGACACACGTTGTAATGCGCGTGAAGTTCCCCTGTGCGATCGCGCACCAGCAGCACGTTTTCCCCCGCAATGGTGATGACGAGATGATCGCCCGCCTCGGGCAGATCCTCTTCGCGCGCGGCGCAGAACCACTCGGCGGCAAAGATCGCAGCCTTGTCACCAGCGAAGGCCTCGGCCGTGATATACGCGCTGCTGTCGAGCGAGCGTTGCATGACCGGATCGGGAATTGGGGGATCTGGATCTGGGGCAGGTCCGGCCATGGTCATTGATTCCCCGATGTTGTTATTAGACACTTGCCTCATAAGCGTGGTTCAGGCAAGCCGTGTCGTCAAGTGGTGTTACGAAGGGGCGGCGAGGTATGGCTGGCGAGCGGATGGGGGCTGGCGAACGGGCCCGGTACGATGCGATCGTCGTCGGCGGCGGACACAATGGATTGACGGCGGCGGCCTATCTCGCGCGCGGCGGGCGCCGCGTGCTGGTGCTGGAGCGCCGCGCGATCCTGGGCGGCGCCTGCGTTACCGAAGAGGTCATCCCCGGTCACCGCGTGTCGTTCACGTCCTACATCGCGTCGATGCTGATGCCCACGGTCATCCGCGACCTGCGGTTGGGCGATCATGGCCTGCGGATGGTGGCGTGCGACCCGATCCTGACCGTGCCGCTGGACGACGGGCGCATCATTCGCTGGTGGGCCGATGTGTCGCGCACCGCACAAGAGATCAGCGCGTATTCGGCAAAGGACGCCGCCGCATTCGTCGAAGTCGATCGCAAGCTCAAGGCGCTTGCGGCCTACCTCCAGCCGTTCTTTCTCGAAACCCCGCCGAACCTGGCGGCGACGGGCCTCGATAAGCTGCGCGAGGGATTGCGCATTGCGCGCCGGTTCCGCCGCATCAGCGGCGTCGAAATGGGCGAAATGGTGACGTTCCTGACCGGAAGCCTGGGCGACTTTCTCGATCGTCATTTCGAATCCGAGGCAACCAAGCGCATGATCCTGGCCAACAATGTCTATGGCAAGCACGGGGGCCCCTATGAACCGGGCTCTGCGATCGGCCTGCTGTTCCATCTGCTGGCCGGCGGCGATCACAGTGTCCAGGGGTTCAACGGCCATGTGATGGGGGGAATGGGCGCGGTGTCGGGCGCAATTGCCGCCGCCGCGCGCAGCTTTGGCGCAGAAATTTTGACCGACGCGCCGGTCGCGCGGATCGATGTCGAAAACGGACGAACGACTGGCGCGACATTGACCGATGGACGCCAGTTCGCAGCCGACGTCGTGCTGTCCAACGCCGATCCCAAGCGGACGTTCCTCGGGCTGGTCGATCCTGCGCATCTACCCGCGGAGTTCCGGCTCGATATCGCCGCGATCAAGATGGCTGGGCCTGCGGCAAAGCTCAATCTGGCGCTCTCGGGCGAGCCCAAGGTGATCGGCCGCGTGCCCGATGCGAGCCCGCTGGAACGCGCGCTGCTGTCCATCGCGCCGACGCTGGAAGGCGCCCAGCGCTGCGCGGATATCGCGCGCTTCGGGGGTATTCCCGACGAGTTGTGGATCGATTGCGTGATCCCGAGCCTGGTCGACGACAGCCTTTGCCCGGCTGGCCACCAGATGATGACCTGCTTCATCCAGTACGTGCCCTATCGCCTGCGCGAGGGGACTTGGGACGACCGGCGCGAGGCATTTGCCGATGCCATCGTGCGGCAGATCAGCCGGCACATGCCCGACTTGCCCGATCTGATCCTGGGACGTACGGTGCTAACGCCGCTCGATCTGGAAAGGACCTATGGGCTGACCGAGGGCAATATCTTTCACGGTGACCTGCATCCCGGCGCGCTGTTTTCGATGCGGCCGGTGCCGCGCTGGTCGCAATATCGCACGCCGATCGACGGGCTCTACTTGTGCGGAGCGGGCGCACATCCGGGCGGGGGGGTGACAGGCGCGCCGGGGCACAACGCGGCAAAGGAAGTGCTGCGCCAGACCAGACGCAGGAAACGCTGATGGCGCGGGGGATGGAAGGCGCAGGTCATCACCCGCCCAAAGTGATGGGTGTGGCCGACCTTGCCCTGTTCTACATCGTTACCGGCGTCAGTCTGCGCTGGATCGCCACTGCTGCCGCGGTCGGACCCAGCTCTATCGTGGTGTGGGTATGGGCGTTGCTGGGATTTTACCTGCCGCTGGCGCTGGCCATTGTCGAGCTGTCGTCGCGCTATCCGCAAGAGGGCGGGCTGTATATCTGGACCCGTCAGGCGTTCGGACCCTTTGCCGGCTTTATGGCGGGGTGGAGCTATTTCACATCGAACCTGCCGTATTTTCCCAGCGTCTTTTACTTCGATGCGGGCAATGCGCTTTATATCGGCGGGGACCGTTGGCAGTACCTGCGGGACAGCCCGTTGTTTTTCGTAGGGTTCTCGCTGATCGCTCTGGCGTTCATCACGCTGCTGAACATCTACGGGCTGCGCTTTGGCAAATGGATGCACAATATCGGTGCGGTGGGCATGTGGCTTCCGGCATCGATGGTGATCGTCATGGGCGGCCTGGCGTGGTGGCGCTATGGCTCGGCGACGCACTTTACCGCTTTGGCGATGGTCCCGCGTTTCGATCTGTCGCATATGATTTTCTGGTCCGCGATTGCATTTGCGCTATCAGGATCCGAAACGGCGTCGTTCATGAGCGGCGAGATCCGCGATCCACGCCGCACGATCCCGCGCGCGCTGCCGATTGCCGGCGCGATTATCGTGTTCTGCTACATTGTCGGCACGATCGCGGTGCTGCTGGCAATGCCGGCAAGCGACGTCAATCCGCTGCAGGGATTGATCCAGGCCGGCGCGGTGGCGGCACAAAAGCTGGGCATAGGCTGGCTGGTCGTACCGCTGGCCGTGCTGATCACGCTTGGCAATCTGGGCGCGGCCAGCGGATTTCTGTCGGCATGTGCGCGCATTCCGTTTGCGGTGGGTATCGATCGGATGCTGCCGCCGGTATTTGCGCGGGTGCATCCCAGATGGGGGACGCCATATGTTGCGCTGCTGTTGCAAGGCGGGTTGGGCGCAGTGTTCTGTATCCTGGGTCAGGCGGGCACGGGCGTGAAGGGTGCCTACGACGTGCTGGTCAGCATGGGGATCATTGCCGCTTTCCTGCCGTTCGCGATGGTCTTCCTTTCGGTGGTCCGGCTTCAGCGCGAGCCTGCCGGCCCCGAAGTCTTTCGCATGCCGGGCGGTAGCAGGACGTCGATTGCGGTGGCCTGCATCGGGCTGACGACCACCTGTTTCGCACTGGTGCTCGCCGGTTTTCCCGCGCCTGATGAAATCAACAAACCGCTGGCGATCCTGAAAATCGTCGGCATGACCGCGATTCTGCTGGGAACGGGCGCGGCGATCTATGGCTTTGGCCGAAAGGGCACACGGCAGACCTGACTTTCGCCCGGGCGGCATTTATTCTACCGCGCTCCAGAGGAGTTGCGCAAGATGACCGAAGCCGGGCCGATCGAGACGAAACGGGTGCGGGCCAAGCGCCAGTTGCCGACAGAGCGGCGGCAGGATCTGCTTGCCGTCACCGTCAGCTGCCTTGCGCGCCTGGGTCCGCGCGGAACGACCGGGCGGGAGATCTGCCGGCAGGCGGGTGTTTCACATGGCCTGCTGCGCCATTATTTCCGCAATCCGGACAATCTGCTGCTCGAAACCTACGAACAGGTGTGCGACCGCCTGATCGATCACCTCGAAGCGGAGATTGCGCCGTTCGCCGACGATCCCAAGCGGGCATTGCACCAGTTTTTCGTGGCGGTGTTCTGCGACGAATGGGCAGGGCCCGACATCATCGGCGCATGGATGGTGTTCTGGCAGCTTGTCCGCAGCCGGGAGGATTTTGCCGCCGTCAACGCCAGTTTCGATGTGCGTCACCGCGCGTTGCTGGCGGGGATCGTGGGCCGTATGCCCAATCGCGAGGCGGGCGTGCCGCTGGCCGATGCGATCGCGATCCTGTCGGCGGTGCTCGACGGCTTGTGGATCGAATTCTACCTTTCGGAAAAACGCACGCCGATTGCGCGGTGTATTGCGCTGTGCGAACAGACTGTCAGCCGGCTGTTCCCCGGCTGAAGCCAATCATGCGTTGACGCAGAACCGCGCTTTGTTATACAACTGTCCAATACCAATGGGGCAGGACGAACCATGACGATTGCGCGCGTTGGCCAGGTCCCCCTCGGCAATGACCCCGACGCGGGGTGGAGCCTGCCGGCGTGGACGTATTCCGATCCCGAATTTTTCGGCGTGGAACTGGCGAAGATCATCCGGCCCTCGTGGCAAGTGGTTTGCCATGTCAGCGATGTCGCCGAAGTGGGCGATTTCCATACGCTCGACTATGCCGGGGAAAGCGTGGTGGTCGTGCGCGGCCGCAACCGTGAACTGCGGGCCTTTACCAATGTGTGCCGCCATCGCGGTGCGCGCCTGCTCGATGGCCCGTCGGGTTGCGCAAGGCGGCTCGTCTGCCCCTACCATGCCTGGACCTATGACCTCGATGGCCGGCTGACCGGTGTGCCCCAGCGCGAAAGCTATGGCATCGATGCGGCCGATCACGGCCTTTCCGCGGTGCAGCTGGAGCTGTGGCGGAGTTTTGTGTTCGTGCGGCTGGACGATGATGGCGGCCCGTCGGTGGCGACGATGATGGCGCCCTACGAAGCCGAGATCGCGCCGTATCGCTTTGAGGATCTGCGCGCTTTTGGCAGAGTGACACTGCGTCCGCGGCGGGTGAACTGGAAAAACGTCGGTGACAACTATTCCGACGGATTGCATATCCAGGTCGCGCATCCGGGGCTCAAGCGGCTGATGGGTGATGGCTATGGCGTCGAGGCAAGCGCGCATGTCGACAAGATGTGGGGGCCGATCCGGACCGAACCGTCCGCCAACGCGTCGGAGCGCGCCTATCAGAGATTCCTGCCCGATGTTGCGCACCTTCCGCCCGAGCGCCAGCGGATGTGGACCTATTTCAAACTGTGGCCCAATGTCGCGTTCGACATCTACCCGGATCAGGTCGATTTCATGCAGTGGATCCCGGTGTCGCCGACGCAGACGCTGATCCGCGAGATTTCCTACGCCGTTCCCGACGAGCGGCGCGAAATGAAAGCCGCGCGGTATCTCAACTGGCGGATCAACCGGCAGGTCAACACCGAAGACACCACGCTGATCGAGCGGGTTCAGGATGGCATGGCCTCGGCCAGTTTCACGGTCGGACCTTTGTCGGAGCACGAAGTCGCCCTGCGAAATTTCTGCGGCAAAATGCGTGACGCGATCCCCGAGGCGCGCCAGCACCGCCTGCCTGCGCCTGGCTGGAGCCGGCAGCTTGCCCTTTCGAATGGAGTTGCCTGAATGAGCAAGCATTATGATGCCGTTATCATCGGTGGCGGCCACAATGGCCTTGTCTGCGCGTATTACCTGGCGCGCGGCGGCAAATCGGTTCGCGTGCTAGAACGGCGATCGATCGTCGGCGGCGCCGCCGTGACCGAGGAATTCCATCCGGGTTTTCGCAATTCGGTCGCCAGTTATACCGTCAGCCTGTTGCAGCCCCAGGTGATCCGCGACATGAAACTGGCCGAGCGCGGCCTGCGCATCGTCGAGCGCCCGATCTCCAACTTCCTGCCACAATACGACGGGGGGTATCTGAAACTGGGCGGCGGGCTGGAGCGTACCCAGGCCGAATTTCGCAAGTTTTCGCATCGCGATGCCGAAACGTTGCCCGCGTACTATGCCTCGCTCGAGGTGGTGGCGGATGTGCTGCGCGAACTCGCACTCAAATCGCCGCCGAACATCGGTGACGGCATCGGGACGCTGATCGCGGCGGCGAGACAGGGGCGCGGTCTTGCCAAGTTGAGCCTTTCGCAGCAGCGTGACGTGCTCGATCTGTTCACCAAGTCGGCCAGGACATTCCTCGACAGCTGGTTCGAGAGCGAAGCGGTGAAGGCCGCGTTCGGGTTCGATGCCGTGGTCGGTAATTTCGCTTCGCCCGATACCCCCGGTTCGGCCTACGTTCTGCTGCATCACGTGTTCGGGGAAGTGAACGGCAAGAAGGGCGCCTGGGGCCATGCCATCGGCGGCATGGGCGCAATCACGCAGGCCATGCGCGAAGCGTGCGAGGAGGTAGGTGTTGAAATCAGCGTCGAAGCGCCGGTCGAACAGGTGCTGGTGGACGGCGGCCGAGCGGTCGGCGTGCGGCTGGAAAGCGGCGCCGAAGTGTTTGGCAAAGCCGTCGTCGCCAACGTCGGTCCGCGGCTGCTGTACGACAAGCTGATCGCGTCCGACGATCTCGAACCCGAATTCCGCCGCCGCGTAAAAGGGTACAAGGTCGGTTCGGGGACATTCCGCATGAATGTCGCCCTGTCCGAATTGCCGCGCTTTACCAGCCTGCCCGAACCGGGCGAGCATCACCAGTCGGGGATCATCATCGCGCCGACCCTCGACTACATGGACCGCGCCTTTACCGACGCAAAGCAGACCGGGATGTCCAAAAAGCCGATCGTCGAAATTCTGTTGCCGTCTACCGTGGATGACAGCCTAGCACCCGCCGGGCAGCATGTCGCAAGCCTGTTCTGTCAGCAGTTTGCCCCCGAATTGCCTGCCAATGCAGACGGCAGCGCGCGGAACTGGGACGATGCGCGCGATGAAGCGGCGGACCTGATTATCGATACTGTCGAGGCATGGGCTCCCGGCTTCAAAGCGTCGGTCGTCGCCAGGCAGATCCATTCTCCGCTCGATCTGGAACGCAAGTTCGGGCTGTCCGGCGGGGACATCATGCATGGCAGCATGAGCCTCGACCAGCTTTGGTCGGCGCGCCCGATTCTGGGTCACGGCGCCTATCGCGGCCCGCTGAAAGGCCTGTTCATGTGCGGCGCAGGTACGCATCCTGGCGGCGGCGTGACCGGCGCGCCCGGCCACAACGCGGCGCGCGAAATCCTGAGCGAGGGGTCTATCTGGCGGAAACTGCGCGGCGCGGCGTGACGGTTAAGCCCGCGCCCCCTTTACATCAGATTGCGCGGGATCGCCTTGTTCCACGTCTTGGCAAAGATCTGCTTGTCGCCGTCCCAGGCCGTAAAGCTTTCCTCGCACAGGAAGTGCGTGGGCGTCGATCGCCCGCGTGACCAGGCGTGTAGGCGCACGTGCCAGTCGCCCCGGCGATAGGTGTTGACCGCCTCGGCCTCGATCTCCGCGCTGTTGGGATCATCCTCGCGGATGACCCGCCGCAGCCGATAGCCTTCTCCATACCAGGTGTCGGCGCCAGGCACGAAGCCTTCAGTCGGCTCGGACGAGCCGTCGTCGATCGTGAATGTACGGTGCCCGGGCGCGCCCGTGATCGATACGCCGCCCAGCCGGTCGCGGTAAGGCGCCGGTTTTTCGCCGGGCACATCATAGACATTGCGGACGACATTGAACGGCGGCGGCGTGTCGGGTTCGGTCGGACGCACGGGCAGCGTGACGAACGAGGCACCGGTAGTCACCTCCAGTGTTACCATTTCCGGCGAAGGCCAGACCACCGGCCACCACGTCTCGCTCAACGCCACGCGGATACGGCTTCCGGCTGAAAAGCGATAACAGGCAAATTGGCCTTTGAGCGTAACATCGTAATCGCGGCTCGGCTCCAGCGGTACGGGATGCTCGTGGCTGTCACGGTGCGTGAGGTTGAGCAGCGCATACGTGACGAAATGCGATCGCCCGTCGGGCGCCACTTCAGTCAGCCGCGCACACAGCTTGGCAACCGGCCGGTCGGACCGGACGCGGATGGTGAACACGGGCTCACCCATGATATCGACCGCAGCTGTCAGCGGCGCGGTATCGAAACACAGCGCGAGCGCATCATCACCCGATTGTTCGCGCCACCAGTCCGCGGGGTCGCCGCTGCTATCCGACGTCCGATTGGCAAAGCCGATCAGCAGGTTTGTGCGATGGGCCAGGCGCTGCTCGGCGCCCGCGACTTGCGCAAGGCCGTCGGCGTTCAGATGAAACACGCTGGGGCGGATATGCGGGCTTGGCCACGTCGGTTCCGTCACGAATGTGCCGATCGTGTCGTGGGGATAGCTGAAGCCGGCCGGCCGGTCGTGGCGAAACGCGGACATGCGCGGTTCGTCCATGATGCCGTTGGCCTCCACATTCAGCCAATACCGCCACCAGCGCGTTTCGATCGGCATCCAGTCCACCCCTGGCCCGGGCGCGCCATCGGCGACCGGCAGCGCGGTGCCGGTATGTCCTGTCGGCTGCGGATAACCCGGCCATTTGTGCGCCCATGGCCCGATCAGCGCCTTTTGCGGCACTTGCGGCGCGCGCTCCATCATGCGAGTCGCGGACGGAAGATAACTGTCCAGCATCCCCGCGACATTGAACACCGCCGCCGTGATCCGGCCATAATCCTGTGTCGATGCGTCCTGCCATTTGGCATCGTTGGTCTGGTGCTCGTTCCAGTCGATCGTCAGCGGGCCGGTTACCGCCAGCCGCTCCTGCCACATTGCTCGCCAGCGATCCTTGCCGACGATCGCCGGGTCGGGCGGGGCCCGCATCACCACCTGCCATTCCATCGCCCATTCCCACTGGTCGTCGATCAGGCATCCGCCGCGGTAGTGGACATCGTCGAGATAGCGCTGCTCGGTGCCGCAACACGAAACGATGGCCTTCAGCGCCGGGGGCGCCTTGGCGATGGCCTGCAGCCCGGTGAACGATCCATAGGATATGCCCCGCATGCCGACATTGCCGTTACACCACGGCTGACGGCTGATCCAATCGATCACAGCGAGCGCGTCGCGCTGTTCGATCGGTTCGTATTCGTCGATCATCGCGCCATCGGAATCGCCCGTGCCGCGAATGTCGCAGCGGACCAGCGCAATGCCGCCCCGCGCCAGGAACGGCCCGACGACATCGTCGCGGTAGCGATACCCGTCGCGCTTGCGATAGGGCAGGTATTCCAGCACCGCGCCGCCGGGGCGGTGCTGGGGGTGGGCAGGGTCGGCATGGGCAGGCAGGAACAGCCGCGCCGCCAACCGGGTTCCGTCTGCCATGGGAATCCAGATGTTTTCGATCACCCGAATGGCGGGGTCATCCAATGACACTTGCGCGCTGACCGTGGGCCCCGCTGCGGCGCCGGCGATGGCCGGGCCAAACGGCGCCAGTCCAACCATGCCAAGCAACGATCGCCGTCTTGCCATTCCCAAATCTCCGCCAACGACCCGTGCCTGCCCTAATAAGCGCAACCGCAAATTTTTCACAACCCTTACTTGACGCCTGTCTAACAGCGTGTGACCTTCCGGATCACAAAGCCGCACGACGGCGACGTTCACGAACGAGGGGTTCGGCGATGGGGATTCGAAGCGTTAGAAAATCGGGCCGCCGGCAGTTTGCGCTGGTGTTGTGCGGATCGACAGCGGCGGCCGCGTTCAGTCCGGCCCTGGCGCAGCAAGTGCCGCCAGCGGACGCTGCTTCGAATGCGGGGGCAGGGAACAGCAACGAAATCATAGTGACCGCAACCAAGCGTAGCGAACGCTTGCAGGATGTGCCGATCAGCATCCAGGCGTTCAGCAGCACCACGCTCGAACAGCATCAGGTGCAGAGCTTCGATGATTACGCCAAACTGCTGCCCAGCGTCAGCTTTCAATCGTTCGGGCCAGGTCAGAGCCAGATCTACTTCCGCGGCGTGACCAGTGGCGGCGATGGGCTGCATGGCGGATCGAGCCCGGCCAGCGGGCTGTATCTCGACGAAATTCCGCTGACGTCGATCGCGAACAATGTCGACTTTCATGTCTATGATGTGGAGCGGGTAGAGGCGTTGTCGGGCCCGCAGGGAACGCTGTACGGGGCCAGTTCGCTGTCAGGCACGCTGCGGCTGATCACCAACAAACCCGATACGACGAAGTTTTCCGCGGGTTACGACCTTGACGCGAACAAGTTTGGCAAAGGCGCAGGTGGCGGCACGGCCGAGGGTTTCGTCAACATTCCGCTCAGCCGGAATGTGGCGATCCGCCTGGTCGGGTTTTACGAGCATGATGGCGGTTATATCGACAACACGCTGGGAACGCGCACCTATTCCCTGAACGATGGCGACCCGACAACCAATCTGACGGTGAACAACGCCAAATACGTCAAGAACAACTTCAATGACGTCAACACCTACGGCGGACGCGCCGCGATGAAGATCGACCTGGGCGACTGGACGATCCTGCCGCAGCTCATTTACCAGCACCAGGTCGCGAACGGCACGTTCCTGTACGACCCGCATGTCGGCGACCTGCAGGTTCACGACTTTACGCCCGACATCAACCGCGATCACTGGTACCAGGCTGCGCTGACCGTCCAGGGCAAAATCGGCAGTTGGGACATAACCTACGCCGGCGGGTATTTCGAACGTACTGTCCACAACCAGACCGATTACAGCTATTATACGGTGGCGTATGATGGCGGGGCAAACCAGGGCAGTTTCTACTATACCTACTTGCCCAAGGCGGACGGCAGCTTTCTCGATCCGACCATGCAGCAGATCCTGGGCGATCATTATACCAAGCAGAGCCACGAACTGCGTATCAATTCACCGGTGAGCAAACCCTTGCGGCTTACCGCCGGCCTGTTCCTCGAATGGCAGACCGACTATATCGAGGCAGACTACGTCATCCCCGGGATATCGACGATCCCGCAGGGCGGTCTCAGCTTTCCCACGCCGATCCCCGGTTTCGGGAATTCGATCTATCGGACGCGTGACGATCGCATCGACCGCGATTACGCCGTGTATGGCGATCTTGCCTACGACATCGCCCCAAACCTGACGCTCGACGCCGGCATTCGCGGGTTCATTTCCGACAACACCCAGGTCGGATTTTCAGGCTACGCCTATAATATCGCCGACCCGAGTTGTGTACCGACGACCGCCACTGACCGGCCCTGCGACAACATCAACGGCAAATTTCGCCACACCGGCGAGACCCACAAGGTCAACCTGTCGTGGAAGATCCAACCGGGCGCGATGATCTATGCCACGTATTCCACCGGCTATCGACCGGGCGGGATCAACCGGCGACCGGGGGTTCTGCCATTCCAGGCCGATACGCTCGACAATTACGAAATCGGGTGGAAACTCAGCCTGTTGAATCGCGCGCTGACGTTCAATGGCGCTGCCTTCATCGAAGACTGGAAGAACATGCAGTTCGGGTTGAGCCCCATAGGCGAAAGCGGCATCACCAATATCTACAATGCGGGCAATGCGCGCGTGCATGGCGTCGAATCAAACTTTGACTGGCGGATCGGGCACCATTTCGACGTATCGGGCTCGGGAACGTATATCGATGCGAAGCTGACGACCAATTTCTGCCAGGTCGATGCGACCGGCAACAGCACTTGCGTTGCAGGGGAAGCGCCCGCAGCGCCGGCCGGCACGTCGCTGCCCATTCAGCCGCATTTCAAGGGCACCGCGACGGCACGCTACAGTTTCAGGCTGGCCGGAACCGATGCCTATGTCCAAGGCACCGCGTTGCATCAGAGTTCGACGCGGACGTTCCTGACCGACGCCGAATACGGGCTGGTCGGTGCGACCCCGGCGTTCACCACGGCCGATTTTGCCTTTGGCACGGCATGGGGCAAGAGGACGCTGCAGTTCTACATCCAGAACGCGTTCGACGAACGCGGACAACTGAGCCGAAACACCGCATGCGCCCCGGCATTTTGCGGCGCTTACTACCGCGTCTATCCGATCAAGCCCCAGCAGTTCGGCGTCAAATTCGCCCAGAGGTTCTAATCTTACTGGGTCACAAAAATCAGGGGATTCGCGACGGGCGATAAGGTGATCGCGTAGGCGTTTCATGGTCAGCAGGAGAAGCTGGGATGAATGGCGCCAATCGGATGAGCGAAGCAGCGTTTGCGGCATATGTCGATAGTGTCATTCAAGGAGCGTGTTGGGAACGACCGCGAAGTCCATGAGATTTCCTCTTCTGAGTCTGTGGGTGGTCATATGCGACCGGCCTCTGCCAGAGCCGAGCTTGCGATTTGAAGCGGCATGACATCAATGCCCTCGCGCAAAGGATAGCTCTCAGCCCCCGGATAAACGACAATTCGCTGCTGAGGGTTCAAATCTGCGCAGGCTTGGTGGAAGCCCCGCTCCAAAGTCGGTGCCAAGCTCCGTTTGACCTCGATTGCCCATAGCGCGCCCCCCGGCAGGGTCAGCAGCAGATCGATCTCAGCGCCGGCGCAGTGCGATAGAAATTCGCTTGCGTCCCTTCTGGCGCGGCTGCGATCAGCGTCTCCAGGACAAACCCTTCCCAACTTGCCCCGGCTACTGGATGACCAAGCACGTCGTCCAAGGCGGCCAGGCCAAGCAGGGTGTGGACGAGACCGCTATCGCGCACATAAACGTGCGGAGACTTGACCAGTCGCTTACCGGCGTTCTCGTGCCACGGTTCTAGCCGTCGGACCAGCAGCAGATCGACGAGCAGATCCAGATACGCGGCGACAGTCTTGCCATCGACGCCGAGCGAACGCGCAAACTCGGCGGCATTGAGCAGACCAGACTGGTGATGCGCCAGCATGGTTCAGAAGCGTCGGAGTGTCTCGGCAGCGATGCGCGGCCCCAGCATCGGAACGTCGCGCTCGAGATAGGTGCGCACGAAATCCTGGCGCCAGCGCTGGCTGAGTCGATCGTCGGCCGCAAGGAAGCTGTCCAGAAAACCGCCGCGGTTCCACAGGGTGGGCAAATCTTCGGCTGGAACTTCCAATCCATCGATCGGCCCCATTTCGAGATAGCTGATACGCCCTGCCAAGCTTTCCCCGGATTGGCGGAGCAAATCCAACGAGGCTGATCCGAGGAGCAGGAAGCGGCCGGCCCGGCGTCCTTTGCGCCTGCCCTCCTCGATGAGGCCGCGCAGGATCTGGAACAAGCCGGGGAGACGGTGAACCTCATCGAGGATGACGAGCTTGTCCTGATGGCCTGCGAGATAGAGTTCGGGGTCTGCCATCCGAGCCCGATCCGCATCGGATTCGAGGTCGAGATAAAGCGATGGTCGCTGTTCGCCGATCGCGCGCGCCAGGGTCGTTTTGCTGACCTGCTGCGGACCCAGAAGGGCAACGGCGGGTGTGGTGTCCGATCGCTTAGTTAGTGCCCATCCATAAACATCAAGTCATTGATATAATTGATATAATGACAGATTTTGGTCTTTGAAGGCCCGACGGCATCGGTTATACTGCGGGCTCAAGCCACTGAGAACATTGCATAACCAAAAACCGTCGGAGCCGACAATGCGCCAGAAACGCATCATCCAGGGCAGTCTATTCGATCTTTTTTCCGATCACCAGATCGGACGTGAACTGAAGGCGATTTCGGCTTGGCTCGATGCGCAGAGCGGGCTGGCGGCATTGATCGCGACTGATGTTGGCGACGAGGGCGTCAAGCACACCGGACGTCAGGGCTTGCCGGCGGAATCGGTTCTGCGTTGCGCGCTGCTCAAGCAATTTCGCCAGCTGAGTTATGAGGAGCTGGCCTTCCATCTCTCGGATTCATCTTCGTTTCGAGCTTTCGCGCGATTGCCGCTGTCGTTGTGCCCGAAGAAGTCCGTGCTGCAAAAGACGATCAGTTTGATCCGGGCAGAGACCTGGGAGCAGATCAACCGGACTTTGCTGACTGACGCCAAACAGGCAAAGGTCGAGCGCGGATCGGTGGTGCGGATCGACAGCACCGTGTGCGAGGCGCTGATGCACACTCCCAGTGACAGTTCGCTGTTGTGGGATTGCGTGCGGGTCATGACCCGCCTGCTCAAGCGGTCCATTGCCCTGCCTGGCGGCAGGGCCGTCACATGGCGCAACCACCAACGGCTTGCCAAGAAGCGCGCGCTGGCGATCCGATACAGCCGTGGCAAAGACAAAAAGGCAAGGCTGTACAAAGATTTGATCGACGCCACCCAAGCCACGATCGCATCGGTCCAGCAGGTCGAACGGCACCTTGCCTCCAGCATCGAGGGCGAAGCATGGCGCCTCGAAGTCGAGCACTATCTGCCCTTGATCAAGCGGGTTATCGATCAGACCCGGCGACGGGTCTTCGCAGGCGAGATCGTGCCTGCATCCGACAAGCTGGTCAGTTTGTTCGAACCGCATGCCGACATCATCGTCAAGAGCCAACGCGACGTCCAATACGGACACAAGCTCAACTTCGCCACGGGCAAGAGCGGCATGATCCTCGACGCTGTCGTCGAGGACGGCAATCCCGCAGACTCAGCGCGCTTCCTTCCCATGCTCGAACGTCACGTCAGCTTCTACAAGGAGGCACCGCGCCAGTCAGCCGCCGATGGCGGCTATGCCAGCCGTGACAATCTCAAACAGGCCAAGGCGATGGGGGTGAGCGACGTTGCTTTCCACAAGAAGTGCGGCCTCAAGATCGACGAGATGGCCAAAAGCCCTTGGGTTTATCGTCAGTTGCGCAACTTCCGCGCCGGGATCGAAGCCGGTATCTCGTGTCTCAAGCGTGCCTATGGCCTGACGCGCTGTACATGGCGCGGGATCAACCACTTCAAGTCCTATGTCTGGCTATCCGTCGTCGCCAACAATCTCGCGATCTACGCCCGCCTCAAGCCAGCCTAGCCAACAACCAGCAGCACGATCCGCGCATCCCGGCAGTCGCTGGGCAACCCAGCACGCCCGAGACCCCTCAACACAAAATCCTGCGGCCCACAACAATCACCAATGTGCGCACAAAGCTTCGGGCCGGCCTCAAAATCGGAAACCGGCATCGATCAAATTTGCACGAAAATAACCGCCAATGCCCAAATCACTGCGTTTATGGATGGGCACTAGTTAATTGGGCGGCAATTCTGCGTTCACCATCCTAGCATTTGTGGATTGAAATTCCAGTTTTGCAAGTTTGTTTTGCGTTCCTTGGCCCAATCAAAGTCCAGATTATTCGATTTTGTAGCCGAGAACGCAAGGTCGCCGAGCATGCACCTACTTTTATTGCCTTCCTGGGGCAAGCCGGCATGGTCGGCGCTCTCGGTTCAGGGAGCAAACGGTATCTTATGTTCAATGATGCCTGTTAGCGCCGTTTCGAGGTAAGCGTTAATATGATCGCCAAACTGCTGGGCGCGCATTCGACGATCGTGAGGCGCGACACGCCACTGTCATTTCTCGTCGGCGCCCCGCACTTTCTTGCGATCGGCATCGACGTTGTGAACGCCTGGTTCTTCTTTCAACCGGGCGATGCTGGTGCGGATGTCGCTTTCCGACACGCGGACGAGATGCAGCGTGACACGGTCGTGACCGTGGGAGCCGGGCAGGGCGGAGATACGCTTGATCTGGCCGCCGCGCACACCCAGCAGTTTCTGGATGCTGTCCAGATCGATCGCGCCGCGTTCTGCTTCGATGGTCAACACCACGCTCTGGATGCGGGCGCGGTATGCTTCTTCCAGCGGTTTTACGCCGACGAGGATGACCAGGATGATCACGGTTGTCAGAATAGCCGCAAACCACAGGCCGCCGCCGGTTGCCAGACCTATTGCGGCCACGCTCCAGACACTTGCTGCCGTGGTCAGTCCGCGCACGACATTGCCGCGCATGAGGATCGATCCGGCACCAAGGAAACCGACCCCGGTCACCACTTGCGCGGCGATCCGCGAAGGGTCGAGTACGACGTGCGCCTGCTGGATCGCGTCCTGAAATCCGTAGGCCGAGGTGATCATCAGCAGGCATGATCCCACGCTCACCAGCATATGCGTGCGCACGCCGGCAGCCCATAGCAGCCTTTCGCGCTCCAGACCGACCAGACTGCCAAGCAGTGCGGCAAGCGCCAGCCGTTCGGCAATCTCTATATTGGCAATCATGTCGTCGTGGCCGCAAAGCGCAGCGCACCAGTCAGGTCACCTGGCGGCGGGCCGCCCGCTGCGACCATGGCCCGTTCGCGCTCGGCCAGGCCGGGCAGCGTTTCCAAGCCCCAGCGCCGGGTGATGAAGCGCGCGATCGAGCCGGTGTCATAGATCGTGTGATCGACTTCGCCATGCCGGCTGTGTGGCGATACGATCAAGGCCGGTATCCGCGTGCCGGGCCCCCAACGGTCCTCTTTGGGGGGCGCGACATGGTCCCACCAGCCGCCGTTTTCGTCGAAGGTAATCACGATTAGCATCTTATCCCACTGCGGGCTTTTGCGCAGTGCGGCGATGACCCCGGCAATATGGCGATCGCCGCTGTCCACGTCGGAATACCCGGCGTGCATGTTCAGGTTGCCCTGCGGTTTGTAATACGTGACCGCAGGCAGCTTTCCGGCGGCAACGTCGGCGAGGAAGTGGTTGGTCCGCACTGTTTCACCCAATCCGGCATCGCGCAATCGCTTGTCCCGCTTCGCCGTGCCGGGCCCGATCTGCAAGAAATAGTTCAGCGGCTGACATGATCACGACAACGGTGTCGATGTGCGCGTGAAGTTCGGCGTCGCTGACCGGAGTGTTTGAAGCGATCGCAGCGCGCTTTGTTCCTGCGGCTTTTGCCGGGCCAGTCGTGCCGGCAACACCTGCCGCCATGATGCCGCCCAGCAAGAGACGGCGGCCCTGGTCGACGGACCGGGGATCCTCGTCACGATCGTCGCGCTTGTCGGTCATGGTCGTCCTTTTTGGGTTTGCGCAGGCGTGTCTCGACGATAGAAATTGCGTCAGCGCTTGTCGACATGCCGTTGCTCGGGCAAATCGTCTCCTGAAGCGCGCGGGTCCCTTCCGCCAGGCGGGGCGTTGCCGGTGATCAACAAACCAAACGGTCCCAGCAGCATTCCGGCAAGCGCAAAACCGAGCCAACTTCGGTCCTTCGAAAAGGCTATGAAACCGCACAGGATCCCGCAAAACAGGAACGTGACCACCAGGAACGCCATGGTACTTTCAATGATGCCCATACGAGTTTCTCCTCACAAACATGGGGTAGCGGCGCAGGGCCTGCAACCGCTTTCGCTCGGCATCATTGGGCAAGCGCAATGGCGATCATGCGGATGACAAACCACTGGTGGCAGGTGACCACGCACCAGAGTAGCGCCGTCGCGCTGACTCTACGCTGACGACCGTCCGCGACAAAGGTTACTGGTCCGCCAGGAACCGAATCAATCATTTGGCGCGACTGTTTCGATAGAAATAATCAGTTGGATCAATTGGTCCCCGGCAGGTACCGTATGGTCTCGGCAGCGTGTGATTGACGTGGAAACTGCCGCGCACATATGCCGACGTCCTTGCTTGCGACTATGCTGGGCCGAACCGGACAATGCTGAAATCCGCAGGAGCGCGCACGATGGACTCATTGAACACAACCCTTGCGACAGCCAGCACGCGCCGCCGATTTCTTGAACGCGCAGCGATAGGTGGCGTCGCGATCGCCGCAACGCCCGTACTTGCGCAGGGTGCCGTCGATCTGCATTTGCCTGGAGGGCCATCGCAACGTGCCATGACAAGCGCATTTCCAGGCAAGGGCGCCATGATCCTGCAGCGCGTTCGCCCGCCGCTGCTGGAAACGCCGATGGACGTGTTCAACCGGGACGTGTTCACCCCGAACGATCAATTTTTCGTGCGCTGGCATTGGGCGGATATTCCCACCGCGATCGATGTCGAGGCGTTCCGGTTAAATGTGCATGGCGCGGTCAACCGGCCGCTGTCGATCACCCTGGGGCAATTGCTGTGCCTGCCGCGGGTCGAAATGGCCGCAATCAACCAGTGTTCGGGCAATTCGCGCGGGTTTTTCCAGCCGCGTATGCCGGGCGCGCAATGGGGCCACGGTGCGATGGGCAATGCCCGCTGGACAGGCGTGCGATTGCGCGATGTGCTCGACATGGCAGGCATCAGCGCAGGCGCGGTCGCTGTCCGGTTCAACGGCATGGATCAGCCTGTGGTACCAGGCGCGCCCGATTTCGAAAAATCGCTCGATATCGATCATGCCCGCGATGGCGAGGTGATGATCGCGTTTGCCATGAACGGCCAGCAACTGCCGCTGCTCAACGGCTTTCCGATCCGGTTGGTCGTGCCCGGCTGGTATTCAACGTATTGGGTCAAGATGCTCAACGACATCGAAGTGCTGACGGTGCCGGACGATCATTTCTGGATGGCGAAAGCGTACAAGGTGCCCGCCACACCGCTTGCCGATGTCCCGCCCGGGGCAAAGGATTTTCCCACCGTGCCGATCAGCCGGATGATCCCGCGCTCCTGGATAACAAACCTTTCCGAAGGACAGCGGATCGCGTTCGATCCTGTCATCGCACTGGGGGGCATTGCGATGGGAGGCGATAGCGGCGTGAAGCAGGTCGATGTGTCGCTGGACGGCGGGCAGACATGGCAGATCGCCGCGCTGGGTCCGATTACGGCAAATACAGTTTTCGGCGATGGGATGCGCGGGTGCCGCTCATGCATCGCGGGACGACGGTGCCGATGTCACGCTGCACCAACATGGCCGGCGTGATGCAGCCTATGCGCCCGATCTGGAACCCGGGCGGTTTCATGCGCGGCAATGTCGAAACCACCACCATCGACGTTGGTTGAGGAGCACGCGCCATGAAACCCCTTTCACTCGGTATGCTGGCACTCGGTATGTCCGGCATGATTGTCTTTGCCCTGGTCGGGCCAGGCGCGCCGCTTGAGGCATCGACCACGCTGGTTCCGCCCAGCGTGTCGGCGGGCGGTTTTGCGCTGACATCGGCTTCGGTCGATCTTCCGGTTGATGAAACCGGATATCCCGATGGTCCCCATGCCGATGTCATCAATGCCAATTGCACGGCCTGTCATTCGGCGAGCATGGCGACCAGTCAGCCGGCGCTGACGCAGGATCAGTGGAAAGCCGTGGTTGCCAAGATGGTCGAAACCTACAAGGCACCGATCGACGCGCAGGATATACCGGCCATCGTTTCATACCTTGTCGCGATGAGCGCAAAGCTGCCGGGCGCGGCCAAGACGGCACCCGCCAATGGGAACAGACTGGCAGGTCACGGCGACGCTGCGACAGGCTAGAACGCCAACCCGTCAGAAGGGCGTCAGCGCGGCGATGCTAAGGGCCTGAGGCAATATAACCGCTTCATATGGAGGGATTTTCGATCCGAGTCGAGCATCATGAACTGGCTTTAATAGCCGCGCCCAGTCTGCTGTTTGAGTTTCTTGACCCGATGGCGCTGATAGGCCTCGATCTGTCGAAACAGCGGTGATCGCCTATCGAAAATCAGATGCGTTATGGACACGATGAAGGGAGTTTTGGTGTCTGGACCACCCACGTCCAATCCACAAACGATCCCCCCTTCCTCGCCCATGTAGAATAGCTTCGTCACGTTGCACCTATCCGGAATCGCTATATCGAGCGATTGTTCGGAAAGAGCTGACTTAACGTGCTGTTGAAGCTTGGTCTCCAAAGGTAAGTATGATTCCAGTTCTGTCATAAGGCGGTCGGTCTTCTCGGGATCATCTATCATCGCGGGCTCCTGCGGTGATGGCCTCACTGGCAAGCTGGCGGCGTGGCGCGATCGTATAATTCCACTCGCCATGGAAGGGATCGTGCCGGATGTTGATTGCGCTCATCTGCGCGTCCGAAATCTTGATCGCCTTGGGGTAGCTATTCTCGTCGAGGCGGCATTGCACATCGAGACCGGTGGTGGTCCTGGTGGCTCCAATAAGCTGGACGATAACCTCGTGGCTGACTAGCGGCTTACCGCCAATTCTGGGTGATAAAGGCGAACAAGCGGTGCTCTATGCGGTTCCATTTGCTGGTTCCGGGCGGATGGTGGGCAACCATAATGGCCAGACCGGTTTCATCGGCGAAACCTTGCAGGTCGTGTTTCCATAGCGGTACTCGAGACCGTTCGCTCAACAGCGGGATGGCGACCCGAAGCGCCGCTGCGCTCTTTACTGGCGTTGGCCCTGGGGCAACGGTGGCCTTCAACGCGTCAACACCGTCCTTCATAAAGTCGCTGCGCCAAAGCCGAACGGTGTCTTCCCGCACACCAAAGGCTTTGGCGATCCGGCCGCTTGTCCAGCCTGATATCGTCAGCACAATGGCTCGCGCACGATCCGCGTCGCCCCGATCACGCGATCCGGCCAACTCCGCCAATGCCGCTTGCTGTTCCTTGGTTGCCCACAGAGGGGATTTTCCGATCATGCCTCACCGTCCGCGTTTCCTCGCGCGAACTGAATCAAACCTACATCCGTTGGTCAACCCGGCAATTTCTGCTTAGCAGGCGGGTAAGGAACAGCCGGCGGAACAACTTGCCCAGGACCCGAACCGGTAGCAAAAAAGTTGGGTGCGAGGACACCCAGTGTGTGCCGTCAAGTGCGATGCCGCCGCCCGGCGCAATCATGTGCACGTGCGGATGGTGCGTCAACGCCGATCCCCATGTGAGCAACACCGATCCGCGCAAACAACCGCGCCTCCAGCACCTCGTCGGTCAGTTCATCGCCCAGCGGCCACGACAGCTTAGCCGCTGACGCCCGCTTCAGCGCGTCGTGTACCGTGCTGCGCGCCATTCCCACCGACCGCGCAATCTCGCGTGCCGATGCCCCCTCGTGCAGTCTCCTGGCCAGCCCCTCGCAATAAGCTCGGTTTCCCAAGCGGGAATAAATGACGTTGAAACTAGCCTCTCGCCTTGATATATTCCCGATCGGTAAAATGGACAGTTCGGAAATTGGCAGTATCGTTCGGCGGGAACGCAAGGCACAGGGGTTGCGGCAGCAAGAGCTTGCCGCAGCGTCGGGCGTTGGCGTGCGCTTCATCGTCGATCTCGAGGCCGGCAAACCAACCCTGCAATTGGGCAAGGTCCTGCATGTGCTGGCGACACTAGGCTGCACCCTGTCAGTCGGACAGCCGGACCGTATGCGATGACCGACGCACTTTCTCTGGTGGGATGGAAGGATTGAAGAACGTCTGCAACGCGACGGCCATGGAGAGATGCGATTTGCCTATACGCCGGAATGGTTGGCAGATGATGGTGCTCCGGCGCTATCCTATTCGCTTCCTGCGAATTCCGACGGAAGCGGGCCGGGTATACCGACGCGAAGCGGGCCACCATTCCGACGCTGAAGTGGGCCAGCGTACCGACGTGAAGCGGGCCACCGTTCCGACACGAAGCGGGCCACCATTCC
>Ga0302311_10001185_pt1 | contig 31335 bp, 24 predicted proteins | sample III_Palsa_N1_3_FD_200449 | JGI IMG/M metagenome (GOLD analysis project Ga0302311, IMG submission 200449) | Peat permafrost microbial communities from Stordalen Mire near Abisko, Sweden - III_Palsa_N1_3 | ecosystem: Environmental > Terrestrial > Soil > Palsa > Peat permafrost | place: Sweden... | reverse complement strand
CACCGTACTAGAGGGACCGCGTTGGCGCGCAGCCGCGCCGTTCGCTGCAGAGGGTTGACCGGATGAGACCACCCCGACGGTTCCGGTGGGGATTTGTCGCGCTTGGCGTTGTCCTGGTCGCCCTCATCGTCTGGGCCTTCTTCGCCAGCCAGAAGCACGACAAGCCGCGCGGCCAACCCCCGGTCCCGGTCACGGTGGCCAAGGTCACCAGCCAGGACGTTCCTGTCACGGTCACGGCGCTCGGCGCCGCCCAGGCCTGGCAGGGGGTCCTGATCGTCCCCCAGATCAGCGGGCGGCTGACCTATGTCGCCAACGAGGGCGCCGACGTCAGGGCCGGCGCGCTGCTGGTTGAGATCGACTGCGGTCCATACAAGGCTGCGCTCACCCAGGCCCAGGGCCAGCTGAAGCGCGACCAGGCCACGCTCGAAGGCGCCAGGCGCGACCTCGCCCGTTACCAGACCCTGGTCTCGCAGAATTCGATCGCCCGCCAGACCGCCGAGGACGAGGCCGCCACCGTCAAGCAGGAAGAGGGGACCGTCCTCGCCGACCAGGGCGCGGTCGAGGCCGCGCAGGTCAATGTCCGCTACTGCCGGATCAGCTCGCCGGTAGACGGCCGCGTCGGGGTGCGGCTGGTCGATCCGGGCAATGTGGTCACCACCGGCACGACCAGCGGCATCGTCAGCGTCAACCAGATCCAGCCGATCGCGGTGACCTTCACCGTGCCGCAAGGCGACTTCCAGAAGCTGGTCGCCGCCTCGGCCGGTTTCACCCGGCCCTTGGCGTCCCGCGCGTTGAGCCAGGAGACCGGCGCGGACCTCGGCCTCGGCGAACTGGTGGTGGCAGACAACCACGTCGACCAAACCACCGGCACTGTGGCCATGAAGGCGCGCTTCCCGAACGCGACCCGGCAGCTGTGGCCCGGCCAGTTCGTCAATGTGAACCTGACGCTGCAGACCCTGGCCAAGGCTGTCACCGTACCAGTCGCGGCGGTCAACCAGGGTCCAAAAGGCGCCTTCGTCTACCTGGTCGTGACCGACCCCAAGCTCGGCAGCAAGGTCGTCGCCCAGCCGGTGACGGTGGTCACAACCCAGGGCGCCGTCGCGGTGATCCAGAGCGGCCTGTCGCCCGGCCAAAGCGTGGTCACTGACGGCCAGATGGCGCTGAAGGCCGGCGCCGCGGTCTGTCAGGCGGGTCAATGTGGCGGCAAGGGCGGCCACGGCAACGGCGGCGGGCCGCGTCCATCATGAACATCTCCGCCCCTTTTATCAGCCGGCCGATCGCCACCTCGCTGATCGCGGCGGCCTTCCTGGTGCTGGGAATCGTCGCCTTCTTCAACCTGCCGGTGGCCGCCCTGCCGGAGGTGGACTTCCCGACCATCCAGGTCAGCGCCAGCCTGCCGGGGGCGAGCCCGCAGACCACCGCGTCCAACATCGCCCAGCCGCTGGAGCGGCAGTTCTCGCAAATCCCGGGCGTGACCGAGATGACCTCGGTGAGTTCGCTCGGCTCGAGCAGCATCACGGTGCAATTCGAACTCTCGCGCAACATCGACTCGGCCGAGGAGGACATCCAGACCGCCATCAACGCCGCCAGCGGCCAGCTGCCGACCAACCTGCCGTCGGCGCCGACGATCCGCAAGGTGAACCCGGCTGACGCGCCGATCCTGATCATCGCCCTGACGTCCGACACCATGCCGCTCGCGCAGGTCGACGACTACGCCGAGAACATCCTCAGCCAGCAGATCTCACGCATCGACGGCGTGGGACAGGTGAGCGTGGGCGGCCAGCAGAAGCCGGCGGTGCGCATCCAGGTCGACCCGCGCAAGGTCGCCGCGCTCGGCCTGCAGCTCGACAATGTGCGCGCCACCATCGCCAACCAGACGGTGAATGCGCCGAAGGGGTCCATCAATGGCCCGCTCAAGAGCTACACCATCTACGCCAACGACCAGATACTGGACGCCGCGCCCTGGAAGGATCTCGCGGTCGGCTACCACAATGGCGCAGCGATCCGGCTCAGCGACATCGGCCAGGTGGTCGGCAGCGTGGAGAACAACCAGGTCGGCGCCTGGGCCTACGCCGGCGCGGCCAATACGGACAAGAACCTGAAATCCGGCCAGGCGATCCTGCTGATCGTCTTCAAGCAGCCCGGCGCCAACGTCATCCAGACCGTCGACCGCATTGACAAGGCGCTGCCGGGCCTCGAGCAGGACATCCCGCCGGCTATCAGCATCAGCGTCGTCGCCGACCGCACCCAGACCATCCGCGCCTCGGTCAAGGACGTGGAGGTCACGCTGCTGATCACCATCGTGCTGGTGGTTGCGGTGATCTTCCTGTTCCTGCGTGACATTCGCGCGACGCTGATCCCGAGCGCGATCATTCCGGTCTGCCTGCTCTCCACCTGCGCGGTGATGCTGGCGCTCGGCTTCAGTCTCGACAACCTGTCATTGATGGCGATGACCATCGCCGTCGGCTTCGTGGTCGACGACGCCATCGTCATGGTCGAGGTGATCTGGAAACGGATCGAGCACGGTGAGGAACCGTTCGAGGCGGCGCTGGCCGGCGCCGGCGAGATCGCCTTCACCATCCTCACCATCTCGATCTCGCTGATCGCGGTGTTCAGCCCGCTGGTGTTCATGGGCGGCGTGGTCGGGCGGTTGATGCAGGAGTTCGCCCTGACGCTGAGCGCGGCAGTGGTGGTCTCCATCGCCATGTCGCTGACGCTGACGCCTATGCTGGCCGGCAGGTTCTTGAAGAAGCCCGGCCCACCCTCGAACTTTTTCACCAGGGCGCTTGAGCGGGGCTTCGACCGGCTGGAGAAGGGCTACGCCCGCGCCCTCGACACCGTGCTGGAGCACATGCGGATCACCCTTGTGGTGTTCCTGGCCACCATGGCGCTCGCGGCGTTCCTCTACGCCACGGTGCCGACCGGCTTCTTCCCGCAGCAGGACACCGGCTTCATCCAGGGTGTGATCCTGACCTCGCAGGACGCCTCTTACACCAAGATGTCGGGCAAGATTCAGCAGGTGGCCGACGTGATCCGCAAGGATCCCGCCGTCGCCGGCGTCGCCTTCTTCCTCGGCGGCGGCGGCACCAACCAGGCCAACGTCAACATCAGCCTTAAGCCGAAGGACAGCGGCCGCAAGCGAAGCGCCACCCAGATCCTCAACGACCTGCGACCGCAGCTGGCGAAAGTGGTCGGCGTACGCGCTGGCTTGCAGGCGGCGCAGGACATCCGCGTCGGCGCCCGCGCGGGCCAGGCGCAATACCAGTACACCCTGAGCGACCCCGACATCGACGAGCTCAACACCTGGTCGCCGAAGCTGGTCGCCGCCATGACCGGGACGCCTCAGCTGGTCGACGTCAGTTCCGACCAGCAGTCGCAGGCCGCCGCCGTGAACCTGACTATCGACCGCGACGCGGCGGCGCGTTTCGGCATCGCGCCGTCAGACATCGACGCGGCGATCTACAACGTAATCGGCCAGCGCCAGGTCGCCCAGTATTTCACCCAGCTGAACAGCTACCACGTGGTGCTGGAGGGCCCGCCGGACCTGCAGGCGACGCCTGACATGTTCAACTCAGTGCGCGTGCTCTCGCCCCTGACCGGCAAGACGGTGCCGCTCTCGCTGTTCGTGAAGGCAGACCCCAACGCCACCGCAAGCCTCACGATCAGCCACCAGAGCGAGTTTCCGGCCACCACCATCTCATTCAACCTGGCGCCTGGGGTCTCGCTCGGCCAGGCGACCCAACTGGTGCAGGACTTGCGCGACAAGCTGGGCGCGCCGCGCACGATCACGGGCTCCTTCCAGGGCACCGCGGCGGCGTTCCAGGAGTCGCTATCCAGCGAACCGATCCTGATCGCGGCGGCCCTGCTCGCCGTCTACATCATCCTCGGCGTGCTCTATGAGAGCTACATCCACCCGATCACCATCCTCTCCACCCTACCGTCGGCGGGCGTGGGGGCGCTGCTGATGCTGCTGCTGGTCGGCCAGGATCTGAACGTGATCGGCATCATCGCGATCATCCTCTTGATCGGGATCGTGAAGAAGAACGGCATCATGATCGTCGACGTGGCGCTGCGTATGGAGCGCGAGCACCACATGAGCCCGAAGGACGCGGTGCGCGAAGCCTCGCACCAGCGGCTGCGCCCGATCCTGATGACCACCGCCTGCGCCCTGCTCGGTGGCGTGCCGATGGTGCTGGGCAACGGCACCGGCTCTGAATTCCGCCAGCCGCTCGGCTGGGCGATCATCGGCGGCCTGACGGTCTCCCAGATCCTGACCCTGTTCACGACCCCGGTGATCTACATCTACCTCGACCGCATCCGCCAACGGTTCGAGCCGGACGAGAAGGACGCCCGCGAGGGTCACGGAGAACCTGAGCCCCAACCGGCCCAGTGACGGCTGCCGCCGTTCCCACGTCGATCCTTTGTTGTCAGCTTTGCGTAAGCCAAGCGGTCGCCAGGGGCGAGAAGGAGGCTTGGCGGCCTGCGTGGAGCGCGTATGAAAGCCCCCGATGAGGAAGCCCCTTTGAACGAGCAGGCTGTTTTGGCGCACCGGGCAGCTCCCGCGGCGGCCGTCGCGGCGGGTGGCCCGGAGGTGAGCGTGGTCGCGCCGACCTTCAACGAGCGCGGCAATGTCGCCCGCCTGGTGGAGAAGCTGGACGCGACGCTGGCCGGCGTCGCGTGGGAAGTGATCTTCGTCGACGACAACTCGCCCGACGGCACCGCCGCGCTGGTCAAGGAGATCGCCGCCCGCGACGCCAGGGTTCGCTGCCTGCGTCGCGTCGGCCGCCGCGGGCTCGCCGGCGCGGTGACCGTGGGGGCGCTGGCCAGCGCCGCGCCGTTCGTCGCGGTGATCGACGCCGACATGCAGCACGACGAGACCCTGCTGCCGCGCATGCTGGGCCTGCTGCGCGCCGGCGATACGGATTTGGTGGTCGGCAGCCGCTACCTCGAGGCCGCCGGGCTCGAGCATGGACTCTCGCCGGGGCGCAAGGCCGCCAGCCAGTTCGCCAATGCGCTCGGCAAGAAGGCGCTGAAGGCCGACCTGTCCGATCCGGTCAGCGGCTTCTTCATGATCCGCCGCGAGGCGATCGACCGGGTGGCCGACCAGCTCGAGCCGTCCGGCTTCAAGATCCTGTTCGACATCATCGCCTCCCAGCCCGAACCGCTGCGGGTGAAGGAGCTGCCGTACGCCTTCGCCGCCCGCGAGGCGGGCGTGAGCAAGCTGGATAACCGGGTGGCGCTGGAATACCTCGGCCTGGTCGCTTCCAAACTCTCGCGCGGGCTGATCTCACCGCGCATCATCTTCTTCGGGCTGGTGGGGGTCAGCGGCCTCTTCGTGCACATGTCGGTGCTGCTGCTGAGCACCGAGTTGCGTTTCGCCTACGCCCAGGCGCTGGCCGGCGCGACCGCCATGACCTCGAACTATTTCATCAACAACGTCATCACCTACCGTGACAAGCGGCTCTCCGGCTGGAAGCTGTTCACCGGCTATTTGCGCTTTTGCGCGCTCTGCGCGATCGGCCTGGCCGCCAGCGTCGCGGTGGGCAGCGAGCTCGAAGCTCATGGCATGCCGCGCCTGCTCGCCGGCTTCTCCGGCGCGGTCAGCGGCGCCGTCTGGAACTATGTCAGCACCTACCTCGGCGTCTGGTAGCCACGCCGGGACCTGGAGACTCTCCTCCGCCGCGACCCTCGTCGCGGTGGTGTTGGCGGCGACGTTCGTGCGCCTCCTGGTCGGTGCGCTCGTTCCGTTGACCGAGGACGAGGCCTACTACCGGCTGTGGTCGATGCGCACGGCGTTCGGCTATTTCGACCATCCGCCGATGATCGCCTGGCAGATCTGGCTCGGCCGTCATCTCGTCGGCGACAGCCCGCTGGGCGTGCGGCTAATCCCGACGCTCGCAACCGCCGCGACCAGCCTCCTGGTCTTCGACCTGGCGCGGGTGATGGGTCTTGGCGAGCGTGTCGCCGCTCGCGCCGGCGTCTGGCTGAACGCGACGCTGCTGGTCGGCTTCGCTGGCGAGCTGGCCGTGCCTGATGTTCCCAATGCGCTGTTCTGGATCGCGACGCTTTGCTGCGCTTTCCGGGCGATGAAGGAAACCGGCGCCTGGTGGCTCGTGGCCGGCGCAGCGGTGGGGCTGGCGTGTCTGTCGAAATACTCCGCGCTGTTCCTCGCGCCCGGGCTGCTGCTGCGGCTGGCGCTCTCGGCGGACGGGCGGCGCCAGCTTCGCACGCCCTGGCCGTGGCTCGGCGCGATCGTCGCCGCGGCGGTCTTCGCCCCCAACTTCGCCTGGAACGCCGAGCATGGCTGGCTGACCTTCGCCAAGCAGTTCGGCCGGGTCCGCGCCGGTGGCTTCGAACCGGCCTTTCTCGGCAAGCTGCTGCTCGACCAAGCGCTGCTGCTGAACCCGCTGATTGTGATCTTCATCGCGCTGGCCGTGCGGCGACGCGTCGCCTGGCCGCTGCTGGCCGTCGCCGCGCCGTTCGCCGCCTACCTCGTCATCCATAGCCTGCACGACCAAGTGCAAGGCCAGTGGCCCGCGCCGCTCTATCCGCTGCTGGTCGTCGCCGCGGCGGCGGCGGCCGAGGGCGCAACGGGCTGGTTGGCTGGCATGCGAGCCGCCGTCGCACCCGCGGGTTTAGGGGTCAGCGCGGCGTTGCTCATCTTCCTGGTTGCGCCGGTCGACGCCACCCTGCCATTCCGCGATCCGCTGGCGCCCTACCGCGACTGGCCGGCGTTCTCGGCGGCCGTGGAGCGGGCGAGCGTGGCGTCGGGCGCGGCCTGGGTCGGCGCGCCCACCTACGGCGTCGCGGCACAGATCGCCGCCTCGCACCAGGTCCAGGCGCCGGCGGCGCAGATATACCAGCGCGAGCGCTACACCTTCGAGACGCTGGCCGAGCGGGCCGATTTCAGCCGGCCGGGCCTGGTCGTCGTCTCGCCACGCAACCCGGCTGGCTCGCTCCTACCGCTCTGCTTCGGCAAGGTCGACGCGCTGGCGCCGATCGTCCGCGGCGAGGGCGTGAGCGCGGCTAGCTATTCGGCCTACCTGGTCGCCGAGCCGCGCCGCGACGTCGAACGTCTCGGCTGCCCGCCTGGTCCGCTTGGCCCCACCGCCGCCGCCCCCTAGGGTTCCGCCCATGCACTACGACACCCTGCTGGACGCCATCGCCGATCCGGACCGCGCCGAGATCGACGCGCGCGAGATCGCCATCGTCACCGCCCATCCGGACGACGAGACGCTGGCGTTCGGCGTGATCATGCGCCGGCTGAAGGGCGTGCGCCTGGTGCTGGCTACCGACGGCTCGCCGCGCGACATGCAGACCCAGCGCCGGCTCGGCTTCGAGAGCGTCGAGGCCTACCGCGATGCGCGCCACGCGGAGCTAACGGCGGCGCTGGCGTTGGCGGGCGTGACCAGCTCGGCGCTGACCCGCCTCGAGTTCCCGGACAAGGAAGCCGCGCACAACCTCGCCGCCTTCGCCGCGAAGCTGCGAGCGTTCTTCGCCGCGCACGGCATTCGCGCCGTGCTGACCCACGCTTACGAAGGCGGCCATCCGGACCACGACGCGGTCGCGGCAGCCGTCGCGCTGGCGGTGCGCGGCTCGGCGATAGAGGTGGTGGAATCCCCGTTCTACCGCTCCAGGAACGGCCGCTACGCCGTGCAATCGTTCACGCCGATCGATGGGAGTCCGGTCATCGAGACCCGGCTCACCCCTGAGGAGGCGGCGCACAAGCTGGCGATGGTGGCCTGCTACCCCAGCCAGGCCGCGCTGCTGGGGGGCTTCCAGCCCCGCGTCGAACGCTTCCGGCACATGCCGGCCTACGACTTCGCCTGCCCGCCCAACGACGGCGATGTGGACTTCGAGAAACTGTTCTTCCCCTGGACGGACTGGGCAAAGGCGACCGCGCACGCCTTTGCCGCCGCCTAACCTTTTGAATCTGGATCGCGTTCGAACCGCAAAAGCGATTCCACTTTTGCTGAACGCGCTATGGCCAGCCGAGCGGCGGATCGCAGCAGGTCGCTATGCTGACGGTTGCGTTCGCCGGCCAACGTCGGCAAACCATTTTCATACTCTTGTTCGAACCTACTGTTGCTCAACCCCGGGCATTTCGGCCCGCCTCATGAATTGAAAGCCAAAGGCCTTTGACGGTTCAACTCACCAAGACGCCCGTTGCGGCGTCGCCGCTCGCCTCCGTCGAGTCGATTATCGCGGGCCTCGCCGGCGTCGGCTACATCGCCTCGCGCCGCATCGCCACCGCGCTGTTCATGGCGCAGCATCTGTCTAAGCCGGTCCTGGTCGAGGGGGTCGCCGGCGTCGGCAAGACCGAACTGGCCATCGCCACCGCCACCCTGCTCGACCTGCCGCTGATCCGCATGCAGTGCTACGAGGGCCTGGACGAGTCCAAGGCGCTGTACGAGTGGAAGTACGGCAAGCAGCTGCTCTACACGCAAATCCTGAAGGACCGGATGGGCGAGTCGCTCGCCGGCGCCCACACCATGGAAGCGGCGATGGATCGCCTGCACGGCATGGGCGACATGTTCTTCTCCGAGCCGTTCATGGAGCCGCGGCCGATCCTCAAGGCGCTGCAGTCGGAAAACGGCTGCGTCCTCTTGATCGACGAGATCGACAAGAGCGACGAGGCGTTCGAGGCCTTCCTGCTCGAGGTGCTGTCGGCGTTCCAGGCCTCGATCCCCGAGATCGGCACCATCAAGGCCAAGATCCCGCCGCTGGTGTTCCTCACGTCCAACAATGTGCGCGACCTGGGAGACGCGCTGAAGCGCCGCTGCCTGCACCTGCACATCCCGCTGCCGGACGCGAAGCTGGAAGAGCGGATCGTCGCCACCCGGGTGCCGGGCGTGGAAGCCCGGCTCACCCGCGAGTTGGTCGCCTTCGTGCAGTCGCTGCGCGAGATCGAGCTGCGCAAGGTCCCCTCGATCTCGGAGACGGTCGACTGGGCCCGCGCGCTGGTGCTGCTGCACGCCGACGCGCTCTCGACCGACGTGGTGCGCGAGACCCTGAATGTGCTGTTGAAGTACGAGCAGGACATCGTCGCCGTCGAACCCAAGCTGAACGACCTGCTGGGTCGTGCCTCAGAAGTGAGGGATGGTGGGGCAAGCGGAGGCGAATAGGGTGGCCGCGCCGATCCAGGCGACCATCGAGGAGTTCATCAAGGCGCTGCGGGCCTCGGAGGTGCGCGTCTCGCCCGCCGAGGCGATCGACGCCCACCGCGCGCTGATGGAGGTCGGCTACGGCGACCGCACTCTGGTGCGCGACGCTCTGTGCATCACCCTGGCCAAGAGCGAGGAGGAGGTCTGGCGCTTCGACGAGGTGTTCGACGCCTTCTTCACCCGCGACGCCTTCCGGCCGGAGCGGAAACCGCCGCCGCTCGGCGAAGGTCAGGGGGCGGTTGAAGCGCCGCCGTCGGCGTCGGAGCTGCCGCTCGCCGAGATGCTGCTGCAGGGCGACACCATCGGCCTCAACCAGATGATGGAGGCGGCGGCGCGGCGCGCCCGCTCCACAGATGTGCGGCTCAACACCCAGCGCAACCTGCTCTCGCGGCGCATCCTCGACGAGATGGGCCTGCGCGAGCTGGAGGAGCTGATCCAGCGCCTGCGCGAGATGGGTCTGCCGCGCGATCAGGCCCTGGCCGACCGGCTGGCCGAACGCCGCGAGGCGCTGTTCGACGAGGCCAGCCGCTTCGTCGACCGCCAGATGGTGCTCTACGCCAGCGAGACCGGGCGGCGGCTGCGCGAGAACCTGCTGGGCCAGGCCAAGCTGACCGCGGTCGAGCCCGAGGACATGCGCCAGATGGAGGCGCTGGTGAAGCGGATGGCCAAGCGCCTGGCCACTCGCTACGCCCGCAAGCGCCACCGCGCCCACAAGGGCAAGCTCGACGTGCGCAAGACCATCCGCAAGAGCATGGGCTACGGCGGGGTGCCGTTCGACATCGTCTGGAAGACCGAGACGATCGAGAAGCCGAAGATCGTCGCCATCTGCGACGTCTCGCGCTCGGTGGCGGCGGCCGCGCAGTTCATGCTGCTGTTCCTCTACAGCCTCAACGAGGTGATCGAAAAGCTGGAGGCGTTCGCCTTTTCCGATCGCCTGATCCGGGTCGGCGACATCCTCGAAGACGAGGATATGGATTCGGCCATCGCCAGTATCATCAAGAAGATCGGCATGCGGCCCACCGACTATGGCCGCGCGCTGGTCGACTTCACCGAGCTGCACCGCAACGACCTCGATCGCCACACCACGGTGATCATCCTGGGCGACGGTCGTTCGAACTACTCGAACCCGCGGCTCGACATCATGCGCGAGATCTCGCACCGGGCGCGGGCGGTGATCTGGCTCAACCCGGAGCCGGAGACCTACTGGGGCCAGGGCGACTCGCGGATGGACCAGTACCAACGCTTCTGCAACGTCGCGAAGGTCTGCAACACGCTCAATCAGCTCGAGCGGATCATCGAAGACGTGCTGCGCACCTACATGCCGCGCTAAGCCGCGCGGCCGGCGGCGCGGCGGTTTCCGAGGAGCGCGGCGAAGTTGTCCCGCTCGAGAGCCTTGAACTGGCCGGCCGCCTCTTCGCCCCTCAGAGCAAGGTCGGGTTCCAGGCCGTCGCCGAGGCGCTCCAGTTGCATGTTGTTCCAGCCCATCAGGTGGAAGAGATCGATATCGGCCTCAGGCGTGAGGGTTTTCTCGATCTCGCCAGAAAGGATCCTCCTGGGCGTGTCCGGGTCCGCGATCATCGGACGGCCGAGGCCGACGACATCGGTCTCGCCGCCTTCCACCGCTTCGATCATCCCGGCCACGGTGCGAAATCCGCCGGTCACCATCACCGGCATGCGTGCCGCCGCCTTCACCGCGCCGGCGAACCCGATGAAGTAGGCCTCTCGCTTGCGCGTGCTTTCCGGGCGCGCGTCTTCGCCCTCGTCCCTGAACGCCACGCCGACCTGCTTGGGCTGCTCCAGCGATCCGCCCGACAGCTCGAGCAGATCGAGCGTCGTGTGGTTCAGCATGCCGACCAGCGCCACGCATTCGGCGTTGGTGTAGGCGCCCTTCTGGAAGTCCGAGGCGTTCAGCTTGATCGAAAGCGGGAAGCCGGGCCCGACGGCGGCGCGAACGGCGGCCAGCGCTTCGAGCAGGAACCTCGATCGATTCGCCAGCGGCCCGCCCCATTGGTCGGTGCGCCGGTTGGAATGCGAACTCAGGAACTGCGAGATCAAATAGCCGTGCGCGGCGTGCAGCTGCACGCCGGTGAATCCGGCCGCCTTCACCCGCGCGGCGGAGAAGGCGAATTGCGCGATGGCCGTCTCGATCTCGCCCTGGGTCATCGCCTTAGGCGTCGCGAATTCGTATCCGACGCCGCGGATGACCTGGATCTCCACGCTGGAAGGCGCGACGGGCGCAGGGTTGATTTTCGCGTCGACCTGACGGCCGGTGTGGCTGATCTGCGCCCAGAAGTGGGCGCCGCGCGAGGTTCCCGCGGCTGCGAGGCGCGACAACGCCTCGAAGCCGCTGTCGTCGTGAATCACCACATTCAACGGCCGTTCCAGATGCCATGGATCGACCTGGATGTTGCCTGACAGCAGCAAGCCCGCGCCCGAGTTAGCCCAACGTCGATAGAGGGCCTCGAGCCGCGGCGTCGCCCGTCCGTCAGCGTCGGATAGGCCCTCGCTCATCGCCGCCTTGGCGATGCGATTTTGCAGGATGGCGCCGCACGGCAGGGCCAGCGGCGCGGACAGGGAGCTGAGCGTCATTCGGGGCCTCGTGAGCCGTGCTTGATCAGGAATTCGGATATGCACTCTCGCCCGCTGCGATATAAGCCAGCGTCGTGGCAACTGACTCTCTCCTGGAAGCATAGAATGCTCGATGACCTGGACGAGCTGCGGACGTTTCAACGCATCCTGACGCGCGGCAGTCTGTCGGCGGCTGCGCGCGATCTTGGCGTCAGCCTCGCGGTGGTCAGTAAGCGGCTGGCCAGCCTGGAGCGACGCATCGGCCAACGGCTGATCCAGCGCACGACGCGACGCCTCTCCGCGACCGACGAAGGCGCCGCTCTGCTGCCCCGCGTCGAGCGTATCATCGAAGCGCTGGACGCCGCGGAGGGCTGGATAGTCGAAGGCCGCGAAGCGCCGGTGGGCGTCTTGCGAGTCAGCGCGCCGATATCGCTCGGGCGCCTGCACGTCGCGCCGGTGCTGGCGACGCTCGTCGACGCCCATCCGAACCTGCAGGCTGAGCTGCGGCTCGGGGACAGCCTGATCGATCTGATGGAGGCGCGCATCGACGTGGCCGTGCGGATCGGGCCGGCTCAAGACAGCGCCTATGTGATGCGCAAGCTGGCTGACAGCGCCCGGATCCTGGTTGCCTCGCCGCGCTACCTCGATGCGCGTGGTCGGCCGCTGACGCCGCGCGAGCTGAAACAACACTCCATCCTGCGCTCGCTCGGATGGGAAGGACCCTGGCGCCTGTCGGGCCCGGCAGGAGAGTCGATCGACATCAACCCGACCAGCCGCCTGCGGGCCGACAACGGGGAGGTGGTGCATGACTGGGCGCTGCAGGGGCTCGGCGTCATGCTGAAATCGGCGATCGACGTCGCCGCCGACCTTCGCCTCGGTCGGCTCGAAAGGGTGTTGCCGAACTGGTCCAGCCCCGACGCGCCCATCTACGCCCTGATCCCTTCGGCGCGTCACGTGGCGGCGAAGACCCGACTGTTTCTCGACGCACTCGGCGAGGCCTTGCGGGCGGCCGAAGCCGACCGTCCGACGGCCGACATTTGAGGCGCCTTGCCGCAGGCGATCGTCTTGGCGACGGTCGACGCCAGCAATGGAGAAGGAAAGGGGTGGCCCGGCGCGGCAGGACTGCTATTTCCTTTGCCTGAAGTCGGGCCGGCCTTCCTGAGGCCGCCGTAGCGGAGAATGCGATGTCGGGGCGAGACGAAGAACTGATCGACATCATCGCCGAGGAGGCGCTGATGGACCGGGCCAAGCTCGATCCCGCCGCCAAGCTGGAGGACATCGGTCTGGATTCCGTCGACCTCGTCAGCGTCATCTTCGCCATCGAGGAAAAGTACGGCATCGAGATCGCCGAGGACGCGTTCGACCGCTCCGACACGCTGGGCGTGGTGCTGGGCAAGATCAATGCGCTGATCGACGCCAAAGCGGCCTGAGTTCAAACATGCCCGAGCGCATCGTCGTCACCGGTCTGGGCGCGGTGTCCGCCCTCGGCCTCAATGCGGACGAGAACTGGATTTCGGCGCGCGACGGCGATGGCGGCATCGCCCTGCACGACTTCGACACCGGGCCCAACGGCTCGGGCGTCAAGACCAATCCGGCCGCGCTGGTGAGGGGCGATCCAGTGCCGGTGCTGGAGGCCGCGTTCGGCCGCCGCATCGCCGGCTCGCTCGATCCGGTCGCCCTCTACGCGCTGAAGGCCGCGCACGAGGCGCTCGGCGAGGCGGGGCTGCTGGGCTCGCCGCTCGGACCCCGCGCCGCGGCGGTGATGGGCAGCGGCATCGGCGGCCTGCACACGCTCGAGAAGGGCTATGAGCGGCTGTTCGGCCTGAAGGCGCAGAAGGTGCACCCGCTGACGGTGCCGCGGGTCATGGTCAGCGCGCCGGTCAGCGCCATCGCCATGGAATTCGGCATCAACGGGCCGGTGTTTTCCACCTCCAGCGCCTGTTCGTCGGCGGCGCACGCGATCGCCCAGGGCGCGGCCCTGCTCGCCGGCGGCCTGGCGGACATCGCCGTGGTCGGCGGCAGCGAGGCGATGGCCAGTCCCGGGGGCATGCGCTCGTGGGAGGGCCTGCAGGCGATGACCGAGTCGACCTGCCGCCCGTTCTCATCCGGCCGCGACGGCATGGCGATCGGCGAGGGCGGCGCGGCGCTGGTGCTAGAGACCGAGCGTCACGCCGAACTGCGCGGCGCCACGCCGATCGCCTGGTTCGTCGGCGCCGGCATGACGTCCGACGCCTTCCACTGGACCCAGCCCAGCCTGGAAGGGGCGATGGCGGCGATGCGACAGGCCTGCGAGCTGGGCGGTTTCCTGGCTGGCGAGGAGCTGCTGATCTCCGCCCACGGCACCGGCACGCCGCTGAACGATAAGAACGAGGCCGCAGCGATCCGCGAGCTGTTCGGCTGGGCCGCGCCGCGCCACCCCGTGATCGCCACCAAGAGCGCGCACGGCCACGTCATCGGCGCCTCGCCCGCGGTGCAGAGCGTGATCGCGTTGAAGGGCCTCGCCGTCGGACTCGCCCCGCCGATCCTGGGCTACCTCGGCGCCGACGAGGAATGCGCCGGCATCGACCTGGTGCTCGGCGAAGCGCGCCCGATCAAGGCCAAGTCGCTGCTGGTCAACGCCTTCGCCTTCGGCGGCCTGAACTGCTGCCTGGCGTTTAGGACGCCGTAGCTGTTGGCGCTGCCACGGCGCCTGGGAGAACGTCCGTTGTCGGGCGCGAAGTCAGTGCGGCGCCCAACCCCTTGGCGGACCCATCCTCATTCGCTTGGCGGCTCCCATAGCTCAATCGGATTGCCTTCAGGATCGTCGACGCGGGCGAAGCGGCCTGTCTCAGGACTGTCCCAGGCGGGGTCTGTCCTTACGGCTATGTCGGCCTGCCGCAGCTTGGACAAAAACTCGTCTAGGTCCTCAACGCGGAAGTTGATCATCCACTGCTTACTCTCTGGCCAATGATCGGTGTTGCTGGCGAAGGGCATGAACACCGTTGGCCCAGCCGCCTGCCGCCAAGGCTCATAGCCCTCCATAGTCAGTCCAAAGTGGTCTTTGTACCATTGAAGCAGCGCGCCAGGATCCTTGGCGCGGAAGAACACGCCACCAATGCCGGTTACAGCCATAAGGTCCCCCTGAAAAATCTTCTCAACTTACTATCTCCGCCGCGAAGGCCAAGGACGGGTTTCCACCCTTGTCGGCCATCGGGAGCGTCCGCTTGTTGGCAAATCGATGCTACATTCACGCTCGCCTCTTACGCCGCGAAAGTCGCAGTCGACGCGCGTTTCCAGTTCTCGGCGTAAAATCCGTCTTCGCAGGTATCGCCCAGCAGTTCGCCGGGCTTGAGGAACGCGTGCAGCTCGCTGAACTGCTTGATCTCGGTGGCGCTGACGCGGCGGACCAGATGGTGCGGCTTCAGCTCGTCGGGGTGTTCCAGCCCGGCGGCGGCCAGCATGTCCGAAAGGGCGCACAGGGTCAGGCGGTGGAAGTTGTAGACCCGCTCGGCCTTGTCGGGGACCACGAGGCCGGCCTGCCGCCAGGCGTCCTGGGTGGCGACGCCGGTCGGGCAGCGATTGGTGTTGCAGGTGCGCGACTGCACGCAGCCGACCGCGAACATGAAGCCGCGCGCGGCGTTGGCCCAGTCCGCGCCGATCGCCAGCACGCTGGCGATGTCGAAGGCGCTGACGATCTTGCCGGCGACGCCGAGCTTGACGCGGCCGCGCAAGCCGGCGCCGACCAAGGTGTTGTGTACGAACAGCAGGCCCTCGCGCATCGGCGCGCCGATGTGGTCGCTGAACTCGGTCGGCGCCGCGCCGGTGCCGCCCTCGCCACCGTCGACCACCACGAAGTCCGCGACCACGCCGGTCTCCAGCATCGCCTTGACGATGCTCATGAATTCCCACGCGTGGCCGATGCAGAGCTTGAACCCCACCGGCTTGCCGCCGCTTAAGCTGCGCAGCTGGGTGATGAAGGCCATCATCTCCAGCGGCGTCGAGAAGGCGCTGTGGCGGGCCGGCGAGATGCAGTCTCGGCCCATCGGTACGCCGCGCGTCCGCGCGATTTCCGGCGTCACCTTCGCCGCTGGCAAGACGCCGCCATGGCCAGGCTTGGCGCCCTGGCTAAGTTTGATCTCGATCATCTTCACCTGGTCGTGCGCAGCATTGGTGGCGAAGCGGTCGGGATCGAAGTGGCCATCGTCGGTGCGGCAGCCGAAGTAGCCGCTGCCGAGCTCCCAGACGATGTTGCCGCCCATCTCAAGGTGATAGGGCGAGATCGAGCCCTCGCCGGTGTCGTGGCTGAAGCCGCCCCGTTTCGCGCCGGCGTTCAGGGCGCGGATCGCGTTGGCGCTCAGCGAGCCGAAACTCATCGCCGAGACGTTGAACACCGACGCCGAATAGGGCCTGGCGCACTGCTCGTTGCCAATGGCGATGCGGAAGCTCGCCGGGTCGGCCGCCTTGGCAGGCATCATCGAGTGGGCGACGAACTCGTAGCCGTCGCGATAGGTGTCCAGCAGCGTGCCGAACGGCCGCTCGCCCGCCTCGCCCTTGGCGCGTTGATAGACCAGCGAGCGCTGGCTGCGCGAAAACGGCGCGGCGTCCTCGTCCGCCTCGATCAGGTACTGGCGGATCTCGGGGCGGATCAGCTCCGCCATCCAGCGGATGTGGCCGATCACTGGGTAGTTGCGCAGGATGGCGTGGCGGCGCTGGAGGACGTCGTGCACGCCGACCAGACAGAGCGCCGCGAACACGCCCACCGCCGCCGACGCCAGCGGATGCCAGGCGTGCGGATCGCGCCAGACGAAGACGGCCGACAGCACAAGCAGCACGACGCAGGCGGCGAACGCGGCGTATCGGCTGTGGCGCAACAGATCAGGCCGCATCGTGGCGCCTCATGGGTGGCTGGGCGGGGCGGGCAGGCTGTCGACCAGGTTCGCCAGCCCGGCGGCGTAATCGTCGCGGAGCGTGCGCCAATAGGCGTCGTGTTCCTCCAGCGTGATCAGGTTCCGGGTCGAGAAGCTCCCCGCCTCGTAGCGCAGCAGGTCGATCGGTAGGCCGACCGACAGGTTGCTGCGCATGGTGGCGTCGAACGAGAGCAGCGCCAGCTTGGCGGCGTGCTCCAGCGAGCTGTCGAACGAGAGCCCGCGATCCAGGATCGGCTTGCCATACTTGGTCTCGCCGATCTGCAGGAAGCACGACCGGGGCGAGGCCTCGACGAAATTTCCGGCCGAATAGACTTCGAACAGCCGCGGCGCCTCGCCGGCGATCTCGCCGCCGACCAGGAAGCTGGCGCTGGGATCGCCATAGGGCTCGACGTACTTGCCGTCGCGCTCGAACACGTCGCGCAGCTTGTCGCCGACCATTTCGGCGACGTCGAACAGGGTGCGCGCCAGATACAGGTCGTGGCCCGGCGTCGCCCCGAGCCCGGCGGCCTGCCGCAGCTCGGTCACCACCGCCTGGGTCGTCGCCAGATTGCCGGCCGAGAGGATCGCGATCACCCGGCTGCCCGGCTCGGTGATCAGCGCCAGCTTGGAGACCTTCTGCACCTGGTCGACACCGGCGTTGGAGCGCGAGTCCGACGCCAGCACCAGACCGCCGGCCAGCACCATCCCGAGGCAATAGGTCAAGACAGGCTCCATTGCGTCCGACCGGGCTTCGATACAGACGATGGCGCCGCCACGCGACAGTCTTGCACCCGGGAGCCTCAGATCGATGGATCTTTCCGACGCCGCCGCCACCGTGCTGCAGGATATGCGCCCCCACCTCGGCCGCGGGCGGGTCGCCGACTACATCCCCGCACTGGCCCGCGTCGATCGGCGCCACTTCGGCTTGGCGATCGTCACGTGCGACGGCGAAATCGCGGTCGCGGGCGACGCAGACGTCCCGTTTTCGGCGCAGAGCATCTCCAAGGTCTTCACCCTGACGATGGCGCTGGAGAAGCTGGGCTCGGACCTCTGGAAGCGGGTCGGGCGCGAGCCGTCAGGCTCGGCGTTCAACTCGATCGTCCAGCTCGAGCGCGAGCGGGGCGTCCCGCGCAACCCGCTGATCAACGCCGGCGCGCTGGTGGTCGCCGACGCGCTGCTGGATGGCGGCGACCCGGCGGCGACGATCGCGGCGATCACCGCTTTCGTGCGCAGCGCCGCCGACGATCCCAGCATCGGAATCGACCCGGAGGTGGCGGCTTCGGAGGGCGACACCGGCTTTCGCAACGCCAGCCTCGCCAACTTCCTGCGCGCCGAGGGCAATCTGCGAGGCCCGGTGGCCGACGTGCTGCGGGTCTATTTCAACCAGTGCGCCCTCGCCCTGAGTTGCCGCCAGCTGGCGCGCTCGGCGCTCTATCTCGCGGCCGGCGGCGTCGATCCTCTGACCGGGGCGAAGGTGACGACGCCGATGCGGGCGCGGCGGATCAATTCGCTGATGATGACCAGCGGCCACTACGACGCCTCGGGCGACTTCGCCTTCCGCGTCGGCCTGCCCGGCAAGAGCGGCGTCGGCGGCGGCGTCCTGGCCATCGCGCCTGGCCGCGCTTCGATCGCGGTCTGGTCGCCGGGGCTCGGTCCGCAGGGTTCGTCGCTGATCGGCGTCATGGCGTTGCAACGGCTGGCGGCGCTGACGGCGTGGTCGGTGTTCTGAGCCAGTGCTCGCGCGGCGCGGCCGTTGGTGTATGATCGGCGTTCACCAAAAAGAGCGACAGCGGGAGCGAAGCCATGGCCGACGGCGCGGTTCAGATCGATCCGGAAGCGCGGGCGCGGGCCTGGTCGATGCCGCTCGACCAGATCGACGTCGCCGATCCCATCCTGTTCCAGACCGACAGCCACTGGCCCTATTTCGAGCGGCTGCGCCGCGAAGATCCGGTCCACTACGCGGTCAACGAGGACCATGGCCCGTACTGGTCGATCACCAAGTACAAGGACATCATGGACATCGACACCAACCACCAGGTGTTCTCGTCCGAGGGCGGCATCACCATTGGCGACGCGGCGGCGGAGTTTCGCATGCCGATGTTCATCGCGATGGACCCGCCCAAGCACGACGCCCAGCGCAAGGTCGTCAGCCCGATCGTCTCGCCGCACAACCTGGCCCAGATGGAGGGTCTGATCCGCTCGCGCGCCGGCAAGATCCTCGACGAGCTGCCGATCGGCGAGACGTTCGACTGGGTCGACCGCGTCTCGATCGAGCTCACCACCCAGATGCTGGCGACCCTGTTCGACTTCCCGTTCGAGGAGCGGCGCAAGCTGACCTACTGGTCCGACATCGCCACCGCGCCGCCCGGCACCGAGAAGTGTCCAACCATCGAGTTCAAGCACGAGAAGCTGCGCGAGTGCCTCGAGTATTTCATGCGGCTCTGGAACGAGCGGGTGAACTCCGAGCCCGGCAACGACCTGATCTCGATGCTGGCGCACGGCGATGCGACGCGGAACATGGAGCCGATGGAGTACCTCGGCAACATCGTGCTGCTGATCGTCGGCGGCAACGACACCACCCGCAACTCGATCTCCGGCTCGATCATGGCGCTGAACCAGAACCCGGATCAGTACCAGAAGCTGCGCGACAACCCCGACCTGATCCCGTCGATGGTGTCCGAGACCATCCGCTGGCAGACGCCGCTGGCGCACATGCGCCGCACCGCGCTGGTCGATTTCGAGTTCCGCGGCAAGCAGATCAAGGCCGGCGACAAGGTGATCATGTGGTACGTCTCGGGCAACCGCGACGACGAGGTGATCGACAACCCGAACGCCTATATTATCGACCGCGAACGCCCCCGCCAGCACCTGTCGTTCGGCTTCGGCATCCACCGCTGCGTCGGCAACCGGCTGGCCGAGATGCAGCTGCGGGTGATCTGGGAAGAGATTCTGCAGCGCTTCCCGCGCATCGAGGTGATGGCCGAGCCAACCCGGGTCTATTCGTCCTTCGTGAAGGGCTACGAATACCTGCCGGTGCGGATCCCGGCTTAGGCCTCACGACAAGGCATGCCGTCCGGCACGATCTGGATCGACATCACCGAGCTGTTCGATCGGTTCGCGGTCGCGACGCACCCGACCGGCGTCAGCCGGGTGGTCATGAACCTGGCCGAGCAGCTAGGCCAGGAACCTGGTGACGTCTTTGCGGCGGCGCGGCCACTTTTCTGGCGACCGGGGGCCAGCGCGCCGGTCACGGTCGACCTCGCGCGCCTCGGACCGCTGACCGATTTCTTTCCCAGCTTGCGCGTCCTCTACGACGACGCCGGGTTGCCGCGCGCCGGCCATGCGTCGCGACCGATGAAGGCGCTCGCGACCTCGATGCCACGCTCGCTTCGCTACCGGCTGTTTCCGGCCGACAACGGCGTCGCGCTGTTCGCCCTCTGGGCGCGCGGCGCCGGGATCGAGTTCACGCCGGTCGAGTTCGTGGGCGGCGACGGCCTCTTCCTGCCCGGTTCGTTCTGGCTGGGGCGCTACCGGCGCCGGCTGCTGGATCTGGCTGGCTCGGCGGACGTCCCCATCACCGCCTTCGTCCATGACGTGCTGCTGCTCTCCCATCCCGAATGGCTGCCGGGACGGCATGCCGAGCAGTTTCGCCGCGCTTGCGAGGCGGTGCTGCCGCGGTGCGCGGCGATCGCCGGCAATTCGCAAGAGACGCTGCAGGAGCTGCGCCGCCTGGCGCGGTTGCCGGCCGACCTGCCGATGCAGGTGTGCCGGTTGGCGGACCTGGCGCCAGATCAGCCACCGGGTGAGGTTTCCGAGCGGCTGTCGAGCATCGTCGGCCAGCGCTACGTCATGTACGTCTCAACGCTCATTCGGCGGAAAAACCATGCGCTACTGGTCCAGGCCTGGCGCCAACTCTGGCGGGGGTGGGGTCCGTCGACCCCGTACCTGCTGTTCGTCGGCGGTGGCGCGCCGAGCGGGGAGCTCGCCTCGGAGATGGCGCTTGAGGTCGCTGAGGGCGGCCGAATCGTCCGGCTGACCGACGTCGACGATCGCGATCTCGAGACCCTGTATCGGCACGCCTGGATGACCGCCTATCCCAGCCTCGGGGAAGGCTACGGCCTGCCGGTGGCCGAGGCGCTGAGCCGCGGCAAGGTCTGCCTTGCGTCGGACCGCGGCGCCATCGGCGAAGCAGGCGCCGGGCTGATCGACGTCATCGACCCCAGCGATCCCGCCAGCGTCGTGGCCAAGATCGGCGAATACCTCGAGGATCCGGGCCGTCTGGCCGCTCGCGAAGCCGAGATCAGCGCGCTCTATCGCCCGACCAACTGGTCGCAGACGGCGCGCGCGGTGCGTTCGGTGATCGAGGGAACGATCAAGCACGGCTGACTGTCGCCGAGTCGGGTGCTAGCTCTTCCGCCCGGCGCGGTTTCGTCTAATCTGCCGCGTCCCATCACCGCCGCGCGCGGGGCTATGCGCGGCTCTCTTGGATAGGACCTGGATGAAGCTGACAATCGAGCGGGCGGCCTTGTTGAAGGCCCTGGGGCATGTGCAGAGCGTCGTCGAGCGGCGCAACACCATCCCGATCCTATCGAACGTCTTGTTGTCCGCGAGCGCCGGCCAGGTCGCGTTCTCGGCCACCGATCTCGATATGGAGATCACCGATTCCTGCCCCGCCCAGGTGGAGGGGACCGGTCAGATCACCGCCTCGGCGCATACGCTCTACGAGATCGTGCGCAAGCTGCCCGAGGGTTCCGACGTCGCCCTGAGCTACACCGGCGAGGATCCGAGGCTGACGGTGCAGGCGGGGCGCTCGCGATTCAACCTGCCGGTGCTGCCGGCGGGCGACTTCCCGGTGATGTCGTCCGAGGGCTTGTCCGATCCGATCGCGATCGACACCGCCGACCTGATCCGGCTGATCGACAAGACCCGCTTCGCCATCTCCACCGAGGAGACGCGCTACTACCTAAACGGGCTCTACCTGCATGTCGTGGTCGAGGACGGGGCGACCAAGCTGCGCGCCGTCGCTACGGACAGCCGTCGTCTGGCGCTCGCCGAAATGCCCGCCCCGGAGGGCTACGCCGGTGCGCCGGGGGTGATCATCCCGCGTAAGACCATCAATGAGGTGCGCCGCCTGCTCGACGACGCCGGCGAGAGCGTCACCCTGGCGGTCAGCACCCAGAAGGTCCGCTTCGGCTTCGGCCACGCGGCGATGACCTCGAAGGTGATCGACGGCTCGTTCCCGCCCTATGAGCGGGTGATCCCGCGCGAGAACAAGCGGGTGATGATGCTCGACAACAGCCTGTTCGGCGCGGCGGTCGACCGGGTGGCCACGATCTCCAACGAACAGAGCCGGGCGGTGAAGCTGTCGGTCGAGACCGGGCGCATGACGCTGACGGTGCGCAACATGGACGCCGGCCAGGCGGTGGAAGAGCTGGAAGTCGACTACGAGGGCGAGCCGTTCGAGATCGGCTTCAACGCCCGCTATCTGCTCGACCTCACTGGCCAGGTCGGCGGCGAACTGGCCGAGTTCCGCTTCGCCGAACACACCGGCGGCGCGACGGTGCTCGATCCCACCCTGGTGCTCGACCCCACCGACGCCGGCGCCCAGTACGTGCTGATGCCGCTACGGGCTTAGGCCTCCCGGCTGAGGCGCCGTTGCGGGGCTTGGCCGGCCAGCCGACCGGCAATCAGACGTTGCGAAAGGCCGATAGGGGTGGATTGTGTTGAAAAAGTCCTGGCAGCCGTAATGTCGGGGGTATTCCGACCTTGTTGGACGGCGTCCATAGAATATTAATTCAGTATGGATTCAATATCAGCAACAACGTTGCTCATTTTCACGTTCCAGAAGTGCTCGAGGGACTTTTTCAACACAATCGGTGGACAGCTGCCGCCAGGCTCCTGTGTCTCCCCACTCGGTAAGACCCTATGATGGCGCGATGAAAACGAGCCAGCTAGAGTTGCGGCCGCTGCCGTACGTTGCGCTCGCCTATGTGGTCGCACCGTCGGTCGGCCTGACCGCCTTGTGGCTGCTCAGGCTTTCGCGAGCGGCCCTCGGTGTCGGGCTTGGTCGTCTTGCTGGTCTTCGGTGGCATGCTTTGCTTAGCCGTGGAATTCCTTTTCCTCACGCCGCTGCTGCTGGCATTCCGACGGTTTCGCTGGAGCCGGCTCGATGGGTGGACCGGCGCGGCCATCGGGTTCCTTTTTGGCTTTTTGGCTGGTCTCGGGCAGGGCTTCCTCTTCGGCTACAACACTATCGCGGGCTGGTGGGCGCTTTGCCTGTAGGCACTTAATGGCGGAGAGGTTGGGCTCATCGGCGCGGTCGTATTTCGGATGGTCGCTGTTCAGTCAACACATAGTCGGCGAGAAAGCGCGCCTACCCTGGTAGCCGGGACTGACGCCCGGCTATGACCGAAAGAGAGTGCAAGGCGCCTCAGATCGTCTGGGCCACGATCGGGATGCGGCGTAGTTGGGCGACGATGATCCAGCTCGCCGAGACGGCGACCACCAGCACGCACAGCGCCTTCAGCGCGGCGGGCATGCTGACGCCGAGCAGCAGGTACTGGGTCCAGGTGATGAAGACGTAGTGAACCAGGTACATGCCGTAGGAATTGTTGGCGAAGCTGTCGAGGATGGGGTTGCGGCGGGCGAAGCGGACGAACAGCGACATCAGGGCGAAGGCCAGCAGCGCGCAGCAGATCACCCAGCCGGTGTCCGCCAGCGCGCCCCATAGCAGGGTGGCCTCCAGGTGTTTGTCGACCGTGTACTGCAGCAGATTGCCGACGATGAGGAAGGCGGCCAGACCCGCCAGCCCCCACCAACGCCAGTTCCGCGCTAGCTGGCCGTCCGGGGCGACAAGCCCTGATCTCAGACCATAAGCCCCAGCGCCCGCGCCGAGGAAGAAGTAGACCGCATAGTGCAGCGCGCGGCTCGACTGCACCCAGAAGAAGCCGATGTGCCACCAGTCATAGGCCCCGAAGACCAACGCCAGCGGCAGGTAGGCCGCCGCCGAGCAGGCCATCACGATCAGGCAGAAGCGCAGCGGCTTCTGCTTGGCGTCCTTGGCCAGCGCCGCCACCCGCTCGCCCCAGTGCGGGGCGACCGCGTAGAGCGCTGCCGCCGCCATGTCGTAGACGAACAGGACCAGCAGAAACCAGGCCGGCCCGGTAATCCAGTGGTTGAGCGTCAGCCAGTCGTGGATGTAGCCAGCGACGCCGGCGTTGGGGCCGCTGGCCTGCAAATAGGTCGGATAGTAGGCGAGGGCGGCGACCAGGCCGCCAGAGGCCAGGAATGGCAGCGCCAGGCGCGTCACCCGATCGCGCAGGAAGTGCCCGGCGCCCTTCTTGGTCAGGCTGGGCCAGAGGAACAGTCCCGACAGGAAGAACATCAACGACATCAGGGTGATTTCGTTGAAGCCGACCAGGATGCGGGCGCCCGCCCAGCGCACGTGGTCGATCACCGGCGCCGACATCTGCAGGTCGTCGTGCGTCACCGGCAGCCGGCCCTTGTAGTAGGCCATCACCGAGTGGAGCGAGAACACCAGCAACCGTGCGAACGCGCGCAGGTAGCCGACGGCGACATTGTAGTCGCGGGCCTTGGCCGAGGCGACGGCGACGCCGACCTGGGGCAGGCTGCTTTCGGCTTCCAGCGCGACGTCCGACACGTTCGGCAAACTCCGGAAGATTTTAGCGCCCCGACCTTCCCATTGCAGCGCTAGCCTGCCGCCGCAAGCACCTCGATGTCGGCGGCGCTGACGCCGAGCTCCTGCAGGATCTCGCGCGTGTGCTGGCCAATGCCCGGGGCCATGCGCGGCGGCTGCTTGGCCTCGCCGTCGAGATGGAACGGGCTGTCGACCGTGCGCAGGCCGTATCCGTCGACGAATTCGGGCAGCATGGCGTTGGCCTCCAGCTGCTCGTCGGCGATGTGGTCGTCGACCTTGGCGACGATGCCGAAGGTTACGCCGCCTGCGTTCAGCCGATCGCGCCAGGCCTCCCAGGTGTCGCTGGCGAAAATCGCCTCGAGCAGGCCGACTAGCACCCAGGTGTTGGCGAAGCGCTCCTGCGGCGTAGCGAAGCGGGGGTCCTCCGGCCATTCCGGATGGCCGACGGCCTTAGCCAGCAGCGGCCAGTCGCGGGCTGGATTGGTAGTGGTCAGGATGAAGGTCCGTCCGTCGAGGGTCTGGTAGCTCTCGACCATCGCGCCGCGGGAGCCGCGCGGCCCACGTCCCGTCAACTCGTAACCGCACAGCGCGCCTTGCACCTGGCAGGAGTTCGACCACAGACCGTTGGCCAGCAGCGAGGTCGACGCCTCGCCGCCCTTGCCCGTGATCTGGCGGCGGTAGAGCGCGGTGACGATGGCGCCGTACATGGCCATCGCGGTCGGATGGTCACCCATGCCCGGCATCGAGAGCGCCGGCTCGGTGTCATTGGTGGCGCGCACCATGTCCATCAGGCCCGACCTCGCCCACCAGGCGGTGGTGTCGAAGCCGGTGCGGTCGCGCTCGGGGCCATGTTCACCATAGGGCGAGAGCGAGGCGTAGATCAGCCGCTCGTTCAGGTGCAGCAGGTCCTGCGCCCGCAAACCCAGCCGCTCGCGCACCGGGAACGGGAAGTTGGTGATGAAGACGTCGGCCTTGCGGACCAGCGTCTCCAGCACGGCGCGCGCCTGCGGCAGCTTCAGGTCGAGCGCCAGGCTCTCCTTGTTGCGGCTGTCCATCGCCCAGAAGTAGTCGATGTCGTCGGGCGTTCCGCGCAGGCGAAACAGGTTGCGGTAGGAATCGCCGATGCCGGGCGGCTCGATCTTGATCACCCTGGCGCCGAAGTCCGACATCACCGTCGCGGCGGCGGGGCCGGCGATGAAGCTGGCGCAGTCGATCACCAGCAGGTCGCTGAACAGGTTCGCAGGCATCCATCACTCCCCGGCCGCGCTCTTGCTCGGCGCGCCGTCCGCGCTACCTAGCGAGGCGACGCTAGGACCGACAAGCGGCAAGCTGGCCAAACGCTCTCAGGGGCGTCTCGTCAAAGCCCGCGCGGGAGATTAGTTAGGCGTCATGCAAAGAACCCAGCTCGGCCGCACCGGCCTTTCCGTCTCGCGTCTCTGCCTCGGCACCATGACCTTCGGTCTACAGTGCGAGGAGCCCGTCAGTCGTTCGATCATGGACACCGCCGCCGAGGGCGGCGTCGACTTCTTCGACACCGCCGATGTCTATCCGCTCGGCGGCGGCGGCAACACGGTCGGGCGCACCGAGGAGATTGTCGGCAACTGGCTGGTCGGCAAGCGCCACGACTACATCGTCGCTACTAAGTGCGTCGGCCGCACCGGGCGGCGGGCGTGGGACCAGGGGATGTCGCGCAAGCACATCCTGGACGCCATCGACGCCTCGCTGAAGCGGCTGCAGACCGACTACGTCGACCTCTACCAGCTGCACAGCTACGACCCGACCACGCCGATCGACGAAGCCTTGGACGCGCTCGACACGGTGGTGAGGAGCGGCAAGGCCCGCTACGTCGGCGTCTCCAACTGGCCGGCGACCAAGGTGGCGCGCGGGGTCGGGCGCGCCGAGCTGAAGGGCTGGGCCGGGATCGCCTCGGTGCAACCGCGCTATAACCTGCTGTTCCGCACCTTCGAGCGCGACCTGCTGCCGCTGTGCCGCGAGGAAGGCATCGGGGTCATCCCCTACAACCCGCTGGCCGGCGGCATGCTCACCGGCAAGCACGCGAAAGGTCCGGCGCCGGAGGGCACGCGCTTCACGCTGGGCACAGCCGGCGCGCGCTACCAAGAGCGCTACTGGCACGACCGCGAGTTCGAGAGCGTCGAGGCGCTGAGGGGCGTCGCAGCGGAAGCCGGGATCAGCATGGCGACCATGGCCGTCTCGTGGGTGCTGGCCAACAAGGCGATCACCGCGCCGATCATCGGCGCCAGCCGCCCAGAACAGCTCGCCGACAGCTTGGCGGCCGCCGACGCGCCGATGGCCGCCGACCTGAAAGCCAAGCTGGACGACCTGACCCACGAATGGCGTGCGGTCGACGCGGAGCGGTGAGCCTCTCGCTGTCCCTACGGGTATAGGCGTGCGCGCCGCCATCCAGTCCCTCGCGCTGACCGACTTTCGCTCTTACGAGCGCGACGAGCTGAGCCCCAGCGGGCGCAGCGTCTATCTGTTCGGGCCGAACGGCGCCGGCAAGACCAACCTCCTGGAAGCGCTCAGCCTGTTCTCGCCGGGGCGCGGCATGCGCGCGGCGAGCCTGGGTGAGTTCGGGCGGCGCGCGCCTGGCGAGGCGCAGGGACGCGCCTGGGCGGTCTCGGCGGTGATCGAGGTCGACGAGGGTGAGGTCCGGCTAGGGACCGGCGTCGAGACCTCTGGAGCGGCGCGGCGACTTGTGCGGATCGAGGGCGAAGCCGTGCCGCCCGGCCGTCTGGCCGAGCACCTCCGTCCGCTGTGGCTGACCCCGGCGCAGGATCGGCTGTTCCTGGAAGGCGCGGCCGAGCGGCGGCGCTTCTTCGACCGGCTGGTCTTTGCCGCCGAGCCGATCCACGCGGCCTACGCCGGGGCCTACGACCGTGCGCTGCGGGAACGCTCGCGCCTGCTGGCCGAGGAAGCCGCCGATCCCGCCTGGCTGGCGGCGTTGGAAGGCCGCATGGCCGAGGCCGGCGCGCGGATGGCCGAGGCGCGCGGGGTGACGCTGAGCGCGCTGCAAGTCGAGATCGATGCGCGCGGCGAGCGGCCGTTTCCGCAAGCCGACCTCGGTCTCACCGGCGAGTTCGAAAAACTGGCGATGTCCGGCGCCGGATTGGCCGAAATCGAAGCGCGTCTGGCCGCCGATCTGGCCGCTTCCAGACCCCGCGACGCGGCGGCCGGACGGGCGCTGACCGGCCCGCACCGCACCGATCTTGCGATCGTCCACCGAGAGCGCGGGCGGCCGGCAAGCGAATGTTCGACCGGAGAACAGAAAGCGCTGATTTTGAACCTGGTTTTGGCCCAGGCGGCGCGACTTTCACGTGCGAAATCGCATCCGAATCCTATATTATTGCTGGATGAAGTTGCGGCGCACCTCGACCAGCTCCGGCGGGCCGCTCTCACCGACGAAATCGAAGCGCTCGGCCTGCAAGCTTTCCTCACGGGGACGGACGAAGCGCTGTTTGATCACTTCAAGGGTCGGGCGCTTGGCGTACGTGTGGACGCTTCGCGCCTCGAGCCCGTGGATTAACGGATGACCGACGAATACGACGAAACAGGCGCCGCGGACTACGGCGCGGATTCCATCAAGGTCCTGAAGGGCCTCGACGCGGTGCGCAAGCGCCCGGGCATGTACATCGGCGACACCGACGACGGCTCGGGCCTGCACCACATGGTCTACGAGGTGGTCGACAACGCCATCGACGAGGCCCTGGCCGGCTGGGCGACGCGGGTCGAGGTGATCCTCAACGCCGACGGCTCGGCCACGGTGACCGACGACGGCCGCGGCATCCCGACCGACATCCACGAAGGCGAGGGCGTCTCGGCGGCCGAGGTCATCATGACCCAGCTGCACGCCGGCGGGAAGTTCGACCAGAACTCCTACAAGGTCTCCGGCGGCCTGCACGGCGTCGGCGTCTCGGTGGTCAACGCCCTGTCGGAATGGCTGAAGCTGACCATCTATCGCGGCGGTCAGAAGTACGAGATGAGCTTCGCCCATGGCGACCCGGTCACGCCGCTGGCGGTGACCGGCGTTGCGCCCCGCCGCGAGAACGGCGAGTTCCTGACCGGGACCGAGGTCAGCTTCCTGCCCTCGCTGCAGACGTTCGCGGCCATCGAGTTCGACCGCAAGACGCTTGAGCACCGCCTGCGCGAACTGGCGTTCCTCAACTCGGGCGTCACCATCTATCTGCGGGATCTGCGCGACGCCGAGCCGTTCGAGGAGATAATGAGCTACGAAGGCGGCGTCGAGGCCTTCGTGCGACACCTCGACAAGGCCAAGACTCCGATCATCAAGACCCCGATCGTGGTGCGCGGCGAGCGCGAGACCGTGCACATCGACATGGCGATGTGGTGGAACGACGGCTACCACGAGAACGTCCTGTGCTTCACCAACAACATCCCGCAGAAGGACGGCGGCACCCACCTCTCAGCCTTTCGCAGCGCGCTGACGCGGATCATGACCAACTACGCCGAGAGCTCCGGCGCGGCGAAGCGGGAGAAGGTGACGCTGTCCGGCGAGGACGCCCGCGAGGGCCTCACCTGCGTGCTCTCGATCAAGGTGCCCGACCCGAAGTTCTCGTCCCAGACCAAGGACAAGCTGGTCTCCTCGGAGGTGCGGCCCGCGGTCGAGGGACTGGTCGGCGAGGGGCTGGCCACCTGGTTCGAGGAGCATCCCGGCGAGGCGCGGCTGATCATCCAGAAGATCACCGAGGCCGCCGCGGCCCGCGAGGCCGCCCGCAAGGCGCGCGAACTCACCCGGCGCAAGAGCGCGCTCGATATCTCCTCCCTGCCCGGCAAGCTGGCCGACTGCCAGGAGCGCGATCCGGCCAAGTCGGAGATTTTCCTGGTCGAGGGCGATTCAGCCGGCGGCTCGGCCAAGCAGGCGCGCAACCGCGAGAACCAGGCCGTGCTGCCGCTGCGTGGCAAGATCCTCAACGTCGAGCGCGCGCGTTTCGACAAGATGCTGGGCTCCGACCAGATCGGCACCCTGATCACGGCGCTCGGCGCCGGCATCGGCCACGACGACTTCGACATCGAGAAGATCCGCTATCACCGGATCATCGTGATGACCGACGCCGACGTCGACGGCGCCCACATCCGCACCCTGCTACTGACGTTCTTCTATCGGCAGATGCCGCAGGTGATCGAGCGCGGCTATCTCTATATCGCCCAACCGCCGCTCTATAAGGCGACCAAGGGCAAGTCCTCGCGCTACCTGAAGGACGATCCCGACATGGAGGCCTTCCTGGTCGACGAAGGCCTGGACGGGGCCGAGCTCGACCTCACCTCAGGCGAGCGGCGCACCGGCAAGGACCTGGAGGCCCTGGTCACCGCTTCCCGCAACGCCAAGACCAACATCCAGCGGCTCTCCGCCCGCGCGCCGGCCTCCGCCATCGAGCAAGCGGCGCTGGCCGGCCTGTTCGGCGACACGCCCGATCCGGTCGCCGTCGCCGCGAGGCTCGATCTTTATGCCGAGGAGGGCGATGGCCCCTGGTCCGGCGAGAAGGGCGAGAGCGGCTACGTCTTCTCACGCGTGCGCCGCGGCGTCACCGAGCGGATCGTGCTCGACGACCTGTTGATCCACTCCGCCGACGCCCGCCGTCTCGCCGAGCGCGTGGTCGGCCTGGACCAGGCGTTCAGCAAGCCGGCCACGTATCGCCGCCGCGAACGCAGCACCACCGTGCGCGGGCCGCTTGACTTGGTCGACGCGGTGTTCGACGCCGGCCGCCGCGGCCTCACCATCCAGCGCTACAAGGGCCTGGGCGAGATGAACCCCGAGCAGCTCTGGGAGACCACCCTCGATTCCAACGCCCGCACCCTGCTGCAGGTGAAGGTCGCCCACGCCGACGACGCCGACGACATGTTCACCCGCCTGATGGGCGACCTGGTCGAGCCCCGGCGCGAGTTCATCCAGGACAACGCGCTGGATGCGGAGGTGGATATCTAGGTCGCTGCGGCGCGGACGATCTCGATCACCGTTGCGCCGTAGTGCTCCAGTTTGGCCTCGCCCACGCCGTTGATGTCGGCCAGGGCCGGGTAGCTCTTGGGCCTGTCGCGCGCGATTTCGGCCAAGGTGCGATCCGAGAAGATGACGTAAGGCGGAACCTGCTGCGTCGCCGCCTCGCTGCGTCGCCACGCGCGCAGGGCGTCGAACAGGGGCAGGTCGGTCTGCGTGACCTCGAGCGGCACGCCGCCGCGACGCTTACGTGGTCGCCCAGACCTAGTTGTCAGGTCCAGGGCCTCCAGCGCCCGCCGTATCGTCACGCGGTGCTCGCCGCGATAGACGGCGCGAACCGCCGCCGCGTCGCCCAAGCCGATCAGGGGGCGGCCGTCGTTGGGGTCTTCGACCAGCAGGCCCTCGAACAGCAGCTGGTCGATCAGGCCGCGCCAGCCGGCGGGGCTGAACTCGCGGCCGATGCCGAAGGTCGACATCGCCGCCTCGGGCTCGCCGACGTCCTTGGTCTTGCCGAGCAGATGGTCGACGATCCTGCCGCGCCCCACGCGCCCAGCCAGCCGGTGTACGGCGGAGAGCGCCTTCTGCGCCGCCTCGGTGGCGTCCACCCCCACGGCCGGCGCGATGCACAAATCGCACACGCCGCAGGGTTCGACGTCCTTCTCGCCGAAGTAGCGCCGCACCGCGGCGGCGCGGCAGGAGAGGCCTTCCAGCATGGCGTAGAGCTGGCGCACCTTGCGCACCTGCACCTGGCGCACCTCGTCGGGCAGGTCGCGCCCGGCGATGCGGCGCATGGCCCAGTTCATGTCGGCGGCGCCGTAGAGGGTGATCCCCTCGGCCGGCTCGCCGTCCCGCCCGGCGCGGCCGACCTCCTGCCAGTAGGCCTCGATCGAGGCGGGTGGGTCGGCGTGGATGACGAAGCGGACGTCTGGCTTGTCGATGCCCATGCCGAACGCGATGGTCGCCACCATCACCGCGCCATCCTCGGCCAGGAACCAGGCCAGCCGCTCGGCGCGAACGCGGCGGTCCAGTCCGGCGTGATAGGCCTTGGCGGCGATGCCCTGCGCCGCCAGCTCCTCGGCCAACGTCTCA